>ERZ1066127.77-NODE-77-length-64000-cov-16.873188_pt1 | contig 64000 bp, 53 predicted proteins | sample MGYA00382774_ERZ1066127 | MGnify/ENA primary metagenome ERZ1066127 (study PRJEB33369, sample SAMEA5778357) | biofilm metagenome | biome: Industrial cooling water; feature: Water cooling tower basin; material: Biofilm | place: United Arab Emirates | collected...
ATTTTTTTATGACTTTTCCAAGATTTACCAGATTATTTTTGTGAACAAACTTAGCCCTAATCAAATTGAGGTGCTAATACCAAGATCATTTTTATCCAATGATGCCGTTGTTGGCACAATAAATTTAACCGTTGAAAATTTTGATTTGCAGCGCTATAGTTATCTTGTTTCCTCAAACGTGTTTCAACAACTTACAACCAGTGTTCAAACCGATAAGACTATTGATAGAGTAAAGATATTTCCTAACCCAAGCGCAGATTTTATTAATGTCATTGCACCGTGTTCAAATTATACCACGATCATCCGCAATAATGTGGGTGCGGTGGTGATGACCTTTGATGCTACAATGGCTCTTGGCAGTGCGTTTCGTAAAGAACTCAATGTCGGAGCGCTTCCGACGGGTGCGTACTCGGTTGAAATGCTCTGCGGGACGGGAGAGCGCTTTGTGGCGAGGTTTGTGAAGTTTTAAGAGATGAAATTCTACGAAAAAGCCTGATTGAGACTATTCAATCAGGCTTTTTTCATATACTTCACATTCTTATTATTTCCCCTTGTACACGTGCAAGTCTCGCAAAAGCGCAATAATACGTTCATCATTGACCGGAACGACCGGAAATGTAGCACTTGCCTTGCTTTGAACAATTTTCGGGAAGGGGTTTTTTCGATAGACACCCGTAAACACGTCAATGTGATTGCCCTTGATAGCTCCGCCAATGTCTCCCGCAAAAAAATAGCCGTCGTGTAAAACTTTTTTGCCCGACGGCAATTCGATTTCCGTTCCGCGTACACCGGGAATATACAGCACTGAGCCAATCGGATACGTGGTTGTATCAACCGCAATCGTCCGAAAAGGTACTAACATCAAGCCTTTTACACCATCACCGAATTCTCCTCGTGCGTAGGTGTAGCGTGTGCGCCCGATAGCTTCGGGCTTAATGAGCGGTCCTTTGAAAAATTTCGAGCAATCTACTTGCAATTCCTTGCCGCGTCCGGCATAATTGTACGTGCGGAGGTTTCCTGCCGAATCTTTCACTAAAATCGTTCCTTCCACCCCGCCATGACACCAATCATAATCGCTTAAATTCACACCAAAACTTTTACCGTCCATATCCAACAGCGCATGACCATTGGCATTGGTTGCTTCTGCGTAATGCACGTAGTATTGCGTTGCCCAAAGCGGATTGGCTTGCGGCGAAGGTGCAGCAACGGTTTGAGCGTTGTATTGAGCGCCGTATTCCGGTAATCCGAAGGCGTATTCGCTCAGAGTAGCGCGGTCAATTTGCAGGGAACCTTGCGAAGAAGCGCACGAATACAGCGCAAACGATATAGCGAGTGTGAGAAAAAGAGTTCTGAAACGCATAAGATTGGGGAAAATAGTTCAAGGTAGAGTGCTTATAACCAGCATCAAGCAAGGCTTGTACTGTCGGTGCAGAAGCCTTGCTGACGCTGCGTCTTTCTCAATGTCCTCCGCCAACAGCCGCATCATGGTCAATTCCCTGTGCTTTCAAGACGCGCTGGGTTTGAACAGTATAAAATGCCAAGTACGCAAAACAAGCAACTGTGACCCAATACGACAGGTGAATTGTGGTTTTATCGGCGATAAATCCTTGTAACGGCGGGATAATTGCGCCGCCTAAAATCATCATGATTAGGAATAATGAACCTTGCGAGGTGTATTTGCCTAGTCCCGCGACAGCTAATGCGAAAATACAGGGCCACATGATAGAGCAACACAGCCCGCCGCTAATAAACGCAAACACTGCGACTTTACCTGTTGTGAACAGCCCTACAAGCATTGCCGTGATTGCTAATGCTGAAAAAATAAGCATGGTACGAGCGGGTTTATCTTGGCTGAGGAAAAAGCCGATAATTTGAATCACAATACACACCGCATACACATATAAATCGCTTACGTCATGCCCGTTGAGCGCATTTGCTCCCAAAATTACCCCAAAGCCTATAAACGGCACAATAACCGTAAGCACTTGTTTCATCGTTTTCGACATATCAAAAACGGCAATAGCGCCTGTCCAGCGCCCAATCATCAGGCTTCCCCAATAGAGCGAGATAAAATGTGCAATTTGGGATTCTTTGTATGCGCCAAATTCCGGAAGTGCTAAAAGCGCACCTAAATTACTTTGAATCGTTACTTCCACCCCGACGTAGGTGAAAATTGCCGTCATACCAAGCACAAGCTGTGGATATTTCAAGGCACTGCCACCTTTTTCAATGTGCTCGTCATTGGTGATAGTGGGCAAATTAGAAAACTGAAAAAAGACCGCAACTGCCGTAAACAAGACTGCTAAACCTACGTACATTTTGACAACTGAAGCGAGTTCGACTGCAACATTTTGCGCACCAAGCGCACCAAAAAGAATAAAACTCACGACAATTGGTCCGACCGTCGTTCCAAAAGAATTTACCCCGCCTCCAAAATTCAAACGATGCGAACCTGTCTCCGGCGCACCTAGAGCCACAGCGAAGGGCTGCGCACAGGTTTGCTGAAGCGAGAATCCCAGTGCAATGGCAAAAAATGCCGCGAGAATAAACGGGTACGAACCAACATTTACTGCCGCTATCATTACAAGCGCTCCTGCGGCAGAAACCAGCAAACCATAGATAATACCGCGCTTGTAGCCGATTTTATTCAAAATATCCACCCCTGAAAGCCGCTCAAATACATACAACAGCAGCGAACCCATGAAATAGGCAAAATAAAAAGCAAGGTCAATAAGCTGTGATTGGAACTGTGTCAGTTGGAAATGCGATTTGCAAAATGGGATAAATACGCCGTTGGAAGCGGCAAGAAACCCCCAAAAGAAAAAGACCGTTACTAATGTAAGGAATTTCGGCATATCGGTCGAAGAGCCGCCGGATGGCTTGTATGCTGTGGCTGTGGACATAGTGTTTCCTGAACGGTTAATGAAATCGTAGAGTATGTTTTCTTTGTGCAATAAGGCAATGTGCAAAGATGCGATTTTTGTTGGTACGCGGGTCTGCTTTTTTTGAATAGAGATAATCGAGATTGAGCGTATTGGCTGGATACAATCGCCAGATTATCCTTTCCGAAACTGTGCCCCTTTCCATTCCGAGAACAAGTGTTTTACGCGGTTACGTTGGTATTTGCCGGTTGTGGTAACGGGAAGTGCATCAGTGAAAATGACTACTTTGGGTGCTTTACTAAACGGCATTTCAGCACGGCAGTATTCCAAAATTGCTTGTTTACTTGCTTCGTCGGTATATTCCTGTGACTGGGGAATCACCAATGCACCGACTTCTTCTCCGTAAAAGTCGTTTTCAAATCCCACACAAATTGCCGCTTTAACACCCGGCGCACGCGATAAAACCTCATCAATTTCTAAGGGCGCGAGATTGACTCCGCCACGAATAATCAGTTCTTTAAGTCTGCCCGTAATGAAAAAATACGGTCTGCCGACCACATCACGCTTAAAAAAGCCTTCGTCGCCACTCCGAAACCACCCGAAGGCAAACGTTTTTTCATTTGCTTCGGGGTTTTGGTAGTATTCTTTCATTACGTTTGCGCCGCGAATGACGATTTCTCCCCGCTCCATCTCCTGAAGCGCATTGCCGTTATCATCGTGGATTGCCATCTCATTGACGGGAAGCGGCACACCGATACTCGGAAAGCCAAAGTCTTGCATCCAGCGTGTATGCTCGTGCGTGTCAATATCAATCGGCAAATAGCATGAATAACACGTTGTTTCGGAAAGTCCGTAACCATGCACAATACGTAGACCAAATGTTGTTTCAAACTGCTCTGCAAGCGAGCACGTAAGCGGTCCTGCTCCGCAAATCATATACCGTAGGCTTGGGGGAACATTGATAGAAGTCGTTTTTGCATTTTCAAGTAAAAATGCCAAAAGCGTCGGAACAACGGAAACAATCTGTACTTCTTCGCGTTCGACACGCTGAAAAAAATGCTCCGTTTGAAATTTTCGATTCAAAACGGTCGTAGCGCCTGCAATCATGGGGGTTGTGTGTGTGACGATTGTTCCGTTCACGTGATGCACGGGGAGTACACACATAAGACGTGAAGCGCTGTCCAGACGATGCCATTCTGCAATTGCCGCCGAATCAGCAATGATATTGCGTTGTACCAACACAACGCCTTTCGGATTGCCCGTCGTACCGCTTGTGTACACGATAAAACATTCATCATCAAGCCGAGGTAAGATTTCATCAGGTTTGTAGGGAGTCATTGCGCTCAATCGTTCATGCAATCCGCCTTCTCTCGCCTTATCCTCGAAAACCCTCACAATTTCTATCCCATCGGGAATAATTGTCGTGATGCGGCTTACATAATCCTCGCGGCAAAAAAGAACCTTTGCATTAGAGTTACTGAGAATATACCGCAAACGGTCATCGTCTTCGCTCATATTAAGTGGTACAACGCATAAATCTGCCAGCCATGCCGCGAAGTATTGGACAATTGTATCGGGGTGGTTGTGTGCGGCAGTCGCAATGCGGTCTCCACGCTTGAGTCCCAAAGAGCGCATAAATGCTGCCGTTTGGCGAACTTCAGTGATAAATCTTGCGTAGGTATATTCCGAGCGATGATTCTGTTCGTCGTAATAGACCAAAAACGTTGCTGAGGCGCTTTGTTGCTCGCGTTCTGCCAAAAGATGCGCAAGAGAACGATAGGGAAGTGGATACGCTTCCGGCGGTATGCCGTTTGTGGTCTGTGCTGCGTGAATTTTTTCTTGGAGATTCATGGAGAGATTGGTCATTAAGTCATTTGTACATTAGTCACTAAGTCATTTGTACATTAGTCATTCGTCCTTTGGCAAGAAGCAACGAAATACTTGAGAGTGTTCCAAAAGAAAAGATGTAGCCTATATTAAAATTAAACAGACTACATCTTGGATGTATGCGCTTCCGAGGGGAAATGTCAGGAGCTTGGTAGCGGAGGAAGCGATTGGATTTTCTTTCGTAGAGCCGATAAAATCTGATTCGAGCGCTCTATTTGATGTGGTGTGCGAAGTTGCCTGTTGGTGATGCGCTCAAACGCAATCTGTGAGCAAATCAGCGCAAGCAAGTACTCTTCTGCACTATGATGATCACGGAAGGGAAGGTCAATGTATTCTTTCGGGATAGTTCCGGCTTTTGCTTCTTCTTCAAGTTCTTCCCGAATTTTAATGTGTTCAAATTTCATTGACCGCGCAAAAGCATAGCAAATGATACCAAAGGCAATTGCTACCAACACAAAACCGATAGTATTTACCTTTTGGGATGTTGAGCTAATAAAATAGTTCCACCCGATGTGCAGCAAAATTGCCGGAATAATGCCCAATGCCATACGAGCAGGAATATCGCCATATTTCCAGCGTCCATAGCCCAAAAATGCTGCAAAAACCGACGATGAAAGAGCGTGCATCGTCGCAGAAAAGAATGTCCGATAAATGACCAATTGCCACCAGCCGTCATCGGCAGCAGCATACTGAATGAAATACACAAGGTTTTCCGACATGGCAAAACCAAACCCAACCGTCGAACCATAGACGATACCGTCAGTTAAGTTGTTAAATTCCCGGACGCTTGTGCTAATCGCAAACACAGAGCCTTTCAAAAGTTCCTCAATAATCGGTCCCAAAAGTGCCACTGAGAGCAGCACCATTGCTTGTTTGTCGGCAGGAGCATTTGCTAGCGTTAATCCCGGTACACCGAGCCAATTTTGTATCTGCCCGTTAAATAAAGCAGCACCACTGACGGCGATAAGGGCTCCCCAGAGAAAATGGAACGTCATCAGCCATAATGGTTCAGGGTCGTATTTATCTAGTCGGCGCACGACATAAATAAAGACGAGCATGGGCAGAATCGCAAATGGAAAAGCAAGGAGAATCTTAAACCCCATACTACACCATCCGAAAAATGTTGAGGTAAAACAATTGAGAATTGTCAGGTACTAACTTTAGAGCCTTTGATTTTACAGCATCGGGAAAATACAATAATCCGAACACACGCGCAATAAAAAAACCTTAGCACAAATCAGATTGGCTAAGGTTTTTTATGAAGTCTCAAAAAGCGGAGTAAGTCCTGCTTTGTGGGGTTTCCCCAACGCTCAACTATTTTGCAATCGTTTTTATTTCTACCTGTACAAAACGGTTGTACAAGCGTCCTTCAGGCAGCGTATTGTTGTAAAATGATGCTACACCGCCACCCGAAACAATCATGTCTGATAAATTCATTTGATTCGCAACATTTTGTGCTTGTTGTTCCGTCAGCGATTTCGCATTGTCTGTTGAAAGTCGTGCATCTACATATCCAGTGATAGCCACTTTTGAGCCGGGTTTGATACCTTTGCGCATGATACTTACCAATTGACGCTGTACGCTCGCATCGGCACTTGAGTAAGCGCTTGCACCTTGCATTGCAGAGTAAATATGATAAATATCTGTCCGAGAATTTTTTGATGTTGCGACCGAAAGAATTTCTACTGGAAGTGCTGTGTAAGGAGAGCGGGCAGATTTACTATTGCGGTCGGTAGCTTCGATTCGCAAGGCAATTTCTTGAGCGTTTTGCGGCAAACTGTCCAATGGAGCGCTTGCTAAGTTCCATTCAAACGTTTTGGGGTATGTATCGCCCCCGCGAATGGTTTTAAGCGGTACTTCGTCTTGCGAAGCCTCTAGTTTCCATGCTTGCAATCCGGCAGGAGCATCAATATCAAACCGCGCTTTAATAACGGGCGGCGTTACAACTTTACCGCGATAATCAAAGCGCAATTCATCCAAAATTTCCGGTGTATCGCTTGTTATCTCGACGCGGCGGTTTTCTTCCATTTCGTGCGTGTCGTCGCGGTTTGTTTGGAATGTGGTACGAGAAAGCACGGAAATACGACTTGCCGTAATACCCCAAACACCCACGAGATACTGTTTGACAGCTTCTGCACGGGCAAGAGCTATGGTCTTATTGTTTTTTTCGACAACGGCATCCGACATTCCGGCAAGCGTTAGCTTAGCTTTCGGCTTTGTTGTCATGCGCTGTCCGACAATGTTCAAAAGGTGATAATAAGTATCAATGTCACTGAGCAAAGCGAGGCTTTCGGTTTTGAAGCGTGTGCGCTCTGGTGAAGCAATCATGCGGTAGCGCGTAGGTATGCTCGTACCGTTTTCATCAAAAAAGACTGATCCTAAAATTGGACGCGATTTTGTTGCAATTATCTCTTCAATGCGGATGGTGGGATTCGGAACTTCCGAACCATCTCCATTTACCCCGACAACCGAGTACAATTTGACCGCCGGAGGCTGATTGCTACTTGGTCGTGAGGTATTGTTTTGAGCAACGGTTTCTTGCTGCTTTTGAGGTTGCTGCTCTGTTGGCTGAGGCGGTGTATCGGGTATTTCTACGTTAGTTGGGTTCGGGGAGAATCGCAAGGAAATGCCAGCGCGGATAGAGTTCATGCGCCATGTACGGTTTGGGTCATTCAGTAAGCTAAATAATGAGACGGTCGGCAATTGAAATTGATAAAAGACCTCCGGCGCAAGCATCACCGTTCCTTGTGGGTTCAGGGGAATTTCATAGCTCAAACCGCCCGTCAGCCAAAGCGGTACGGTGCGAAAATTCGGAATATCTTGGTTGAACTCTGCGCGAATTTTGCTCTCGGTACCGTCAGGCAATGTGAAAACAAAAGTATCGTCGAGGCTTTCTTCATACTGGCGTACACGGCGCTGGAGAGCATACCCTGCCGTTCCGCCCACGTACAACGACAAATACCGAAGCGGACGCAGCCACAAAAGCAATTGCCCGTCAATCGTGCCGAGTTGGGTATTGGCTGAGTAGCCAATAGGCAAATCAAACGGCTGATTGTCTAGGCTTGCAGGAACTGTTTCCTGTGAGCGAAACGTTGCTCCAAAACTGGAATATCCTGCTCTGAGCGCAATGCCGAAAGGTCCGGCAATGGGTAATTCAACAAGTGCGCCTGCGGAAAAGAGCAATCCGTTTACGCCTGTAATGGATGTTACGGGGGCAAAGTTTACCCCGAATGGCGTAGGCACAAGGTCTTTGAAGCCGGGCTGATGTTGATTATAGCTGCCTTGTCCGTAGATACCGAAGCGGATATATGGTGTTGGAACCGATTGCTGCGGCTGTCCGACAGTTGTCGAAGGACTTGGTTGCGCGTTTCTTACGCTGTCTCGCGTTGTTGTTGCAGGTAAAGAATTCGGTCGGTCTTGCGCCAAAACCTCATGAAATCTTGCTCCAAAAACGTACGCACACAGAATGAGTGCTATGGTGCGCCAATGGCGAAATCGAGTAATCATTGTTGCTGTATGAAATGAAGGATGTTTGATAATTTCTGCTATAAATGGTTGGCAATAGAATTTTGATTATTGCCCAAGAATGATGATTTGCTTACTGATAACTTCCTCTTTGCGCCGTGCAACGAGTGTGTATGCTCCGGGCGCAAGATTGCGAGTGTTGAGCGTAACGGCGTATTCACCCGCTTCTTGCAAGGAAGCCTTCTCCGTGTGCATAGTCGTGCCGAGATTACTCACAATGCTGAGTTCAATTTCTGCCGCCTCTCGCACCGAAATAAGTGCTTCGGCGCTACTGCCGACGGGATTCGGCGCTATGTCGAGAGAAGCAATAACGGTCTGTGAGCGTGGACGGATAAGGCGACCGTATGTTTCCAGTGTTATGGAGGTATCGCGCAAAATTCTTCGGATATTTGCCCCGCCGGAAGCTGCTCCTTGCCCCGCGTCATTCCACGTAAATTCTGCGAGGCGAATCGCGGTAGTAATAGTGTCCGTCAAAAGTGCTCGTGCGCGAAACTCTGCAAGAACAACATCGCTTGTACGATTTCCCCGCGCAACGTCAGCATTTTGCAAACGAATACGATTTGGCGTAACGCTCCGTTGTTGGTTCGGAGAAGTGGGTGGCTGCGTAATGTTGAGCGGAAAGAGAACGTTTGCGTTTACAATCCAAATATCTGCCGTGAAATTTTGTGCACGTCCGGCGTAGAACGCATTGTCTAAACCACTTGAACGGCTCATCAGTACTTGCACAGTAACGGTATCACCAACTTCGGGGCGTGGGTTGTTGTTTTTGAAAGGAGCAAAGCGAAAGGCAATTTCTGTTTCTGCGCAAACTGCTTGAATTTCCGCCGGAACGCAGACGACACCTCGACCGGAAAGCAGAGCGAAAAGTGTATCACCCGATGCTGCACGAAACCGCACCACGCCTTGATGAAAAACGGTATCTTGCGGAGAAAATGTTGTGATGTAATTTGCCGGAGTGCGTGTTGTAACAGTACTACGAGAAAATGTTGACGCAAGCGTAAATGCGCCTCTTGGAGCATTGGTGGGAGGGAAAACTTCTGCGCCAATAATGTCTAAGGGCGTTGTTTGCTGCGTATTGAGGCGGATTTGTATGCCCCGTCGCTCCGTTTCGTTGAGAATAATATTCCCAAACTCCAAGCGTGTCGGGTCAAGGAGTGTACGTTGCGTGATTGTCGGCGGTGTGATAAAATAGAGCGGAATTGACCATGTGCTTCCGGTAACGCTGTTACTTGCCTGAATTGTCCATGAATAAGCTGTATTGGGCTGCAGTATAAATGGGGGCTGGACTGTCGTTACCGTGCTGATTGTCGTTGTGAAAAGTGGTGTTCCTAAGCCGGTTTGCTCAGAAAATGGCGCTTCCACGCGAGCAATTTGCAATGTATAGTTTGTGGGAACGGATAAAAATCCCGATGGCAGCCAAGAAAGTGGCGGAGCCGAGCCGAGAGAAACACGTCCGTTTGGTTGCGTCGCCACGGGAAGCAAGACCGGGGGCTGCAAAACGGGTGTTCTGCGGAAGCCGCTAACGACAACCCGCACAAAACGGTCACAGGGACCAAAAGTGAGCGTGAGTGTGTCAAGAAAAGCACCGTCTTGTCGGGGTTCAAAGACAACAGGAATATCAAGCGACTGACCCGCAGGAACGCTTGCACCAATGCCCGAAGCAACACGGAATGCACCGGTGGAGCTGCGCGGCGTTCCAAGCGTAAGCGTTGTTCCGTCGGGGCTGGTGTTGGTAAAGCGGATGGTTTGTGTTGTTGTTAAGCGGAAAAAGGTGTTTACCGTGTCGAAATTAATAGTAGCAGGCGCTGAGGCTTGCGGCTGCAAAATTTCCATTTGTATCGAAGTCGTAAGGGGAACACCTGCGCCATTACGGTCGGTAACGGTCAGTGTATAGCGAGTGGGCTGTGTTGGCGAAATAAATGCCCGAATGTTCCCGTTATTATCCACACTTGACGAATCCACAGCCGGAGACCATTGAACACGAAATGGCGGAACACCGCTTGAAATCCCTGCTGTGAGAAGCGTCTGCACACCAGGGCAAATGCGGGTTTGCGGAGTCATAATCGGGGATAAACTGAACGGAACGACGTTTAATGCCGTTTCGGTAAATTGCCCGTCTGCATTCGTCAGCCGGAGTGTGAGTGTTGCTTGCGACGTTACCAGCGTTGCGGGGACGGCGACGACAACTCTGGAAGACGTGGTGTTTTCAATAATCCGCAATGGAACGTTTGCCAAGCGAATGAAAATTGGCGTTAAGCCCGGTTCTTCGACATTGCGGTCGGTAAAAAAATTGCGTCCGTTGATGGTGAGTTCAAAATCACTATTGCCAACGCTGACGCGGGGTGGGTCAAGATCTGTAATACGCGGTGGAAATGCACGCACACGGAAAGGGAAATCAAAAAATTGCCCGTTGGGGTTAGTAACACGGAGAATTTTTCGTCCGGGTTCGGCAATTGCTTCGGACGGTACACGCCCCAAAAGCGATGCTGTGCCGACACGCCCAGTAATTTCAACAGGTACACCAAACATTTCAATAGGCGCTCTGCCGAGACTAACTTTGGCGCTGCTATCGGGGTTGTTTGTGCGTGGGTTGTTGAAAAAAGTTCGCCCAATGATTTGTATATCAAACGGTGGGTCACCTACGGTTACGGAATCCGGCTCAATATCCGCAACAAAAGGTGCAACAGCGCCGGAGACCGTAAAGAACGATGTGGTGCGTTGCCCGTCTATGTTTTGCAGGGTAATGATTTTGACACCATCAAACGCAAGCTGGGAAGCCGGTACACGAAAAACGACGGCTGTTTGTGAAGAGCGTACGATTTGTTGTCCGATGCCGTCAAAAAGAATAAGCGGATTGTTAAATTCCCTGCCGGTCAGCGTTATTTCTACTGCATCACCCGTCAAACGTGAAGGCGTTGAAGAGGGCGAGACAAGATTAATAACAGGCGGACGAGCGAAAAAGACTGTGCCACGTAAAATATTACCGCCTGCGGCAACAAAAAGTTGATTCCCAAAGGGCAAGATAGAGCCGGCGGCACGAATAGGGAAGCCGGTATTGATATTTGTCCAAAATCCTCCGGCATTTGCGCTTGCATAAACGCCAATGGATGTTGAGGCATACAAACGTGTCCCAGCTACAGCCAAAGCGCTGACATTGGGATTGGCGAGGTCACTGTTGGCGGGAGTCCATGTTGCTCCGACATCAGTGGATTGGAACACTCCGGCACCGTTTGTTCCCGCGAAAATACGCTGCTGCCCAAGCGTGACAAACGAAGTAACCGAAAGCGGGAATAATCCTTGTCTGGGCTGCTGCCAAGTGTCATTTGCCGTTTCCAAACTAATAGATAAAACGCCGTCATTCGGCGTACCGGCAAAAAGGCGTTGATTAAATATTTGTAATGCCGTGATAAATTGTGTCGAAGGTAAACCTTGATTAAAGTATTCCCACGTTGCGCCATCGTCGGCAGTCCGAAAAACGCCGTTTGCCGAGCCGATAAAGATAGTTTTCCGATTACCAACTTGCCCAATTATCCCGCAGGTGATAAACGATGTTGAAAAGGGAAAACCATTAGACAACGCCCGAATAGGTACTGCTTCCCACCGTTGACCGGCATCGCCGGTGCGAAAAAGCCCACTTGCTGTTCCTGCATAAATATTCGCACCGTCGGCAAAAAGGGTATTAACGGTAAGATTGTTCAGTCCGATATTAACCGCTGACCACGTACGTCCTGTGTCGGAAGAGCGAAATACTCCGGCTCCGGCTGTTGCGGCATACAGGATTTCTGTGGGGGCAAATCGGTTGGGGGCGCTGATAAGCGAGGTAACGTTTATGACGCGCGGTGGAGTACCGGTAACGGGTAGCCCTTGGCTGCTAAATTCCCAATTGAGTGTCGTAATATTTTCTTGTCCCAGAGTAGGGATGGGGAGCAATAGGATAACCAACGCAAAAATGCTCAGAACAGATATGAAAACGGTGCGTTGCGGAGAAAAATGTAGAAAAGAGCGTGGTTTCATGCGGTCTTGTAAGGATGTTCGTGTTTTATTTCGAGAGTATTTGTACGATAAATGAGGAGGTAGTGTCTTAAAATGAGACGATCTGTCGTCTCGCAAGGTTTGAATAGTTATGCAAAGGACGGCTAAACCTCAATATACACTATATCTCATCGTAAATGTTCGTACACAGACTGTGCCATTTTTGGGACGCACCTCATGCAATGGTCAAAATATGTCGTTGGAAAACACGCAAATTACGGAACTTTCTGGTATTGACCGCATAATTTTGTTCCGAAGGAATGATGAAATGCGTAACTTTGTGGCCTGGTAATTTTTTTATTGAGTTTTAATTGCCATTCAATTACTCTTGTTTGACCAAATGCTCATCGCCCAAGCGCAGCACGGCGATTTGGCGATTTAACTGCCGATGAAAAAATTGCGCAGTATGCCGTGCAAACGGCGTGGTAGAAGGCTTTTGAACTCAAAATATTTGAAAAAGCACTGAAGTTATGCAATTACGCTATAAAAAAAATAGTTTTGATTTTAGTAATCAACACACCGATAGCATTGGCGTACTAACGTTTATACGTGGTGGTCTTGATGATGCAATGCAGGAGGAGTTTGAAACATTGCTGGCGAAAATTCAACATTTAGTGTCGAGCGGAGAAAACTATCATCGAATTGCTTTATTGCTTGCCCCTGATGTTTTTGCGTGGCGGAGTCGTGTCTTGCAACGAATGAAGGATTACCACCACGATATTGTCAGCGAATCCGAAAAAACGTTGGAATTTCTTCAACGCATCGGCAGCTATAGCAAAATTGCTTCAGAAATAGTCTCACTATTCAAGACCGCAATTACCGTAGAATTGGATGTTATACAGCAGATTGCGCTCAATACACAGATTCCAATGCAGCAAATTGTTGAAGAAGGTATCAGTGAAAACATTACGCATAACTATCAATCACGTATAAAAGCTATTCACGAACAGTATAACAGCCCGGAAGCAACATTCTTAGAGCGGTTACTTCATAGCATTCTGGCTGCACAGGTCGGTTTCTATATTGCGTATCTGGTCTATGAGCGTGGTATGGAGATGTTGAATAAAAACCAAGAAATGCTTCTTGATTTTATCGCAGAACAACTTTCCATAGTTCTGAGATGTGAAATGTTTGCACTTAATATTGATGCTCTTGCCTCATTTCACACTTTGCAAGAAAACTGGGATAATAATGGAGCGAATGCTCCCACAGCAAAATCGTTGGAAACGGCTCAGGAGTGGTTAAGCTACACCAACCTTGGCGAACTTGCCTTAAACGGCGGACGTGTAAACACGTTCCCAACACGCAGTGGCGGTATTCAAATTGACATTGACGGTTTGGAGAATCCTTTGGAAATTGAGATTTCTTCTGAGGGTGCAATGGAACTACTCGCGTACAATCACAACCTTGACCTTATTAGTCGTCATCCGTTACCGCATTTGCCATTTTGAGGGTGCTTTTGTATGAATACTCTCTACCCGATTACTTCGGCAGATATACTCGTAAGGCGTATTCCAAAAGTGCCAACCCATTTCAAAGTTGTGGAAGGACACATTATGGCAACAAGTGGCGCATTCAAAACTAATACAGGTGAAAACGGTCTGTCGGTGGATATTCTGGCTTTGACAACACTGCTTCAAACTGTTCAAAACCCTCAGAAAAACTATGCCGGGCTGCTCAAAGCAGAAGTTCCTATGAACGAAAATTTTGAGTGTAGGCACGACCCGATATATGGCAACAATGCTCATGCTCTGATCGTCGGCAATACGCGCCCGATTGCGAAAAAGCTGGCAGCGGCTTGCACGGTGCAAGAAGTATTGCCGTAAAAACCCTAAACATCGCATAAAAACTTAACATTCAAAACTCATCACTCAAAACTTTTCCAACAACAATGACTTCACGCGAAATCAGACAAACGTTTCTCGACTTTTTTGCTTCCAAGCAGCACCGTATCGTGCCTTCTGCACCCGTTGTGCCGCACGGCGACCCGACATTGCTTTTCACCAATGCGGGCATGAACCAGTTCAAAGACGTGTTTCTTGGCACAGGCAAACGCGAGTATTCACGCGCTGCCGACACACAAAAGTGTATCCGCGTTTCCGGCAAACACAACGACTTGGAAGAAGTCGGCTACGACACCTATCACCACACCTTTTTCGAGATGCTGGGTAACTGGAGTTTCGGCGATTATTACAAATCCGAAGCTATTGACTGGGCATGGGAATTACTCGTGAATATCTGGAAACTCGACCCCAAACGCCTTCACGCAACTGTCTATAAAACCGACGATGAAGCCGCTAAACTCTGGGAACGCTACTTGCCGAAAGAACGTATTCACTACTTTGCGGAAAAAGATAATTTCTGGGAAATGGGTGAAACGGGACCTTGCGGACCGTGTAGCGAAGTGCATTACGACCGTACACCCGATTTTTCGGGTGGACCGCTCGTCAATGCAGGCGTTCCCGAAGTGATTGAGGTGTGGAATTTGGTCTTTATCCAATACAACCGCAAAGCAGACGGTTCGCTGGAAGAATTGCCCGCAAAGCACGTGGATACGGGCATGGGCTTCGAGCGGATTTGCGCTGTTGTGAATGGCAAAGATTCCAACTACGATACCGACGTATTTACGCCGCTTTTGGACACAATTTCTCGTATGTGCAGACGCGAGTATTCCGGTGCTTTGGACGATAAAGACTCCATCGCTATGCGTGTTATGGCAGACCACATTCGCACGGTCAGTTTTTCAATTGCCGACGGCGCATTGCCGGGCAACGAAGGTCGTGGTTACGTGCTTCGCAGGATTTTACGCCGTGCTTCGCGGTATTCCCGCAATCTCGGTTTCCGTGAGCCTGTTCTCTACAAACTCGTCCAAACGCTTGTTGATACGATGGGTGATGTGTTTCCCGAAATCAAAGAACAGCAAAATATCGTCGAGCGTGTGATTAAAGCAGAAGAAGAATCTTTCCTGCAAACACTAGAGCGAGGTTTGGAGCGTTTTGAGGATATTGTCGCCCGACTTCGCCCGAATGACCAAGAGCGTATTTCCGGTGCAGATGCGTTTTTGCTCTACGATACATTCGGCTTCCCGCTTGATTTGACGCAGCTTATTGCCCGTGAGCGGAATTTGACGGTGGATGCAGCAGAATTTGTTGCACTTATGGAAGAGCAGCGTGAACGCTCCCGCAAGGCTCGTAAAACCACGCTCCAAGAAGTGGAAATGTCCGTCATTGCGGAGCGGAGCGGTTTTACAGGTTATACCGAACTTCAGACGGAATCGAAGGTTTTGCACGTGCAAGGCAATCAAATTGTGTTGGAGAAAACGCCGTTTTATGCCGAAATGGGTGGACAAGTCGCCGACCAAGGTACAATCACGCTCGGCGGCACGTCGTACAACGTGGTGGATGTGCAGAAGTCGGGCGATGCGATTGTGCATATTTGCGACCGAGAAGTAGAGCCGCTTGTGGGGCAGATGGCTCTTGCAAGCGTTGATAAACGTCGTCGTGCGGACATCATCGGCAATCACTCTGCAACGCACCTTCTCCACGAGGCTTTGCGCCGTGTGCTGGGTACGCACGTGCAGCAAGCAGGTTCGGTGGTTACGCCTGATGGCCTACGCTTTGATTTCCCGCATTTCCAGAAGGTTTCTCAAGAAGAAATGCAGCAAATTGAAGACATGGTAAACGAGAAAATTCGTGAAAATATCGAAGTGCGGACGCTGGAACTGCCCATAGAAGAAGCACGGAAAGTGCCGGGCGTAAAAAGTTTCTTCGGTGATAAATACGGCGATTTTGTGCGTGTAGTGATTATTGACGACAAGTTTTCGGCGGAATTTTGCGGTGGCACGCACGTTGGCAACACCAGCGAAATCGGCTTGTTCAAACTCACAGGCGAATCTTCGATTGCTGCCGGAACACGCCGTTTGGAGGCTGTTACGGGCGTAGGTGTGCAGAAGTACATTGCGAATTTGCACGAACAAATGACCGCGAAGCAGCGTGAATTCGAGGAAGTGCAGCACAAAATGAAGCAGCTCGAAAAAGAAATCTCCAAGTTCCAAGTAAATGCTCTTGCAGGGCAGGTGCAGGGCTTCCTTACTAAGGCTCAAAGCGTGAATGGAGGCGGCTTGCGCGTGATTGCCGAACAAATCGAAGTCGCCCACATTGACCAACTGAAAGCACTCGGCGACGAACTCCGCAATGCACTTGGAAAACAAGGCGTAGGGCTGCTTGCAAGCATTATTGAGGATAAAGTCCAACTCGTCTGTGTTTCCACCGACGATATGAAAGACAAATATCCGGCAGGAAAAATTGTGGGCGCATTGGCAAAAGAACTCGGCGGCGGCGGCGGCGGAAAACCTCACCTTGCAACCGCAGGCGGCAAAGATGTGGAGAAACTTCCTCAGGTCCTGAGCGGCTTTGCGGGGTTTGTGGAGAAGTTTTGATAGCACGTTTGCCTCATAAACTCTTTGATATTCACTCGCAGTAGATGAAATTTTTGATGTGAAATAAGTTTATCAATTTTTATTAGCCTCATGTACATTCTCGGTATATCCGCTTTTTACCACGATTCCGCAGCCGCTTTACTCAAAGACGGCGAAATTATTGCCGCCGCGCACGAAGAACGCTTTACGCGCAAAAAACACGACCCGGGCTTTCCGAAAAAAGCCGTTGAATACTGCTTGCGCGAAGCCGGAATCAAGCTCAAAGACGTTGAAACGCTGGTGTTCTATGACAAACCGCTCCTGAAATTTGAGCGACTTTTGGAAACCTACTACGCCTTTGCGCCCAAAGGCGTGCGCTCGTTTTTGATGTCAATGCCCGTGTGGTTGAAAGAAAAAATGTTCTTAAAAAAGCTGATTTACGACGAGCTAAAAACCATCGGCGAATACGATAAATCCTCGCTGAAACTGCTCTTCCCCGACCACCATTTGTCTCATGCTGCAAGTGCGTATTATGCTTCGCCTTTCCAAGATGCTGCCATCCTCACGATTGACGGTGTTGGTGAATGGGCGACGGCTTCGATTGCGCATGGCAAAGGCAAGGATTTAACGGTGCTGAAAGAGCTACATTTCCCACATTCGGTGGGCTTGTTGTATTCAGCGTTCACGTATTTTCTGGGTTTTAAGGTTAATTCCGGTGAGTACAAACTTATGGGGCTTGCTCCCTACGGCGACCCAACATCGCCTGACATTGACCGCTACGTCAAAATCATCCACGAGAACATTTGTACAGTCTATGAAGACGGTTCAATTTGGCTTAACCAAGACGTTTTCGATTATGCAACGGGTTTGTACATGGTCAAAGATGCAGTCTGGGAGCGGCTTTTCGGCTTTCCTGCTCGTAAAGGCGAAGGAAATCTCACGCAGCAGCAATGTAACTTAGGGTTGGCGATTCAGCGCGTTACGGAAGATATTGTTCTCAAAATGGCGCGAGAAGCCAAGCGGCTTACAGGCTCGAAATACCTGACAATGGCTGGCGGTGTCGCCTTAAACTGCGTTGCCAATGGAAAACTGCTTAAATCGGGTATTTTTGAGGATATGTTCATTCAGCCTGCTGCCGGAGACGCGGGTGGTGCGCTTGGTGCGGCGTACGCAGCGTATCACATTTTCTACGGCAAAGAGCGCATTAACCTTGCAGGGCGCATGGATGCTATGCAAGGCTCGTATTTAGGACCGGAAGCATCGAATTTTGAAATTGAAGAAACGGCGAAAAAATTTAATGCCGTGTACACGTACTTCGATGATTTTGACAAACTCGCTGAAACGACAGCAAAGATTTTAGCCGACGGAAATGTCGTGGGCTGGCATCAAGGGCGCATGGAATGGGGTCCGAGAGCATTGGGCAATCGGAGCATCATTGCCGACGCACGAAATCCCGAAATGCAAAAGCGTTTGAACCTGAAAATCAAGTACCGTGAGGGTTTTCGCCCCTTTGCGCCGTCGGTCTTGGCGGAAGATGAAACGGAATATTTCGATGTTTCTGCGCCGTCGCCATATATGCTTCTCATTGCAGATGTGGTCGAAAAGCGTCGTAATCCTTTGCCCGCAGGCTATCATGCACAAGAACTCAAGGATAAATTATACTTTTTGCGCTCAGATTTGCCATCTATTACTCACCTTGATTATTCAGCGCGGTTGCAGACGGTTCACAAAGAGACCAATCCGCGCTATTACGGCTTGATTGCAGCATTTAAGCAGCTAACGGGCTATGGTGTGATTGTGAACACCAGCTTCAACGTGCGCGGCGAGCCGGTTGTTTGTACGCCGGAAGATTCCTACCGCTGTTTTATGCGGACGGAGATGGATGTGTTGGTTGTAGGCAATTTCTTGTTTGAAAAAGCAAAACAGCCGAAGTTTGAAGAGAGTGATGATTGGAAAGAAATTTTAACAAGCGATTAATACGGGTAAGAAGAGAAAAGAGAAAAACCGAAAGCCCGATGAATACTTGTTTTTGATATATAAACTCTACGATATTTTATGCTGTTTAACTCGCTTGATTTTATCATTTTTTTTCCGATAGTCTCGGCGATATTTTTTGCGCTGCAACATCGTTTCCGTTGGATATGGTTGCTCGTAGCAAGTTGCTACTTTTATATGGCATTTGTTCCGGCATACATTCTCATTTTGGTGGTAACAATTATTATTGACTATGTGTCGGGCTTGGTGATTGAACCCGCAAAGGGCGCGAAGCGACGGCTTTTTTTGATAATAAGTTTGGTGGCAAATATTGGGATGTTAGCAGTATTCAAGTATTACAATTTTTTGATTGATAATACGGAAACACTTTCCGCGTGGATGGGCATTGCGACACATTTGCCACACCTGTCTATCTTGCTACCAATAGGCTTGTCGTTTCACACGTTCCAATCTATGAGCTATACGATTGAGGTGTATCGTGGGAATCAGCCTGCGGAGCGGCATTTTGGGATTTTTAGCTTGTATGTTTTATTCTATCCCCAGCTTGTCGCCGGACCTATTGAGCGACCGCAAAATCTTCTGTACCAGTTCCACGGAGAACGGCATTTTTCCTATCAAAATGCTTCCGATGGTCTAAAACTCATGCTTTGGGGGATGTTCAAGAAGGTTGTTGTGGCTGACCGATTGGCAATGATTGTGGATTATGTTTACAACAATCCATCAAATTACGATACCGGATTGCCCTTGCTTTTAGCGACGTATGCGTTCAGTTTGCAGATTTATTGCGACTTTTCGGGCTATTCCGATATTGCCATTGGTGCAGCACAGTTTATGGGCTATGATTTGATGCGGAATTTCAACAGACCGTATTTATCGCAGTCCATTCCTGAATTTTGGCGGCGTTGGCATATCTCGCTTTCGACGTGGTTCAAAGATTATTTATACATTTCGTTGGGCGGAAACCGAGTATCGGTGCCGCGGTGGTACTTTAATTTGTTCTTTGTCTTTTTGGTAAGTGGGCTTTGGCACGGTGCAAGTTGGAACTTCGTGATTTGGGGCGCATTGCATGGCTTTTATCAAATTTTCGGGCTTGCAACGGCAGACCTCAGAAACCGCTTTAATACTGCTATTGGTCTTGTCAAAATGCCTCGCTTGCATACGGCAATAAAGTGGTTTGTAACTGTCCATTTGGCGGCGTTTGCGTGGATTTTCTTCCGTGCTGTGACGTTCAATGACGCATGGCACGTTATCACGAATATTTACAAGGTTGATATTGGTTTCCTTGTTCAAAACGCTTCCTCGCTCGGCACAGGCAAACGGCTTTTGGAAATTGGCGCAGGTCGGAATGACTTGATAATTTTGTGTATTACCGTAGCCGTGATGTTTTTTGTCGAGATTTGGCAAGGCGACCGCCACGATGTACGCTCGCTTTTTGCAGAACAACCCAAATGGCGGCGTTGGGCGATATATTATGCACTTTTCCTTGCCATTGTGGTTTGGGGTGTGTTCCGCCAATCATCGTTTATTTATTTCCAATTTTGATGTGTAGTTTTTTACGCAAGTATTTCATCAACCCCGCATAATATCAAGGTTTGACAGATGATTGAAATGGTGAAATCTATTGGCTTCAAAGCAATCCTGAGCATTATCCCTGTGCTGGCAATTGTTGTTGCCACTAATATTGTCGTGGACCCGGCAAATGTCATCCACAATGTTGCGCCGGAAGTTGCAGGATATTTACTTGGCGGCGAAAATGTTAGTCTTATCAAAGAAAATTTTGGTATGCGAGAATTGCGAGAAGAATACTTGCGCCGTAGTAATCAAGCAAATGTTGTGGTTTTGGGATCAAGTCGTTCATTGCAAGTACGCAAATGGATGCTGACAGAGCCGACGGAATCGTTCTACAATGCAAGTGTGGCTAATGCGCAGTTGGAGTTGTATCAATCGCTGTATGCTATCTTCAAAGAAAAAAAGCATTTACCCAAAACGATAGTATTTTGTTGCGATCATTGGCTCTTTGATTTGCCACGTGTGGAAAACGTCCAAACAGCAGCGCACATCAATACGGGGTTTTCGCCCTTCAAACTTTCGTCACTTGCAAACCGCATTATTCCTACGCGGTATATGGAAATGATGTCGTTCAGCTATTTCCAATCATCGTTAGCATTTTTGCGAGTTAATAGGTCATTATTGCAGTTCTATCCGACGAAAGACACAAATGATAAAAATATGCTTATTCTTGCCGATGGTGGTATTCAGTATGATGCTACTATTCGTCAGCGTAGTGTCGAAGAAGTACGACGGATTGTCGAGATGGATTTGCGCATTAATAATGCCAAGAAAAAAGGCGACCCGACAAAATTTGAGGAGCGCAAAGTAGATCCAAAGCGCATTGCAGCCTTTGAAACATTACTTCAAACAATGAAAAATGACGGTGTTCGTGTTGTGTTGTTTTTGTCGCCCTATCATCCGCTTTTTTACCAAAATCTACCGAGTTTAGCAGCCTCGGAGCAGATTTTTCGGGAAGTGGCAGCACGGCAGAATGTGGATATTATTGGAGCATATAATCCCGAACAAATTGCCCTTACTGAAGCAGATTTTTTCGATTATTGGCATCCTACGCCGGAAGGTTTGGCAAGGTTTTTTGCCAGTGAACAGGCTCGTTCAGTGTTGATGAAGCAATTTGCACCATGAAAAAATACGCAAGATGATGGCTGATTCTTCTCAATCAATCACAGCAAAGCCACTTCTGCTTTTGGTTGCTGGGGCAAATGGGTCGGGCAAAACGACATTTGCAAAGCACATTGCCGAACTTAACAACTTGCCGTTTGTCAATGCTGATGAAACCGCAAGAGAAATCAATCCTGACGATGTTCGTGCGGCGAGATTTCAAGCGGGTCGTGAGGTGTTGAAAGAGTTAGAAACACTTCGAGAGCGGCGAATTTCATTCGTTTATGAATCCACGCTTGCAGGATTGTCGCTCTCACGAATACTGAATGAGTTCAAAAATGTTGGCTACGAAATTTCACTGGTCTATGTGTATTTAGATTCTGCCGATGTTTGTATAGAGCGCATCAAATCTCGCGTCAGAGCAGGCGGACATTTTGTTCCTGATGATGAAGTCAGACGGCGATATGAGCGCAGCAAGCGAAATTTTATTGAAGTCTATCGGCTAATTGCAGACCAATGGTTGCTTTATCGAAACCCGTTAGAGGGTTTTGAGTTGATTGCAACTCAAGATGAGGCTGCTGTGAAAATTTGGAATAAAGAGCGTACTGAACAATTTTTTGGTCATGTTTTGGAGAATATCAATGTCGGAATATCTTCAACTTCTTCGAGACCCGCTTGAAATCAAGCGAATAGCTGATATGGCGGTGCGCAAAGCACAGGAAGAAAACCGTAAACATGGTATTCCTAATGTGTACAGTTTGAATGGTAAAATTTTTTATGAACTCCCGGACGGTACTATTACAGACGTTCAGCCGGATGTGTATAAAAACTTTACGCCACCAAACTATTGATAACAGATAACTTTTTGTAAAGAGCAATTAGTATATGAGCAAAGCATTTGAAACGATACGTCGCGCTTACACGGGATTAAGTCTGATTATCCTGAATACCGCATTATTGCTTGTGGTAGTGATAGTTTTGTTAGAACTTGTTGCCGGATGGCTACTCAAAAATCAAGCGACTGCCCAAAATTCCGCGAGCAATCTTGCCGAGACCGCGTATAACGGCGCACAATGGAAGGACGAGTTTTTTCAAGACATTCGTGCGTATCAGGCTTCGAGCGGTGGTGGACAAGTGTATGAGCCGTATTCTCTGTGGAAAAATCCTGATTTTTCCAGCAAAACCTTTAATGTTGTCGGTGGTTATCGAAAGACGGTCAATCCGCAACATAGTTTGACTGATTCGGTAATCAAGGTATTTGTTTTTGGCGGAAGTACAATGTTTTGCGTTGATACGCCTGATGAATGGACGATTGCTTCGCTGTTGTCCAAAAAACTCCACGCTGCTTACCCGGGGAAACACTTTGACGTAACAAATTATGGATTGCCAGGCTTTGTCAATGACCAAGAAGCTGTCTTGCTTTCAACGCTTTTGATGAATGGCAAACGTCCGGACTGGGTGCTATTTTACGACGGTTTCAACGAAGCAAATTTGAAAGTCGGTCCGACAAAACCGATTCCGCACGGCTTATACGAGATGTATGACCAAATTCACCGCTCCGTCAAAGAGCGTTTGTGGGGCAATCTGGTTTGGAAATCGTCTGTGCTGCAATTGGTGATGCGCTCTCGCACACAAGGCTCGAAGTACGAAAAAGATACCAAAGTTTTGCAAGAGCGTTCGGATGCTGTGTGTACGCATTACATGAATACATTTGACCTCGTGCGAAAACTTGGTGCGGAATATGGCTTCAAGACGGCATTTTTCTGGCAGCCATCGCTGATGACTACGAACAAACCTCTTACACAGGAAGAAGTTGCACTCAAAACGATTATTGCAGCGAGCAATGGCGATTGTTATGGTGTTTTGCACAAAACGGTTCGTCGTCGAATTTTTGATAATCCGACATTTGTAAGCACTCCTATTTTTGACATCAATAATGCTTTCGATTCTGTGAAAGAAGCTGCTTTTGTTGATTATGCACATTTGGGACCAATCGGGAATGATGCTATTGCAACAGCAATGCTCAAAAGCCTGCAATCAAGTGGCTTTTAGCACAAATAAGAACTGAAAACTCAACACTCAAAACTTAACACTGAAAAAAACATGGACTTTTTAACTGACCTTTGGAAATTTCTCCGAGAGCGCAAAAAATGGTGGCTTCTGCCGATGATTGTCGTTCTCTTGCTTATTGGAACGCTGATTGTTCTAGCAGGCGGCAGCGCAATTGCGCCGTTTATCTACACGCTTTTCTAGGAATTGATAATGCAAACTAAACCATCTTCGCACTACACCCCCGAACAAAACCTGCGTACGCTCGTCGTTTTGGCGACTGGTATGCTCGTGTTGTTTTTTATTTTTCACAAGCCTTGGCTTTCGTGGATAGCGCTTGCCGTCTTGGTTGTAGCCTCTTTTTCGGATTGGCTTTCAGCAAAACTCGCGTGGGCGTGGTTGAAATTAGCAGAAGTTCTTGGTAAGATCAATTCACGGATTTTGCTCTCGCTGGTGTTTTTCGTGTTTTTATTTCCGCTTGCGATGTTGAGACGTTTGTTTGTGAAGAACGCCCTTGATTTGAAGCGCCCTGCGGGCAACTCCCTGTACAAAGAGCGGAATCACACGTATTCAGCACAAGATTTGACTAATCCTTGGTAATTGGTGTTTTCCCAATGGAGCATTCTGATTTTCAAAAAATAGCCCCCGTTGTGCATAAACACTCGCTGCATGACGAAAAAGCTGCTATTGCCGCAGAACGTGAATACTGGCTCACGAAAACGCCGGATGAACTCGTCGCGGCGCTGGAACATCTTCGGCAGCAATACATAGATTTGCATTATGAAACTCGACCCAAATTTCAGCGAGTTTATCGCATTATTAAACGCAAACGCCGTTGAATACTTGCTTGTGGGCGGTTATGCCGTGATGTTTCATGGTTATCCGCGATTTACAGGCGACATGGATATTTGGGTGCGTCCTTCGGAAGAAAATGCTCGAAAAATTTTGACCGTACTTTCGGCATTTGGAATGGGTTCGATAGAGCTTGAAATCAAGGATTTCACGAATGATGAAAGTGTTGTCCAATTTGGCTATCCGCCCGTCAGAATTGATGTAATGACTTCGATTGACGGCGTTGAGTTTGACGAGGCTTTTCCCAAACGAGTCGTCAAGACCGTTTCCGGCGTGAGCGTAAATGTCATTCATCTCGACGATTTGAAAACGAATAAACGCAAAACAGGACGTTTCAAAGACTTAAACGATATTGAACATTTGCCATAAATTTTGAACGAATGAATCTTCTCAACATTGGTTGTGGTGGGCATTTTCACGAATCGTGGACTAACATTGACCTCGTTTCGCCATCGCCCCATGTCCGCGCTTACGACCTTCGCAAGGGACTTCCTTACGCAGATCATAGCTTTGATGCCGTGTACACGTCGCACGTGTTGGAGCATCTTTCTCCTGAAACCGCAAAAGCATCGCTTCGGGAGCAATTCCGTGTGCTGAAAAAAGGTGGCATTGTTCGTGCTGTCGTGCCGGATTTGGAGGACAAAGCGCGTGAATACTTGGCAATGCTTGATAACGTCGTAAGTGGCGAGGCAAGTGCTGAAGCCAATTACGATTGGATGACACTGGAACTTCTTGACCAAATGGTGCGTAGCAAGGTCGGCGGGCTGATGGGTGCATATATCCTGAGTCCCACGCTCAAAAACCCTGAGTATATCATTCAGCGTATTGGCGACGAAGCCGAAGATTGGCTTGCTGTTGCAAAAGGTACTGTGCCCCCGAAGCCTCACCAATCCTTGCTTACAAGACTTCGTGCAAAAGGTACAAAAGCAGTCATTCAAAAGGTGCGAGAAAAAATTGCTGCTGTGTGCGTTGGTATCATTGCCGGAAGTGAGGCAAAATCTGCGTTTGAAGAAGGTCTTTTCCGCGCTTCGGGAGAAATTCACCGTTGGATGTATGATAGATTTTCCCTTGGGCGGCTGCTCAATGATGTAGGTTTTTCCGATGCTCGCGTATGCAAATTTGATGAAAGCCGCATTCCGGATTTTACATCCTATCTCCTCGACAATACGCCGCAAGGCACGATGCGCAAGACTGATTCACTTTTTATGGAAGCGGTGAAGCCATGAGGCAAGCAAATAAGACGCTTCGGGTTGTACATATCGCCACGACCGATATTGGCGGAGGTGCTGCTATTGCTTCTTACCGTTTACATCAAGGATTGGTGAGACTTGGTGTGGACTCACAAATGGTTGTGGCGCAAAAACTGACTGATGATAGGGCTGTACACGGTGCATCAACACTGACGAAGAAACTTTGGTCGCGTGTGGCGCATCAAATAGACCAGATTCCACGACGTTTTCTGAAGACGACCAATGCGTCACTGCTTTCTCCGTCGTGGATTGGCAGTGATGCCGTAAAACGCGCATTGGCGTTGAATCCTGATGTTGTCAATCTGCATTGGGTACAAAATGGATTTGTAAACCCCGCATCACTACGGCTTTTGCAGGATGTTCCGACTGTCTGGACTTTGCATGATATGTGGACATTCTGCGGAGCAGAGCATTACGTCGGCGATGACACGCGCTATATTCATGGCTATACCGCACAAAATCGTCCTCCCGGCGAATCGGGATTTGATTTGAACCGTTGGGCGTGGAAGCGGAAAATGCGTACAATTCCAGCTTTGAAGCGCTTTACGGTGGTAACGGATTCCTATTGGTTAGGCGAATGCGCCGCAAAAAGCGCTATGTTGCACGGAAAGCGCGTCGTTCCTATCAACTATGGGCTTGATACCGAGGTATTTAAGCCAATTCCGAAAGATGTGGCACGGCATATTTTGAACATTCCGCACGACAAAAAAGTCGTTCTTTTCGGTGCAATCAACGCTTCCGGCGATATGCGCAAGGGCATTGATCTTCTTGCGGCGGCATTGCGACAATACGCCGCAACAACGACTTTACAGAATGTTGAATGCTACGTCTTTGGAGCATCTGCTCCCCCAAAACAGCCGCTTGATTTTGGCTTTCGGGTAAATTATCTTGGTTCAATGACCGATAATATCGCGCTTGCGGTTTTGTATTCGGCTGCTGATGTGATGATTGTTCCTTCGCGTGAGGAGGCATTCGGGCAGACGGCACTGGAAGCGCTTTCTTGCGGTACGCCTGCCGTGGCGTTTCGCGTGGGCGGCTTGGTGGATACCATTCGTCACCAAGAAAACGGTTATCTTGCTGAGCCCTTCGATACACAAGATTTGGCGCGGGGTATCGGATTTGTGCTGGAAGATGCAGAACGCGCTACAATGCTTTCAACTAATGCTCGCAAGACAGCGTTGGAGGGTTTTACGTTGGAACATCAGGCACGACGCTATTTGGATGTGTACGCAGAATTGCTTTCACGGTAATTATACTCATCAAAATCGAATTTCATGCGACAAGAAAACACACTCAATCTGTCGGGTTATATCCCGCAAATTACCGGAGTACGCGCTATAGCGGCATATATGGTGTATTTTCACCATTTCCCGCCGATCTATGTGCTACACCCCGCATTGCTCCTTCTTACGAAGGAATTTCATACGGGCGTTGGGCTGTTTTTTGTTCTTAGCGGCTTCCTGATTTTTCAACGTTATTATGAGACTGCAAAGCCCCATAGTCACTGGTGGGCAGGGTATATTCGTAATCGCGTCGCAAGAATTTATCCGATGTATTTTTTACTGACCTGTGCTACGTTTGCCAGTCGCCTTATCCGTCATCACGAGTTCAAACTTGACCATTTTTTGTTGAACATCACGTTTTTTCGAGGTTTCTCGTTTGATTACCTTTTCACGGGTATCCCACAAGGCTGGACGCTAACGGTAGAGGAATGTTTTTATTTTTCTGCGCCGCTTTTGTTTATTGCGATTCGCCGATGGAGTTTCCTTGTGCCGCTAGGTTTTATTTACTGTACGGGCTTTTTGCTGTTGCTTGCGGGTAATGCTATCAATTTCAAGCAGTTTTTCTCGCCGTTTATGTTCATGTTTTACTATACATTCTTTGGGCGTTGCTTCGAGTTTTTCTGCGGTATGTGGCTGGCAAAATTTCTGATGGATAGAGAAAAATCAGGCAGAATCCCTCAAACCCGCTTTGTTACGTGGCTTGGCGTTGCAGGTGCGACAGCGAGTATTTATGTGATGGCACTGCAACAGCCTGATAGCCAATTTATGGGTGCGGGGTTGTTTACCCCGATTGGCGGCGCGCTTAATAACTTTATTCTGCCGATATTCTACACAATGATTTATTATGGCTTGATTGTTGAACAGTCGTGGTTACGCCGTTTTCTGGCGACTGATGTGATGGTACTGCTTGGCAAAAGTTCCTATATCTATTATCTGATTCACATGGGCTTGGTTCAAGCTATTGTCGAGCGTATCTCACCGGATTTTCGCACGTGGTATGGCGGCATAATTCAGTTTGTTCTGATGAATGCGGTGGCTATTGCCTTATTCAAATTTGTTGAAGATCCGCTTAATCACTGGATTCGGAAGCGTTGGACATGGGGGCTGGGAAATCAAGAAAAATCACCAGTGCACAGTTGAAATTCTACTCTCCTGTTGCTCAATCTTTTGCTCAAAACATTTTCAACGTTCAGATTTTATGCGATTTTTCCTTTGTATCTTTTCTATCATTGCTGTTACGACGCTCTTTGCGCAGAAGCAACCACCATCGCCCTCGCTCACGCAGGAGCAAGTGCGAAAAGTGAATGACTTGATCAAAACAGGTGGTTCACTCCAGGCTAAAGAGCCTCAAAAGGCTATTCAACTATATTCTGAGGCAATAGCGATCGCTCCTCAAGAACCACAATTATATATTATTCGTGGGTTTGTGTATTTGTCAATACTGCGAAACTTAGATGCTGCTGATACTGACTTTTCTCGTGCGATATTGCTTGCACCAAAACTTGCTCCGGCGCATTATTACAGGGGATTGACGCGGATAAATGCTCAAATGCTGACGGATGCTGAAAAAGATATTTCTAATGCAATTAGACTGGGGATGAAAGAAGGTGAAGCGTATATGAATCTTGCTGTTACACAAGCAATGCTGCGTAAATATCCCGAAGCTATCAATAATATTTCGCAGGCAGTCAAACTGGCGCCAAAGGATTATTTGATGTATTATGAACGTGCCAATCTTTATCGTAGTGCAGGAAAGTATAATGAAGCAATCAAGGATTATGATCAAACGTTGAAACTAAAACCTGACCATCTTAACGCTTATATCAATCGTGCAGCTGCAAAAGGAATGCTTCAGGATTTTCAAGGTGCTGCGAATGATTATACCTATTTGATTGACAAAACGCCATCGAATGTACTAAACTATTATAATCGCGGATATATCTTTTTTCTTGGAAAACAGTATGATAGAGCGCTTGAAGATTTTACTTCTGCGCTCAAAATTGACTCCGGTGCTTTGCGTTCTAACGTGATGCTCATAAACACGTATGCTAAACTTGGTAGGAGCAAAGATGTCATCAGCGCCGCTACACGTTTCCTCAAAGCAAATGCTCAAGACGCGCAAGGCTTTACCAATGCGGGTGGAGCAGTGCAGGCATACTTGAAAACGGATGACTTTGTGAATGGAGAAGTCTTCTTTGCTCGTGCTGAAGCGCGTCAACGAATTGGTGATACGGAAGGTGCTTGTAAAGATGCCGTCAAAGCAGCAACTCTTGGCTTCGTTCCCGCACAAATGCTGGCAAATAGCTTGTGTTTTACGAATGATATTTTTCTCAAGGACGAGAATTTTCCGCAAACCAAACAACTATTTGCTCGAGGCTCGAATGATACTGCAATTGTTAATCTTGGTGGTATTGTGCGTAAAGGCGGCTTCGATTCTGCCTTCGTTTTGGTGTATAAAAACGGAAAATTGTTGCAACGACATAGTAGCCCACTTCAATATCGAACATTTTTGAATGGCACGGCAACAGTGACGCAAGCAAGCATCGCTTTAAGTGCAAGTATTCGTGCTGAACTAACAGAATATTCGTTGCAAGTTAGCTTGAAATCTGCCTTGCGGGATACAATTGTGGCAAAGGTTGATAGCATTGTTTGTGGTGATGTATTTTTAGTAAGCGGGCAGTCGAACAGTGTGCTTGGAGCATTGCCAGCGACGCAGCATAATGAGTATATTCGTACGTTTGCATTTGCTAATCGCGATGCGTATTGGGAACTTGCTCAAGCAAATAATAACACCGATGATTACAATATTGGTGGAATGGCTCTGCAAGCAATGGAGCGCATCGTTGCTGAACATCGTGTTCCGGTTTGTGTCATAAACAGTGGACTTAGTGCTTCGACGATAGAACAGCATTTTCGCAATGATTCTTTGCCTGTAAGCCAGCAATCATGGTATGGGCGCATGCTTTGGAAAGTGCGGAGAAGTGGTTTGGGAGGTTTTGTCAAAGCAATAGTGTGGTATCAAGGAGAATCAAACCAAGGTGCTGGTTATACGGAAAAATTTACGCGGGTGTATAATGCGTGGAAGCAGGACTTTCCTACATTCAAGAATGTTTATGTTGTGCAAATTCATCCTTCGGATTGTGGGCAAATAGACCATGCTTCTTTGCGCGAACAACAGCGCACATTGCCTGTACAAATACCTTCTGTTCGAGTTCTTGCTTCAGTAGCAGTACCTTCTCATGATGGTTGCCATTTTGCTGATGTGGGATATTATGTTTTAGGCAATAATTTATATTCTCTCATTGCACAAGACCTGTATCGGAGTGCTGATACCGTAGGTATTCACTCGCCAAATCTTACCCGTGCGTATTGGCGTACAGATGAAAAAAAGGAGTTAGTTTTAGTCTTTGCTACTAACGATTCGCTTGTACTTGGTCGGGATACGCTAATGAATAATACCGTAAGAACACTTGCTAATGATGCTTTTTTACTTGATGGTAAGCCCGTACAGTGTGCAAAAATATTGGTGGAAGGACGCAATAAGTTGATTGTAATGTTTCATGAATCTATGCCCAAAGCAAGTACAATCAGCTATGTTCCCGATAGATGTTATACACCTACGCCGGATAATCAATGCAAAGTATATGCTGGACCATGGATTACAACAAGACGAGGCGTGGGGGCATTAACCTTTTCCAATATTTCTATACAGTCTAACCTTTGAAATTATATTCTCTTGCATTCATTTCCGAATAAGTTGCATTATATTGAACATTAAACAATTATGGATGGTCGTTATGGTAATAATGAAAGTACAACTAATTATTGGTATTATTGCCCTATGGCTTTATACTTCACCTTTGGCAACGACGAGGATTGTCCACCAACAAAGTCAGCAGAGTTCTCAAGGTCAAAATGCAGGAACGAATGTAAGTGCAAAGGTATTGCCGTATTTGCAAGTTGCTCAAAATTACGAATCAAAGGGGGAGTATCGGAAGGCTTTGGATAGTTATACGGCTGGTATAGTTGCAAATCCTAATGAAATGGTGAGCTATGCACTCCGTGGACAATTGTACCTTGTGAGATTATCTGATTGGAATGCCGCTATTCAAGATTTTACAATGGTATTATCGTATAAAAAAAAATTACCTCAAATAGTATCTAAAATGTTACCCCAGATATTATACTACAGAGGTTTATGCTATCTTAACACGCAAAATTTACAATTGTCAGCCAGTGATTTGAACCAGTCATTAAAGTACGATTCCACAAATGCCAGTGCTTGTTTTAATTTAGGTATTGTTTATGCATTATCGGGACGCTTGCAAGATGGTGAATATATGGTGACACTGGCGATCAAGCGCGAATCTAAAAATTCCTTGTTTTACAGGGAACGTGGATCAATTAGGCAAAATCTTCTCAAGTATGAAGATGCTCTTGCTGATTATAGTCAAGCTCTAGCATTAAATAGTAACGATCAATTAGCATATGCAAATCGAGCTAAGTTAAAAATGGATATGAATAAATTTGCCGAAGCAATAGCCGATTTTACATTTCTTATTGATAATACGGACTATCAGGTAAATAATTATTTTAATCGAGCGGTTGCCTATCAAAAAATTAAAGATTATTCTGCCTCAAATAATGATATTGCCGTTATTCTTGCCAGAAATCCTCAGGATCATAAAGCTCGCTTACTTAAATGTATCAATTATTTTGAAACACAACAGTTTGCTGACGGAATAACTGAATGCACTACTTTACTGAAAAATAATCCTCAAGAACTTTATGCTTTCAGCAATATACTTGGGGAAGTAAATGCTCTTGAACTGCAAAAGAAATTTGTGAATGGACAAACATATATGGTACGTGGTCTAAATAGGTTGTTTCAAGGAGATACTAGCGGAGCAAAAAATGACTTACTAAAGGCAGCAAATTTAGGTGTAATGGATGGTAGCACAACGATTGCACAATTACAGTCATTGGGCTCTAAGGAACTTTTTATACCTTCGAGTGAATTTCCTGACAACCTGCATTTTTTTCCTCGTTCAGAAAGTAATTCTGCTATTGTCTCGCTCTCAGGAACGCTGAATATGAAAGATACGAAATATGATTCAGTTTTTTGTGAGTTGTATAGAGATAATTTATTGATTAAGCGAATTCCTCAGTATCTCTCATACTTTAACAACGAAGCAAATATTAGTTTTCGTCAAGAGATTCAGGCTGGGCTGTATCAATATAAATTCAGATTGATTCTGAAGAAAGATAATCAAGATACAGTGATTTGTGTACGAGATAGCATTGTTTGCGGCGACACTTTTCTTGTTAGTGGGCAATCTAACTCCGTATTGGGTACATTAGAAAAACAGTCAGAAAGTCCGTTTATTCGTACGTTTCTCATGGGCTCGAAAGATTCATTCTGGTGGCAAGCCGTGGCAGGTAATCAGGAGGCAAATATTGGAGCATTGGGATTAACTCTAGCCAGCGAATTAGTACGAAAAAATCACGTTCCTATTTGTATTCTAAATAGTGGTATTAGTGGGTCGGTTATTGAACAACATTTTGCTGATAGCAATAATCCTTTCAATTCTCAAACTTGGTATGGTCGTATGCTTTGGCATGCAAAACAGAGTAATTTAGCCCAACATGCCAAAGCCCTAATATGGTACCAAGGGGAGTCTAATCAGGGCATTGGGTATGACAACAAATTCCATCAATTATATAGGACATGGAAAAAAGATTATATCTCTTTGAAAAAAATATATGTGTTGCAAATTAGACCTTCAAATTGTGTTACTGCACCTTTGCACAATGTGCTACGAGAGCAGCAGCGTATGTTTTCGCGCACATACAGCGATGTTGAAGTAGTATCTACTATTGCTACACCATTTTATGATGGTTGTCATTATGATAATGCCGGTTATCAACATTTAGGGCGGCAAGTAAGTAATGTGGTCAATCGGGATTTTTATCGACATAATGATACTCTAGGGATTAGCTCGCCAAATCTTGTCAGGGCATATTGGACAAATTCAAATCGTAATGAAATTGCTCTTCAATTTCAAACTAACGACTCTCTTATTTTAGGAAGTGATACGATTATAGCCGATAAATCACGTTCACTGCGTCGAGATGCTTTCTTGGTTGATAACCAACCTTTGGTAATTAATCAAATAAGTGTTTATCAAAATAATACAATAGTATTAACCTTTGCTAATAAGGTAAATCAAATTAAGACTATCTCTTACATTCCCGACCGATGCTATGCTGATTCGCCCTGGGGAAACTGTTTTCTGTATGAAGGTCCTTGTATTACAACAAGACGAGGGGTAGGAGTTCTGACATTTCATAATGTTCTTATTAATGATACGCCGTAAATTTTGCTTTTTTCATATTTTTGTCTATTGTGCAGACCATAGGCGGTACAAAATATCCGACATATGTTTGTCTAGTGAGAGATATTATGCGTATTCTTTTGACGATATTGATTGCTGTAATTTCCAATTCCCTATTTGCTCAAAAGTCAAAAAACACTCAACAGCAGCTACGGAAACCCTCTTCTATTATACTGCCGTTTTTGCAAAATGGTGTAGAATGTGAGAAAAAGAAGGATTTTCGGTGTGCGTTGGAGAATTACACAAAAGCAATAGAAACGAATCCGCAAGACCCTTTCGGGTATTATCAACGTGGTTTACTTTGTGCAGGAACTCTGAGCAATTATGTAAGTGCGATTGAAGATTTGACGAAAGTGATTCAGCTATGGAATAATTTTTCAATGGCGTACTGTCTGCGCGGTTCGTGCTATATCAATATGCAAAACTTACCTGCGGCGATTGCTGATTTGAACAAATCCGTCGGCTTTGATTCTACAAATGTGCTGGCATATTTTAATCTTGCGACGGCATATCGTCTAAGCAGTAGATTTGATGAGGCATTGGTTATTATCACAAAAGCTATACGCCTACGTCCCGATGTCGTGGATTTATACTTGGAGCGTATGGAAACCGCTTATCGTTTACGACGCTTCGCCGATGCTCTTGCTGATTGTAATATCGTCTTGGCAAAAGATAGAAACAATGTACGTGCTAATAAGTTTATACCTAGCATCAGATATGAAATGCGTGATTTTCAAGGAGCAATTGAACAGTATTCTTCACTTATTGAACGATTTGGTTATCAGAAAGAGTTCTATTTCGGGCGGGCAGACGTTCACCGAGCATTGGGGCGCTTTGCGAATGCTCAAGTTGATTTGCAAACAGTAGTCGTTTCTTCTGAGCCTGCCTCGTTGGAACATTTTGCAGCGAAAGCAAAAATAATTGAGAATTACTTGTCAATGCAGGAATTTTCAAGGGTTGTGGATAGTGCCACATCATTTTTACGGAGTAATCCACAGGATTTTGGCGTTTTTGCTAATGTGCTGGGCTCGATTAATTTTGGGGTACGACAAGATAAATTTTTTAATGGTATAGTTTATACCTTACGCGCTCTTGCCCGCAAAAATCTTCTTGATACAGCAGGTGCTCGGCGAGATTGTGAAAAAGCGTTGATTTTGGGATTTAGTAATGCGCAAATACTCCGAGACAGTCTTGTATCAGCTTTCCAAGCATTTACGCCACATCCTTCTTTTCCCTCTCATTTGCAGTTTTACGCACGCACTTTACCAAATAATACGGCGACAGTACCAATTCAGGGGACGTTCCGTCAAACAGGATTCGATTCTGCATACTGTGAAATTTGGTCTGGTGAAGTTCTCCAGCAACGATTATCTGCACCGTTAAAGTATATTGGTGCGGAAGCGTCCGTGGATTTCCAGCCAAGTATTGAAGCCAAAATGCAGGAATATCGTTTGCGATTGGGCGTAAAATCATCAAATCGTGATACAATTCTTGCTGAACGTTCACGGATTGTGTGTGGTGATGTTATTGCGCTGTCCGGTCAATCCAATATCGTTTACGGTGCAATAGATTCTATTCCCCAGCATCGTTTTGTGCGAACATTTTTTTTGGGGTCAAAAGATGAGTATTGGTGGCAGCCTTCAGGAAATAAATCTCAAGAGGCAAGCATTGGTGCGGTTGGTTTGACAATAGCCGATGAACTTATGCGCTCGCAAGGAGTTCCCGTTTGTGTATTGAATTTCGGTATTGAAGGCTCAATTATTGAAACCCATTTTCCCGATAATACCAATCCTACAAATCCCAAAACATGGTTTGGGCGTATGCTCTGGCGCTTACGGGAAAGCAAGATTGCCGGTGCAATTAAGGCTTTTGTTTGGTATCAGGGAGAAAGTAATAGCGAAGGTGGTGATTCAGAGACGTACCGCGAGAAATTTTTTACGCTCCACAAAGCATTACAGGCGGAAATGCCGTCTTTACGCAAAACCTATATTGTGCAAATCCGCCCTTCGCACTGCGTGAACACAAGCGGACACGCGCTCTTGCGTGAAGAGCAACGTCAATTAGGTTTACAAGCGGGATTTGAAGCTGTTTCTACGGTTGCACTGCCCGGATACGACGGTTGTCATTACACCGATGCGGGATATATTGCTCTTGGTAGGCAGCTTGCGCGAATGGTGAAGCACGATATTTACGCTCTATCTCGTAAGGGCGCTGATACGTCGGAAATACATTCGCCAGTCTTAGAAAAAGCATATTGGGCAAATAGCAACACGAAAAATGAAATTGTTCTACAATTTCGCTCTTCTAGCGACATTATTGCAACGAGCGACACAACGCTTTTCGACAAAAAAAGGACACTACTTGAGGAGGGCTTTTTGATTGATGGAAAGCATATCGGTTTGACAGATATGCGTTTCGAGAACAACATTGTCCGATTGCGTTTACCCGCATCAATGAGTGCCGCACAGCGTATTTCCTACATACCTGATAAATGTTATGCTGATTCGCCGCAAAACAACTGTTTCCTTTATGGCGGACCATGGCTTGTTACCAAGAATGGGCTTGGCGTTCTGACATTCCATAATGTGCCGATAGAAGCGGCTCCGTAAGAGTATTGTGTTACGCGCCGTGTGGACCAACTCTTGGCAACGGTGCTTGATTTTTGACGTATAAATCCACCCAATACCGCATATCTGCATTGCTTTCATCACGCCGTCCTGCAAGAACGTGGTCGGCGTTGTCGTAAATAATCAGTTTGTATGGATGAAGATTCTTTTGCAGGGCTAAACCCAGTTTGTAAGCGTGTTCCGGTTCAACGCGGCGGTCACCGCTTCCGTGTTGAACAAGCAGTGGTGTCGTTTTACAGAGTTTATCCGCATAAAGCGTAACGGAGCGTTTGGCGAGTTCTGCACGAATGTCTGCAACATCAGGAATAAAGCGCTTTGCCGTTGCAAGAATATACGAATCCTCCGCTAAATCCGTAAATTCTGTTGGCGCACCGAAGGTAACAGCAGCCTTGAAAATATCCGTCCGAGCCAGCATTTGTAACGCCATCATCCCGCCTCTGCTTCCACCGATAATTCCAATGCGGTTTTTATCCACATAGTCGAACGATTGTAAAAGAGCAAGTGCGTTCATTGCATCATCCACATCACCTGCGCCCCATTCTTCCTTGCCTTCTGAGTCGCCGCGCCCACGATATTGACTGGCAATCACCACATATCCCCAACTCGCGTATAACCCAACAGTTGCTGCGGCGGTCATTGCACTTAACGCGCCGCGTTCTCCCGTGCCGCCTGCATTAAAAACGATTCCGGGTAAAGGTTGGGCTTCTGAGGCAGGCAATCCTAAAAATGCTTTAATCCGTAAACCTTCGCTCCAATAGGTTAGTTCGTGCATCTGCACTGCGGCATACCGCGCAAAATCATCTGTTGTCATACTGCGCCGCGCCATATTCAGGGTTGATTCCGGTATTGCTACGGGGCGAGAATCTATGAGTGTTCCGTTCGTCATTGGTTATTTTTAGTCATTAGTTGCTTGAACATTCGTCATTGTGTTGGTCAATAGCGTTTGATTCTTATTTTTCATTAACAATCAAGATTTTACCGCCTCTGCCGGGCTTTTCAGCATGAAGAACCGCTTCTTTCCACTCATCCAGCGTATATTTGGCATCTACGCTGACGGTAAGTTTACCGCTTCCAAAATGCGAGAGAAGTGTGGATACTGCTTTGAACTGCACTTCCGCAGAAGTAGATTTCATCCATTCCGTGAGCCAAAATCCGCGAATGGTTAATTGCTTAAAAATAACAATCGCACTATTAACGGGTATCGGCTCTAAACTGAGCATTCCGTAAACAAGCATAATGCCATTGCGTGCGAGTGATTCCAAGGCTTCTGCTCCTGCTGTCCCACCAATCGCTTCTAACGCTGCTTTCGCACCGCGTCCCGTCAATTCTTTAACTCTAGCTTGAAGGTTTTCCTTTGTTGTATTGACAACAGCAGTAGCACCGATTTTCAGAAGACGCTCGGTAAAATCATCGCGGCGTACCGTGCAAATGACTTTGATGCCTTCCGCAGCAGCGAGTTGTACGACAAGTTGGCTGAAGGTTGAAGCGCCTGCTGTGAGCAAAAGCCAATCACCCGCTTCGAGCTTACATTCGTGAAGCATTGCCCATGCCGTTAATGGATTGACAAACATCTGCGCACCCACTTCGTCAGGAATAGCAGCCGGTAAGGGGATAACGGTCTTAGCGGAAACGCTGACGTATTCTTGCCAAGCACCGTTCAGTGCTGTAAATGCAACTCTCGTTCCGAGCGGAATATCTTGTGCCGTAATGCCCTCTCCATGTCCGGAAACCACGCCCATTGCCTCAAAACCCGCACCGGAAGGGAGTTTGGGGCGAATACCATAGCCACCTCGAATGAACGCTAAATCGGAGGGATTGATAGAGCGGGCTTGAACGTGGAGCAAAATTTCACCTGCTGCCGGATTGGGCATCGGTATATCGCGGAGTGCCAGCACGGTAGCCGGTTCGCCTATCGCATCAAATTGTAGTGCTTTCATAATATTTCGTCTCCTGATACCGATAAAGATGTGTAAAGATTGAGGGCGGCAATTTATTGATTTCGCGTTGGTAGTCCAAGATTTTTCCTTGCAATATTCTTCGCAATATATTGTTTTTCCTTGAAGCCCGATTGTGTACTATGCCGATGCTATCATGGTGTCAGCGTCCAAAACAAGTAATGAAGCGCTATCAAACGTAAATACACGCAATTTTTTTTCGTGAAGTTTTGTAACAAATTTTAACACTTTTCGTTAGACATTCTATGGATGCTGATATTTTCTTTTCCCTTGAAACTATTTTTTTCTTTACTGTTTCACAGATGTTATTATGAAAACATTTCGACTTTTTGTATTGTTTGCTTGCTGTCTAATTGTGAGCAATGCTGTTTATGGTCAGCAACAAGTTGCTGGTAGTACTACAACGCGGATTTTGACATTGGAGGATTGCTTGAAAATTGCGGCGGGGGAAAATTTGGATGTACAAAGTGCGCTTGCTCGTGTTAATGGTGCAGCTGCTGATCTGAAAACAGCCCAGGGTCAATACCTTCCTACTGCAAGTGGTTCACTAGGTTATGGACGCTCCATACCTTTAAGTAATACTCAAACTGCTTTTGTTGGCGGTATTCCTATTACACAAGAAATTGACGCTGTGCGGTTGAATGTCTTTAATGCGAGTGTTGATATAGGATATAATGCTTTCGATTTTTTTCAGCGAGAAAATACAATAAGCCAGCGCACACACACGTTTGAAGCAGTGAATCAAAATGTCGCTATTGCTCGACAGCGCGCTTTGTTTAATGTTCGGAATCAATATCTTGCCGTGTTACGTGCAAAGCAAGTAGTGAATGTTCGGCGTGAAGACCTTGAAGTTGGGAGGAAGCAATTAGAGCGTATCAAAGCTCAGCAACAGGCGGGCGTTGTTGCTATTGCCGCTGTTTTTGCGCAAGAAGCAGATTTAGGAACACGGGAATTAAACTTTGCCCAAGCTGAAAATGATTTGGAAACAGCCAAAGGCACACTTCTAACAACACTTGGAATGAACCCCGGGTTGGCTATTGATATAAGCGAAACAGGCATCAAAACTGAAGTTTCTCAGGAAGAATTAGCGTTGTTTCGCACACAGTATACGAGTCAAAAAGTAGTTATGGATCAAGCCTTTGCAAAAAGGATAGATCGTTCTGCTGCAAACGAAACTGTATTAGCAAGTGAAGCTGGTTTAGCCGCTGCTAAAGCAAGTTATTTACCTACAGTTGGTATCGGGGCGGGTTGGAGTTGGCAGAATTTCCAGATTAGTGGATTTGAAAATTCTCGCCCGTTTATTGGCGGTAGAATCAGTTTTAATATCTTTGATGGCTTTCAGCGTGATCAAAGTGTACAAAATGTTCAAGTTCAATTAACTCAAAACCAAATTCAGCTTCGCCAAACCGAACAGCGCATAGCTGCGGATGTTCAAAATGCTTTTATCCAACTCAACGCTAGCGAAAAGAATCTTGACATTACCGCCCGTGCACTCAAAGCAGCACAGCAAAATTTCGAGGCGGCTGAAGAGCGCTTCAAAGTTGGTGCAGCGAATATTTTGGATTTGACTACTGCGAACGCGAATCTGGCAACAGCCAAGATTAATCGCATCAATGCGCAATACAACTACCTTGGCGCTCAATATCAAATGAAATTTGCGCTCGGCATTTTGGATGAGCAAGGCTCAACCAAGTAATAGACCTTTCAACACGTAACATTAAAAATTCAACACTCAACATTTTTTATACTACTGACATGGCTAAGAAAAACAATAAACGTCGCAACATCATTCTACTTATTATCGCACTTGTTGTTGTTGGAGGTGGCATTACGGCTGCTGTTTTGGGCAAAAGCGATAAATCTATTGAAGTAACGGTCGAACAGGTCGGACGACGCACCATTACACAAACCGTTTCGGCAACGGGGAAAATTCAGCCGGAAATTCTTGTTAAAATTTCATCGGAAGTCAGCGGTGAGATTATTAATTTGCCCGTCAAAGAAGGTGATACTGTGCGCAAAGGAGATTTACTCGTGAAAATTCAGCCGGATTTAGTTCAAGCACAATTAGAACAAGCCAGCTACGCTTCCGAATCTGCAAAAGCGCAAATTAATACTGTGCGGGCAGATTATGACAGAGCAAAACTTGAATTTGAGCGTGTGAAAGGCTTGTATGAAAAGCAATTCGCTTCTAAAGGTGAATATGACCAAGCTAATGCTGCATTAGCAAGTGCGGAAGCTCGTTTGGAGGCAAGTCGCAAAGATTTTGAACGCTCTCAGGCAGTGGTGCGTCAATCACGTGTTACGACTGGTCGCACAACGGTATATTCGCCGAATAATGGTATTGTTGTTGCTCTGCCCGTCGAAAAGGGAGAAAAAGTTTTGGGAACACAGCAATTTCAAGGTACAGAGATTATGCAAATTGCTGATTTGAGCATTATGAATGCGGAAATTGATGTGGATGAAAACGATGTCGTGATGATTTCGATTGGTGATACAGCCCGCGTTCGCATTGATGCTTTTCCGAATCGAGTCTTTCGGGGATATGTCTATCAAATCGGTAACTCCGCAAAACGTGCTGCTGCCGGAACACAAGAGGAAGTCGTTAATTTTGCTATTAAAGTTCGTCTTATTGACCTTGATGGTCGTTTACGCCCCGGTATGAGTTGTGATGTAGATATCGAAACAGAAACCCGCCCCAATGCTGTTTCTGTGCCGCTTCAATCAGTTACTATTCGCAAGCCCCAAGAAAAGGAAGGAGAAAAAGAGCAACTTGAAGGTGGTACACAAAAGAAAGAAAGTGACAAGAAAAAAGCTGCTGCAAGTGCTGAAAAACCGCCTCAAGTGGTCTTCCTCAAAGAAGGCGACAAAGCAAAGATGGTTCGCGTTGAAACAGGTATCAGCGATGGTGGATATATAGAAATTAAAGATGGCTTAAAGGAAGGGCAAACAGTCATTAGTGGGAACTTTCGCGCAATTTCCAAGGAACTGGAAGATGGATCACTTGTAAAAGTAGATTCAGTTGGTGCGAAAAAGTTCAAGAAGAAGTAATAATTTCCCAAACTAATATCAAATTGCTATTCGCTTATACCGTGAAACATTAACACCCGAGAAAATTCAGCGATATTTCAGCAAAGAGATTTATACCAAATCGTTAGATGTATCGCTTGGGTAGGACACTTACGGTAAAAGAAGCTGAATCAATTGCGAAAAGCAGGAATTGAGCCTCTTTGGTCGAATGGTAGCCATAGAATCTTTTGGCGAAATGGGAAAAAGATTTGTCGTTCCGTATCCTTCGGGTAAAAATTTGCATCCCAAAACAGTTGCTGAAGTTTATGCAGCTGTGCAGGAGGCTCAAACTGATGAAGAATAACTATGAAATCACATCAATAAATTTCGCATTCTATGTCAAACACCACTGAACAGCCTGTCATTATTGACATTCAGCACATTTCCAAAACGTACGTTATGGGCGAAGAAAAAGTCCATGCCGTCAAAGATATTTCACTACAAATTCGCAAAAACGAATATGTTGCAATTATGGGGCCTTCGGGGTCGGGTAAATCAACCTTGATGAATATTCTCGGTTGCCTTGATACACCAACGACCGGCTCTTACACGCTCAATGGCAACATTGTGAGCGAAATGGATGATAACGACCTTGCTGACATTCGTAATAAAGAAATCGGCTTTGTCTTTCAAACATTTAATTTATTGCCTCGATATTCTACGCTGAAAAATGTGGAATTACCGCTTGTGTATGCGGGATTAAATACCGCAGAACGAACTGCTCGTGCAGAACGCGCTCTTGCTAATGTAGGCTTAGAAAACCGTATGGAACATAAGCCCAACGAACTTTCCGGTGGTCAGCGTCAGCGTGTGGCGATTGCTCGTGCGCTGGTGAATGATCCTTCTATCATTCTCGCTGATGAACCCACAGGAAACCTTGATTCTAAGACCGGTGACGAAGTGATGCGGATGTTTGAAGAACTCTGGGAAAAAGGTAATACGATTATCGTCGTAACGCACGAACCGGACATTGCCGCCCATGCTCACCGCGTTATTCGTGTTCGCGATGGTTTGATTGAATCGGATATCATCAATGAAAATTATGTTTCTGAGTTGCGGAAGCCTTTAGAATCTGGCGCAGAATAATGCCGTATAGGAAGTGTTTCGTCATTACAATTTTTACAATCTCATGTTTCAACAACTTATCGAAGGCATGAAAATCGCCTTCAGTGCTATTCGCTCCAATAAACTCCGCTCCGGCTTAACTTCACTCGGAGTTGTTATTGGTATTGCATTTGTGATTTTTATGGGATGGTTCTTGCAAGGACTGGATTATGCCTTTGAGCAAGCCATTTCGACGCTTGGTACGGATGTCCTTTATATTGACAAATGGGATTGGACGGGTAATAAGTCCTGGCGGGAAACCATGAACCGTCCTGATATTACTTTGCGTCAATGCGAAGAACTATCGGAAAGGATGCAAAGCTCTGAGGCTGCATCCATTCTTGCTCGTAAATGGAATGCAACTGTAAAATATGGTAGTGAAAATTATACCGGTCTTACTGTTGTTGGAGCAAATAGTGTATATGCTGATATTGCCGCCGGCATCATCCGTACAGGACGATTTTTCTCGCCAGTAGAAGATATGTATAGCTCAAATGTCTGTGTGGTTGGGCATGACGTTGTGAAAAATTTCTTTGGTGAGGGCACTGACCCGATTGGAAAAGAAATTAAAATTAAAGGAACTTCTTTTACAGTTATTGGAAAAATTGAAAAGCAAGGTTCGATGTTCGCTCCGCCTTGGATCGATAACCAGATTATTATTCCAATTAAATCGTTCTTGAATATCTACGCCGGCAGCAATAAAATGATGAAGAATATCTCTGTTGCAATTAAAGCCGGTGGAGAAGATAATATCGAAAACGCTAAAATGGAAGCTATTGGACATATGCGACAAATACGTCGGTTACGCCCCGATGAAGAAAATGATTTTGGTGTCAATTCAACGCAGGCTTTTCGTGATAATATCGCTAATATTCGCACAGGAATTTGGGCTGTAGGTATAGGTTTAACGGCGCTCTCATTCTTAGTCGGGATTATTGGTATTATGAATATCATGTTTGTATCAGTAACCGAGCGAACAAAGGAAATCGGTATTCGTAAAGCACTTGGAGCGCGTCGTCGTTCCATTTTGTTTCAATTCCTTGTGGAAGCCTCCGCTCTATGCTTTCTTGGAGCATTAATAGCATTTGTACTGTGCTCTGTGGTGATGTTTGGTGTAGTGAAATTTGGCGAAGTGACATTCTTGACACCATATATCCCGCCAAACTTACTGATTATTGCAACAATTGTTTCTATTGTGGTCGGGGTCATGGCGGGGATGATTCCTGCTATGCGTGCGTCGAAACTTGATCCCGTAGAGGCATTACGGTATGAATAATCTACTGTTTTCGGACGGGGATTTTGGCAGTAAAATTATTTGAGAGATAATAACCATCAACTATGAAAATTTTCCTTGAAAGTATTATCATGGCGTTCGACGCAGTACGAGCAAACAAACTGCGTTCAGGCTTGACACTGCTCAGTATTGCTATTGGTATTTTTGCTATTATTGGTGCGGGGACAGCGGTTACATCACTCAATAATTCTGTGAATGGAGAACTGGCTTCGCTTGGTCAAAATACGTTTCAAATTCGTCATCGCCCTTCAATTCAAATTACGCGGAACCCAAAATATCGTAACCGTAAACCAATTGATTTTGCTCAGGCGCGTGAATTCAAGCGGCGTATGGAAGGAGCCGAGGCTGTTAGTGTCAATGATTATGAAAGCGCACTGATAGTGAAAGCAAATAATTTGGCAACAGACCCGACGGTAAAAATCGAAGGAATTGATGAAGCATATTTCCAATGTAATAATGTGATTATTGATGAAGGACGAGAATTTACGGCAGAGGACATTAATCTCAATCGTCCGGTGATTATTCTGGGACGGGACGTTGCAGAACGCTTATTTCCAGCTTTTTCTCCACTCGGACAGCAAGTGAGTGTGAAAGGGCATCGTTTTACGGTGATTGGTCTGCAAAAAAAACGTGGTTCGGTATTGGGTAATAATTTAGACGATGTTGTCTATGTTCCAATTACAATGTATCAGAAGTATTTTGCCGAGTTTATTACCCTTACCATCTACGTTAAAGCACCAAGCCAAGAGGCTACTGGTGCAATTGTGGACGAAGCAATTGGTACCATGCGTACTATTCGTAATGTCAAACCCGGCGACGAGAATAATTTCGAGATTGAAACCAATGAATCGCTTGCATCTGCGTTTGCAGGGCTAACGGATTACTTAACTCTCTTTGGCTTTGCTTCGGGTGCAATTGCATTGATAGCGGCAGGTGTGGGTATTATGAACATTATGTTGGTATCGGTGAAAGAGCGGACGCGGGAAATCGGCGTACGAAAAGCCATTGGTGCAAAACGCTGGAACATTATGAGCCAGTTTGTGATTGAAGCCATTACGCTTTGCCAGATTGGTGGTATTTTCGGTATCATCTTAGGGCTGATGGGCGGTTTGGCGCTCGGTTCTGCACTTGGGTTTCAGCAAGCATCTGTGCCGATAAATTGGGTGGTGGGAAGTGTTGCAATTTGTACATTTTTAGGTATTCTTTTTGGAAGCTATCCCGCATGGAAAGCCGCTTCGCTCGACCCGATTGAAGCACTGCGCTATGAATAGTAGATTCTTTCAGCCTCACCGATAGTTATAACCACTATTACAAAAGTCTGCGCCCCAAATTGCTCCTTAAATTCAAGCTATCTTTTATTTCTTATTCAGCATGAAAATTTTCCTTGAAAGTATAATCATGGCATTCGATGCGGTGCGAGCAAACAAGCTCCGCTCCGGCTTGACACTGCTCAGTATTGCCATCGGTATTTTTGCCATTATCGGTGCGGGAACGGCGGTAACATCGCTGAATAATTCCGTGAATGGTGAGTTAGCATCCTTAGGGCAGAATACGTTTCAAATTCGCCGTCGTCCCAGTATTATTATGGGTAATCGTGAATGGATGAAATACCGCAATCGCAAACCCATTGATTTTGCACAGGCACGAGAATTTAAACGTCAGATGGAAAGTGCAGAAGCAATTAGTATCAACGATAGTGAAAATAGACTTGTTGTCAAAGCAAATAATCTTTCGACTGATCCAACTGTAAGTGTTGAAGGAATTGACGAGGGATATTTTGTCTGTAATAACGTTACAATTGATGAAGGACGAGAATTTACGGCAGAGGACATTAATCTCAATCGTCCGGTGATTATTCTGGGACGGGACGTTGCAGAACGCTTATTTCCAGCTTTTTCTCCACTCGGACAGCAAGTGAGTGTGAAAGGGCATCGTTTTACGGTGATTGGTCTGCAAAAAAAACGTGGTTCAGTTTTGGGGGAGAGTTTGGATGATGTGGTGTATGTCCCGATTACGATATATCAAAAGTATTTTGCAGAATTTGTGAGTTTAACCATCTATGTCAAAGCACCGAATAAAGAATCTTCCAGTTTTGTTGTCGATGAATCTATCGGTATTATGCGTACAATCCGCAATGTGAAGCCCGGTGATGATAATAACTTTGAGATTGAAACTAATGAATCGCTTGCTGCTTCCTTTTCCGGCTTAACAGATTATTTGACAATTTTTGGCTTTGCTTCGGGTGCAATTGCATTGATAGCGGCAGGTGTGGGTATTATGAACATTATGTTGGTATCGGTGAAAGAGCGGACGCGGGAAATCGGCGTACGAAAAGCCATTGGTGCAAAACGCTGGAACATTATGAGCCAGTTTGTGATTGAAGCCATTACGCTTTGCCAGATTGGTGGTATTTTCGGTATCATCTTAGGGCTGATGGGCGGTTTGGCGCTCGGTTCTGCACTTGGGTTTCAGCAAGCATCTGTGCCGATAAATTGGGTGGTGGGAAGTGTTGCAATTTGTACATTTTTAGGTATTCTTTTTGGAAGCTATCCCGCATGGAAAGCCGCTTCGCTCGACCCGATTGAAGCACTTCGGTACGAATAAACAATCATAAAAACACAGAAAATCGTGCAGTTCGTTATTAAGCGGGCTGCACGTTTTGTTTTTGTGAAAATCTTTCGTGAAAAGTTTAAGCGAAGATTGTATCTTTGTTTGAATTCGAGTTGTACTACTCAATTCTCATGAATATTTTTTTATTTTGACTTGCCTTTTCGCATGATTTTACGCCGTTTTACGCCCGTTTTAATTGCTTTTGTCGTTATTGCCTACGCACAGTATATTATCGGCGGAGGAAGCCTGATGATTGATGATTGGCTGATGATAGCGCAGGTGCAATTTGACCAAAACTTTGCAGCAACAGTAAAGTATTGGAATACCATCGGCGGTGGCGGAAACAGACCAATTGCCTCATTTCTTTACGCACTCACTCCGGCTTTGTGGGGTACAAATCCCGTTCCGTATATCCTCCTGAACACCGCTTGCTGGATAAGTGCAATTCTGGTTTTTAGTACAGTCGTTAGGCGCTATCTCGGCACATCGGTACAGTTGTGGTTTGCTCTTTTGGGGATTGTACCAACGATTGCTTCTTCGACTATCTTTGAACCGATGGTGATGATTATCGGTACCGCAAGTATTCTGCTTTGGGCAATTTCGCTTTGGTCGTTGGTACGATATGGGGAAACGAAACGCTCAATGTACCTTGTTTTAACGTATGTACCCATTATCATTGGTCTTTTGATTTACGAAGTAAGCGCACCACTGCTGCTTTTGACCATGATTCTCCCGCTTTTGCCTCAATTAGCCGGCGCTGAGTGGAGAAGCCGCACGACAATGCAAGAATTAGTGCGCTATTCTGCTCCTGTGATTGCTATTATTGCTGTACTTGCGGTGTATCAAAAATTGATTGTTCCTACTTTTGGATATGCTACTTCGCGGCTTTCCGTGCGCCCCCTGGGTGATATGGCGCGGTCATTTTTTCGTTGGCTTTTTAGTATCATTGTTGATACGCCCGTAATGCTGGTTTCTTCTTTAACGCATTATGGCTGGGCGATACTGGTTCGGTGGGAAACGTGGGCGCTTGTCGCGGCGCTTGCGGCATTTGTTCTGATGCTTCGCAGTAATCCTCTGAACACCGCCGGAGATTCTGTAACGAAAAGTGCAAGGGAGCAACGGTTATTTCTTGTGCTTATCGCCCTAACGCTCGTTGCTTGCTCAATTCTTTCGGTGCTTTCGGGCTTTAATATGCGGATTGAAGGCATCGAAAATCGCTTTTTGGGTTCGTCGTGGATTTTGCTTGCGGTGCTGCTTGCCAGTGTATTTGCACGTTTGCAAGGCTCGTGGACGGTCATTATTCCTGTATTTGTCGTGTTGATGGTCTATTCGTCGTTTTTGATTCAATCGCATAATTATGTTGCCAATCGTCGTTTGCAGGAAGCCGTCATTGCTGATTGTATGAACTCCCTACAATCCGCACAGAATCAAGCATTTTCGCCGAATGAGCCGAAGCCGTTTATTGTTGGGAATGTTCCTGTGTATGCGAATGAAAATTTTAACAACGAAGTGGTCTTTGCCTATCGGCATGATTTCGGCGGGCAAATCAAAATGCGCTTGGGGAGCAGTGATGCAATTGATGAAGGACAAGTGGTGAACATCAACAAGGAAGCGCCTTTGAACGATACCACGCGTTTTTTCCTCAGCCGCAAAGCCGACACAATTTTGACAGGTAATCTGACAGGCGTGATGAAGCGCCATTTACACGGTAACGTTTGGTGGTACGAATATGACCAATACACCCGAAAATCAGCGCTGATGCGCATCCGCGATACATTGCACTTTGATTCTATTTTGACGGCAAACCGTCAAGGTAGCGTCAATATTGCCCGTTTGCCGGTAACGGAGCGCTTCCGCAATAGTATTAAAGCCATGTTTGGCGTGAAGAAATAACTCTCTCTGCATTTTTACAGGAAATAATTCCATGCAACACCGTATCATAACCCTGTTTCTGCTGCTTTTCGCCGCAACCGCTATGAACGCACAAAACTTGCAACAATCTCTCGGAAAACTCACCGATTGGAGCGCCGACGAACAAGGTTTGCTCCTCAAAACCGCCGATGCACACGTGCGAGTCATGGTCTATTCGCCAACAATAGTGCGGGTGCGGGTTGCAAGGCTTGTGAATAATGTGCCGCAGTGGGATGATCACTCCTTTGCTGTTATTGCCAAACCGCAAAAAGGGACGAAATTCGCTGCAGCGGAAAACGCCGATGCAATCACGCTCACCACCGATGAAATCAAGGTTGTGCTGAAGAAAAATCCTGTGCGTGTGCAGCTTTTCACCAAACAAGGCGATTTGCTGAATGAAGACGAACCTGCCTTCGGGACAGCGTGGATGGGCGGCGAAACTACAACCTACAAGCGTTTGCTACCGAATGAACGGTTTATCGGGCTTGGCGAAAAAGGCGGTTTGAACAAACTCGGCAATGGCTATACGAATTGGAATACCGATGCTTTCGGCTACGGACCGGGTTCTGACCCGCTTTACGGCACAACGCCGTTTTATATGGGGCTTCATCCCACAGGCGGAAAAAACCTTGTGTACGGCGTGTTTCTTGACAATAGCTACAAATCACACTTTAACTTCGGCGCATCAAATCGTCGTTTTTCGGCGTTTACGGTTGAAGGCGGCGAAATGAATTATTACCTCATCGCGCGCCCGACGGTGGCGGAAATTGTGCAAGATTATACGTGGCTTACGGGGCGTATGGAAATGCCGCCGTTGTGGTCGCTGGGCTATCATCAATGCCGGTACAGCTATTTTCCCGACAAAGAAGTAATGACCGTCGCCCGCACCTTCCGCGAAAAGCAGATTCCGGCTGATGTTCTCTGGTTCGACATTCACTACATGGATGCGTACAAAGTGTTTACATGGCATCCTGAGCGCTTTTCCAATCCGAAGAAAATGCTTGCCGACCTTGAACAAATGGGCTTCCGCACGGTGGCTATTACCGATCCGGGAATTAAAGTAGAAAAAAGCTACGATGCTTACGATGATGGCGTAAAAAAAGATGTGTTTGCGAAATATCCCGATGGACAATACCACACAAGCGAGGTTTGGCCCGGTTGGTGTCATTTTCCCGACTTCACGAAAGAGTCTGCGCGGTTGTGGTGGGGCGATAAATTGAAGCCGCTTGTCGAGGACGGTTTGGACGGCTTTTGGACGGATATGAACGAGCCAGCAACGTGGGGAAGCCGTTTCCCGGATATGGTCGAATTTGACTTCGACGGTAACAAAGCAACCCACAAAAAGGCGCATAACGTCTATGGTTTGCAGATGGCACGGGCGACGTTTGAAGGCTCCAAGAAGCATCTCGCGGCGCTGAACCCCAATGGCGGTAAGCGTCCGTTTAATCTTACTCGTGCGTTTTATTCCGGTGTGCAGCGTTATTCGGCAGTCTGGACAGGCGATAATACTTCGTCGGACGACCATTTGATGCTGGGTGCGCAGCTTGTGGCGAATCTCGGTTTGGCGGGTGTTCCCTTTGCCGGCGTGGATATTGGCGGTTTTAACGGTAACGGCTCGCGTGAGCTTTTTGCGCGATGGATAAGCGTCGGCGCATTTACGCCGTTTTTCCGTACTCACGCCGCGATTTACACCAAAGAACAAGACCCTTGGTCGTTTGGTGAAGATGTTGAGGAAATTTGCAAAAATTACATCGAACTGCGTTACAAACTGCTTCCGTACTTGTATTCCACGTTTTACGAAGCCACACAAACGGGTCTGCCCGTAGCCCGCTCGTTGGCTCTGTATCATGCTTTTGATGCGAATATCTATGACCGCACCTTTGAAACGCAGTATATGTTTGGACAAAGCCTGATGGTTGCTCCCGTGAAAAGTACGAAGGATTTTGCCAAAGTCTATTTGCCGGAAGGCGAATGGTATGATGTTCACAACGATAGCAAATATGCGGGTAAACAAACGATTATCGTAGAAACACCTCTTGAACGCTTGCCTCTTTTTGCTAAAGGCGGGCAGATGCTGGTGATGCAATCCGTCGTGCAATCCACCAAAGAGCAGCCGAGTGATGTGCTGACCGTGCATCTCTACGCCGGAAAGCAAGGCTCGGACTTTGTGTATTACGAAGACGACGGCGAGACGTATTTGTATGAAAAAGGCGATTTTTACAAGCGTACACTCAGCTATGATGCGGCTCAGAAGACCTTACGCTTCGCAAAGCCCGAAGGAAAGCGCCCGTCAAAATTCAAACAAGTACGCCTCACGCTGCATGGATTTGATGCACTGCCGCAAGAAATCACGGTTGCAGGTAAAAAAGTCGCTTTGACGAATGATTCCGCGACGCTTTTGAAGCCGAGCGCAGGCTATGACCCGCTTGGTGCGCAAGCAGGCAGCGCACAGCGTTCACAGGCGAAGGTGTTGGTTTTTGGTTTGGGTGCGGAAGAGTTTCTGGTGAAGTGGTAGGGTGGAAGCGCTTTCATAAAGCGTATGCGAGTGTTTGGAGAATTGATGATGTGAGGGTCATATTGCCTGAGCTGGTCCATAATTTAAAGTTCGGCAGTATAAAGATGTGATAGAGCTTTTCACTAATCGCAGTCTTATTTTCTCACTTGTGATATCAACTCAAGGATTTCTGTGTTATGAAGAATCGTATAGTATTTTCAAGTGCTAGACTTATTAGTATTTTGATAATGATTCTAGGTATCTCCTCCTGCGATACTCGCCCTACTATGAATTATAGGATACATTCTAAGCTAGATAGTAATGTCAAGGTTGTATTTACCTATAAACCTGATGGGATAAAAACACTTGTGATTCCTCCGTTTAATTCTGCTTCGGCCAAGAGTAATGGTAACGGAATTGTAGCTTCTACGCAAGGCGATGACTTTACTTCCATTACACTAGGCACAAATAACAGAATTTTGTATCAAACTTCACCGATGAGAAAAAAAGATTGGTTTTCGTTCCCTTCTGGAGATGGAAATTTCTTTTATTTCCGTTCAATTGAAGAGAACAGGATGTATGTTGGCTATAACGAAATTCCTCATAAAGCTGCGTTAATGATTCAATTTACCGAGAAAACAATTCCCTATAAGTTGTTCTACAAAAATAACTTCAGAATTGACTCTGTGAATATTAACTCTACACAATTTACTCAAACTCAGACTCACACTGAATATGCCACTAATTTTAGGGATGATGCCGTATTCATTGATTCTGCTTCGCCCGTGATATTGCTCAATAACAACGCAGTAGTTTGGGAAAAGTTCAAATCAAATTTTGTCGAATCAATTAGAATTTTGGACAACCAAAATAAAGTACTGTTTGATGGAAAAAAAGATTCTTTATCAGGTTATGGCGATATTATCCCTTCTGCTTCTCGTGCTAATTTTCGCAGCTCAGTTCCTTATATTGAGGCTATAGAAATTAGGCACAGCATGATTATTAGTCTCAAGTAACAAATATCTCTAGAAAATTAGCCTTACCATCAGTTGTAAATGCCGATGTTTCCAGTCTTGAAAAACTGAATCGCCAATAGATAAAGCCTCAAAACAGGGCAGAAGTTTGAACGAAAACTATGCACATTATCACGAAAAAACGATTGAAAGAATTTTGGGAATGGAAGCTATGACGGAACTTGCACAAACCCCAGAAACAAGCCTTTTTGACATGAAGAGGCTGACACCGCACACAGAAAAAGAATATGATGCGCTTTTGTCGCTGCTGGATATGGTTCTGGATTCCGGTGGGCGGTATGAAGAAAACCCCTTATCCGAATTAGCCTTTGCAATAGGTTTGCTCCTGAAAGATTATGAGGATAGCTGCTACCCCGACAGAGATTTTTCGTGAATACTCTCTGCGTCCGAATAATGCCGTACCGCTTTTGAAGCCGAGCGCAGGCTATAAACCCTTGGTGTGCAGGCAGGCAGAGCACAGGGTTCACAGGCGAAGGTGGTAGTTTTTGGTTTGGGTGCGGAGGAGTTTCTGGTGAAGTGGTAGGGTGGAAGCGCTTTCATAAAGCGTATGCGAGTGTTTGGAGAATTGATGATGTGAGGGTTATATTGCCTAAAGTGGTTGATATGTAAAGTTTAGTTGAAAATAAGTGCTGTTATTGCCAAATCCTTTTGTAGTTATTTTTTGCAAACCTCATGATCAGTATTTGTATGAACAGATTCTATACTTCTCGTGCGCTAATGTGCAAAATGCTCTTTTTTTGCGCTCTTTTCACTATTGGGCTGTCTGTGCAAGCCAAGTCTCAAACACTTCTTTGGCAACAAACAAACGCCCCCGGATTAGGTATTATTAGGTCATTTGTTGCTTCGGGAAATACTATCATTTTCGGTGGCGACGGAAGAATTATTCGTTCTGTCGATGATGGGCTGACGTGGTCATTAACGAATGCTCCCATTGGAAACAGTGTGAATATTACAGCACTTGTAGCCAATTCTTCCACCGTATTTGCAGCAACCAGCAGAGGCATCCTTCGTTCGACTGATAACGGAATGAACTGGTCATTTAGTAGCAATGGCTTGCCAATCAACGCTGATATTTCCGACATTATGGTTAATGGAAATACGTTGTATATCACTATCAGTGCTGGTATTTACAGATCAGGGGATAATGGGAATACTTGGCAGGCAATAAATTTAGGCAATAATCGCAGATTCCCCTACTCATTTGCTATTATTGACACGAACTATTTTGGTGCAACGGGGCTAGGCTCTATTTTAAGGTTTTCTGAAAGTGGAACATCATGGACTGAAGTTACGTTCCAAGGACTTACGATATTTTCGCTCGGTACCCGTGGCAGAACGTTATTTGCCGGTACAGATGGTGGTGTGTTGAGATCTGATGATTTAGGTGTCACATGGAATAACTTTAACAGTGGACTTCCAACTCAAGGCTTTGTTCGCAAATTTATTACAAACGGCAACAATATTTATGCTGACTATGCAATGCTGAATGAGCTTGGTACTGCTTGGATTAGAATTTTTAGCTCAATATCTGGCATCAGCATTAGAGGAATCAATACAAACGGAAATACTTTTTTTGGTGTGAATGGTAATCAAAACATTTTTCGAGCCAAACTTACTCCAACATCTGTCCGTCTCAATAATGAATATGCCTTTGATCATGTTACTCTTAATCCTAATCCCACTGATGATATATCAACTATTTCGATGTTTCTCACAACATCGGTGCATCTCAATTTGAAGTTGTATGATGCACTTGGGCGAGAAATAAAGATTATTGCTGACGGTATTTATTCTGCGGGACAGCAGCAATTTTCGATTGGACTGCAGGATGTGCATACAGGTATTTACTTCGTGCGGGGAAATATTGGTGAGCAAGTTCTTGTCCGGCGCTTGGTCGTGGTGAAGTAATTCTAATTCGTGTTATATTCCAAAAAATATTTGCCCTGTATCAGCAATATTCTCGTGATTTTATTGGCTATGTTTTCCGTATCAACCCTCTGTTCTCGTTTCTTTCTAGATTGTCGGGGCAAAGGTCTCGGATATAAAACCTGATTAATTGCTATAAGGTCGTGGAATATGAAAGATTAAACTTGATTTAACTTATAAGTTGTTGATATTTCAAATAAATTCTTCATTCTCTGATTTAACATATTTGCATCCACAACCTTAATAGCAATTAGTAATGCAAAAGATCTAAGTTGCATAAAATTCAAAAACTTGTACTTGGAATGAGGTCGTTTATGAGGCTCAATGAATTATTTATTTTTCCCCCAAGTTTTCCAGCAAATGTTTATGTTCCCTCGATTACTTGCAAGCATTGTAATAATAAAATTAAACTTGACAGAGGGATTGAAGATGCTTGTACAACACAAGAAGAGGCTCAAGTTGTACTTAATAACTGGGCAAGTAAACACAAGGAAAATTTAGGAATCTATAAATTAGGAATTGAAGAAGGGACTTTGCGAACTCAAATTAGATTTCTTTTTGTGGGTATGCTGCTAATTTTTACTGGCTTTCAATCAGTTTTTATAATACTTTCTCCTGAAGATTACCCACGAAAAGATATAAAAGTCATAGGTCTGCTTCTTATTATATGTTTATGGAATTTGTTTGGTCATCCAAGAAAAACGTTGAGTTATTGGAGCATAACAATTTCAATCCTATCATTTGTGCTATTTTACCTTATTTACTCTCGTTTACACTAATTACATTCATTTGGCAAACGCAAACAAGTTTCGCCACATTGAAAGAATTAACGATGTCCTCAATCTTTTTGTTCCCAAACTGATTACGCCACTTGAACTCTTAGGAGATAACTATGAATAGCGCTTTGGAAGAAATTTGGTCAGCACGTGCGGAGATTACTGCCCAATGTCATCATAACGCTCAAGAACTTATTGCTTATTATCAGGAGCGTCAGAAAATTCACCAAACAAGATTGGTACGACCTGATAAGCAAGAAGGTCTCAAAATCGCAATGCAAGAAAATATATCGCAAGTTGAGCCGCACATATAATTTATTCGGTGCTTCCCGTCTTACGAAGCTGAACTTGTTGCTTCCGGCGACCGAGGACTTGGCTGCTTTCAAACGGGCTGTAGCGGTCTCTATCGGCTCTGAGCCTCGTCAATTCTCTCTGCCAGCCCCGCCCTCGGCACCGGAGCAAAGAGTTCGGCGGGTGTATAACTGTAAATTTCCCCTTGCGATAACCGCTTTTGCATTTACGCCTGATTTTACCTACATTAGCGTAGATGAAACCCAAAGTCTATATTGAAACCAGCATTCCGAGTTTTTACTTTGAAACCCGCTCTGCTACTGCAGCAATCGCACGACGCGATTGGACTATTCTTTGGTGGGAAAATAGGCGAAATCTTTACGATATTGTCAGTAGCGAAGCTGTTCAAGCAGAGCTGGAAATGACACCTCAGCCCAAACAAGAGCAATGCTTGAAGTTTCTGGCAACAATACCGTTACTCGCCATTAGTCCACCGATTATTGAAATTGTCCAAACATATATTCTCAACAAAGTTATGCCCATGAATGCAGGTGGAGACGCACTACATCTGGCTTTGGCATCGTACTATCGTTGTGATTACCTCTTGACGTGGAACTGCAAGCATTTAGCGAATGGCAACAAATTTGGTCATATTCGGCGCATCAATGGAATGCTTGGACTCTATGTACCAACATTGATAACACCATTAGAATTATTAGGAGAAAACCACGATGTCTGATCCAACATTAGAGGAAATCTGGGCTGCCCGACAAGCTATATGGGATGAGTGCAATCAAGATTTGCAGCAGCTATTAGCATTTTATCAACAACGTCAGGCTCAACACCCTGAGCGCATTCTAACCTTAGAAGAGGTTGAATCGTTTGAAGAAGTATAGATGCTTCTGTTCGGTGCTTCTCGTCTTGAGAAGCCGAACTTGTTGCTTCCGGCGACCTTCTGGCATTTGAGCCACGCGGACGGTCTGCTCTTTATTGGCTGTGTGCCCCATCAAACCTTTGTACCTCTCTCGTCCTCGGCACCGGAGCAAAGAGTTCGGCTGGGTATAGAAAGCAAAGCGACTGGCGACAGGAAGTATTGGCGTATGAATTTATCATCACTACAATTTCAAAACTCCATGAACATTCGTAATTTCCAATTATTAGGTTATATTTTCTCTATTCTTCTTGCATTAGCTGGTGCATTTACTCCATCCTTTGCGCAAGAGTTGTTACCCGATGCCATTGACATAACCCTCAAGCGTCAAACAGGTATTCCTTTGAACTTGGATATAGCTCGGGGAATTGATTCTAGCCTTCGTGCTATTGGTGCTGCAAATTTTCGCTCACTCAGAGCCAGTCGAATCAACTTCTACCAAGCAATAATTCGAGTAAGAGATAGCAATGCCGTAAAGTCTTGGTTTCAAGGAAATCCATTATCCGGCAATAGATTCATTGATTCAATATTACAGCCGCTTGGCGTTACAAGCGCAACACGAACCGCAACACAAGGCTCATTCGCAACTGAAATTGTCCTTAGGTTTCGCATTCCCGCAAATATACCAGCTCTTCAGCAAGAATTAGTAAAATCCAGCATTGTAAGCGCTGTCTATACTAGTTTGACTGTTGGAGATGGGAATTCTATCACCTATTTTACTTGCAAAAATGAAGAATATTTTGTGTTAATATATGGAAGCGGAGATTGCCCAGCAGGTTGCACAAGTTACAGTTACAAATATTTTAGAGTTGAAAAAAGAAATGGAGATCGCATCGTAAAAGATGATGGTGGTTTGGGATGGGGAGACAATTTTAGTGGTTGTGATGGTTTTGGTACTCCTTGCCCAACAACATTTATTTACGATGTTCCGCAATGGGGAGACAACTATTCAATAACTCAGTTTGGAACAGCACAAAAACTGATTCAATCTTTACGGGATTCGCTATGGTGGGTTCAGAAACACGCTATTGAGGCGACATGGAGGGTAATCAAATTTAACAAACCGACAGGGCTAGATACCAGAGCGGATTCAAGTCGAATACGAGTTTGGAATACGATACAACGGGAATTACTGAGTCGCAGAGAGGAGATTATTTCTGTACTGCGCTCAATAAGAAACACAGATGCTTGCTTTGTGGCTCCTTCAGTTGATACCGCATTAAAAGAATTATCAATGTCATCAGTCAAAGAAGAAGAAACGCCTTTATTTTTGAAGGTTTATCCGAATCCAGCTCAATCATTGATAAAATGTAAACTTCCTGCTAGCGACCGCATGGGAGAAATTGAAATAGTTAATAGCCTTGGCACGGTAGTTAAGAGAATAAAAAACAGTGAAGTAAGTATAGCTGGAACAACGCTTGAAATTAGCACAACTGACCTTGAAAACGGGATATATGTTCTCCGTTACTGTGTTAATGGAAAGAATCTCATAGCAAAGTTTGTCATTTTTCACTGAGATATAGAATTTGACACTACGCCACCACATTGTTGTCGTGGTAGTGTGGCTGTTCTGTGCTTCTCGTCTTGCGCTGCCGAACTTATTGCTTCCGGCGACCGAGGACATGATGCGTTTTGGGGCGGGCAGTCTGCTTCCTAGCGGCGGTGCGCCGCTCCGGTACTTGCATTGCGAATCATGAACTTGTTTTTATGCCTGATTTTGCCTAGTTTGGCGTGAATGAAGCCCAAAGTCTATATTGAAACCAGCATACCGAGTTTTTACTTTGAAACTCGCACAAGCCCTGAAGCCGTTGCGCGTCGTAATTGGACGCAGGAATGGTGGAATAATGAACGCAACAACTTTGATGTTTGGATAAGTCAAGCGGTTGTTGATGAACTCCGCAGAGGCGGCTATAATCCAGAGAAAAAAGCCGATTGTCTAAATTTACTTGACTCTATTGAACGCTTGCACATTGAAGCAGATATTGCGTTCATTGTTGATGCGTATATCAAAAACAAAGTTATGCCTGCTAATGCGGGTGGCGACGCTTTACACCTTGCTATTACGTCTTGGCACAAATGCGACATCCTGCTAACGTGGAATTGCAAGCATATTGCTAATGCAAAGAAAGCACCTCATATCCGTCATGTAAACACTTTGTTGGGCCTCTATGTCCCACAACTTATTACCCCCCTTGAATTATTAGGAATTGAGCCATGAATGAGCCAACATTGGAAGAAATATGGTCTGTACGCCGCGAGATATATGCAGAGTGTGAAAACGATCCTTATAAGTTAGTTGCTTATTATCTTGCACAACAAGAGACAAGTGAGCAAGAGTCCCGTGAGCTAGAGGCTGCCTAAATTAGTGCTTCTCATCTTGAAGAGCCGAACTTGTTGCTTCTGACGATCTTCTGGCATTTGAGCCACGCGGGCGGTCTGCTGTTTATTGGCTGTGTGCCGCATCAAACCTTTGTACCAATCTCGTTCTCGGCATCGGAACAGAGAGTTCGGCTGTTTAATGTTCGACAATCAAAAACACATTTCTTCCAAATTTTCGTGGGGTAATCTATGAAGCTGAAACAATCAATCAAAATCCTCTACATCACGTTGTTTACTCAAACACTTTTTTCCTGTAATCCAGACCCATGGGTGCAAGTTCACATAGCCAGAGGAACGGCATTAACAACTCCAAGAATTCCGACAGACGGTGCAACTGAGGAAAATTCGTATTCAAGCCGCACATTAGGAATAGTTGATAGTACAAGAAAGAGATACCGTTGCTGTAATGGATTTTTATACAATCTGCATTTATGGTGGCGGTTGGTCTCCATACGCACTCAAACTCAAGGTTAAAAATTTATCCTTGGATACACTGTCTTTCGATTACACTCTCAAAGATATTCGTACTGCTTCTGGCTTCCCCAAAAGACAGGACTACATAAACTCTATTGTCCGTTTAGCCCCAAACGGTTTGATTGAGCAGAGGATGGACACTGTATATGGAGATAAAGCATTTGATGGTCTTGAGTTCTCAATGAGCAACTTGACAAGAAAAAGGTAAGCGTCGGAAATTATGTTCGGTGCTTCCCCTCTTGAAAAGCCAAATTGCTCAATGAGTAAAAAGCTATACATAGCTTCTGGTTACGAGGTACATAATTGCTTATTCTTTGATTCATCATGTTTTCTCATTATTCTCTAAATCTCTATGTGGCGCATAAAACCTAGTCTTGACGAAATTAACGCGATGTCTCGAAACACCATGGTCGAGCATTTGGGAATTGTGGTTACTGCTATTGGCGATGATTACATCGAAGCACGGATGCCGGTGGACAAGCGCACACACCAGCCAATGGGGTTATTGCATGGTGGGGCTTCGGTTGTTCTTGCCGAGACGCTGGGAAGTTTTGCGGGGTATTTGTGCGTGAATCCGGCAGAAAAAGCGTGTGTAGGGCTGGAAATCAATGCGAATCATATTCGCTCCGTTCGGGAAGGTTTTGTTGTCGGGCGTGCTACGCCGCGTCATATCGGCAAAACGACGCAAGTCTGGGATATTACCATCACCACCGAAGATGCTAAACTCGTCTGCGTCAGCCGTTTAACCATCCAAGTCTTGGATATTGCCAAATAATATCATCGTCTTCAAACGCTGATGAGGACTTCAATTATCCCTCGCTTTGTCGCTTGTATGCTATGGCTGTTCCAATCAATGTAGCACTCAAAATGCTCATCACCAAAACGGTTTCCAAACTCTCCTCCGTAAAGCCAAACTGTGGAAATGCGTAGTGGCGCAGTTCCCAAAAAGTAAGCAGGATGAAACCAAGCAGGAATAAGGCTGCCAGACTTCTGCACACGTTCCCGACCGGCTGCGAAAAGCGCTCAATCAACGGCAACACAACTACGACACTAAGCCACAATACCGCACCGATACTCACACTCCACGATGGCAGTATCTTCAGTAAAGCTGCAAAGCCGAGAGCGTACCACTCCGGCTGCGCATGAGGATTGATATGGATAACTTTCGTGAAATCTGCCGGAAGGTTTATAGAATCTTGCGTTGGTAATGCAGTCCCACACGTAATTCCCACACAAAGCCACACAATACTTACACCAAGAATTGCATACTGCAATCGGCGCTCTTTGTCCCATAGCACTATTGTTCGAGCGAGATACCAACACACTCCAAGCAGCGCAGGAATGAGGAGAATATGCAAAATATAGAGTCGGACAATGGTTGTCGAGCCAAGCGCAGAAGAGCCTTTGAGCAGGTTTGCTAATGGTACGCCGATAAGGGGAAATGATTCCAGCGAAGCAAGGAGAATCTCCAGCGCCGCGAGGCTTTGGAGGTTCATGGGGAGAATATAGCCTATAATGCTTGTACCAAATGTGAGTGCGAAAAGGAGCGTTCCCGCAATATGAGGAAAAATATGGGGGAAGAGAAGTCCTTGAGCCGCGATGCCATGGAAAAGATGAAACAACATCCAACAAACAAGTACGATAATACTCAGACTTGCTGCCGTTTGATGCACGCCCCGTATGATAATTCCAAAGTCTGAGGAGCGCATAATTCCTTGCTCGACGCTTAAATACGCTGTTGTGGCTTGTAAGGGTAATGTTGAACGTGTGTCAATCACTAAGCGCGAGACCGTGCGAAGCGTATCAGGCGCATAGAATGGTGCTTTGGACGCTGTATCCCATTCCAAAAAATACCACTCTCCTTTGCTGAAGGAGGTTTGTGTCGGTTTGAATCGTAATTGCTTCGTAATTTCTACCATTACCAGTGGTTTTCCGGCTTCGGTCGAGGCAGGGCGGAGCGAAGGTTCGTACTGTAACGAAAGCAAAATTCCGGTAAGAACTTGCAGAGCGAAGCAAACAAAAGCGCTTGCCAAACAGTATTGATAAAGATAATTTTGCAATAGCCTCATAATGGCTTCATAAAAGCGGTGTAATGGTATAAATGAAAATCTTCTAACGTATGTTTCATTTGAGTGTATGTTGCCTTATACTATTCAAGATACCAATTTATGAGACTGAAATTGTAAGAAGTTCGTTCAAGTTGTGTATCGTCCAATCAGCATGATTTTCTGTTCGCACGGCTTGGTGAGGATTAAACCAAATTGCCCGCCAGCCCGCTGCTTGCGCACCCACAATATCGGTCTCGTAATGGTCGCCGACATAGACGGTTTCATTCGCTTCCACATCTAGTTCCGCCAAAGCCATATCGAAAATTTCTTTGTGAGGTTTCATCACGCCAACCTTACCGGAGAGTAATGCCGCATCAAATCTTGTTTGCCAGCCGAATCGGGCGAGTTTGCCTTCTTGCTGTTCGGTAAATCCGTTAGTAATTAAACCAAGTTTGAAGTGGTTTTTCAGTGCAAGTAAGGTTTCATCCGCTTTCGGAAGCATTGACCAATGGTCGGCATACAGTTCTAAGTATGTTGTTCCCATTTCCCTGCCGAGCCGCTTCGCATCCTCGTCCGTAAACACAGAAGCGACATCAAGGAGTGTTTTGGCAAAACGCTGCCATTTGAGGTCGTCGGCGCTAAGGCGCTTCATTGCTAAATCACGCCAGAGAATTTCGTTCCAATGCCGATACCGCGACAAAAAGACTTGTGGGGAATGTTGAAGAAGAGTGCCAATTGTCGGTTCGTGGTAATAGCGCGGGAGAAACGCCGTAATTGCTTGCTGCTCTGCGGAATTGTGGTCAAGAAGCGTGTTGTCGAGGTCGAAAACAATAGCTTTGAGGCGGGGAAAGTGCATAGTGTTTGGTCTGGCAAATCGGAGATGACAAAAGAAAAAGGGAGATTCTTTGTTGCACGCAGTTTTAATGCTGTGAACGGAGAATCTCCCCCAACAATAGCATATTAGCGGATTCGTGTGGTAAAATCCTGTAATTTGGCGATGTAATTGTTCAAAACCATCGTTTCAGGAATGGTGCTGTGTCCCGCGCCCTCAATGCGGAAAAACTCTTTAGCCGGGCGAAGATTCGTCGGTGCTGCGGCAAAAAGTTTTTCGCCGTGTCGGGTAATATCAATAAATCGGTCCGCCGTGCCGTGCATAAGCAAGAGTGGGCAACGAATTTGTGCGATGCGTACAACGTTGGCAAATTCGTCTTTCATTAAAAAACCGCCCGGAATATCCAACAGTGAACCGCTTTGTACAAGGTCGGTCGTTGAAGCAAAGATAGCTTCGGTAATTAAGCCTTTGGGCTGAAATGTTGCGTTCGGAGCCGCATATTTACTTGCGAGATAAACCGACGGCACTCCGCCTAGCGAATATCCGTACAAGATGACATTTGTTCTATCCACATCGCTGCGCGACAGTAAATATGCCAGCGCTGCTTCGGCATCTGCTTCCAAGCCTTCTTGCGAAGAGCGTCCTTCGCTTTTACCAAAGCCGCGATAATCGTAGATAAACGTGTTGTAGCCGGCTTTGTAGAAGTATTCCATTCTGTCCCAATAGGACTGAATCCCTTGAAAGTTACCGTGATGATAAAAAATTGTCGGTGTCGAAGCAGTAGCGCGGGGTGATTTGACAAAAAAGCCATAAATCTTAAAGCCGCCGGAGGTCATGGTTACTGCTTCCATCGCAGATTTGGGAATGACGCTGTCGGGGAGGATGTATTCGGAAACTTGCTGCGTGTTGAACAGAAAACCGTCCATTGTAGCGCAACTTTGAAGAATTGAGAGCGTGAGTGCTACGCAAACTATGAGAAAAGAAGAGCGTTTCATGGGAACGTATTGAAAAACAAGTGAAGAAGGAAATTCGTGATATTGGTGTGTCGTAGTGCCTCGAAAGGCAGAATGTGCATCCGTGTTATTTTGTTTCCGAATTTGCTGTTTTCTGAGCAATCGTCCAATTAAAGCCCAAATACACGCCCCAATTGCCTGTCGTGCCTATGGTGGACTGTCCTTGAAAGATACCGTTCATCGTGTTTACATTTGCTGCAAGCCATTTCCATTCGCCTTGCAAACTGAACGATGGCGAAAAAGCATATTGCAAACCAACCGTTGGGGTGAAGTAGTAATTGGGGGAATTCGTAAGTTGGAAAAGATTTTCTAACGCCAAATACCCAAGCAAACCTTGCGTTAATTCATAACTTGCATTAAGCGAAAGATACGGATAGACGCGCACCGCACCTGCCGAAGTAGCGCCATCGGGCGTTGCAGGGCGTGTGGGTGTGCTGCCGGGAGTAAAGTCATAAAAACCGTAAAACTGGGCTTTTGCCGTGAGTTCCGGCACTGCGCCTTGCTGTTTGAGAAGCCGTGCTGCCGCACCCAAATCCAAGCCTAGAACACCGAAGGGAAGCATTGTTCCATGCAGACTGCCCGTCAATGTTACATTATCCGAAATGCCGTGCATAGCGCCAACGTTCAAATAGGGAGCAATAATAGCAGGGCTTGAGCGCGGAAGCCAAGGACCGCCTAACGAACCCGTAATTTGTGTTGTGCCTTCGGGCAATACCCGAACAGGCTGAACAACACTACACGCCAGAGACGATACCAGCAAACACAGTACGCCCAGAGCCCGCAGATGATGCGGTAATGAACCAAGACGAGAAAAAGAAGCCTTTGTCATAATCAACACACAGAAAGAGTGAAAAAATCGTCGGAAAGAATGATTTGTCAAGGGGAAAGTAGCAATAGACTGAATTCTTTCAAGGGGCGAATATGCTGAATTTAGCGCAGAAATACCAGAAAAAAGAGTTCAAGGACAAAGAGGCACTGAAGAATTTCGCGGAACAGGATGGGGTTGTATGCCGAAACAAAAACGCTGGAAAGGCTGGGTTTTGTAGGGATGATGGTTACAAAAGTGGAATTTTTACTACAAAAATTTGTTCTGTTTCTTCGATAATGACGGGATGTTTCGACAGATGTTCGTACAGCCCTGTAAGGCGCTTTAATCCTTGTTTGTTTGATGATTCGACGAGTGTGCGTTTTTGCAGAGTATTCTCCACAGCAAGATACCATGCGCCGTGGAGTTGTTCCGTGCGAATGGTGATTTGAAGAGGTTTTTGAGGGTTAATGACATTGTGTTTAATAGCATTTTCGACCAGTGTTTGTAGCGTAACGGGGACAATCAAGCGTTCTAATGCGTCGTCATCTATCACATTTTCGATGATTAGTGCAGAAGCAAAGCGGGTTTTGAGTAACCGCAGATAATTGGCGATAAACTTAATTTCTGTTTCGAGCGAAACAAATTCTTTCTCGCGGCTTTGTAGCACATAACGATACACTTTAGAGAGTTGCTGAACATATTCACTGGCGAGTTTCGGGTCTTCCGTGATGAGACTATTGAGCGATGTAAGAGCATTAAAAAGAAAATGCGGATTGAGTTGATTTTTGAGGCTTTCATACTGCGCTTCGCTTCGTTCTTTGAGCAGCCGTTCATTGCGGAGAAGTTCCGTTTTCCAATTATCGAAAAACTCTTTGCCGAAAAGAGCAAGGTTAATTGTCACAACGAATAAATTCCCTGTTACAACAGCTGCGACGATAAATGGTTTAGAAAGCATTGGTAATTTTATGGTGGGTGGAATATATTCACCATAGAACCAAAGCATGGTGCCGCCAAAACAAGCAAAAGCGAATAATCCGATAAGAATTTGTACGCCCATTCTCCGCATTACACGTGCATTGGGCGCAAATGAACTTGCAACGTAAGGCATAACGGCATTGAGTTTATTGTGAATCCAATTTAGTACCTAACACATTTTGTTAGGTTTTCCAGAGTCTTTGAAAAAGTTCTTT
>ERZ1066127.78-NODE-78-length-63729-cov-12.915491_pt1 | contig 63729 bp, 39 predicted proteins | sample MGYA00382774_ERZ1066127 | MGnify/ENA primary metagenome ERZ1066127 (study PRJEB33369, sample SAMEA5778357) | biofilm metagenome | biome: Industrial cooling water; feature: Water cooling tower basin; material: Biofilm | place: United Arab Emirates | collected...
AAAACGTCTTGGAGTCCATCCTGTTTCCTCAGAACTCAAAGTGAGGGAGCCCTGAGTCTCTGTGTTTTTTGCTCTTTTTTTCTTGTCTTCAGCTGCGCGAATATTAGCCTAGGCATTCTAAAAAAATTATTTTGATTGGAGACGGCAATTCCATGCCGATGGGATACCGCCTGCTATCGGAAAAGGAGCACTTCGCTCATCAGACATCCACCCTGAACCAATTGAATTATGCTATTCATCACCAATCGCATTCCAACCCAAGGAATCAAAACATCCATCGGTCGCGAGTGGGATTTCGATCTCAAAAACAATGCCGCCTCGAATTCGGTGTTTTATTGCGAAAGAAATTCCAGCAAGTCATATACGGAAATCGGCAGTGAACCATTTCTCGAGCGAATCAAGAATTCTTCCTGTCGCCAGATACTCATTTACATCCATGGCTTTGCCAATATGCCGGAAGACGTCTTCCGGGGAGCCGCCGAATTCCAACTGCTCTGCGATCAGAAAATGGAAGATGAAGTTCTCGTGGTGCCCCTCATCTGGCCTTGCGATGATGACAAAGGTGTCGTCAAGGATTATTGGGATGATCAGAAATCCGCCGATGCAAGTGCATATTCCTTCGCCCGTGTGTTAGAGCGCTTTCTTGATTGGCGGCAAAAAAACGAATCCTCCGCCAAAGCCACACCGTGCCTCAAAAGAATCAACGTTCTCGCTCATTCGATGGGGAATCGGGTCCTGAGGGAAACGATGGCATGCTGGAGCCGGTATGATCTGGCGGATGGTGTGCCATTGATTTTCCGCAACACTTTTCTGATTGCGGCCGATATCATCAATGAATCTCTCGAAGCCTCCCAACAGGGAGAGTTGATCTGCCACGCGTCACGCAACGTCGTTGTCTATCATGCTTCGGACGATCTCGCCCTGCGGGCCAGCAAGGCAGCCAACTTGAAAAACAAAATCGCCTCTCGCCGACTGGGTCATACCGGTCCGGAAAACATGCAAAAGACGCCTGCCAATGTCTATTCGGTCGATTGTGACGACGTGAACACCGATTACGACTACCCGAAGGGGCACAGTTATTTCCGCTCCGGCACTTCTAAAAACAAACCGGGACTGGTGTTTGATCATATTTTCGAGTGCCTTCGCACCGGTCGAGTCTTTCCACAAAATCCGGATCAAAGAACGACCATCATCAAGCGCGACTGATGCTGATGTCTGTCACCCCCCCCCTTGAGCCTTGCTGTCCAATCATACTTCACCCAGAACGAAAATGACGACTGAATCCACTGAAACAACCTCTTCTGGCACGCATGCTGGTAATGATTATGGTGAGTATGCCGCTCCCTATTTTAAAAATGTCAGCACGAGAAGAATGATCGCAATGGTTGTGGTCTTCGCCTGGCTGTTTGTCTTTGCCGTGGGGCTCTTGATCCCCTCAGAAACCTATCGCAAAAAGCTGGGATGGGATCCCACGACGAAAGAAGCGCAAAATACGGCACTGCTGCAGGCTCGGGTGAAGGCTCTGGAAAGTCAAATCGCGGAGTTCAAGGCCGCGAAAAAGAATGGCGACGAAAACAGCCAGGACGATCCCAAAGAGAAAGAAACGGAACAAGCAGTCACAGGTGTACCCGATGAAACCAAGAAACCCGACACAACCGATGAACCCTTGCTTTTGACAGATTTGGTCAAAAAACTTGAGTCCCTGCAAAAAAGTTTGGACGATTTCAAACAGAATCCGCCGCAGCTTCCACAAGAGGACAACAAGCCTTGGGCGTTCCTGGTGGCCTCCATTGCATTCACGCCCTTGAATATCGCCTTTCTCTGCATACTGGCGGGATGTATGGGTGCCTGCTGTGTGAGCGAGGCAACTGTCAAGGATGTGATCATGCAGCTCAAATCGAATGAAGATCCTGCGATCGAAAGCGATTTGAAACGGAGGCTGAATTTTCTCACCGAGCATCCGCTTTACTCCGCGTTGCGTGGCTTGATCGTCTATCTTTTGCTGTCTTCAGGATTATTCATCTTCACCGGAACGCAGCCTCTGATGGGAGATACGGAGCAAACGCTCTCTCTCGCGAGCTACATCAGGAATGCCGGGATTTTTTCTTTTTTGTCCTACCTCGCAGGACACGACCCCACGGTCTTTACGAATCTGATACGCATGGCCAACCGTCAAAGCGCCGAAAAGCCGAGGTAGTATCCCCACAATCGCCTAACAACTATCATCCAATCACTCAAACACCCAAATTCCATGCCCCGAAAAATTGAAAACGAACCGCAGAGAAGCGAATTCTGGACCCAGATCTGGCTGCTGAAAAACAAAGACAGCAGTGGAAAATTCAACTACTTCAAAGGTCTGACACTCAAGGAGCGGCAAGCACTGGCGAATGTTTTTACGGACGCTCTGGAAGTCGAGCGCCAGGTGCTTCTGGGTGAGGATTTCGCTCCCGCGATCCCATCGTCCGCCACTACGCCCGCCGCCAATCCGGCTGCCGTTGCCACTGCGAAAAAGTCCGAAGTTCACACGCCCTCACTATACAGTATGGGTGAAAAAAAACTCTGGATTCCCTGGGCCAAAACGTTCGACAAGGGCAGCAAACGCGGCGACTACGCCACGGGCTATCCGAAAGGCTTGGTCGTTCACTGGACGGCGGGTCATCGCGACGGACTGGCCAGCGCCTTTTCCGTGATGAAGAGCGGCGGCTACCTTTATCTCGTGATCGACAAGGATGGCAACCTCGGGCAAACAAATCCTCTCAGCGAATGGGGGTATCATGCCGGAACATCCTCCTTCCCGGGAGTCAGCGGCAATGTGTCCCCTTACTTCGCCGGAGTGGAACTGCAGGCCGCAGGAAATCTCACTCCGCATGATGGCGGCTTTTATCCCTGGTGGGACAAAAAAAAGGACGCGCAGGGTAACTACACCGGCCCGCATCAGTTTCTGGCAAAAAACCGTATTCCGGCCGAGGAGGTGAAATACTCGGCAAAAAAAGACAATATTGCCGCGGGTTATTATCACACTTACACGGAGAAACAATTGACCACGTTGCGCAAGCTTGTTGCCTGGCTCCATTTGAACAACCCGGGTGTCTTCAGTCTCGATCGTGTGGTCGGCCATGACGAGGTCTCGCCCGGTCGCAAGACGGATCCCGGTGCTGCCATCGTGCACGAGGACAAGGTCCTGAGCATGCCCGAGTTCCGTCAGCTCTGCAAAGACGACATTCAGGCCATCAAAACAAGCTGATGTCAGTGGGTTTTGTATGAGAAATCATCACGGAATCGAGGAATGAAATATTTCATTTGCGTGATGCCGATTCTGTGGCTGATTCGCAGGAGATGAAACGCACGTCCGCCATTCTGACCGCCATGATTCTTTCCCTGCCTATCGCTGCCAAGGCCGGTTCCGTTGCCGAATTCACGCCTGAGGAAATCGAGACACTGGGATGGACCATCGTGGACGACGGGGTGATGGGCGGGCTGTCGCGGGGTCAGCGCGAGATCGGCAAGGATGGCATTCTGCGTTTTTTCGGCACGCTGTCGCTGGAAAACAACGGCGGCTTTTCCTCGCTGCGCTCGAAGAATGTGGCGATGGATTTGAGCGGGGCCGAGGGGCTTCTCCTGCGTGTGAAAGGCGACGGACGCAGTTATCAGGTGCGCTTGTCCACGGATGCAGAATACCGCGGCGGCGAAGTTTCCTTCCAAGCGGAATTTGCCACGAAAAAAGACGAATGGATCGAAGTGAAGGTGCCCTTCAAAAATCTGCTAGGCTCGTGGCGCGGGGTGAAGCTACCCGATAAAACCTTCGATGCCGCCAAAGTCCGCCGCGTCGGTTTGTTGTTAGGCGATAAAAAACCAGGACCCTTTTCCTTGCACGTGGACTGGATCCGCACGTATGCTGCGGGCCATCAAGCAAGTGAGTAACGCGGAAGAGATACAAGCAGCGGGCGGGATGACGCCCAAGCAGGAACTACTCCGTCAGTGGACGGAGGCACTGGCCGATAATCCCGAGCAGCAGTATCAGGCCTACGGGTTGTTGGATGAAGCCATCGATGAGCAAGCGGGCTCGCTAATACATGCGAGCGCTCTGATGCAGGCGGTGACTCCCGTTTCCCGCCACCGACGGCACAAAGGTTTCGTCTTGTTCACTGTTGCGGCCCTGTTGCTGGTGGCATTCATGGGTTTCCAGGGCTGGCGTTGGTGGGAGGATGTGGCTACGTATCTCGATCTCAATGACTCTGCCGTGCCATCTCTGTCCGTGAAAACCAAAACGCCGCAGGAGGAACATCTCCTGCACGGTGATCAGAGCCAGTTAGGCCCGGCAGCACCGTGGAAAGTGCTGTGGGAAAACGAGCCGGACAATGTCGCGTATTTTGCCGAATATGTGAGAAACTACACCATGATGGCGGGAGAGCTTCCGCCCGAGGCTTTGGAAGTCGCAGAAAAAATCGATCCGCAGAACGGGTGGTATTTGTTACTTGCCGCTGGAGCCGGTGCGGGATCTGTGGCGAACGGGTCTTTTGAGACACATCCGCGCAGTCCCGTTTCGAATGAGCAAATTAAAGCAGCGACTGGCTCCGATCGCCATGTTCTTCGCGAACAGGCTGTATATCAGTCTACCATCGTAGATACTGCGAAAGCAAAGATCATTCTGAACTTGTGGAGGCAGTCGCTGCAAAAAGACCATTACGAATCCCATCAGAGTGCCATGCATCACATGCGGGTGGATATTCTCAATCGGCGTACCGACTGGAATGAGCAGTTAGCACCTCTCATTTACATATCTGGCCTCAAGTCGACCTCTGATGCCACACGACAACTGGCTGGTGTGCTCGTCGCTAGTCTTCAAACAGCCGATTTTTCCACACCCGAGGGTCAGCAACTGTTACGCGACGTCACCACCTTTACCGAACGCGAGGCGCGTACCAATTCGATGAAGCTGATGGATCACATCATCATAAAACACATTTTATTGTTCATCTATCGACAAATCCTAGTGATGGATACAAGCGAATTGGATCCTGCATTGGTGAACTTGTGGAAGGAGCGCTATCAATCCTTGTCCGCGCTGGAACAACACTTGCGAAATGCCGATCTGTATCGCTCTGATCTCACGGAGGAGCATGGCTCTACACTTGCTGATATCACTATCGTGCCGCCTGCACGTTTCACTACCCATCCTGTCTATCTGGACATCGCTTCACTCGCTCCCATGCGTTATGCGGATCACTCCGTGATGTTGAAGGGATTGTGCGCCGCTGGATGTGTGCTGTGTTTTCTGATGATTCCCTATCATTTGTTAGGCAGGAGAAATGCCTTCGTCCACCGCGTCAGCTACGAGGTGTGGCAGGCGATCCCGACCCGCGAATTTTTCCGCTATGGGCTCATCACAGTGGTGGCGCCGTTGTTGTATTACGCCCTGCTGACATTTGCGACAAATCTCACGGGCAAAGAGTGGGCGGTCTCTTATGGATTTCTTTTCCCCTGGGTTCCGGCGATCAGTGTGTTTTTGCACATCCTGGTGCTGACGCGATTGCTGGCGGTGCGCTGCCTGTTGCCGTGGGAGCGTCTGCGGTTTCAACCTTGCGGAGTCTATTGTTATATCGGCTGGGCGGCGGTGGTCCTCCTATTGGTGCCCTTGCATGGCATGACTTTTCTGATGCCATGGTTGAAAAAAGATCTTACCATTTTCATTCTGCTTGGCGTCTTCTGGCTGCCCGCCTTGCTGTGGCTTGTGGCGGGGGCGATCACGCGCATCGGCATCGGGGATTTTTACGATCGGGTCATGGCCGGCGTGCGCTGCCGGGTGGTGGGCGTGGGCACCGCCAGTATCATCATGGTGCTGGTGCTGGCCTTCGGTGCCTTGCGAGGATTGGAAGCCTACTGGGTGAATCAAGATAAGATCACCACCATTGATCCCTATCTGATGTGCTCCGTCTATGAAGCTGAGATCCTGCGCGATGCGCAGCAGGATTTGCTCGAGGCGATGCAGCTCACCGATGAGACGCGCGATTCGCAGAGAAAATAACGCCTGTGCCTTCGCGTCGGAATTTAGCGAGATTTTTCCCGGAGAAATACGAGGGAGGCGCGCAGGTAGTTCCAGCCGGAGAGAGCGGTAAGGAACACGGCGAGCCACATTAAAGGAGTTAGACTCCGTGAAAATACATGACGCAACATGTCCGAAGACGTTTCATCTAGATTGCATAGAGCGAACAAGGCCACGATGACGTATAACATCTGATGAATCGTTTTCAGCTTGCCCCAGCGATCAGCGGCCATGACGACGCCTCGCTCCACGGCGATCTGACGCAAACCAGTGACGAGGAATTCACGAGCAATGATGAAAATCGTCACCGCCATAGGACAAAGACCCACCATGCTGAGATGGACGAAGGCGGCGCAGACGAGAATTTTGTCCACCAGCGGATCGAGAAGTTTGCCCAAGGCGGTGACGAGATTCATTTTGCGCGCCAGGTAGCCATCCAGCCAGTCGGTGCTGGCCGCGATCACAAAGGCCGCAAGAGTCACCCACGCCGCCGTGACGCCAGGCACCGACGCCGCCGCCACGTATATCACCGTCAGGCCGAGTCGAGCGAGTGTGATGGAGTTGGGCAAATTCACCGCCACAGGTTGGAAGAAAATCCCGCGCTTGGCAACAACGCGTCACAGCTTTGATGCGAATTGTTCACGCGGCGTGCATCACTCCTCCAGAGCCTCTAATAGCTCCGCGGTGCTGCTGCTGCCGGCGGTGCGGCGTTCCACCACAATTTCACCGAGGATGGAGCTTTGGCGGATGACGAACTGATTCATTTTCATCAGCTCCAGCACTGCCAGGAAAGTCACAATCACCTCGGCCTTGGTGGTGGCTTGGTCGAACAAACTCTCGAAGGCGATCGATTGCCCGGGTGTGAACCGGTCCATGAGCATTTCGATCTTATCGGCCACGGTGTAGCGGTCATCGACGATGGCACCGAAGTCGTGGGCTTCCTCGAAGCGTTTGAGCACGTTCTGGAACGAGCGGATGAGGTCGAAAATGGAAACCTCGGCCAGTTCCGGCGGGGTTTCGTCCTTGGGCACATCCGGCTGGTAGGCGAAGGAGCCGTCCAGCTCCACCTCGCGTTTGATCAGGAAGGAGGCGGCGTCCTTGAATTTTTTGTATTCGATCAACTGGCGGATCAGATCCCAGCGCGGGTCATCGGCATCGTCCTCTTCTTCCGGCGGTTGTTCGGATTTGGGCAACAGCGTGCGACTCTTGATGTACATCAGGTTGGCCGCCATGAGCACGAATTCGGCGGCGATGTCGATGTTGAGCAGCTTGAAAGTGTTGATGTAGGCGAGGTACTGGCGGGTGATTTTTTCCATGGATACCTCGTGGATATCGACCTCCTCTTTTTTGATGAGATACAGCAAAAGATCGAGCGGGCCCTCGAAAATCTCCAGTTTGACTTTGTAATCTTGCTCCTCCACAGCGCCGATGTAACGGAGGAAGGGCGATTGAGCGAGGCATTTTTTTCTCTAGCCATTTTGGTCTGGTAATTCTTGGGAAATTGGCACTTACTCTGCTCGCATATCGATTGCCGCATTTGCATGGACCATGAATCGACAAAACAATTCAACGAGCGCCTCGCGCAATGGGTGGCCAATCAGGGTTTTTGGTTCCAATTGCGCTACTCCATGGCGGGTGGCGGGGCCTCGGTCCTGATGTATCACACCCTGCGCCTATTGATGCGTCTGGGGATTTTCCTGGCAGTGGTGGCGGCCTTGTCGTTTTATCTCCTGGTCCGCCGCACCGATCAGGCCTCCTTCCACACGAATTTCAAAGATGGCATCGTCAGCGCCTTCGAGTGCAAATCCGGGCGCATCAAAAGCTTCAATCGCACGCAAAATCGTGCCTCCATCCGCTACCTCACACTGGAGGGTGGTCCGAACAGTTTCATGGAATCCGTGGAGGCCACGGGCATTTCGTTCCGCATGGGTTTGCTGGATGGTTTGATGGGTCAGTGGGATGCGAACCAAATTACCGTCGAGCGCATGTCCCTCAACGTCAAGGCCGGTGCGGAGACCACGGAGGAGGCCGCGGCATTGGCCCGCGCCGTCAGCAAGCGCTTTGACTCTCTGCGCTTCCAGGCTCTGGAATGTCCCAACACGCGTATTTCGTGGGGCTATTCACCTCGCACCATGGGCAGCATTTCCCAAAGCCGCATGGTCGTGATCCGCGAGGAAAATGGTTGGCGTCTGCGTTTCACCGGTGGCACTTTTCAGCAAAACTGGCTGAGAAACCTGCACATCGATGAATTGATCCTGGTTTGCACGTCCGAGTCCATCGTCGTCGAAAAAGGCCTCTTCACCGTGCTGCGCCCAGCCTCTGAGCTGGCGGAAAACAAGATCAACGGCAAAGTGACTTTTGAGGACGTCAAGGTGATGGGCGGTCTGCGTCCGTCGTTTTCCGGATCAGTGATTTTTGAAAACCTGCCTTTGCAGGAGCTGTTGCAGGACAGTTATCACGACTATCTTCAAGGCTCCATTTCCGGGCGTTTGAAAATGCAGGGTTCCACCAATTCCACTGATGGTGTCACGCTCGCCGGCCGCATTTCCCTCAATGAAGAGGATGAAATCGTGTTGCGCAGCCAGCTCCCCCTCTTCAACAGCCTCTCCATTCTCAACCCGGCGGGTAGTTTCCGCAAAGTGACCTTCAGCCAGGGCTTTTGCAATATCAAGACTTCCGGCGGCACCTTGCAAGTGTCCGACATTTCCCTCAGCGCCCCGGAGCAGATGGACATGCGCGGCAGTTTCCTGGTGCGCCCCGCCAAGCAGGAGGAAATCAACGAAATGCTGCGCAAGGGCTCGATCACCGACGATATGGCACGCGGGGCATCGCTCAATGCAGTGGAGATGGCCAATGGCTCGGATGAATTGTCGTTGCGCCGTGCCATGGAGCTGGCCGGAAAAGAGGAAAATGCCACTGCATTGGACACCAAGGTCACCGATGCCGGGCTGCCTTTTGCCGCCGATGTGCTGGAGGCGGAAAGCCAACTGAAAACCGCGGAAAAGCTGGCGATGACGGCCATTTTTGAAGGTCTCGTCACCTTGACCATGCCCTCGGCACCTTTTAAGAACGCAACGGGTATCGCCAAAATGGCCCGCTCCATGGATGCCACATCGCTGGTGCTCGAATGTCCGCTCACCGGCAACCTTTACGATCTCACCCGTGTGCAGGCGGAAAACCTGCTGGTCATCGAGAAAAAAGACACCAGCGATATTCCGAAGTAGCTGCCGTGCGTATGCTCAGCGCGTCGGTGCGGTGGGAGTATCCAGAACGGCGCTTACCGGGATATTGAGCACGGGCATGTCCCGGGAGTTGGTACCGATGACGATGAGGCCTCGGATGATTTTAGTGGAAATAGGTGGCACGGTTTCCACGTGGACGCGGAACTCCTGGCCGGGCTTGATTTCCTCCACTCGTGCGCGCAACTGCGGCGACTGGCTGACCGGTGCTTGCAGCTTCAGCGGCTGCGACGTGTGATTCGTGATGAGCACGCTGCCGGTGGCCTTTTGCAAGGACGGTCGCAGCACCGTGAGCCGTGCGCTGGCAGGCGTGATCTGGATTTTCTGCCAAACGACACCCTTGATGATGAGCATGATGCTGGGATGCGCCGGGTCGTTGCTGCTGACGGTGAGCGTGCGGTAAAAATCCCCCGCCATGCCTGTGCTGTTGAAGGAAAAGGGCACACGACCTTGCTTGCCCGGCTCGATCTCCCGCGACCAATCCGTGGACGTCAGACAGCCGCAGGAAGTGAGCACGTGATTCACGCTGAGCTTGGCATCGCCCTTGTTGGTGAAAGTGAAATCGTGATGAATCGTGGCACCTGCTTCCAGACGCCCGAAGTCATGCACCAGCGTGGTGAATTCGATCACCGGGGCTGCTCCCGCCGTGCCAATCCACAGGCAGACTGCCATCCCGCAGACGCCCCACTCGGTGGCGCGGGCCGTGATCCACCGGGTGATGCGAAAACGAAATGACATCGGCGTTTTGCGGATTATTCGGAGAAAATGCTGCTCAGACCGCCCACGACACCGCCTTGTTCCTGGCGTCCGCCGCCAGCTCCCACGATGCGCGCCGCCATGCGGCCAAACGGCAGACTTTGCAGCCAGACCGTGCCGTGACCTTGCAGGGTCGCCAGGAACAAGCCCTCGCCGCCGAAGATCATCGATTTCAAATTCCCCGCGCGTTGGATGTCATAGTTGATCGTTTTGGTGAAGCCTACGAGGCATCCCGTGTCCACCAGCAATTTCTCGCCTTTCAGCTCCTTGCGGATCACCATGCCGCCGGCGTGCACGAAGGCCATGCCATCACCGCTGAGGCGTTGCAAAATGAATCCCTCACCACCGAAAAATCCGGCACCCAGTTTCTTGTTGAAGGCCATGTCCACCTTGGTGCCCATCGCCGCGCACAAGAACGCATCGCGCTGGCACAACATTTCCCCGCCGATCTGCGAGAGATCCACCGGAATGATGGTGCCGGGATACGGCGATGCGAAAGCCACACTTTTCTTGGCTCCGCTGCGATTGGTGAAATGCGTCATGAACAAGGACTCACCCGTGAGAGCCCGCTTGCCCACTTGCATCAGCTTGCCCATGAAACCGGTGTCCGGCGTGGAGCCATCACCCATCTTCGTCTCAAAGGCGATGCCGTCTTCCATGTAGTTCATCGATCCCGCTTCCGCGATGACGGTTTCGTTCGGGTCCAGCTCGATTTCCACCATCTGCATGCTCTCACCCATGATGGTGAAATCGATCTCATGCGAACGCCGTCCTAGCGAGGGCGGCAGTGGCGGTGGCGGCGGAGATTGCGTGATCGCGAACAACTGCGGCAACACCTTGCCCGCTGGCTGCCACTCCGTCATGCCGGTTTTCCACACAAAGGTATCCGCTTTCAGATTTCCGCTTCCCACCAACTCCGCGAGGTTTTCCTCCGAAGTGGTGCCATTGCTGCCCGAGGGCGTGTGATAGTGCCATTCTGTCATCGCTTCCATTCTACGCTCCGCGTCCCGGCCTTCAATCGGAAAATCATGGCGAAATTCCAATATCCAGCCACCTCGCGCGCCGTGCTTCACATTCCATCATCTTGCCGCTTGCATAATCCTGAAATTTTGCCAAAAACAGCGCACGCACCCATTCTATGAAGCCGCACGATCTTTACAAAGCCGTCGATCCCGCCATCGTGACCCAAATGCTCGATTGGTTCCGGTCGAACGATAAAAACGTTTACAAGCATTGCGTCGCCACCCTGGCCAATGCCCGCAAACTTCGTCCGGTTTACATCGCCAAGAAGTCCATGGCGGATCAATACAAATGGATTCTCCAAACCCTGCAGCTCCGTGCCTCGGACACCTTGGGCGAGCACTTGCTCCAAGCCTGGTTCATGGCCGGCCATCAAGCCATGCTCGGCACCTTTTGCGACGCGCTGGGCATCCTGCACGATGGCAAAGGCTCCATCCACGGCGATCTGCCCAAGGTTCTCGATGACGAGCGTCTGGACGCCGGCATTGCCAAACTGATGCAAGACAACGATGCCAAGATCGTGAGCCTTTACCTGCACGTCTTCAATATGCAGCAAGAAGGGGGCTGGCCGAACTTGAGCGAGCGCCTCGCCAACAATCCGGATCTCGCGTTGGCGTAATCTCAGCGAACACTCCCTCCGTCCCATGTCGGATATCCTCAACGGTCTGCTGCAAGCGGTGGAGGAGCAACTGCGTTCGCCCCAAACGCCCTACGTGAAGGCAACCTACGATCGTTTGCTGGGTCTCGGACTCAGTGAGGCCCAGGTGCGCGAGGAAATCGCCGATTGCCTGGGCCATGAGCTGGACGAAATGCTGGAGAAAAAACGTCCTTTCGATGAAAATCTCTACCGCACCCTGCTCGATGCCCTGCCGTGGCAGGAAGCGCCGCAGTCCGCCAACGACTTGCAGAATTTGTGAACGATGGTTCATTAGAAGAATGAAGATCTTTTGGGCATGGTGCTTGAGCACTGGCATGCTGTTGTCAGGCTTCGCAGCCCGCGCGGCGGCACCTGCCATGGATTGGCCGGCTGACCTTCCCGCAACCAAGCGCCCGTGGTTGGAGAAATGCTTGAAAGCCACGGAAGAGCATCCGCAAGTGCCCTACAAACTCGGTGCGGCCACACCGCAGGAAGGTATGGATTGCTCCGGTGCCGTCACCTATCTGTTAGGATTGGCCGGTGTCACACCGCCCCGCAGCTCCGCCGCGATGTACACATGGCTCGCCCAAACCCCCACCTTCGTCACCGTTCCCGCCGATGCGAAAGATATCAGCCACGCCATCTATCAAAAACTACGCCCCGGCGACCTCATCTTCTGGGCCAAGCAGGATGGCACCGTCAGCCACGTTCATCTGTTTCTGGGAAAGGAAAAATCCGACGGCAGATGGGTGATGATCGGCTCCAGTGAGGGACGATCGTATCGCGGCGTGAAGCGCTCGGGATTCGGCATTGTGGACTTCCGCGTGCCACGCGCAGGCAGCGCCACCCGGATCATCGGCTTCGGTCCCGCGCCTGTGAAGTGAGAGCGTGTGCCGCTTGATGGAGCGCGGATCTTCAGTCCGCTTCAAAAAACAAAGGAGTCAGGAGGCGCAGGCGAGCGGGAGAGCGGGAGAGCGGGAGATTTCCTGTTTGCGAAAAACATTTGATCGTTGAAATGGCAACGATCGGAATGCGCGCATAGGCGTTGTGGGTGAATAGACGGTGGCACCATGCGAGTGAGAGCAATGCTATCCATGCAGCGTTACTACCACCGAGACCTCTTATGGTAATCAAACCTTCACGATGCGATTGTTTTGGCCTCACAAAAGAACGTCATCAGTTTTTTCTCCTTTTCTTCTTTGCTGGAGACAATGGTCTGCGGCGGGTTGATTCGGGGAGTTTGTCGAGGTGATTTTTGATGGCGTCGTAGAGAGATTCAGCAGTTGTGCGGATTTCAGGCGCGACATTAAGGAGGTGACCTCGATCACCAAGATGAAGCGCTTTGAGGGCTTCAAACCAGGGACGAAGGCGAAGATGGTCACCGCGTTGTTCAAGCAGGGAAAGAAATTCGCCACCGTAGTTGAGATGGAAAAGCACTGCGCACGTATAGGGCCATTTGTCCTGTGGCGTGATCTCAACATCTTCCAATTCCCAATCGAGCGCGCGGGCAAGTGCTTCTGACGCGAGTCCCCAGTTTTGAGCGTATGCTGAAAATAGCGCATCTTGTTGCAGAATCTCACCTGGCGAAATAGAAACAGGTCTTTTTTTGAGACGAACTAGCATTCCAAGCGAAGTATTGATATCTCCCAGCACGTCGCGGTAAAAATATAGTATTTTCACTCCAGTGATATCTGGCTCCAACTCTCGAGCCTTGGCGTAAGCAGCTTTCGCATCTTCGGGGCGATTCATTTGAGTTGAATATAGATCGCCTAGCAAAATACATGTTCGACCACTACTCTGATCCAAGGCAAGCGCTTTCAAAAATACCTTCTCGCCATCTGCTGGACGTGAAAGTAGTGAGGAGAGAATTGTTCCTATCAAATTGTGAAGTGATACCATTACTTCGGTGGCTGATATTGCCAAGTCATGCCTAGCTTCACTCAATGAGTCGTGAGGAGCAATTAGCTCAACGCTCTCGTCTAGATCTTGATCAGAGTTGGACAATACTGTTTCGCCCACCTGATCTTCTGTTTCTCGACCAACCTTGAACGCCTTCAACTGCGCTTGATTGATTGGCAGCATATTTTCAAGTGTTTTGATAACGTCCTCTGCATATTCGGCGGTGCCAAAAGTCGTCAGTAGGATGTTGATCCGGTCTAGCTGTTCATTATGCGAGCCGTTCACCCAACCGCCCAATATGTCTAACACTTTCTTTCTTGCCTCCTCGGATAGCTGATTCCCTAGGTTATCTGGAAGTGTTTCTAAAATAATCCTCATTGTTTCATCGTCATGGCAAACTAAGATGGTTCGGTTCCAGTCTTCTACATCTTTGCAGTTCCTGATTTGACCGCTCGCTAAACGTTTCATCAGAAATGAAGTTGATTCCTTGCCATATTCTTCTTCGTCCATGTCTTGATGGGATTGTGTTACTGCCATCAGACTATTGATTTCCTCGATACCCAAAGTGTGATTCGATGAAGCGAGCCGTTCGCGGTCTCGGTTCATGAACATGTGACGGTCGCCAAGAATCGCTTCGGTAAAACTCTCGGGGGCTACGGTTCCATTGCTTGGCACGAGCGATATCAACTTTTCTCGCAGTTTGTTGAACGACAGTGTCGCCGGGGGCAGTGACGAAAGATCGAGGATTTCATCGAGTTTGCGCCGAGATTCAGCCGCTTTCTGACGAAGAGCATCCAGGGTGGCATGTCGATCAAGTTCGGCGGCGAAAACCTTGTCATCCAGCGTGGCTCCAAGCGCCTTTGCAAACAGATGCCGATCTGCGCTAAGATCACATTCGTCAAGCAGTCGCGTGGCAATTTTAGAGCGGTCCTCGCTGTCATAGAAATTTTCGATGAATCGCGTGAGGAACTCTACCTCTCGGCGTTGCCTGCGCGATGCGCTGCGCATCAGGAACCAAACATTGAAGAAGCGCTCGGCGATCTGATAGCCGGTGGAGGATTGTCCGAAGAGGCTGACGCGTTCGATGAAGCCGTTTTTTTCCATGCGATCAAGCTGCCCGCTGATTCCTGTCATGGGTAACCCTGTGATTTCTGATAGAGCACGGCTGGAGACCGGATCCCAGTGGTTGGCGATGGCGCTTGCGATGACCTGTTGCTGGGTTGAGAGTTCTTCGAAGCGCGCCTTGTAGAGCGGAGTGACTCGGTCCAGAAGATTTTCAAGATCACCGAATACGGTGGGCGCGAAGTCTTCCGCATAAAGAAAGAACAATGTAGCTGTGGTGCGGGGATTTCCTCCCGTCAGTTGCCGGAGAACCTTTAGGCGATGGGGGTGGGAAATGATTCGGGAACGTACATCTTCCCTACCGATGGCGTCGGCAAGGTGGAGCATCAGCGCCTGCATTTCCTCGACCTCCAGTGGCCGAAGGTAGTGGACTTTGAAGTGATCATAAAAAGCGGCGCCATAGTCCTGACTTTCCGGTGGTGGGCTGGGGCTGGCTCCGATCAGAATTGGACTACCGGGACGCATCAGGAGTTCGCGCAGTACGTGTTGTTGTTCATCGGAAATTCGCTCGAAGACCAGTTGAAGATTGTCAACGAGGAGAACCGGGCGGCGTTGGAGTGATGCGGCAGCATCCAGAAAGGCAGCCAGGGCCTCGCGGGCAAGCGGGCCATCGTCTTTGGAGGCGCCCAGCATCCGTGCGTTCAGGTTTTTGACGACCTCATCGATTCTGTCGGCATCGGCTTGGTTTCCTGTGCGCTCCTGGGCATCAGCCAAAGAATCGAGGCAGTTAAGCCAGAACTTGGAGAGCCGGTCCACGGCATATTGCTCCTCGGCGAAAGACAGGGGGATGAAATGCTGACCTAACAGACTTGTCCGGATTTCCGCTGCGATGCGAGAGAGCAACATGGTTTTCCCCATGCCACGCTGACCGACGATCAAGTGATGTTGGGCTCGGCTGTCGACCTTCTCGGCTCCGATATCGGTGATGATTCGATCAAAGAGACTTTGGCGAGCGGCGAATGCAGCGATGATGTCGGAATCATCGAGACGGCCCGTGTTGTAAAGCGGCAGTTTGTGAAGTGCTAGGGTGGGTTTCATCGGATTTCTCGGCGGTTCCAGAATTCACGAAGGAGGAAGGATCGGAATGAGTAACGCCCATCGCTTTCGAGCAAGTAGCCATCCCTCTGCAGAATCAGGAGCAGACGGGCAAGTTGATCTTCGATTTTCCCTGGGTCTGCATCAGGGCGCGTGGACATCAGGGCGTTGAGAATTTGTCTGCGGCTTCTGCCGTCGCTGTGTTGGCAAAGGTGCTTGAGAATGTCTCTGGCTGCGACGGCGTCTTCTGTGGAAAATTGTTCGTCCAAACGCTGCCGCCAGGTGTCGAACTGACTGAGGTTTTCCGGTCGCAGTAAAAAGGCAAATGCCTCCTCGAGCGTGCAGGTGTTGGCCTCAGTGACTCCCGAATCGACGAGAGCATGGAATATCACTTGAAGATGGTGCGGCAAAGGCCAACCTACTCGCTGAATGATGAGATCGCGAGTTTCAGGTGGAATGGGCAGGTTGTTGTCATTTCCTAGGGTTTCGAGAAAACGGTCTGCTTCTTGTGGAGTAAGGGCTCCCAAACTGGCAGGAGTCAAATCATTGATCGTTTTCCCGAGATTGCGGCCTTCCACGAATCCATCCAGACCGATGGAGCCTAAAAATACCCAGCGTATCCTCCGACGGTAGGTTTGCCGCAATTCGCGCAGCCAGTGAAGAATTCTTTCTACTCTAGTCGCTCCGTGATCCTGTTTGGAGAGGTTGAGCAGCAATTCTGGCAATTCATCGATGGCAATCAAAACCATTTGTTCACCATCATCTACTTTGCGTAAAGCGCTCTCGATGGCGCGTCCCAGTGTGCCACATTCAGGGTCTTCTTGATCACCCATTTCAACATCGATTCCGGCACCGAATTTCATGCCTTTGAGTGCAGCCCGAATGCGCTGAAATGCGAGAGACATTCGGGTCATGGCATCTGGATTGAGATCAACGCGATGGAGTTCGGAAACCAGCTTTTCTGCGAACGCCAGTTCGTCTCCGCAACCCTCAACATTAAAAAAGACCGCCTTCCAACCCTTCTGGCGGCTTTGCTCGCAAAGGCGAAGAATCACAGACGTTTTCCCAACGCGCCGAGGTGCCGTCAGCAGCACATTTGACTGGTTATCAAGAAGTCGATGGAGTTTTAAAAGGATTTCAGGACGATCAAAGAAATCGCCGCCTTCTACGGGAGAGCCTGGAATGTTTCGCATGGAGCAAAGATAGCCTCACCATGCCTCGCGTCAATATTCAAGTTTGAATAAATTCGTTTTTGAATAAAATGTGCGGATTAAAATCATCTGATACGAGATGATTTGTATCAACATCCTGCGTCTGAGATCACATTCAAGAGCACAAGATTTTAGAAATTTTCGAATGACTCTGCATGCCACCACACCCGAATGGGCATTTCAATTCGCGTAATGAGAATGTTTTGCTGCAAATCGACGAGACAACCGCCGATGTTCACCATCACTCCCGCCTCATGGTAGCAGGTCTTGTTTGTTCGCTTCGCATCCAAAACTCCAGGCGATTCATGACTTCTTCTTCCGCGTCGATTTGTTGCCATGGGAGCGTGGCGATGAGGCCTGTGGGTTGGTAGCCGCGCTGGGTCCAGAATGTTTGGTGATCCCGATAGCCCGGAGGGCGATGGGGATGGTCATCGGGGCGTAGCACCGAGCAAAAGGAGGTGCTGCGGTAGCCGAGCTCCCGCGCGCGTTGTTCCCGATGATCAAAAAACGCATGCCCGATGCCGCGGCCACGATAGGCGGGCAGCAGCACGGATTCCCCCAGATAATACACATCCTCCACCGTCATTCCCGCTTCTTGGAATGGGCGCTGGAAGCTGGCATCCGCATCCTTCAGAGGCAGTGCCGTGGAAACGCCCACCACCTCTCCAGCCACCAGTGCGCAGACAAACACACTGTCACGACTGCGGGCGTAGCTGCGCAGGTAGTCGCTCTCGTAGCATGCCGTGCCGTCGTAGAGATACGGGTATTCACGAAAAACCTCGATGCGCAGACGGGCCGCGGCATCGAGGTAGTGGGAAATTTCCTCGCCGCAGCAGGTGATGATGGTGGCATCTTCCATGAGCGGCGCGGGGAATCAGAAGCGGTAGTCGAGGTAGAACTGGAATTGACCGCCTTTGTCCGCAATCGGATCCGGAGACTCCAAGGGGAAGGCGTAGTCAAAGGCCAGCGGCCCGAAGGGCAGGTTCAGACGCAGACCCACGCCGAAGTCGGTGTACAAATCCTGCGGGCTCATGTCCCACGAATCCGCATTCACAAAACCGGCATCGTAGAACACGGCACCACGCACTTGCTCGAAGAGTGGCACGGTGTATTCGATGGACACCCAGGCCATCGAGTTGCCACCGATGGTCTCCTCCGAGGCCGCGTCACGCGGACCCACGTCACGGAACTCAAAGCCGCGCAGGGTGCGGGCACCACCGAGGAATTGGCGGTCGAAGATGGGCACCTCGTCATCATCCATGCTGTCCACCATGCCGATCTCGCCATTGACGGAGAGGATGGTGTCCCATTTGAGGTTCCAGTATTTTTGGGCGGCCAGGCTGAAGGTGATGGTGTTCACATCGCCTCCCAGACCGGCGTAGTTCACACCGGCATCGATCTTATGGCCCTCGCGCGGGGTCTGGTTGCTGTCGCGATTGTCAAACACATAGCTCAAGCCCACCGAGCTGCGGATGGACTCACCGGCCAGCGCGGCGAAGTAGTCGTCGTCCGTGCCCGCCACGCCGTCGTCATCGGGATCGATTTCGATGTTTTCCAGGCGATACTCCGCGCGCACAAAGGCATTCTCGCCCACCGGTTTGCGCAGGAAAATGGCGGCACCCATGTTCGATTGGTTGAAGTAATCACTGAAGAACAACGCGTTGCGATAGAAAAGATCACCACCCAAGGCCAACTGGCGGTCCATGAACCAGGGCTCCACCAAGGACACCGAGAAATCGCGGCGCTGCAAGCCGGCGCGCAGGTTTGCGGTGAAACGTTGGCCACCACCGGTGAAGTTCCAGGGATTGAACAAATCGAAGTTCGTTTGCTCCACGGTCACGTAGCCGACCAAGCTATCGATGGCGCTGAAGCCCACACCGAAGCTGAGCGTGCCGGTCTTTTTCTCATCGACCAGGATTTTCAAATCGCGGTAGCCACCGCCGCCGGGGGAGGCGGAGACCTGGGCGTCATTGAAGTAGTTCAGGTTGCGCAAGCGTGTGCGGGTTTTTTCCACGTCCACGGAGTTGAACCAGTCACCGGGCTTGAGCGGCACCTCGCGGCGGATCACCTTGTCCTGCGACTTGGTGTTGCCGCCAATGGACACGCGGCCCACGCGGAAGCGTGATCCCTCGGTGATGCGATAAGTGATTTGCACGGAATCTCCGGAAGCGTTGTCGATGTCCGGCACCACGGTGGCATCGGCATATCCGCGGGAACCGTAGTAGCTGCGGATCATTTCGATGTCCGCGCGCATTTTTTTCGCGGAATAGGCGTCGCCGCCCACCAGGGTGAGAGCAGGGTAAAGTTCCTCCGGCTTGAACACGGAAATTTTGCCAAAGCCCACGCCCGCCACCTGGTAGCGGATGCCCTCGTTGATCGGGATCACCAGGTCCAGCTTGCCGTCACCGGTGGGAACGCGCTGGATTCCGGGGCTGGACACACGCAGGTAGCCCTTGTTGCGGTAGTAGTCGAGGATTTCCTCCAGGTCCTCATCGAGCTGGTTGCCCTGGATGCGACCGGACTTGGTGATCGGGGAAAGGATGCCTTTTTCCTTGGTTTTCATCACCTTTTCCAGGTCCTTGGACGTGATGTTGTTGTTGCCCTGGAAGCTGATCTTGCGCACTTCGTTTTTGATGCCCTCATCGATCAGGAAAATCAACGAGGCTCCGCCGCCATCGGCTGGCTGCATGCGGTGGGAGACCCGCACATCCGGATAGCCGTAGCCTTGGTAGTAGGCCTCGATGTTGCGGCGTGCGGTGAGAATTTGCTCATCGCTCAGGGCTCCACCGGCTTTCAGCTTGGATTCCTTGGCCAGCTTTTGGTTGCTGAACACGGTGTTGCCGGCAAAACCCACGGAGTCGAGCGGCGGGCGGGTGGTGACCTCGGCGATCAGTTTCACGCCATCGCCCGCAGGCTCGGCCAGCCAGCGCACGTCATCGACATTGCCGGATTCGTAGAGGCTCTTGATGTCGGCATCCAGGCGATCGATGCTATACGTCTGCCCCACGCGGGTGCTCATGGAGTTGCGGATCACGGCCTCATCCACATTTTTTTTGCCACGATAGCGGATCTCCACATTGGTGATTTTTTTGCCTTCGTAATCGACGCCTTGGCCTTGGATCATCACCGGCGCGCAGCACAGCAGCGCGGAGAGAAAGAGGGTGGACTGGCGGAGAGGAAATACGCTGCGGTGGGATCGACCGGGAGACAATGGTTTCATAAGTGATGTTTCAGGAACGTCATCATCACAATGGTTTCGGCGTGATCCGTCAAGGGAGAATTCATGGATCATTTGCCGATAGAGGGCCGGTCTCCTACACGGCCAGCTTGCCGGTGGAGTCACCGATCCGCTCGGCTTTGACGCCCATGCGGTCGAGCAGCGATAGGTGCAAATTGGTGAGTGGCGTGTCCTCACGGGCCTCATGCAAACGTCCTGTCTGCAAGCTGCCATTGCCATGCCCCGCCAGGATCAGCGGCAGGTGGTCGTGGTTGTGACGGTCGCCATCACAAATGCCACCGCCATAGACAATCATCGAGTGGTCTAACAAATTGCCATCTCCCTCTTTGATGTTTTTCAGGTTGGTAAGGAAACGGGCGAACTCGGCGGCGTAGTATTGATCGACTTTCGCGATGAGTTCGAGGCGGCGTTCATCGCGCTGGTGATGGGAAATGCCGTGGTGGGACTCATTCACGCCGATTTCCGGGAACGTGCGGTTCGAGCCATCGTGCGCGAGCATGAAGGAGGCGATGCGGGTGGAGTCGGTCTGGAATGCCACGAGCATCAGGTCATACATGGCGCGGATGTGCTCACGATAGGTTTTGGGCACGCCGTTGGGGACATCGATCTCCGGCACTTCCTTGCGGTGCTTTTCCGCGCGTTCGATGCGTTGCTCGATCTCGCGCACGGAGGTGAAATATTCGTCGAGCTTGTTGCGATCCGCTCCCGTGGCGCGGGATTGCAGGCGCTTGGCATCCTCCATCACGAAGTCGAGCACGGACTTTTTGCGCAGTTGGCGCTCGGCATTGCCCTTCTCATCCTTGGAGCCGAAGAGTGCCTCGAAGACCATGCGCGGATCGCGCATCGGCGGAGCGGGAGTGGTATCGGAGCGCCAGGCGAGATTGTATTGGTAGGCGCAGGAGTAGCCGGAATCACAATTGCCCGAGCGGCGCGGTTCATCGGTGGAGAGTTCCAGCGAGGGCAGGCGTGTCAGGTGGCCGATTTGCTGGGCGGCGATCTGGTCCGCGGAAACGCCGATGCGGATATCCGCGCCCGCCGTTTTCCGCGCCTGGCAACCGGTGAGGAAGCTGGCATTTGCCCGGGCATGATCGCCGGCGCCATCGCCGTTGGCACGGGCTTTGTCCAGGGCCAGTCCTTTGATCACCTGGAAATGGTCGCGCAAGTCGGCCAGCGGGGAAAGAGAGGAAGAAAGTTGATAGTTTTTCCCTGAGCCCGAGGGAAACCACAATTTCGTGTTCACGCCATTGGGCAGATAAATGTAAGCCAGGCGCAAGGGTGAACCCGGTGCCACCGGAGTGGCGGCACGCAATGGTTCCAGCAGCGGCAAGGCCAAGGTGGATGCCAGGCTTTTCAGAAACATGCGGCGTGAGTTCATGGCGGTAAGAGATGTCTGAGACGCTATCGCAAAACGCGGATATCGCAAGTGATCCCTACGGCCCGGGCCTTACGGATGTTTCAGAGATTGTGTCATCGCGTTCCTGACAAAAGCCCCCTGGTCCGGGGACCAGAGGGCTGGGGCAAGACAAGCGGTGACGTGCGATCACTCCGTCACGGTTACCTTGAGGCGACCGAATTTCGTCGGAGCCGTGCCTTTGGCCACCGTGAGCGTGATGGTGTCAAATCCGTCAGGGCTGTTTTCCGTCACGGTGACACCGGCGGAGGAGTTCGCCGTGGTAGTGCCCACGGTGAAAACATCCGGCCATCCGGTGAGGTTGTTGCCCACCTCGATCACCACCGTGGTGTTGCCATCCAGGCTGGCACGGCTGCGGCGGAAGCTGAAGACGAAGTTGGCACCGCTGGCATTCAGGGTAGGCAGTTTGCCGAGGTCGTTGGTGTTGACGTCACCGCCTAACACATATTCCACCGCGTTGTTCACACCGTCTCCGTCTTTGTCAAGGTTGGCCGCGCTGCCGATCGCGTTGGTGGAGGCCCAGCCGGCGTAGCCCGCGGCTTCCACCAGCTTCAGGCTGTTGCCCTGCACTTGCAATTGATAGCCCGGAACTGGAGGATCGAGGGCGAGTGTGCCGCTGATGCCGCCCGAGCTGGTGATCAGGTCGTAACTCGGCAAGGTCGGCACTCCCGTGATTTTGATCGTGCCGCCACTGAGACTGAACGTGCTGGTGGAGGTGGTGGGTGAGCCCAGGGTGAAGGCCAGCGAGGCGTTGGCATTCACCGTGATGGGTGACTGGTGACTGCCACCCACCAAAGCCAGGGTGCCCGCGCTGACGGTGGTGGCACCGGTGTAGAAATTCACCCCGCTCATCACCATCGTGCCGGTGCCGGATTTGTTCAAGCCGCCGACGTTGTTGTTGTCGTTGTCCTGCCCGAGCGGAGCCGATACGGTCAAGGTGCCGCTGACCACGTTGAAGTTGGTGATTTGATCACCGGCCACTTTCATCATGATCCAGCCTTTCACGGGATCACTCGTGGAAATGGTGGAGCTCCCGGTGGAAGTCACACTGCCGTTGATGTTGTAGGCACCATACAGCGGAGCAAAAGGAGCACTGGAGCTGGTGTGTCCCGTGGTGGATGTAAGCGTGCCGCCATTCAGCTCGATGTTGTTGAGCGCATTATTCGTTGCAGTACCGCCATTCGTCACCGTGCCTCCACTGTTAATGACAAGCGTGGGTGCGGTGGTGCCCGTGTGGCTGCTGCTGAGGATGTTACCTGAGTTGAACTGCAAGGTGCCGCCATTGTTAATGGTGAAGGTGCGGGAGTTCACACGACTGCCCAAAGCCGGTTGCCCACCACTGCCATTCACTGCCGACAAACCAATCAAAGTCCCGCCATTGATCGTGATGTTTCCGCTGAAGGCGTGACCGGCAGTAATCGTGGACTCAAGAGTGAGAGTGCCGGTATTTTCTTTCACCAAAGTCCCGGCACCACGAACGTCATTTGTGCCACTGGTGCGCAATGTCTGGTTGGCTGTGCTGTTGAATTTCAACGTAGAGCCCGGGCTCGACTGCGTAGGGGCAGAGACCACATCCACGATGCCGGTGTATATACCCGCTCCCAACTGCCCGGCGCCACCGATCTCGAGTGTGCCGCCACTGATGGTGGTAGGTCCCGAGTAACTGTTGACCCCTCGGAACACCTGAGTGGCAGCTCCTGCTTTGGTGATTGCGATGAATGCCGCCGTGGTCCTGTTTTCGATTCTCCCGTCATAAACATGGGTATTCGCGGCATTGCTGTCGTTCAAAGTAAGAGTGCTGAGGTTGTTATCACCCCTACCCTGGTTGACGAGTGCGCTGGTCGTAACCGTCTCGGTGGCGGCACCGCCGACCAGTCCACGAACTGTTTCCCCCTCATTGGAAAGCGAAAAAGTCGCTCCGGGAGACATGATGATGCGAGCTGTGTCAGGAATATTGTTGCTTGCAGTGCCTCCGAATGCGGTCTGGACCCTGCCACTCAGCATGTAGAAATCCCCGCTGAATGTGTTAGCGCCCTGGATGCGGATGGTGGTGCCGCTGTTACCTCGCATGCGCACGTTGCCATTGCCCGAAATGGCTCCTTGCATGTTGTACAGAAGGTTTGGCGTCCCTGTGTGCTCAAAGATGATATCGCGCCCATTCAACGCGACGGCACTGTTGATACTCATCGATCCCACTGTGCCACCAGCGTAGCGCACAATGGCCTCTGAATTGGGGGCATCAGCACTTAGTGCCAAGGAACTTTGCATGGTAAGAACGTCATTGTTGGACGTCTGATTCCCGGGAATTTCGAGAACGGTGGCCGCCGTTCCCGTGTTGCTATTTCCCATGGTCACTGTTGTGGAAGCACTGAAGGGAATCTCGGATGCACCCGCCAGCGTGCCGGCTTCGATGGTGATCGACGAGGTGCCAGTCACGTAGTTTGTTCTCGTGCCCGGTGTGGATGCGTGACCGATCCGCAGTCTTCCGGTACCCCTTTTGGTAATGGTGGCATTACTTAATGTGCCTCCCGTGGATAAAATTCTGGCATCAAGAGTGGTGGCTGCTACCCCAATGACCGGCGACAAGACGGCACCTGTGGCAGGTAAAGTCAAGCGCACAAGATCTGTTGACAGAGTATCAGCGTTACCCAAAGTGATATTCGGATTCGTACCCAGCGATGTCGTGCCACTCATGATCAACTCGCCATTGGAAATGACGGTAGCACCGGTGAAATCGCTGTTTGCTTGCGTGACTGTGAATGCTGCGGATCCGCTTTTGACCAATGTTCCTGCTCCACTGAGCACGGAGGTCAAGCTCTGCGCAGTCGGCACGTTCAACTGAAGGCTTCCTGCTGTCAAGGTGAGCGGACCGTTGATCACCCATGGCGTCATGATGCTAGCCGCGCCTGTACCGTCTTTGGTCAACGATTCCGTCTGAATCGTTCCCACACCTTCGAACAAATAGGGCTGACTGCTGTTGATCACCACTTGGGCGGCACTCAGCGTGGATGGAACGGAAATCGTTCCACTTCCTGTGTCGCCGAAAGTAACATTGTCACCCACAAAAAACTTGCTTGCTGATGGAGTCGTATCCACCCAGTTGCTGGTGCTATTGATGTCCCAGGTATTCCCCCCAATGCCCGTCCAAGTCAACGTTCCGGCAGCGCCCATCGACAATGTCACATCGTTCGCATTGATCTGAAATTGTGGACTTCGATAGTAGCCCGCGTTGGCCAGCACAAAATTTGACACGCTGCCTGTGTGGATACCACTGAATCCCAGCACTACGATCGGGTTGCTGTTGATCGGTAGAGTGGTGATATCCACCGTCACACCACCAGTCGTATTCAGATTGCCTGTTACCAAAAGACCCGCGGTTGAGGCAGCATTGATTTGCAAGGTGCTGCCATTCAAAGTGAGATTTCCTCCCAATGTGCCCTCTCCACTCAGCACCGTTCCCGCATTCATGCTGGTGGAAAATGGTGAGGCACCCAGACTACCCGTCAAATTCAACCCTCCGCCATTGACCACCAGCGAGCCGAGCGCTGTGCTGGAATCACCGGAGAGGGTAAGCACTCCGACTCCCGTTTTCACCAAGTGGATGTCCGCCAAGCCAGGTACGAAGCTGCCCGAATAGCTGGTCGAGGTGGGCATGTTCATGGTCAATGTGGATGCCACAGCGCCATTGTTGATCACGGTTCCGCCGAAGCTGCCTTTTGTTAAGCCTGCCAAGGTTTGGTTTAAACCATTCAAATCCAGTACCGTGGCACCCGACAGGCCCGTGCCCAGAATCGCAGACGTGCTGATGCCATTGGCGGCTGCAAGTCGAAGAGTTCCTTCCTGGTGGTTGAGCTGGGTGTAGTTGCCGCCACCACCGAGCTCCACCGTGCCGGTCCGTATGGCTGGCGCGACTCCGTTCGTCACATTGATCGCGCCCATCACGCGCAGAACCGACAGCGAACCTGACTCGGATGCCAAGTGGCCTCCGTTGCCCACGCCACTCTGAATTTCGATATCACCATTCACCACGGCCAGCGATGGAGTTGCCAAGCTGCCCGAATAACTGTGAACGGCTCCGCGGAAAGCGGTCTCCGCGTTGCTGTTGATGACAATGTCATTGTTGATCACGACATCCGTTCCCAATTGCACCCGGGTGGTCCGCGCCACCGTGCCGTTGCTCTCGATGGTTACAGGTCCCGTACCAAAAGCGTTGTTGGAATTCGCCTGCAGAATCACTCCTTTCACGGTTGTGCCTCCCGTATAGCTGTTGTTGCCGGAAACCGTGATGGTACTATTGGTCGACGTGTTGTAGTTGCTCAGTTCCAGAGCGCTGGGTGTGGAGACTTCCGAGATGTTGCCCGTGAGTGTTCCGGTAGTGCCGTGCGCCGTAATGCGAGCACTGCTCGTCAATGAAATCCCCCCGCTCAAGGTGGTTCCCGTCAAACGAATCGCTCCCAGGTTTCCCGATGGTTCCGTCCAGCCGGCGCCCTCAATCTGATAGTTGTTCGTATTCGTGCCACCGACCGTGAAAAATGCCTGGCCGCCACTCTGAACCTGTACAGTTCCCGTGCCGAAGCTCGCGATGTTATTGGCTTGGATACGGCTCGATTCAATGGTGGTACCACCGTCATAGGTGTTCGCATTATTGAGTTGCAAGTGGGCGCTTCCGTTCTTGATCAGGCGGAAGGAACCGGCACCATCGGTGAGAACGCCACTGATGATATGGGTCACTGTGGTTGTCGTACCGCAATTCAGCGTGGTGTCTGCCAATAAAGTGGCAGCCCCACTGAAAGTCAGAGCTCCACTGGCCGTGGCATCACCCCATGCGATCGACCCACTCAGGTTGAGAGGATTTGCCAGCGTCCTTGCAGTCGCAGAATCAGACGAAATCTGACCTGCTGTGATCGTAAGGGACCCAGTTCCCAGCGCGGAATTGTTGCCAATACGCAAGATCCCCTCGTTGAGTAAAGTCCCGCCGGAGAAGGTATTCGCCGTGGACAGGGTAAGCATGCCAGTGCCCTCCTTGGTGAGTGTTGCGCCCCCTGCAATCGTCCCGGCACCGGATACGGTGTAATCCACCGTGCTGTGATCGAACAAGATGGCTCCAGGCGTCACGGTGACTCCCGTCGGAATGGTCACATTGACTAACGCGGCACTGTCGTCAAATGTCACGGAGTCCAGGTTGAAGAACGCAGTATCCACCGTGCCGTCATTCCAGTTGACCGTCGCAGTGTCCCAATTGTTGCCGTTCTCACCAGTCCAGACCACGTCGCCCAGAACAACATTCAAATTCACCTGGTTGCCGGACGTGGAGAATCCCGTGCCGGGACGGTATGCTCCCAGACCTCCCTGCAAGGTCAGATTCGACGCAGAGCCGGTAAGTGCACCAGCGTAGGCCATCACTTTGATGGAACTGCTGGTGATGGGACCGGTGAGAACCACGGTGTTGGTGCCGTTCAATGTCAGACTGCCCGAGACCAAGAGAGCGTCATCGCTGCTCGGGTCCACATAGAAATTCGCTCCGGTGGTCGTGCTGCCAGAATTGCCCAAAGTCAGGTTCCCTGCAATGGTGGCACCTCCGGTCGTCACGACATTGTCAGCATACAGATTCGCTCCATCACTCACGATGACGCTGCCGCCTAAATTCGAGCTTGGTCCCAAGCGCAACGTGCCCTGGGAAACGGTCACCGTACCTGTCAGCCCCGTGGCATTTCCTGTTAGGACAATGTTGCCATTGTGACTCGCGTTGGTTGTCGAATTGATTTCCAGATTGCGCGCTCCGCCGCTTTGGGTCAGTGGTCCGGCCATCGTACCCGTGGTGCCGCCAAATCCCCCAATCCGGGCGTTACCGATAAGGGTGATCGTGCCGGTAGTTGTCGAACTCTGGTATCGGATCGCTCCGTTCAGCGCTCCGCTATCATTGGTATTTGAGTAGCCGTTACCCGAAATGCTCAAAGAGTTCGCAAACGATGCGGCTGTTGCCATGTAAAATTGGCCCCCGCTATTCACCGTCACCGAACCACTGCCCATGGAACCTGCATTGCTTGCTTGGACACGACCGCCGTTGATAATAGTGCCGCCGTCATATTCGTTCGCACTGTTTAATGATAGGGATCCGTTGCCGGCCTTGGTGATCGCATGAGAAGAGCTGCCGTCAGAAATCACACCCGCCAAAGTAAGACCACCTCCTACGTTCGTACGCGTCGTGGTAATCACCAAGGGATCGTTTAGTGTGATGGGCACACCGATCGTGTTGGTAACGGTATTTGCTGCCGTCGGAGTGTTGATTTGCGCGTTTCCGCTGGCCACATCAAAAATCAACCGCGAGGTGGTGGGCGTGCCCGCATTCAAGGTGTAGGCGAAATAGGTCGATCCGGAATCATCAATTGTCAGGGTGCCCAACGTTTTGTCGCCGTCAAGCGTGATGGTCCTTGCCGCAGTAATGTTGGCGGTAAAATTCGCAGTCGCTCCGATGGCGTTCGGCACACCGGCAGACCAACTAAGCGCATTGCCCCACTGGTTGCTCGCGGCCGTGGTGCTGGTGGCAGTGGCACCGTTGTAAGTCCAATTGCTGGTTTGCCCCTGCACGGAACCTAACGTAATCGCAGCAAGGATTGCTCCGCAAAAATTCCGGGACAAGGAGAGAAAAAGGTTTTTTCGATTTGCTTTCATACTATACTAATTTGAGTTGTGTGATTATGAATAAAGTTAATAATAGTCTCGATTCATGTAAGCGCGAATGATGCCATTTTTCACAAAAAACACCAACATAAAATTCTTTCATGATCCCCGAACCGCGCACCAGTTCTCCCTTTACAAAGCACCCGCTTTCCTGCTGTGATCCTCTCTCATGACTGCCAACATCCACACCGAGTTCCACCGCTTTCTGCAACGTGAGGACAAAGAGCGTTTGCTCGGGCAGCGCGGCATCGTGATCTGGCTCTGCGGGCTCTCCGGTTCGGGAAAATCCACCATCGCCAATGCCACCGAGCGCGTTTTACACCAGCAAGGCCGCGCCACCGTCATCCTCGATGGCGATAACATGCGCGCCGGTCTGAACGCCAACCTCGGCTTCTCCGATGACGATCGACTCGAAAACATCCGCCGCATCGCCGAGGTCGCCAAGCTTTTCGCCGCCCAAGGTCTCATCACCCTGGTCTCCGCCATCACCCCGCGCGGCGAGCTCCGCGATGTGGCTCGCGGCATCCTCGGCGAGGATTTTTTCGAGGTGTATGTGAAAGCCAGCTTCGAGGCCTGCGCCCAGCGCGATGTGAAAGGCCTCTACGCCAAGGCCGCCCGCGGAGAAATTCAGAACTTCACCGGCAAGGACAGCTCGTTTGAGGAACCGATGCAGGCAGACCTCGTGCTCGATAGCGAATCTCTCAGCCTGGAGGAATGTGTCGATGCCCTGCTCCAAGCCACCCAACGCCGCAGATCGTTCTCATGACAAGGCTTTTTCAATCATTAGTAAATTAAGCAACAAACTAATATTTTTTGTTGACGAAATGGATCATCTCGTCACAATGGCGTCGTGCCGCGCGCTCGGCCTGTCCATTTTCCCTTTTTATCATGCCCAACTACCAACTCAGCCACCTCGATCAATTGGAAGCGGAAGCCATTTTCGTGCTCCGCGAGACCGCCGCGCAGTTTGAAAACCCCGCGCTGCTTTTTTCCGGCGGCAAGGATTCCATCGTCATGGCCTGGCTCGCCCGCAAGGCCTTCTGGCCCGCGAAGATGCCGTTTCCGCTCGTCCACGTCGATACCGGCCACAATTTCCCCGAAACCATGACCTACCGCGATGAGTTCGTGGAAAAAATCGGTGCCCGCCTCGTCGTCGGTCTCGTCCAAGAGTCCATCGACACCGGCCGCGTCGTCGAGGAAAAAGGCCCCAACGCCTCGCGCAACAAGCTCCAGACCGTGACCTTGCTCGATACCATCGAAAAGCACCAATACGATGCCTGCCTCGGCGGTGGCCGCCGCGATGAGGAAAAAGCCCGTGCCAAGGAGCGCTTCTTTTCCCATCGCGATGACTTCGGCCAATGGGACCCGAAAAACCAGCGCCCCGAGCTGTGGAACCTCTTCAACGGCCGCAAGAACCCCGGCGAGCACTTCCGCGTCTTCCCGCTCTCGAATTTCACCGAGATGGACATCTGGATGTACATCCAACGCGAGGAAATCCCCCTCCCCTCCATCTACTTCTCCCACGAACGCGAAATTTTCGAGCGCAACGGCCAGCTCCTCGCCGTCACCGATTTCCTCCAACCCCAGCCCCACGAAACCGTGGAAAAACGCATCGTCCGTTTCCGCACCATCGGCGATGCCACCTGCACCGGTGCCGTGGAATCGCGCGCCTCGAACCTCGATGAAGTCATCGCCGAAGTCGCCGCCGCCCGCCAAACCGAACGCGGCACCCGCGCCGACGACAAGCGCTCCGAAACCGCGATGGAAGACCGGAAAAAAGAAGGATACTTCTGAAAGTGCCGAGTGAGCAGTGATCAGTGATCAGTGCCACTCGACAAAATCGAATCGTCAAACCACTGCTCACTGATCACTGCTCACTTTACACTAAAAAATGGATCTCTTACGTTTCACCACCGCCGGTTCCGTCGATGACGGCAAATCCACTCTCATCGGTCGCTTGCTCTATGATTCCAAATCGATCTTCGAAGACCAACTCGAAGCCGTGGAGGAGTCCTCGCGCAAGCGCGGCGATGAACACGTGAACCTCGCCCTCCTCACCGATGGACTCAAGGCCGAGCGCGAGCAAGGCATCACCATCGATGTCGCCTACCGCTACTTCGCCACGCCGAAGCGCAAGTTCATCATCGCCGATACCCCCGGCCACATTCAGTACACCCGCAACATGGTCACCGGTGCCTCCACCGCGAACCTCGCCATCATTCTCATCGATGCGCGCAAAGGCGTGATCGAACAAACGAAACGTCACAGCTTCATCGCGAACCTCCTGCGCATCCAGCACCTCGTCGTCGCCATCAACAAGATGGACCTCGTGGATTACTCCGAGCAGGTCTATGATCAAATCGTCGAGGACTACCGCGCCATGGCCTCGCGCCTCGGCAACATCGTCGATATCACCTTCATTCCCATCTCCGCGCTGAATGGCGATAACGTCGTCGATAAATCGGAAAACATGCCATGGTATCAAGGCCCCGCGCTGCTCTATCATTTGGAGCACGTGTACATCGGCGGTGAGGAAAACCATGTCGATGCCCGCTTCCCCGTGCAGTGGGTGATCCGCCCGATGAGCGATGAGTGGCACGACTTCCGCGGTTACGCCGGTCGTGTGGCCGGTGGTGTCTTCAAGCCCGGCGACCGCGTCACCGTGCTGCCCTCCGGCTTTTCCACCCGTGTCAAGGCCATCCACTCGCCCGATGGCGAAAAAGAGGAAGCCTACGCCCCGCAGTCGGTGTGCATCACGCTAGAAGACGAGATCGACATCTCCCGCGGCGACATGCTGGTGAAAGAAAACAATCCGCCTGAAGTCTCCCAGGACATCGAGGCCATGATTTGCTGGTTCTCCAGCAAGCCCATGCCGCATCGCGCCAAGCTGATCATCCGCCACACCACTCGCGAAACCAAAGCCGTGGTGCAGGAAGTGAAATACCATGTCGATATCAACACCCTCCACAAAGTCGAAGGATTGGAAACCTTCGCCATGAACGACATCGGCCGCATCTCCCTGCGCACCGCCGTGCCGCTCATTCACGACAGCTACAGCCGCAATCGCCAGACCGGCAGCTTCATCCTCATCGACCCCGGCACCAACGAAACCGTAGGCGCCGGCATGATCGTCTAAGCCGTGGCGGCGCTTTCCAAGCGCCAAGCCGCAATCTACTCATGATGGGCAACTGAAGAATTTGCTGCGAACCAAAACAGACCTTTGCAAAAAACTCCGCTTTGGTGTGACTCGCAAGCTTCGTCAGCTTTTCATTTTTTGAGTGAACGTATTCTGGCAATCCGCTGCTCCAATGCCTGCGCCTCATCCACGCGCTTGTTGGCCCGATACATCTCCGCGAGTTGCTCTAACGGATCTATCAGATGATGGCTCTCTGACCCGGAGGTTTTCTCCAATATCGCGAGTGAGCGTTTCATCAGCGGTATGGCCAAGTCATATTTTTTGATCAATTTGTAGTGCTTGGACATATCAATTAGGCAACCAGCAACCTCTTCGTGTTCTTCCCCATGGTGTTTTTCTAGGATCGCAAGCGAGCGCGTGTGCAGTGGCTCGGCCTTGACGGGGTCGCCTTTCGCATCATACATCTGAGCGAGGTAGCGAAGAATCAGAGCCGTCTTGGGATGGTCCGGACCATGGACTTTTTCAGCGCCTGCTACGGATCGCAAGAAGAGCGCTTCCGCTTTGGCAAATTCTTTTTGGTAACAATAGGTAGTGGCCAAACTCCACAAGCTATGGATGACGTAGGGATGATCGGAGCCTAGATGTTTTTCCTGTATCTCCAAGATCCGCTTTTTATAAGGTTCCGCCTTGGCGGCATCGTTCTGCATCACATATAACAAGTCCAGATCCTTGAGCTGGTCCAGAGTCAGGAAGTGATTCACTCCATGAATTTTCTCTGAAATGGCTAATGCCCGCTTGTAGAGTGTTTCCGCTTTGGCGTGTTCTTTGGTAACATACAAATAGTAGGAAGCCACATTGTCCAAAATATCAAGAAACTGAGGATTCTCCGGGCCAAGACCTTTTTCCCAAATGGCAAGCGCACGAAGCTTGTATGTCTCTGCTTGCACAAAATCTTTCTTGGCTTCGTAAATATTTCCCAAGTCGTCCAACACCAGCACCAATGCCTCATTCGGCAAGCCAGTCTTCTCTTCCGCTATCTTCAAGGCTTTTTCCGCTACCTCCAGAGCCTGATCATACTTGCCCTCGTGACGAAGTCGTGTGGCTTCTTTTGTTAAGTTACTCCATTGTACTTGTGCATCTTGCGCGTAGCAAATTGTGGGCAAAACGAGCACGAGTGAGACGAATAGAATAGCAATATGCATGGTGTGCTTGGAATCTAAGTAGAAATTCTGATTTTGGCAATGATATGTGACATGACTTGGCACTTGGACAGACCAATCATCAACAAACTTATTCTCCCACTGCGCCGTCATCCTAACCACCGTTACCGAAGGCGAAACCACAGAATACACCTACGACGTCCGTGATCGCCGCAGCTTCAACGACTACCAATCTTCTGACCCCAAGCTTCACACCTGCTTAGCCCCGCTGAGCGGAGCTATCAAAAGCATCAAGCCCCCTCCACGCTACAAAACCTCCAAGCGCTTCGGTTTTTTCGGGTCATGGATCACTCGCAAGTTCTCACCCGTCTGGTGTGCTTCACTCAGGCTCACGACTTGATCTGCGTCCCAAATTTTCAGCACGATCGGTTCCGCCATCATCGGATAGCGCACAGTGAACTTGTAAACCGTCCGATCATTGACTTGCACATTCGTAGCTTTCACTTCCAACACACGAATGTCTGCCACGGAACCCTTTTCATACAACGCAAAACGCCTCCTGCGCGTGAACCAGGGCGAAAGCATCAACAAAAAGCCCACTGCCGGAAAGATCAACACAAAGGCCGCCCCCAGAGAACCTTTCGTCATCCGCATGCGCTCCGGGCAATGCAGCTCTGGATCATCCGGATGAACGCGGACCATCACTTCCTCTCCCTCGTTGAAATCTTTACCCGTGGTGTAACCAACACTCACCACCGGCTCACCACCATCAGGAAAGGTCACCTCGTTCCGCCATATTTTCATCTCGTTGATGGACATGTTCGTCGCCTCGGCACGCGTCACGATGCCCGTCACCATTGTCGGCATGGCCCGGTCCAACGACATCTCTTGCAAGATTTTCCACGGAAGAAACATCACGCAAAAAAACGATCCAAAGCCCCCCAAGAACAATCCAAATAGCACGAGAAACCAACTCCCCGGCGTCTTGCCCAATTGCTTGCGCAGACACGGAGTCAAGCGCCGTGGTGGCGGCAGGCGCAGCCACTGGGACAGCTCCGCTTTGCTGGAGAAATTTTCTTTCATGCGTCCTTCCCCAGAGAACTGCAATGGTTCCCGTCGTCCGTCAATCCAAAGTTCAGCGCCTTCCGTTGCATGGATCCCATGACCGCCTGCCGGTCTAACGTGTTCTTGCCTGGAATTCTCTTCTTCCACCCGTCGAGACAGGCTTGCATTTTCGCCGTTGTTGCTTAGCTTGTGCCCGCCATGGGGATTTCCTGCCCAAGGCGCAGCGGTCGTAACCCCGCCATTTTTTGCATGATGAAAAACCCCGCTCACGTTCTGTTCTCTGTTGCTTTCGCGCTTTCGGCCGGATGTTCCACTCTGATGGCTGGAACCCTGCTCGATGATCATTTCAACAATGGTGCTCTTGCCACCAATCCGGACACGGGCGGAGGCTTCCGCTTTCAGGACAATGGCGTGAGTGCCGCGGGATCTGTCAGTGAAAGCGGCTCGCAGGCAAGGATCGTGGACGGCACCAACGCGAACACCTGCGGCATCCTCAGCAGCAATGCTTTCAACCTCAGCGACCCGGGCCTCAGCTACACCGTGTCCTGGCAGGTGGCTGGTTGGACCTCGGCTGGCAGCGGCAGCACACCCCGACGGACGTTTTTCACCTTACAGAGCAACAACAGCTGGCTGTTTTCCACCGCGGAAGCCGAGGCGAGCCGGGTTTTCCTTACGATCGACGAGGGCCTAAATTTAGCGACCTTGACCTATCAAAACCGCTCGGTGAGCATCTCTACGAATTTTGCCATTGGAAATTTCGAGCTGGATGCCGCGTTCGCCGGTGACCCGGATGGCTTTACGATCACCCTGGTGCTGGACGCCAACGGGTATCGCGTCACGACCACCGGCCTCGCCAACAGCAATCAGATCAACATCACCGGTTCCTGGGCGAATCCCGGGACAGGCACCAATTTCGCCACCGCTCTCGGCACCGATGGACCGATGTATGTGGGCGCGTTCATTCAGGATGCTCAGGCGTCCAACGGCAGCTCCCGGCTCGACATCGATCGCATCACGCTGGCCGCGTCATCCGGAGTGGTGGCTGCGAATTTGAGTGCGGACTCCGCCACCGTCGCTCCCGGCACCACCGTGAAGCTCTCGTGGACGGCATCGGATTACGACACGCTCACGCTTGATCCGGGGGGCATCAATGCCGCGGCTCTCACGACCGGCGGCAGTGGATCCACCAACGTCGTCGTCGCCGCTCCCACCACCTACACACTCACCGCCAGCCGCAATGGCCAGACGGCGCAATCGCAGGTGACGGTGAACACCCGCACGCCCGCGAGCGGGCCGAATGTGCTCATTGTTCTCATCGATGACATGGGCATGACCGATACCTCCGTGCCCTTCGTCCATGATGCGTCCGGAAATCCCGTGATCACGAATTTCAACAACTTCTACGTCACGCCGCACATGCAAACGCTCGCCGCGCGGGGCATGAAATTCACCTCCGCCTATGCCTGTCCGGCATGCAGCCCCACCCGTGCCAGCCTGATGACCGGCCTCAACACCATGCGTCACGGCCTGCCCCTGGTGGTGAACCCCAACGGTGTGGATCCCAACCGTGTCAATCCATTGACCGACACCCATCGCCCACCGAACGATTGGAAACGCACCGGCCTGCTTCCCGCGGATGCCCCGCTGTGCATGCCCGCCGTGCTGCGCCATGCCGGCTACCGCACCATCCACGTCGGCAAGGGCCACTTCGGCTCCATCGGCAGCTTTGCGGCGGACCCCACGGCACTCGGATTTGACATCAACATCGGTGGCAACCACGCGGGACAACCCGCCTCCTACACGGGCAACTACGGCGTGGGGCCCGGCTTGGAGGCTTATGCCTCGACGAGTGTGTTCCTTACCGATGCGCTCACCCGCGAGATGAATCAAGCGATCGAAAAATCCGTGGACGATGGTCTGCCGTTCTTCGCCTACCTCTCGCACTACGCCGTACACACACCTCTGGCCACCGATCCGAATGCGAAGGGAAATTACAGCAGCGGCATCAACGCCGACCACCGCCGTTTCGCCAGTTTGATCGAGGGCATGGACCAATCGCTGGGCAGTGTCATCGCCAAGCTTGAGCAACTCGGCATAGCGGATGACACGCTCGTCATTTTCCTCGGCGACAATGGCAGCGATTCGCCCGCCGTCACGGTCAACGGCCTTGCCAGCGGCATGTTCGGCGATTTCCCCATCCGCGGGAAAAAAGCCACCGCGTGGGAAGGCGGCATGCGCGTGCCGATGCTCGTGTCGTGGGCCTTGCCGCATCCCTCCAACCCTTTTCAAACCGCACTGCCCATCGCCCCCGGCAGCCGCGAGGACGACCTCGTCGCCGTGTGGGACATTTTCCCGACCCTTCTCAGCGTGACCGGTGTGAACGCACCACAAGCCCTCGATGGCCACGATCTCTCCAACTACCTGCGCGGCACTCCCGGCACGCATCGCCCGCAGCAGCTCCTCCAGTACTGGCCGGGTGATCATTACGATGACTTTTTCGCCACCTATCGCGAGGGAAATTGGAAACTCACCTATCGGTTTGCGCCCAACACCTACGAGCTCTACCACCTCGCCACTGATCCCACCGAATCGATCAACCTCGCTGCGGGCGAACCCGCTCGTGTGATGACCATGGCCCGCGCGATGGCGCGCCAGTTTGAAGCCGGTTGGGGCTCGGCCGGGCGCCTTTGGCCCACATTCTTGCAAGCTGGCGCGCGTCCTTTTCCGAACGATCCGCTGTTGCTGCCGTCCCTGCCAACTGTCGATACCGATGGCGACGGCATTCCCGACAATCAGGAAGACCCGAATCTCAACGGCTTGCGCGATGCCGGAGAAACCCAGCCGGATTCCCCCGATAGTGATCAGGACGGCACCGCCGATGGCGTGGAGCTACGCACCGGGACGGATCCGCTGAATGCCGTGAGCTTTTTCAAGGCCACGCCCGCGATCCTTGCCAACGGACGCTTCATGCTCACGTGGCCCTCCAAACCCGGTGCCGTGTACAAAATCGAATCCTCCACCACGCTGCAAGGTGCCTGGACCACCGTCGCTGACAACGTGCCCGCCCAGGCCACGGGAGCCACCACCTCCTACGATGCCGGACCCACACTTGCGCCGGAGAGGAATTTTTTCCGCGTATCGATCAAAGATTGAATCATCTCCATGATTCGTCTTCGTCCTGCAGGAGTGGAATCAAGGCTGTCGGGTCGGGTTCGCTCTTTTCGCGCGTTCGCTGTCGAGGCGTTCCAGTGCATGGTTCAAACTGCGCATCTTGGTTTCATCTTTGCTGTGAGCCTTGATGTCATCCAAGAGAAGAGTCCGTAAGATTTCATAACCTGCTTCATCGGTGTGGGGACTCATGATCAACGTTTCATACAATCCCTAGAGACCTTTCACATGGTCAAAAAGTGTAAGTTGTTGCCCACAGAGTGTAAGTGACTCTGCATGACATGACGGGTGGTTGTGGCACTCTGTCAGCGTTACGGTTGTCGTCGGTTTGGCGCAGCCGCTTCTTTCCACAAACCCACGCATGTGTGCAGCAGCGCCGCTGGAATTTCCATCAAGCGCACTGGTGTCACATCATTCCACCCAACCCCAATAGATTCTAGTTATGAAATCGCATCTTCTTCCTTCTTGTTTCCACGCGCTTGTGGCCACATCCCTTGTGCTGGCTTGCTCGCAGGTCTTCGCAGCCGACTTTACCTGGAAAGGCACGGCGGATGGCACATGGACGGAAAACGCCAACTGGCTTGCGGGAGCTGCTCCGGTGTATGGCGCGGATTTGTCCGCGGACCGCCTGGTCATCGGCAATGGGGCGAATGCGGGAGCCGTGTATAGTCCTCCGAATGGGGAAACGACCACTTTCGCTTCCGGCAGGGGTATCATCATCGGTTCCACCACACAGGGGCCGGCGAGTCTCACGATATCCGGCGGCACTCTGAAAATCAACGGCCCCAGCACCAGTGGCAGTGAGCCGATCATGGCGAATGGTGTCAGCGCCGCCCTGCATCTGAATGGTGGCAACCTGGACATGAGCGGCCATGGCAATGGATTCCGGTTTTTCGGGGCCGGGGCGTCAGGCATTTCCAGCGTTCTGACCATCACGCAGGGCACCTTTTCCTCGAAATCATTTGATCTTCTTTCTGCGGCTGCCACCGGTGTGACCGCTGGCGGTGAGGGGGCGATCCACCTCAACGGTGGCGTGCTGGCAGTCACCGCATTCACCAGAACATCCCTTTCCATCACCACCACATCGGCACTCCATCTGAACGGCGGCACGCTCCGTGCCTTGGCCGCTTCCAGCAGTTTCCTGCCTAATTTTTCCGGACTCAAAACCACTGTCAAAGCCGGCGGTGCGGTGATCGATACCAACGGATTTGATGTGACCATGGCGGAGGTGCTGGAGGGCGATGCCACTTTGGCTCCGCTGGTCGATGGCGGATTGACCAAGAACGGCGTGGGCACCCTGACACTCTCAGGCGCGAATACCTATCAGGGGCCGGTCACGGTGAATGCGGGCACCACGTTGACGACGTTCAGTCGATTGTCGTTGGACAACAATACGGCGGCCGGTGACGGAACGATCACCTTGGCGGGATCCTTTGCCGAGCTTCGCCTGTTGGCGGCATCGGGTGCCCGGGTGATTGGCAACTCGCTGGAAATTTCCAACACAGGCGACGAAAAATCCCTGATCTACACGCAATCCGGCACGGCGACTTGCTCGGGTCCCATCACCATTCATGAGACAAACATCGATCACTTCCGCGTGCGCAGCGATAACAGCGCGCTGAACCTCACGGGCAAGATCAGTGGCGCGGGCGGTTTGTTCAAGTATGCGGGAAGCGCCCCGGTGGTACTCACGAACAGTGGCAATGATTTCACCGGAGGTGTCAAGTTGACGGTGGGTGTGGTCGGTTTTGCTGCCGGAGCTCTCGGCACATCAGGTGGCATCCGCATGGACGGTGGCACACTGCGCTGGGAATCTGCCAATGCTGAGGACATTTCCTCTCGTGTCGTGATGATCGATGCCAAAACCGCGGTCTTTTCCACGAATGGAAACAACGTCACGTTTGCCCAACCGATCGGCAACGCCTCGACCGCAGGCTTGCAGAAAAACGGCAGCGGCTCACTGATCTTGAGCGGTGTGAACACCTACTCGGGATTGACCACAGTGAGCGGAGGCATTCTCGGCGGGAGCACCACGATCGCAGGGTCGGTGACGGTGGCGGCATCCGGCAGTCTGGCCCCCGGCGTGACAGCGGGCACACTCACGATCCAAGGTGACCTGGACCTTTCCGCCATGGCGGGTGGTGCGGGTCAGTTGCGGATGGATCTCGGTGCTCTTGCCGCCCCCCATGATCGGATTGCCGTGGGCGGGAATCTCGCGCTGGGAGCTCTGGCCTTGGATGACTTGCAGATCACGAACCTCGGCGGGTTGCAAGCGGGCACCTACACGCTCATCACCAGCAATGGCCTGAGCGGCACGGTCAGCGATGCCACCGCCGAGATTGCCAGTGGTTTCCAAGGTCAACTGCAAGTGAGTGGCAACAACCTGCAACTCGTTGTCATGGCCAGTGGCGGCTTCAGTGCATGGCAGACGGCGAACAACACCGCCGGCGGGATGGATGCCGATCACGACAACGATGGTGTGGCGAATGGCGTGGAGTATTTTCTCCGCGGTGCGTCCGACTCGACCGGTTTCACCGTCCTGCCAGCCGTGGATCCTGACACGATGAGTGTCACATGGCTGAAGGCCGATGGTTTTGTGGGCGACTACCTCACGCATTTTGTGGTGGAAACCTCCGCCACGCTGCAGACGCCCTGGCAGACCGAGACGCTGGGAGTGAATGTCACCATCACGGGAAATCAGGTCAAATACACCTTTCCGCCCGGCACCAAACATTTCGCCCGTCTCAAAGTCATCACTCCGTGAAGCGCATGAGCTGCGGCATGCCCTTGTTGCGCCCTTGATTTTGCGCGACATCCGCCCTGAAATCATCCAACATGGCAGCACGTTATGAGACGATTTTTCCGATGGAATTTTTTTCCCTCCATGAAACAGCACCTTCATGGGCTCGCGATTTTTTTCCTCTCATCCTTGCCGCTGTTCTGCCAGCCCGCCTTGGAATTGGCCGGATTGTTTTCCGACCACATGGTCGTGCAGCGTGACCGCGCCGTGCCGGTCTGGGGTCGCGCCGCACCCGGAGACGAGGTCACCCTTGACTTCGCGGACCAAACCAAAACCGCGCTGGCCGATGAGCGGGGACAGTGGTCCTTGGTGCTCGATCCCATGGAAGCCCATGCCGTGGGCCGCACGCTGCTGGTCAGGTCACGGCGTGACACCAAAAACATCAGTGTCAACGATGTGCTCGTGGGTGATGTGTGGCTTTGTTCGGGACAATCGAACATGCATTTCCGCATGCAATCCGTGGAAAATGCGAAGCAGGAAATGGCCGCCATGAACTTCCCCCGGGTGCGCTTTCTCACAGTGAACCAACAGTTCGGGCAAGAGCCTTTGACACAAATCAAAGCAGCATGGAATCCGCTTTCTCCCGCAAGCGCTGCAGAATGCTCCGCTGTGGCCTGCTACTTCGGCACCGCTCTGCACAAAGAAAAAAACATTCCCATCGGCCTCATCATCAGCTCTGTGGGTGGCACCCGCATCGAGTCATGGATGCGACGTGAAACCCTGGCCGCCACGGGCGAGTCGCGGTCGCTCATCGACAAGTGGAAGGACATGCCCGCCGTGGAGTTCGAGCAAATCGGCAAGGCCTACAGCGCTTATCAACACCAGCGCGATCATGTTCATCCCATGGCCTTAGGCGAAGCCCGGGCGCAAGGCAGACCGGCGCCCGCCGCTCCGGTCGCGCCCAAACTCCGTTGCCACGACTGCCCCAGCGCTCTTCACAACGGCATGATCGCGCCGCTGCAGCCTTATGCCCTACGCGGTGCCATTTGGTACCAAGGTGAGTCGAATGCCGGTCAGCCCAAGCCCTATCAGAAATTGTTGCCTGCCATGATCGCCGATTGGCGCGGCGTGTGGGGAAAAGACATGCCCTTTCTCTTCGTTCAACTCGCTCCGCACCGGAGCATTCATCCTTCTTTTCGTGAGGCGCAACATCAGATCTGGCAAAACACTCCGCACACCGCGATGGTCGTCACCACGGATGTGGGTGATGCCGGAAACATCCACCCCGCCCGCAAGCGCCCTGTCGGCGAGCGCCTGGCCATCGCCGCCCGCTCATTGAGCTACGGCGAAACCATCGTTTCCTCCGGACCTGTGTTCCAAGCCATGACCATCAAGAACGACCGGGCCATCATTTCCTTCGATCATGTGGGCCAGGGTCTGATCGCCAACAACGGAGCGCTCCGAGGATTTTCCCTCGCGGGCCAAGACGGGAAATTCCTGCCTGCCGAGGCGGTGATCGAGGGCCGAACGGTGGTGGTGAGTTCCGCCCGGGTGTCGCAGCCCGTTGCCGTTCGCTACAATTGGGCCATCATGCCCGAGGGCAATCTCCACAACCGCGAGGGCCTTCCCGCTCCTCCGTTTCGTACCGACTCCAGTAACGCACCCTGATGCCACATCATCCATTTTTTGTTAGGTAATAGCATGAAACGACGCCACTTTCTTTCCCTATCGTCCGGTTGTTTGCTGCCGCTGGCGTGCAAGCCGCAGTCACCCGCCACCGCGCCGGAAACGACTCTGCCCATCGGCAAAAAAGGACTCTGCCTCTCGGCCAAAAACCGCCCGCCGCATGAGGTGTCCGATTATCTCGAAGCCACGGCATCCCACTGGATCTACAACTGGAACACCGCGCCGCCGGAAATCCTGCCCGCCCGCGTCGCCTACACGCCCATGATCTATCAAGTGGGGAAACGTCTGGATGAGCAGGTGTCGCGGGTGAAAAGAGAAAAGGACCGCCATGCGTATCGTGAGCTGTTAGGCTTCAACGAGCCGGATGCGGAGACGCAGGGAAACACCACGGTCGAGGCCGCCTTGAATGCCTGGCCCATGCTCGAAGCCACCGGCCTGCGTCTCGGCAGCCCCGCCACCGTGCATCCTGACAACGAGTGGATGCTTGCCTTCATGAAAGGCATTGAACAACGGGGGTTGCGTGTGGATTTCATCTGCATGCATTCGTACGGTGGCCCGGGAGTGGATTCTTTGATCCGGAAAATTGAAAAAGTCCACGAACTGTACCGGCGACCCGTGTGGATCACCGAGTTCGCGGTGGCGGACTGGAATGCCAAAACGCCGGACCAGAACCGCTTTCAGCCGGAAAAAGTGGCGGAGTTCGTCAGTGCCCTCCTGCCACGGCTTGAGGCCATGGATATCGTCGAACGCTATGCCTGGTTCACCGGAGGTGTGAGTGGCGGCCCTTTGTCCTGTTCCCAGCTGTTTGATGAGGATGGCTCGCTCAGCGTGGTCGGTGAAGCCTATCGGGCGGCCGGCGCATAAGAGACATGGGCGGTGACCATGCCGGAAGATGATGGGCGCGTGGTGCCATCGGACAAACAGTTGCATGGAATGTATAAGAGCAATGTCTGGGGCATGCGCGCGCGGTGAGATAGGCTGGTGACCAACCCGATCACCGGCACCCCGCTGGTGTCCATCTCCCGCAGCCATCGATGAAAGCCAGCAAGACATTCCGCGCACTATTTTTGGGGATCACATCTCTGGTCACCTTCGATCTTGAGGCTGTGACCAGTTACACCAACACCACAGCGGACAGTTGGTCCACGGCGGGCAACTGGTCCGGTGGCGTGGTGCCATCAGGATCGTTCAACCAACGCATCAACATCAACGGTGGCACGACGGTCACCTTTGGCTCGGCACAAGGTACTGTGACGATAGGCAGCAGTGTTTCGGCTGAGCAGCGTCCGCTGGTTCTCGCGCCGCTGGGCACATCGGGAACCGCCACCTTGAACATCACCGGGGGAACGTTGCAGGCCAATTCGGGAGCCACGGGATTCAACTTGATTGGTGCGAATGCCGATAACACCACGGGCTTGCTCAACGTCAGCGGCGGGCTCCTGGATCTCACCACCGGATCCTCGAATGCGCAACATCTGGCCATCGGTCTGGTGGCCACCACTTCCAACGCCCGGGTCAATGGCACCGTCACCCTATCTGGCAACGGCACCGTCAAGGTAAATGGCTTTGTCTTCAATGAGGGTGCCGCGCTCACCAGCGGCACCGGCACTGTCAATGGCATCCTCAACCTGAATGGTGGAACCATGGAAGCGGCATACATTCGTGAATCCACAGGCACCAACCAGGCGCACGTCACTTCCACCGTCAACTTCAACGGCGGCTTGCTGAAGCTCACATCGTCGTCGGGCGGTATCAGCAACTCGATCACGAATGCCAACGTGTTGGCAGGCGGGGCGATCATCGAGGTGGGCGCGAGTATCAACGCCACAGTGGCGAAAGCATTGAGTGCCGGCTCGCCCGGTGGTGGTCTGACCAAACGAGGTGCGGGCACCCTGACACTCACCCAAACGAACACCTACAGCGGAACCACCACCGTGAGCGAGGGCACACTCGCGCTTTCCGCAGGCGGCTCGGTGGCGAACAGCTCGGGCATCCACATCGACTCCGGTGCCACTCTCAGCATCACTGGCCTCACGTCGTCTTCCTACACCCTCGGCGCAGCGCAAACGCTCTCGGGTTCCGGCACCATTCTTGCCACGGGAAAAACCCTGGTGGCCAATGGCACCTTGTCGGCGGGCAGCAGCCCCGGCAGTCTGATCCAGGATGGAGGCATTCTCCAGTTGGGCGCGGGCGGTGATTTGAACTGGCAGGTCTATGATGCCTCCGGCAGCGCGGGCACCGGCTATGACACGGTTCAACTGATCAACGGCGCGGTGTTGGACTTATCCCTGCTGAGCAGCTTGAATCCCTATCAGATCAATCTGTGGAGCCTGGCAGGCATCGGCCCCGATGCGAATGGCAATGCCACCAACTTCGATCAAGCCCTCAGTTATGCCTGGACTTTGTTCAGTCAGGACACTGCGATCAGTGGATTTGATGAATCGTTTTTTGCGATTCAGACCGGATCTTTCAACGGCGCCGGAGGTTTCCAAAATGATCTGGGGGGAGGCATGTTCCGCGTGGGTCTGGGCAGTGGCGGTAACAGCATTGTGCTGAATTTCACCCCCGTTCCCGAACCCTCCGTCGCGATGTTGGGTGGCCTCGGCCTGTGCTGCCTGCTCCGCCGTCGCAGGCGCTGATCCATCGGTTTTTCCGAAAAACAAAACAACTGGAAGGCCAGGACCTGCGGGTTCTGGCCTTCTCTTGTGCGACTCCGTCACGGAGCATAACAGCTCACACGAAACACGGCTGCCGGTGCGCCGTGGGTGGAGCGGATGTGCAGGGTCAGTCGCTTCGTGCGAATCGCTGCGCCAGGTTCCCACTCGTAACGGGCGCTGTGATTTTCGCGCACGCTGTGAAGGATGTTTCCGGCATCGTCGATCAAGTCGAAATCCCTGACCATGAAGGGCACCACTTCCTCGGGATGGGTCATGAGCACGGATTCCATCGGATGATCCCAGTCGGGATCGAAGTCGATGCGCACGCGGCCGAGGGAGATGGCGTCAGCCCATTCGAGATGAAGTTGCGGCTCGGAATCCGAGGGATCTGCCACCCAGGCGTTGACGGAATCCACCGGGCGCGAGGGACCGCCGATGACGTTGGCTGGGGCGAAATGATCGATGGGTGGATCGAAGGACATCGCCAGGTTGCGACCCTCGGGGCGGCGTTTGGGCAGCCAGAATTCAAAGCGATCGATGCCGATGTCGGCGGGTGGTTCTTGCACGCTGGACTTGGCAACGGCCTTGTTGAAGGCGGTGGTGGCGGCCAGCACGCCGGTCAGCCGTGCGTCGCTGACCCGTACGCGGACCGACGGGTTTTCGCAGAGTTTGATGAAATAGTAGGCATCGCGATCTGCGGCTTGGGTGAACGTGGCGCGAATGCCTGATTCGCCCACAGGGAAGGGGATGTCGAGCGTTTCGAGGAGCACCTCCGGGGTGAAATTCCCTGGTTTTTCCGAGCGGCGCAATTCCACGCGGAGGACTCCTGCTTTCTCGGCGGAGATGTCGAAGGAAACGGATTGTTGGGTGCCTGTCTTGAGCGGCACGAGCATGGCCCAGGAGCTATCGAGCCGGACGCGGTCTGCGGCGGGCGGCAGTTCCGCGAGCACGCAGTGTGAACTGGCGCTGGCCCGGGCCGATGCCGCGAGGTCAGCGGGATCGGCTAGGGTTTTGCCGGGGAGAAACTGCCCGTCGCGCTGGAGGCGGAGTTGCAGTTCGCGGAGGAGATTTCCGGTGGCCAGATCGGCAGGCTTGGCATGGGTCTCCAGGCACAGGGCGGCGGCGGTGCCCACGGCTTGACCGCCGGCGGCGCAGGTGGCCATCACGCGGGTGGAGCCGAACGCCACGTGGCTGGCGCTGATGATGCGCCCGGCCAGCAGCAGGTTCGAAATATTACGACTGTAGTAGCAACGCCACGGGATGCCGTAAACGCCTTTCGAGTGCCACTGGGTGCAGCCGGAAAGCTCGGAGTACACGCCATCCGCCGGATGCAGGTCCACGGCCCAACCGCCATGGGCGACGACGTCATCGAACATCGTTTGCTCGACCACATCCTGTTGGCGCATGAGGTAGTCGCCCTCGAAGCGGCGGCTCTCCCGCTTGCCGGGCACCGTGCCTACCCATTCGAGGGTCATCGTTTCGGCTTCCGGGAAATTTCCCGAGTTCTTGATGTAGTCCCAGACGCCATAGACCACTTTCCACAGCTCCCACTTGATTTCCTCGGACTGGTGGATGGTGTCCAGCCTCCCGCCGTATTCCAGCCACCAGAAGTTGCAGCCTTGCATGTTGGTATTGAACTGCCGGTAGCGCGGGATCTTGGTGATGTCCTTGAGCGCCCAGCTCGGCGCCACGAACTTGACCGGCACCCCCACATCCTTGGTGGAGAAATACATCGAATGGCCTAACAATTGACCGTATTCGGCATCGGGCGCGAAGCCCTCGCCGAATTCCTCCTTTGACTCCGCGCCCATGCGGAAAGCGGCTCCGGCCATGAAGCCCACGATGCCATCCCCGGAAGCATCGCAGAACAGGGGCGCGCGCAAGAGGTAGCGGGTGGAGTTTTGTGAACAGAATGCGTGCAGCGCGGAGATCGTGTCAGGATCGCTCTTCTCCACCTCAAACGCGGCGGTGTTGAGGAGCAGCGCGAGGTTTGGCTCGATCAGGCATTTTTCTAACAAAATGGTATCAAAGATCATCGCGTTGCCCTGTCGGTTGCGGTAGAGGTTCTCCTCGAGGATTTCGTTGAGGATGCCGCCCTCGCGCGACCAGCGGTTGTTGTTGCCGAGGTGGGAGGTGGCACCCAGCACCCAGAGTCTGACCTCGCTGGAGGCATTGCCGCCGAGCACCGGACGGTCCTGGATGAGTATGGTTTTCACGCCGTGGCGTGCGGCGGCAATGGCGGCGCAGACGCCCGACAGCCCACCGCCCACGACCACCAGTCCGGCGTCGATTTCGATGAGTTGGAGTGAACGTTTGTCAGTGGGAGCTTGGATCAACATGGGCAAGGTGTGTGAGAGTGATAGCGGCGTATGCCGCCCAACCAGAGGAGGAGGAAAGCGAGCGGGTGGAGGAAGGCCATGGCGAGGAACCAGGGTTCATAGCCCTTGCCTTGGACGGCATCGATCAACGGGCCGAAAAGCGCCTTGAAGCCCTGATCGAGGAAGCCCGCGGGTTTCGATGAGGGGCCGGAGACCATGGCAGCGACGATCATGTTCATCGCGATGCCGCCCAGCGTGCTGCCGGCCGCCACGACACTGAAGACGGTCCCCACCGAATGCTTCGGCACCACATCCACGACGATGGCACTGATGTTGATCAGCCAGGCGAGCGAGGCGAATACCACGGCGGCGGTGAGGGTCATCATCATCGGCAAGCCCGCGGCCCGGGCGATGAAGGGGGAAAGCGGCATGAGGCAGGCGGCACCCAGCATGATCCACATGCGAGCGCTCACCGGAGACCTGCCCTTTTTCACCAGAATTCCGGAAAACCATCCGCCTGCGAGCGAACCGATCCCGGCTGCGGCATAGATGATCCACGTGATCGTCAGCGCGCCCTGGTCCATGCCGCGATCGCTGCTGAGATACTTGGCGAACCAGAATTGATAGAAATACCACACCGGATCGGTGATCAAACGGCCTAACAACAGCAACCATACCGGGCGGAAGGTGAGGACCTTGCCCCAGCTCCAGCCCTGGACATCACCCTCCACGGCAGGCTGGCCGTCCTCGATCAACTCCAGCTCGGAGGCGGAGAGCAGCGGGCTTTCGCGCGGTTTCCGATAGAGCATCAGCCACGGGACGATCCACAGGAAACCCACCAGACCGGTGAGCAGGAAGGCCATGCGCCAGCCGGCGCCGTGCCGGAAGATCGACTCGAACAAGGGCATGTTCGATGCGTAGTCGAAATTCGCCAGGCGGATCACGAGGTAAGGGGCGATGGTCGCGCCGATCGTGGCACCCATGGTGTAGAAGCCGATCGCCAGGGCACGCTCGCGGGCGGGAAACCATTCGGAGACCGCTTTGGATGCAGCGGGCCAGACACCTGCTTCGCCCAGACCCAGCATGAAACGGCAGGCCCCCAAGGAGCGCGCGCCCTGGACCCAGGCGGTGACGATGTTGGCCAGGGACCAAAAGATCACAAAGGCTGCGGTGCCGGCGCGGGTGCCGAGGCGATCCACCAGCTTGCCCGAAATCAGATAGGCGATGGTGTAGGCCACCAGAAACAGGTTGACGATGTTCGCATACTCGCGGTCATCCATGTTCAGGTCCGCCTGAATGGTGGGTGCGAGCACGGAGAGTGTCTGCCGATCCACGTAGTTCAGGACAGCGGCCAGGAATACCAGCACGACGATCCACCAACGCATTCCTCGAATTTTCATGGTCATGGGGCTTGGGAGTTACGGCGATCGAATTCCAGATAAGCGAGGCTCAGGCACCAAGCGGCACCGTAGTTGACCCAGCCCTCGGGGTGGCGGAATTTGGCTTCGGGAAGAAAGGGAAACATCTCGCTGCCCGGCGCGGCGGAAATGGAACCGCGGCACAGTTCGAGGCGTGCGCAGACGTTGGCTTTGTAGCCCATGGGCCAGCCGCGCTCGATGGCAGGAAAGCCCATCTCCGGCTTGTGCGGAGCAGCGGCCAGCCGGGGGTTGCGGCCGAAAACGGCATCGGCATGGGTGATGGCGAGTTCCCTCATTCGTTGCTTCAAGGCAGGATCGTCGATGACCCACGAAGCGGCAAGGGCGATGCCTGTTGTGCCGGCCCAGTTGCCCACGTCGTTGAGCTTGGGAATGGTCCAGTGATCGCCCTCATCAAAACGACGGATGTCCCACATGTTGTCAGAACGTTTCGCCGCGACCCCGGCCCAGGCGGTGATCTTTTCCTTCAATCCAGCGGGTGCGCGGTCGGGATAATGTTGCAGCAGCCATACCAGGCTCGGGATGGTGCGGTGCTCGCTCATGCGATGGCCCTTGGTGGTGCGCGGGTCGCTCCAATCGAGGTTCTGGACCACCCATTCCGCCTGTTTCACCGCTGCGGCGAGATAGCGGTCGGGATCGGCCAGGCCGTCGCGCTTCGCCACCTCGTGCATGAGGAGATTCGGCACGATGGAATGCCCGGGCGCGTGACGACCTTTGTAGGGGTGAAGCAGACCGCCCATGGGATTGTCACCGCTCACTTGCGCCACATCGAGATAGGTTTTGGTATCCCACCATTTGCTGATGCCTAGCGATGATGCCCAGTTTTTCTCGCAGAAAGTACGACATTTCTCGTAGAAAGAACGCGGCAACCATCGCGAAAGCTCCGGCCAGGCCCAGACGACGTAGGCCACTTGCTCGACGGTCTGCGCATGGATCTGCCGCGGGTCCGGATCCTGGCTGGGGTCCTTGGTGGCGGGGTTCATGAGATAGAAACCCGCACCCCAGTGGATCAGCTTGATGACATCCGGTGCATCGGCGGATGGTGGCTCCAGCTCGGTGTAGTATTTTCTAACAGCGTTCATCACTCCCTCGCTGCACGGGTTCTTGGCATCGAACCGGAAAGCGGGATCCATCACCCGTTTCTTCTCGGCATGCCAATCGATCTGCCGCGGCATCGCTGCGATGCGTGCGGGATCGGCGCGATGGAAGAGGACGAGCGCAGGCAGGATGGCATCATAATACGCCCCATCCCGCCACGGGCAGCCACCGTAGGCGCTGGGGTGCGTGCCGACCACCGATCGCGAGTCGATGAGGAAATCCACCGCCGGTTGCCAGAAGTGGTCTTTCCAAAGATCCGGCTGGATCAGGAAAGGATCGCTCACCCCCGGCTTGAGCGCACCACCGCGGACCTCGATGACATATTCACCGGCCTTCGCCTTGATCGCTGAAAAATCTCCGATGTTGCCCTGGATTTTCCCCTGCCACATCGGCTCGCCGCCCTTGCTGGGACGCACAACGAACTCCGTCCCATCTTCCGTCAGCGGAGCAGTGAAACGCATCGGTCTGCCGGTTTCGTAGCCGATCTGGTTGACGGCAATCTGATGCACATCCCGCGCCACGGCCTGGACCGGACCCCACTCGTTCTGCCAGCGGATGACGGGCTTTTGATTCTCGAAACGCAGGGGTAGCCAGATGTAGCCTGCCTTGATCGGCTGATCGGGATTCCAGATGTCGAACATCGCGATCCACTCATCGGCTGTCCACGGCGATGGCATCACGAAGGTGCTCTGTCCGCCGAATGTTTTTTCCGGGCCGAGTTGGTTGTGGGGATTGGTGCCCTGGCACGGATTCCCCAGTGAGCGCCATGGCCCGGCGAGGCGATCTGCGACGAACATGCGGGCGGGATTCGGTTTCCAGCCCGTGCTGGCGGAGCCGAGAAGATGGTATTTCCCCTGGCGCTTGAACAGGGCCGGCCCCTCGGTGGCATGGGTGATGCCAGCCATCACCGTGTAGTTGCCATCCGGGCGCAGGCCATCCGCACTCATGCGCCCGCAGACCAAGGACTTGTCGGGCTTGCGCACCGCGATGTGATAGAGAGCGCCGTCGTCATCGGCAAACATCGCGAAATCCCCCGAGCCCGAGGGGCTGCCCGCACCCGTGAATTTTCCCTGATACTCGAATGGTCCCAGCGGATGAGGGGAGGAAGCGACTCCCACATAGGCCACATCGGTGCCCACCGTGTTGCCCGCCGCGCCCGGTGGATAGAGCTTGAAATACATCAGGAACTTTTTCGTGGCGGCATGGAACACCACCTTGGGCCGGTCGAGAATGCCGGCCTTGGCCACATCCGCATGCTGATTCGGGGCCGTCACGGAGAACACCAAACCGGAATTTTTCCAGACAAGCAAATCATCACTCACGTAACAACGCACACCCGCTTCGTTTTTTTCCGCTTCGGTTCTGCCCTCGATCTTGTGCGAGCCATACCAGTGGTATTTTCCCTCGTGCTTGAGAATGCAGTAGCCATGCGCGTTGATGTGAATCCCATCGGCATCCGGCCAGGGTTGACCGGGGCGGTAACCCTGTCCCGTTGCCGCGAGAGCGTTACACAGAAATACCATCATGCTGACGACGATAAGGGGCCAATGGGTGAGCTGGTGGCGGGCTGCGCACATGTCGTGGTATGATGGCGATGATGCTCCGCTCTGTCAGTGCTTACCGTTTGCACAATTTGCCCATTCTTTTACACATTCCGATCATTCGGTTGACGGGCAGGACACGTTTTGCGACGGTGCAATCGCCCAAACCGCATGCTGTATCGTCATTGGCTCAACCTGAATCTTCATCTGCTGTGGTGCCACAATCGCCATGTGGCGGAAGGGATGCCCGTGCAAGGCCCTGTGTTGCGCTCCACGGATTTCACCAACAGTGCGGCATGGCTGGTGCGCGAGGGATGGGCCCGAGTGGAGCACGATGGGCAGACTTTCACCGCGCGTCCGGGTCAGTGGTTGATCGTGAAACCGGGCAGCCGCGTGCAGACCTTTTCGCAAGATGCCCGCCTGCTCTCCATCGCCTTCGAGGCCCGTTGGCCGGATGGATCGCACTTGTATGAGGACGGCTTGAGTCTCGTGGTGGATGCCGCCGAGGTGCCCGTGCTGGAGCAAAAGGTCCGCCCCATTCTGAAAGCGGTCATGGCGATGGCTCCCGGCACCTGGGACCTGAGAGACCACCCTTCCGATTTGCAAAGCTTCCTTCGCTTGGAGCTTTTGTTATGCGAGTGGCTCATGGCCTTGGCGGAAATCCTGGAAGTGCGTCGCATCCATCACACGGGACACTTCGGCATCGATGAACGCGTGCGCACCGTGCTGGATCTGATCCACGCCGGCAACCTCGCCGATCCTCTGGAACTGGAGTCCCTGGCCTCTGCCGTGCACATCAGCCCCAATCATTTGATCCGCCTGTTTCGCGAGCATTTGCAATGCACACCGCATCAGTTCTGGAATCGCATGCGCCTCGAACACGCGCAAAGCCGCCTCCGCCAGCCGGAAATGCGCATCAAGGAGGTGTCCATCGACCTCGGCTTCAAGCACCAGTCACACTTCACCAAATGGTTCAAACAACATGTGGGCCAATCGCCGCAGAAGGCGCGCGGCATCTTCGCCAGGGAGTCCTGAACCGTTCATCGCGGCACAGGACTGTCCTGCGACTGCCGTATGATCTCGCAGTTTTCTAACAAAATCGGTTGGGCCGCCGGGTCTGCTTGGGTGGCGAAGCGTGCGGGCACTGTGGCGGGCAGCACATTTCCCTCCATCACGAGCCCGGAGGTGGAGGTGACGTGGATCATGGGCCAGGCGCTGTCTTCCATGCGATTGTCGAGCAGGGAAATGTTCCGGTGCGCCCCCGCGGGCAGCAGACGCCGGTTGCCGCTGCGCGCGCGGATTTCGATCGCTGTGTCGCGGCAGCTTGTGATGCGATTGTCGCGTATCATCACATCGCGGCAGAGCCCGGCTTCCATCCACCAGAACTCGGCTGTCAGCAGGATGGCCGGCATCCAAGTATCGTGGATCCGGTTGCGGCTGATTTCACCCTCGCTGGCCTTCACCAGGATGCCACGTGAGCGGTTCGGTCCGAAGTCGCAGTCCTTGACGGCAAAACCATGCCCCAGCCGCAGCGGACAGCACACCGCGGACCCGGGGGCCAAGGCGATGTCCCGGTCGAGCGTGAGAGTGAACCACGAGGTTTTGTCGCTCAGCAGCTCATCACGGATCCTCGCGTCCAGGTGCTGTTGACGCAACAGGGTTTTTTCCTGCTCGGTGATCGGCGTGGGATCCGGCTGGATGGCTGTCACCACCGCATCCTCCGGTCGCGGGCCGGCGTAGGGCAGAAATGACACAGGCTCCCCGGCTTTGAAATTCGGCCCGTGATTGAGCACCGCCACCCGCAGTTTCTTGCCATTGCTACTGGCGACATAGTGATAGCGGCCGTTGATGTTGACACAGTCATCCGCGTGGTAACGCGCGGTGCAGCTGATGATGGCAGGACCCTTGGCTGCGTCCTTGCTGTGATAGGCATCGGCATTCAGCGAGCGCAGGCGCGGCTGGGCGCGTTTCACCGGATCCAGTTCGGGCGGACGGCGGTCGATGCGGCAACGCAGGTAGGTGGAGGCGGTGGAATCGCGTTCCAGAAATCCGAAACAAGGCGAGGCATACAAGGTGATGTCTTCCAAACGCATGCCGCTGCACTCGCGCAGTTCGATCGCGTGGGTGCTGGCCTTTTCCTTGGTGCGATTGTCGATGACCAGCCAATCCCCCACGACCTCGGTGTCCACCTGCTCGCGGTAACGGTATTTCTCGCCTTTGGAAATCCGGTAGCGCCGCGGACCCGTGGCCGTCAAATCGCTCCAGCCGTAATGACTGGCGCGCCGCAATTCACGGCTATCGGGCTGATAGATTTCGATCTTGTTTTCCAATTCATGCACGGCATAGCCCTCGCACAATTCGAATTCCATCCAACTCTTCTCCGGTCCCAGCGCCACAATCGTTCCCTGACAAAAGGGCAGGGGATCGTAGTCGATGGTCAGGCCGCGCAAGGTGACATGGGCGCAGCGATCAAAGCCGATGGCCTTGATCGTGGCACCGCAGACCAGTTCCACATTCTCCGCGATGATCTCCACATCCCGCAGGTCCTTCAACCACAGATGACTGCCCTGTTGCGGCTTGAGCCGATAGCGTCCCGGCGGAATCACGATCTTTTTTTTCCCCGCCGCCAGTTCCGCTGTGAGCATGGCGCGCAAATCCTCGGTGCGCTCTTGCAGCACGTGCGGTGGTGATGGGGCCGCTTCCTCGCCAAGGCCTGTGCCCGCGAGAAACACGGCCGCGCCTAGGGCAATCATGCGGCGCAGGAAAAAACACCGGGAGATCAATTCGGAGCGGGAAATCATCAGAACAGAACGGAAGAATTTTTCCACCGGCTTCACAAGGAGAAAATGCGAGCAGGAGATGGGACACGGATGTGCAGGCAGGATGAAATGCACATGCCCGGAGTTGAGCGTTGATTCCCGGCGCGACTTTGCTAGATAGGGACTGTGTTTGGATTCATGGCTACACCTTGCTCGGGCTGCGCTGGCAGTTCTTTTTCTGCGTGGAAGGGAACATTTTGCGGTCTGGCGCGGTGCCTGGGGCGCGAGTATGGCAATGCCGCGCGATTGCTCGTGAACCGCGATGCCGCCTTCATCGGACTGGTGGGTATCTCTCTCGATCCGCAGGTGACACGTTGGAAAACGGCGACTTGCTGCAACCCGCTGGCTACGCCATTCCCCGTGACGGATGATCACCCCGCGATTCTTCATGCCGCTGCTGTGTCGGTCTGCGGTCTGGGTGCCAAGCTGGCGGATGATGCGCAGGACGAGGGATTTCTGCGGAGAAACGTGGCCAAATTCGGCCGTTTTCTCACCACCCCGGCGATCGACAGCGCGGTGGCCTCGCTCAACAGCTCCGCGTTTCCCACGGCGCAGGTGTTGCACGCGCTTGGACAACAAGAGCAGATCGAGTGCCACGATCCCTTGCAGGCGGATCAACCAGTGGCCCGGGCCTACGGCACCATCACGGCGCATCTCGCGGATTTGCTCGATCTCCCCGCCCATCGTCCGGCCCTGCATGGGCTGGGAGCCGCCCTGGGCTCGCTCGTGTATTGGCGGGATGCCTGGCAGGACCGCGTGGCCGACCAAGCGCGCGGGCGATTCAATCCGTTCGCCACGCAGGATCACGAGGTCATCCGGGGGCGCATTGCCACGGCCTGGCGCGATTTCGGTGCCGCCATCGGAGCATTGCCCTTTGTGCGGCATGGAGCATTGATCGACCAGATCCAAAGCTCCACCGGCCAGGCGCGCCGTGCATTTCTCCAGCTTCACAACGGCCAGGAAACGGAGGCCGAATCGGAGCAAAAACGCCGCCGCGAGCAAAAAGAGCGGGATGGTTCGTGCTATCGTAAATGCGATAACGCGAACTGCTGTGATTGCTGTGACTGTTGCACCTGCCTGCGTGGCAGCAAAGGCGGTTGTTGCGATGCCGCCTGTGACTGGGGTCCCGGAGATACCGGCTGCTGCGATTGCAACCCCTGTGACGGCTGCGATTGTTGTCCTTGTTCTTGAGGCTGGGTGGGTCGGGAGAGCGGGGCTTTTTTTTGTTGGGAAAATGTGTTAGGTAATTTTTTCATGTGCGATTCCAGGGACTCCAGAGATGCGTGCATAGAGTCCCAGCAGGGTTTGAAGGGGGGGACGAGCACCGCCTTTGCGGCGTCCGTGCCTGGCGGCGATGTCAGGGAGACCTTTGGGTTCGGGCATGGTGTTACTTGGATGGATTTGAGATTTCTTTTCCCATACAGCGAATCAGAGATGTCGGCAAAATTTTTTAAAATTCTTTATTGACGCTTTTGGGGAATTTCGTTAGTTCTCAACTATTCATTCCGATGATATGTCCCCCAACATTCTCTCTTCATCTTTCATTCAAGCAGCAAGCAGCAAGCAGCTGAGGTTCGCTAGGTGTTACCCACTGCTGCTTAGCATATTATCGACAATCTCGTTTTTATGCAGCGTCAGCGCAGAGCAGCCTTTCGTAGTTAAAGAGCGTCCGATCGCGGATGCATTTGATCTACCCATCCAGCGCGTTCTTTACACGCCTGGCGCGTTGTCGATTCCAGTGGAATGGGTTTACACGAATCACTGGGGCATACCACTTGTTATCGAGAGGGTTGATACCGATTGTGGGTGTTTGGCACCGCACGTAGAGCACAAACAGATTGCACCGGGAGCGAAAGGTGTTCTTCGCGCCACTGTGACGCCGGGCACGCTGCGAGGTGCCTTGCACAAGTCTCTGACGGTTCGATTTGTTGCTTACGCTGAACCCGTCCAAATTATGGTGGAAACCAACATTCCTGCCGCTGTGGAACTCTCGTGTCGGGAGCTGGTCTGGCCAGTGAAAAGTTCCGCGACTTCGGGCGATGCGCAAATTATCAATGTCACTTCTGGTAATAAAGCTGACTTTGCCATCACCGGCTTGTTAGGGGTGCAGGCCTCCCAGTTTGTTATTAGTCAAAAAACCATCGTTCACGGACAGCACTACCAGATTCTCGTCACACCCACGAATCCAACGGCAGACGTATCAGCTGCCATGCAAATCCGCACGAATAGCCCCGATCCGCGTGATCAAGTCCTTGTCGTCCCCCTCAGACAAACACCCTCAGTTCCCTAGTTTTTCATATCATCTCTTAAGTTTCATATTTCCAAACAGACTCCCAACCATCCGTATCATGATGACTCTTTCTAACCGCCTATCATTCTGTGCGTCACTTGTAGCCTTCACAGCTTCTGTGGTTTTTGGGCAAGAGACGCCCGCTGCAGAAAAATTGCCTGATCCAGTTTCTGCTGTGAAGGCCGAGATTTGGCCCTATGAAATTCCAAAGAATGTCCATTCCAGAACCGCTTTTGAGCAAATGCGTGCAGAACCGCCTGCGGGAGAACCACAGACCCTTGCAATCAACGGGCTGGCTATTCCCGCGCGTGAACGCGATTCGATGGTTCGCGTTTCGGGTCTGTTGAATGTGCCTGTTACGGGGCACTATGTCTTTTTCCCTCACTCACCCGGTACGCCAGCGAATGCGCAACCAGACGAAACAGAATTGTGGATTTTCGATCACAAGACCTCTGAGTGGAAGTTGGCGCAAGCTGCTGGAAAATCTGTTGACCGTGTCGGGCATACTCGCCTCGAAAAAAATGTGCCCTATCGATTCGAGTTATGGACCATGGGGAAATCTGCTGTGTCCGTGGATTGGGAGTCGCGGGACTGGGACCCTAAGACTAAAAATCCCATCGTAGCGCTGACACGGCAGATTATCCCATCCACGGCATTGCAAGAACTCAGCTCAGCCATCCCGGAGACCAATCAGAACACCGGGCCTAACCCCTGGAATCAGCGCCACGGACTGTCTCTGGAAAAACCGATTGGCCCCGAAAGCCCGTGGGGTGATCCTGATGGTGATGGGCTGCTCAATTGGCAGGAAAGACGCAGCAATCTCAATCCACGCTCCCAAGACTGCAAGGGTTCATCTGGTATTGTGCTGTGGGAAGTCTGGCGTGATATCCCCGGGCAGTATGTGTTTGACCTCCGCCGTGCCCCTCATTTTCCCATGGGAAATCGTGAAATTCGCTTCCTTGAAAAACTGTCAATCCCCTCAGGCTACGGCAATCAACACGGTGCCCGCGTGCGCGGTTTTCTCACCGCACCTACAGATGGCGAATATACTTTCAAAATAGCAGCTTCCGGCAGTGCGGAGTTTTGGCTGGGAACGAACGATAGTTGGCAAACCAAACGCCTCATTGCTCAGACAGATCAACGCAACGCCGGGAGTAGCGGATGGACGATCACCAACGCAAAAGGCGAGAAAATCCCGGTTCATCCCGAGCAAACCGCCACCATCACTCTCAAAGCCGGTCAAAAATACTATCTGGAACTTCTTTATAAACACGATGGCGGCTCCGCGTCATGCAGAGTCGTGTGGATCATGCCGGGAAGTAAAAATTCACAACTCATCACCTCTCAGCATCTGTCGTCTTTTCAGCCCTGTCCCACGGATAGCGATGACGACGGGCTACCTGATGAGTGGCAAAGAGGCAATGGTTTGCTCGGCTCCGAAGTTGCGGAGCATTTGCGCCATGCTGAGGCGGACCCTGACTTTGATGGAGCCACGAATCGTGATGAATGGCTTGCCCAGACCAATCCTTTGAATGCGGCCGATTTCCCTGCTGGTGGCGGTTTTCTTACATGTGAAACCTGGACCGCCATCCCCGGCCATCATTTGAATTCCCTTGTGAAGCACCCCAACTTTCCCGCCCGTCCTTCCGCCACAACCCGCATTGATAACATCGATTTCCGCCAGGAGGGGGAAAACTATGGAGTGCGTCTGCGTGGCTATCTCACTGCACCGGAAGACGGAAACTATTCATTCTCTATTTCCGGTAATAATGCGGCGTCACTTTACCTCGGGAAATCAGAGGATAAGTTCACGAAACAACTCGCCGCCAGTGTCGAAGTAGGCACGCAATGGCGCTCTTTTACCGGCGGTGGCCATTTACGTAGTGGTGCCATACCGCTCAAGCGTGGAGAAAAATACTACATCGAAGTCCTCTACAAACGAGGAATCAATGGTAAGAGCGAGGAAAACCGTATCGACCACACCAGCGTCGCTTGGACCCGCCCCAATCGTAACACAGCGGTCATCGCCTCTGAATTCTTCAGTTCCTACCATCAAGATCCCCGCGACCGCGATGATGACGATCTTCCCGATGAATGGGAAACACTCCACGGCCTGGATACGTCAGATCCATCGGCGCAGCATGGCGCATGGGGAGACCCCGATGGAGATGGTCTCGAAAACCTTCGTGAATTTCAACTGGGACTCAATCCGACTCAAGTGGATGTGCGCGGCCAACCCGGCCTTGCCCTTTGGGAAGGGTGGTACGATAGTCATGATCTCATTTCCGCTCATAAGGAACGCGATGGCCTCGCTCCCGCTCTGCTTGCTGATCCTCGTTTCCCACTTCAACCCTCCAGTCTAGAGTGGCGGCACGCGCTCGAAGCTCCGCGTCGTCAGGGTACCAATTTCGCCGCTCGTCTCCGTGCCCACATTGTTGCACCCACGACCGGAGAATACGTATTCTCCATCGCTGGCCGGGATGTCGGAGAGCTTTTCCTCAGTCCTGATGCGTCAAAGTTCAAACGCAGCAGCATTGCCACCCTCATGTTTGGGACTAGCTTCCATTCGTGGGATAAACGCGAGGGGCAAATGTCACAACCGATTCGTCTCGAAGCCGGAAAAACGTATTACATCGAGGCGCTCTACGCGCGTGGCCCCTTCGAACACACCGATGACTTCTTCTCCATCGGTTGGAAAATTCCAGGCGATAAAGAGTTCAAACTCATCGAGGCCAATCACCTCATCGCCTTTCATCGCGATCCGAATGACCAGGACGATGACGACCTACCCGACGATTGGGAAGGCCGCTACGGCCTCGACGCGACCGACCCACGAGGTAATAACGGTCCATTAGGTGATCCGGATCGTGATGGCTTCACTAATGCCGAAGAACTCCGCCGTAACACCAACCCTACGAACAAAGACACCGATGGCGACGGTATTTCCGATTACGATGAAGTCCACACCTATCGCACCAATCCCTTGGTGAAAGACACCATCCCTCCCGTCGAACTCATTCGTTTTCCCTTAGCTTCGGCGAACTACGCTACCTCCTCACCTTGGATCTATGGCAAAGACGGCTCTATCACCTCCGTCAACCGACGCGGCAGCTTGTCCTACGAATTCAATCTGGAAAAGCCCGGCATCTATGCCATCACACTTGTGGCGAATGCGGCGGGTAGCGGCTCGTACGTTCCTTCCGTTCCCGTCTCCGTATCTGTCAGCGGCATTCGCATCGGGCATACCGATTTCCCTGCACAGAGCACTACCCGCACATGGCTCACCCCATGGTTGCCCGCAGGTCGCCATCAGGTCATCGTGGAAAATCACAACGTCCGCGCCAATGTCGCCTTTACCGTCCGCTCGCTCGCACTGTCCCATTTCGATGGGAAAGATGTCAATCAGCATGGCGTCCCCTCATGGCTCGCGAACACTCTCGTGCAGCAAAATTCTGCCTCTACCAGGCCCTTACAGTCGGCAGTTTCCCCTTGTTTCATCGAGGGCATTTGCCGCTTCCCACAATCGGTGAGTGCTACGGCTGCGGATCGCAAGCTTGCAGTCGTGGATCATTTCATCGGCCATTGGCATGCTAATGTCCCTCTCAATCCTGATGCCTCGCCCACTCAGCTCCAGCTCAATTTTGAGAATGGCACGCAATCGGAATCGCATGAAATTCTCTGGGTCCCCACCAATCTCGCACAAGCTCCCGCCATCAATCACCTCCGCCTCGGTGACTCCATCCGTGTCGTAGCGCAGTCCGATGACTCCGATACCTTTACCCTTCGTTACGGCAACCAAATCTGGGAAAACCACTCCGCCACCCAGCCGGTCACGATCGTCTTCGATCAGCCCGGCACTTTTACATTGTCCGCTACCTGGGCCAGGGGAGGTTCCGCTTCGGTTACTTATCAGATCCACCAGGCAGATTTCGGTGCCTCCGTCGCCGTGCCAGCAGGTGGCTCGCGCGTCTGGACGCCCAAGAATGTGCTTCCCCCGCTCGAAATCGAGGCCGATCAAGGCATCTCCCTCACGCCCAAAGCGGCTCCCGCATCAGCAGCTTCGGGCACTCCGCAAGCCTATCTCATCGCGAATGCCACCACCACCAGCGGACCGCGTGGACTCGTGGCCCGCCTTCCCGGTCAGGGCTCTATCCTCGCCACCGGCACCATTGACTCCTTCGTCCTTTCTTCTGGTAGTAAAACGGCAGATGCCCACCTCGTCGGTACCCTTCCCGATGGCACCCGCGTTATTGAGGTTTCATACATCATCGATGGTCCCGTTCCGGCGGATTTATCCCTCTGGATTCGCCTCTATGTGACCGATGCCGTATTTTCCAACGGCCTCACCTGGCTCCATCTCACGGCTGCGGATTTCGATGAAAATGGCGTTGCCAAGTTCCGCGTTCTCAAGGCCCCCGGTACCGGCACCCCCTACGTTTGCCACTGGATTCTGCCCTATGCTGATTTTGAGGACGTGCTGAATCTCAGACAACCACGATAACTTTCTTTTTCCTCCATCATCAAAAAATCAGCTCTTCCATCCCACATGACAACATCAACCCCACCAAAACACCGGCTACCACTCATCGCACTTGGAAGTGCGTTGACCGTGACGGCCGCCTGGTTGCTTTATCCCGTCATTTTTCCCAACTCCTCACCCATTGCTTCTCCCGCGGAAAAAAATTCCCGCCCCCTCAATACATCATTCATGCTCCCACCAGCGCCCGCTTCCGCCACCGCAGAGCCCATCCGTTTGGAAATCCAATCCGCCATAGATCCCAAGACCCCCTCACTACAACGCACAGAACTGATTCAAACCTTACCCGAGACCCTCTCGGAAGCCGAATACCGCATTCTTCTTCGCGAGGTCATCACGCCTCCCTCCCCTGGCACTCCCGAGGCCTGGCACTCCAGCCACATTCACGAAATCTGCAAACTCCTCCAGCGCATCCCCGACTGTCACGACCTCCTGGCCGATACCCTCGCCACCGTAGCCGCCAGTCGGGGTTTTTCGGAAGTCTATCGCGATTACGCGTTCCAGCACCTCCGTGTTCTCTGGCGCAATTCGCTCGATCCCTCCGTTCCTGGCGTAGCCCAGCCGCGCAACCTCGCCATCGAGGCCACCTTCCGCAAGCTCCTCACCGATAGACCCGAAACTGCCGCCCAGGCCATTCTCGGGCTTCATGAACTGCGCCACGAAGATGCCACACCCGCCGTGCCCGATGAGGAAATCAACCGCCTCGCCACCGATATCCTCGCCGCTCATACTCAGTCCGCGCCTGCCCATCTCCCCTGCCGCATGACTGCCATCCGCATCATGGCCGAGAGAAAATTGCCCGCTGCAGGCGAAACCCTGCGCACCATTGCCAGTTCCTCCCAGGAGCACATGCTAGTCCGCATCTCCGCCATTGGCGCTCTGGGCCACACCGCCGCACCGGCGGACTTGGATTTCCTCCGCGCCCTCGCGCCCGATCATCCCATGATTGCCGAAGCCCTAAAGCACGCCCTGAAATCACTCTAACGAAAAATTATTCCCATTTACTTCTCCTATGTCCACTCACTCCGCCATGAAACACTACTGCTCCATCGGTACGCTCATCCTCGCCGCCCTCGCCTGCCTTTTGCACGCTCAGGGTCCCGATAATCCCCCCGTCACCGATTGCAATTGTCCCGTTTATGTTAGCGTAATGCCTGATTCGCCGGAAAAAAACGGCATCATTAAGCTCAAGCCCACCAAGGAGGGGATGATCACCATTACCGTTACTGCCACCCCTCCGCCGGAAGGTGCAATCGTGCCTACCTTCCGCCTGCGTCAGGAAAATGGAAAGGAAGTCGCCACCGCCTCCGGGTGGACCCATATGTTTAATCTATCCACCCTAGGCTTGAAATTCCCCCTTGTCCTCGAGACCCTCGTTGACTGCCCGAATTTCAGCACCGATGGCAAAAAAATCTGCGACACTAAAAAATTCAGTATCGGCGGCTGCGCATCAGGGGATTGCGGCTCCGGCACCTGCCAATCCGGCGTTGGCCAACCTTCCGGTGACATTGATCCCGCCGACTCAAACCCCTTCCAATTTGAACTCGGCATCGGCTCCAGTTCACAGGGCGATGAAACCACCGGCCTTCACTTCGACGTATCTCCCAACAACCCCATCTCCATTGGCGACTTCAAAGTTCATTCCAATGGCGGCTTTAGCCAGTCCGGCAACGTGATCACCACAGGTACCACCGAAACCACCATCGCCAATGGTGGCGGCGGAGTCACCGTGCAGATCAAAAAAGCCGGCACCAACGATGTCTTCCGCACCTATCAATTCAACTCCGTCACCACCGGCGGCACCCAGACACTCACCTTGGTAGAAACACGCTGCGATCAACAAGCCATCGTCCATACTTGGTCCCTCACCAATGGCGTGTTTTCCTTTTCCACCGCAAACGGACTCCGCACCGTCACCAAGACCATCGAGCAGGATGCCAACTTTGTCCGCATCGAGCGCCACAAAACCTACGAGCTCGTCAGCGGACAAGACGTTCTCGTTGCTGATGAACGCCTTCACTACCAAACCTTCCCCTGGGGATTGCGCTTGGTGCAGCGCGATATCGATCCAGACACCGCTAACCTCACCACCACCTGGACCTATGGCGATCCCTCCGATGGCTACGGCTACGGCAAATTGAAATCCATCACCCGCTACGATGGCTCCAGCGAGACCCACACCTACGGCCTTGATTTCCACCAAGTCGATTCCTCCGGCAATCATCAGGAAAAAACCACCTGGAGCAGTGGCACCACCACCTATGAGACCAGCACCAACGGCATCATCCATGCCAAAACTGTGGAAATCATCAGCGGCAACACCATCACCCTCCGCCGCTACACCAGCGACAGCCAGTACCTCGAAACCACCACTACCCACGTTGCAGCAGGAAATGATTTCGGCAACCAGCCCGCCAGCGTTTCTCACCCCGATGGCACCACCACCTCTTACACCTACAACCGCACCGGCGGCAATCGCATCACCACCGTTTCCTCAGGAAAATTCACCAGCGGCGCCCTCACCGATGGCACCACCTCCATCACCACAGTCAACGCACAAGGTCAGACCATCGAATCAATCACCACCGATGTGCCCTCGCAAATCGTCATCGCCCACACCAAGGCACTCGTGTTGGATGGCTTCGGCCGCCCCACCACCATCGGTCATTTCCCCAATGCCCAGAACGTTCCCGTTTATGGCGAGTCCCGCAACTACACCTGCTGTAAGCTCACCTCGCAAACCGACATCCACGGCGTCACCACGGATTATCAATACGATTTGCTCGGTCGCCAGACCATCGCCGAGAGCCTCGGCGTTACCCGGCAAACCGTTTACAAAGGCCTCACCACCACCAGCCACCGCTACTCCGTAGGCCAGTCCGCCACCACGGCCAATCGAGTTGCGGAAACTGTTTCCAACCTCTCTGGCACCATTGAAGAAAACTGGCAGCCAGATCCCTCATCCGCCACCGCCGGTGCTCTCGTGAAAACCACCACCACCACCACCTATCGACCTTCCACAGGATTATCCCGCCGTGTGGTCACAACTATGCCGGACAACCACACCCAGGTATCAGACTACCTCATCGATGGACGCATGTATGAAACCTACACCCAAACCCTTGTCGACATCACTACCAAGCGCTCCCCTCACATCATTTACGCCTTCACCCCCACTGCGGATGGTATGATCAGTGCCCGCGCCTTCGTTGATAATGGCACCCACCGCGAAATCGTCGGCACCCAAGCCGACTGGGCAGGCCGCACTCTGGCATCAGGCCGCCTCGCCTCCCTCGGCTCCACCACACTCACTGCAACCACTACCACTAGCCATACTTACCAACCCGGCACAGGCTACCATCTCTCCACCACCGATCCTGATGGCGTCATCAACCGTTTCACTTACAATGATCGCGGCGAGCGCGAAATCTCCGTGCTCGAACTCAATAACAACACCACCACGAATTACGGCATCGATCAAGTCACCCGCAACCGCACCTTCGTCACCACCCGCACCACTGCGCCCACCGTCCCAGTCATCCGCACGGAAACACACGTCTGGCAAGACAACGCCGCCGTCGGCAGCCCGACCCTCGCTTCCTATTCCGAGCGCACACCCGATGGCCTTTCCTCCTGGTCTTGGCAAATCGGCTCAGGCGTTTCCACCACCACCGCCACCGTCGGACTCAACCGAACCATCACTACCATCGCACCCGATGGTACCCAACAAGTCCAACAATACATCGACGGACGCATGACCAGTTCCTCCTTCAAGGACAGCTCTGC
>ERZ1066127.79-NODE-79-length-63581-cov-11.928864_pt1 | contig 63581 bp, 54 predicted proteins | sample MGYA00382774_ERZ1066127 | MGnify/ENA primary metagenome ERZ1066127 (study PRJEB33369, sample SAMEA5778357) | biofilm metagenome | biome: Industrial cooling water; feature: Water cooling tower basin; material: Biofilm | place: United Arab Emirates | collected...
CCGCGTGAGACCGCCAGGGCGATCCGGTAGCCTAACAGCTTGTGCAGCAGACCACGCCTGCTGTACACCACACCTTCGGATATTTTGCCGAAACACCGTTTTTTGCCTTCGTTCGACATCGATACGCCGAAGTAAAACAACGTGGCTCTGGCTGCATCGGCAAGCCCCTGCGTTTTGAGTTGGATAAAATCGCGCGGATCTTTGCCCAAAGCTCGCAAATTATGATCCTGCTGCAGATCGCATTCCACCAGATTGAGCGCATCCACCGCGTAGGATGCCGAGACCTGGCCTGTGCCTTTGCCCAGCCTGTAGCGGCCCACATGGGCATTGACAAAACAGGCTCCATGTCTGGCAGCCACCAAAAAATAAAGATCCCAGTCCGGTCCGAATTGCGACCTCATGTTGTAGCCGCCACAGGCCATCGCGGCATTTTTGTTCATGATGAATCCTGTGGCCCAGATCCTGTTCGATACGGCCCATTTCAGAATGTGGTCCTGATCAAGAACCTCGGCGCTTTCCGTGACCGACAACTCCTCGCCATGATGAAAGGCCCCGTTCTCATCAATGATTCGCTCGATGCCGTGATAGATGCCGAGCCCCGGATGTCGTTGCTGCGCATTCATCAGCGAGCGGACCGTCCAAGTCTCAAGGATGTCGTCATCGTGCAATACGCACAGGAAATCCTCCTCCGTGACTTCCAGCAAACGGTTCCAGTTTTCCACCATGGATACCCGTTCCGAGAACACATGAAGTTTGATGCGCGGATGACTGCTCTCAAGTATCCGCAGCTTTGCCAGTTCGGATTCTGACAAGGCATTGGCGACCAACCGGATCGGCACCGGCATATCCTGGTCCAATGCGCTTTTCACAGCGGGATCAAACCACGGAGAAATTTTACCCAGTGGCATCACGATGGCCACGGTAACGGAATCAGGTGCGTGCATTCGGAATCAAATGTAATGACTTCAAACCTCTCCAAACGGTCCACCAATTGTTCCAGCCCAGTTGGACCAGTCCTTGCGTGGCGATCAAACCGAGCAGACCCCAGCGGGGTGCCGTCCACCATGAGATCAGGAAAATGAGCACACCCGAGATGATGGCCTGGGCGATGAACGGATTCTGATTTTCACTGAGCACCAGGCCCGCATACATCGAGTGATGAGTCTCCAGCCACATGACCAGAGCGAAAATCAAAAACGGCCAGAGTGGGATCAGTGTGGTTTTCGCTCCGATCCAGGTGAGCATGGTGGAACCGTAGGCGGCGATCACGAGCAGTCCGATGATCGCCACGAAGAGCCCGCCGTAGGCTCGCAGAAAAAAGATTTTCCTGATGCTGGTGACATCATTTTTGACACGCAGGTTGCCAATGGTGGGCCATGCCATCATCAATGGCGTGGACACGACCTGAAAGATGATGGTCAGAATGTTCAGGGTGAGACCATATTTGCCCGTCTCACTCAGGCCCAAGGTTTCACTGCAGACCAGTGTGTTTCCTCTGACAATCAGGTAAGCGCCCAAAGCCACCACTCCCTGACGCCATGCCATTGGCCACAGAGCCTTGAGGATCTCCATGGACGAATCTTTCGTGGTCTCTTGCTTCGGCTTCTCGACGCGACGCCTATATTCCACGATGCAGAACACCCGCCCCACTGCGATGGACACCAGGGAACTGGCCGCGTAGGACCACAAACCCCATCCTGCTAACAATAAAGCGACCAGCAATCCCAAGTTCACCGCTTGGGTGATCATGCCGATCCGGGCGGATGCCGCAACTTGACCGATGCCCATCAGCAGATCCTGCCAATACGAAGTGGCAAAGCCGACGGTAGCTGCGGTGGCGAACAAAAACCAACAAAACAAGTAAGAGTGCCCCAACTGAGCGGACTCCAGTTGCCGGTAGATGAAACAACCGCCTCCGGCGAAAAGCAGAACCGCAAGCACGATGCTCACGAGTAGGTACCACCTCTGCGACGCCACCCGCAATTGATCCAGCAAATCCCAGTTCACGCCGCCCGCCTCGTCCAGCTCCGGCACTCCCTTGCTCTTGAAGCTTTTCGCTCCACCCACGGCGTAGGATGCGTTCCGGATGATGCTAGCGGCAAAGCCGAAGTCCAGCAGCAAGGCCAGGCTGGAAATGCCGACGAATGTATAATACAAGCCCAGTTCGTCCTGGGAAAGGGTCCTGAGAGCAATCGGCAACGTCAAGATGCCGCCGCCCAATCTCAATGCTGTGGATAGTATCGCCCAGAATGAGGCACTTCTGAAAAGCAGCATCATATGTTTCAGAATGGAACCCCAAGCTGGTGGCCTAGCGTGTCGATTTGCCCACCATCACCACCACGTAGTTTTTGCTCTGAAACGACATGTCAGCGGTGTTTTTGTCGAAATATACTTCCAACTCGATATTGGTCGGGGCGAACTCGATGACAACCTGCTCTTTGGACTTCGCCGTCCAGGCAAACAATTTTTTGGATGTCAGCACATAGACGCTTTTTCCATCCACAAAGTGATAGGTATCAATGATGTTCTCCCGCTTTTTGTCAGCGGCGTCGTACACCAACCAGACGCTGCCGGTCATGGCCTCCTTCACTTTCTCCACCGTGGCCGGTATTTCCGGCTTGCCGGGCTTTTTGCTAAGGTCGGCCGTCATGTAGTTTTCCTTCTCCTTTTTGACAGCCAGTGCCTCACTGAGCTTGCGATCCTTGATCAGTCTGTCCTCAAGTTTCTGGAGTTCCTGCGCGTAGCGATCGCGCCAAGGTTTCATCTCCAGCTCGATGCGGTTGCTGAACTGTTCCCGCAAGCGCGTCAACTCAATCGGCTCCGCCGCTTCTTCCTGGGCATGAGTCCAGGCAACCATGGTGGTGGCGATGGCAATCCGGCATAAGGTGGTGGCGTGTTTTTTCATCGTGCTGTTAGCGTAGCGTGAATTTCGGGGCTGTAAAGTTTTGTTGCTTCCGCAGGTTTTGGGCTGTGCGTGCTGGTGCTTGGTAAAGGCAATGAGGGGAACCGCGAAAAGCGCGAAATGGTGAGAAAGGGAAGGCGGGGAGAAAAGGGGAAGAAGTGGGGAGTGATCAGTGAGCAGTGATCAGTGGGAAAGACAAGGGCATGGCGCTTGGAAAGACGCCACCACGGTCCTCTCCTGCTCTCCGCGTTCCAACTCAGGGTCGATGGCGCAAGCGGTGGTCCAGGGCATGCTCGAAACTGACGAGTTCCCTGATAAGTGCATTGTAGGCGCTGTGCGCGCGATTACCTTGATGAGACAGAAGTTGATATAGATCCAGTTCCGCATCGATGTCGAGCCCCTGCGAGGGTTCCATCAGGCCCGCGCGTGCCAGACGCCTTCGAGCCATGCGGACGAGACACGAAGGGATGGAATGACGATTTTCTCGATAATCTTCCAAACCTTCACGGATCAAGTGCGAGCCGGGCAGATCAGAAAGAATGGATTGTCCCGTCAGGTTCATGACTCAGTATGGCAGAATGACTCCACGATTTCACGGAAACTTTGTGGATCAAGTGCTGGGTAACGGATCAGCAATGGTTCTATCTCTATGAATAAATCCAAGAGGCGCATTTTTTCAATCAGCCCATCCCGGAACATGGCTTCCACATCCGCAAGATCACGAGAATGTCCACGCTCCAGTTTCGAGAGAGCCTGGCTGTAGGGATCATAATGATAAAAGTCGATTTGCCCATGGCGAGCAATAAACAGGCATCTTTCCCGCCAGCGCGGTAATTCTGGGATAAAATCCGCAGGGCAAGCCAACTCGATATTCAACGAAAGTTCATTCTTGAGTGTGGCAATCGCTTCAAAATAGCCGGATGGTTCCGGGTCGGCTTTCATATCCACATCCACGGTCATGGGCCTCCATCCGTGTAGAAGGGCTGTAGCACCTCCCGTCAAGTAAATGCGACCGTCCCCCTTGGTGCTCTGGCCCATGGCTGCCATAAAGGCTTGTAATCGAAGAATGTCAACAGGAGGTCGCATGGGATTGGGCTTGGAAAAAGCAACGGGGGCAACCGCGAAACGGCTCGAAAGGGAAGGCGGGGAGAAAAAGGGTAAGAAGTAGGGAGTGATCAGTGAGCAGTGATCCGTGGGGAAGACAAGGGCATGGTGCTTGGAAAGACGCCGCCACGGTTTTCTCCCGCTCTCCCGCTCTCCCGCTCTCCCGCTCTCCCGCTCTCCCGCTCTCCTGGCTCCTGGCTCCTGAAGCGGACTGGAGTCAGCGCGCCGTTATTTTTTCATCGCTTGGCGTTTCAGGCGGGCGAGTTTGACGAGGGTGCCGATGTAGCTCATGGCGAAGGTGATGAGATTGCGCTTGGTCTTCCCGGCCTTGCGTTTTTCGAAAACGAAGGGGATTTCCTTCACGCGGTAGTTCTGATTCGCGCAGCAAAGTTTGACGAGAATCTCCTCAACGATGTCGAAGTTTTCACACTCGAGACTGAGCGCGCGCAAGTCATCCCCTTTGTAGAGACGGAAGCTGTTGGAGACATCGGCGCACTTGAGGCCGAGCACCATGCGGAACATCACATTGACCACCAGACTCATCCACACGAGGATGGCAGGGTTCTCGGTTTTGCCGCCGGGCATGTAGCGGGAGGCGATGACGAGATCGGCATGGTCCCGCTCGGCCCAGAGTTTTTCGATGAATTCGGGACTGTGCGAGCCGTCCGCATCCATGAAAACCACCCACTTGCCCTTGGAGTGCTGAATCGCGGTATTAACGGCATGGCTGTAGAGAGCCCCGCCGACACGAGGCACGTAGCGAGCGCCGTGCCTGGCGCAGACCTCGGGCGTAGCGTCGCGTGGTTGCTCGGTGTCCGCCACCACGACCTCGCAGGGAACTGCAAGCCGATCAAAGACCGCTTTCAGACGCGGCAGTAGCAATTCCAAGTTGGCCGCCTCCTCATAGGCGGGCAGGGCAATGGTGAGTTGAATGTCAGATGATGCGTCAGTCATAAGTGTTCCGTGGGCTCTTGCAGCGACAACTGCGGGAAGGATTCATGCGCCAACTGCCATAGGGCATGGGCAAAGCGATGCTGTGGCTGCCATCCCAGCTCGCGTTGGGCGAGGGTGGTATCCGCCACAAGGTGGAGAGGCTCAAAACGGCCAAAGGGTCTTTCACCGAAGGACAGCGTGGCGGGGATTTTCAACTCCTCGACCAGCCCCTCGATCATCGGTCGCATCGGCTGCAAGCTGCCGCTGCCGAGATTGAAAATGCGGCTGCTCTGCTCTCGGCTCGGGGGACGCTGTACGGCCGCCAAGATGCCTGCGGCGATGTCACGGGCGGAGCAATGATCGCGGATTTGCGTTCCGGCGGAAAGCGCCATGCTCTTGCCCTCCAGTGCGGAACGAAGCAGCGAAGGGAAGAGGCGGGTGCGGTCATCCCCCATGCCAGTGAAGGAAAACGGACGCAGCACTGTCAATGGTACGCCGAACTCCGCCGCAGCGGACCGCATCAGGATATCGGCCGCTGCCTTGCTGGCGCCGTAGGGGTGCTGGGTATCCACGGGATCATCCTCGCGCAAGGGACGTCCTTGTTCACGATAGCAAAGTCCCGTGCTGATGAAAATGAAGTGGCAACCGGGGATGGCTGCGGCACACTCGCAGAGGCTGAGGGGCACATCGACATTGAATCGTATCAGATCGAACCACTGCGTACGGGGAAACTCCATGCCGGTGGCCGCGCAATGGACGATGCAAGTCGGCTGAAACCCGGCGATGTGCACGCCGAGCGAGGACCGCTCCAGACTTTGCACCGCCAGCGGCTGGACCGAGGGCCATTCACCACCGAGCCGGGAATTGGCACGGTGCAAGGCCAACACACGGAAATCACTGCGGTGTCCAACCAGTTCGAGAAAATTCCGCCCCAGCGTACCGGATGCTCCTGTGACTACGACGCGATGCATGATGGAAAAAAGTGTCAGGGATCAACCGCCATGGAATTGGGAAGATTCGACCGCGTGGCGAGGTAACGGCGGATCAATTTCGTGAGAATGATGAGCATGACGAACAGCGAGACTGCCGCGATGGCATAGCCGATTTTTCCGCTGAACACCGCACCGCCGCTGAGCATGAAAGCGCAGGCCCACAGCGAATTGAAAAAGAGCGATACGGGAAGGTAGATCGCAAAAGGAATGTGCAACAACCCGAGCAGGTAATTTTGAATGAACAGCGGCATGCCCGGCGCAATTCTCATGGCGAGCAGCACGCGCATCGCACCGCCTCGATCCGTTTCCAAAAATCGCAACCACTTGGCCGGGATTTTCGAGCGGATCCATTGGCCCAGCGGAGACTGCATGACGAAGTAGGTCCACGTCAGGTTCACCGCCAGCGCACCGATCACGATGCCGCAGGAGGTGACATTCGTGCCCCACACAGCCCCGGCGGCGGTGAAGAGCAAGCTCACGGGAAAGCCCAAGCCCGGCAGAATCGCGATGGCAAAGAATAACATCCAAGGATTGCTCTGAATGATCAAGAGCCACTCTTTGCATTGCTCGATGATGAGATGGATCATGTGATATTGGGGGTAATGTTGCGGAGCGCGAATGCAGTCCACTTCAAATCAACAACAGGCTGGATTTTCCGGGTTTCAGGATAGCGGGCTGCGCGCCATCCTTGTTAGGGCGACACATATTCGTAGATGGGAAAATCCCCGCCGACCACCTGCCTCAGCATGCCGTTGTCCTTCCATGATTGCGGCACGGCGGAAAAGTCGGGCCGTCCGAGCACTCCGAGATACGCGGGAGGATGCAGCACCTCATGCCTGACCAGAATGCGTCCGCCGCTCGTTTTGGTATAGTCACGTGCGACATTCATCAGACGCGTCATGTGATCGGGTTTGGCACATTGGCTGAGCTGGATGGTTTTGGCGGAGGAATACCAGTTGAGATAACGGTCCACGCTCAGGAAATTGCAACCGATCACCACATCGTTCGCGGTGGCGTTCTCGATGAGCCATTGATTTTGCTGGAAATTCAGATCCCATTCCTTGTGGCGCAGCGGCGCGATGCCGCCGATGAAATTGTGGCCGAAAATCAGGACAAGAGCGCACACGCCATACATGGTTTGGCGGGCTGGAGAAAAGCATGACAGTCCAAGACCGAAGATCAGGGCGATCGCAGGGACCACGGGCGTCCATGACTCCGGAGCGGCCGCTCCGATCTTCACCTGCACGGCAAAGTAGGAACCCAGCCATACCAGAACGAGCACCATTCTCCAATCCGCCATGAAACGCAGCGCATAAGGCAGGGACCACTTGCCATTCTCCGCACGGCGGGCGAGGATGCCACCGCAGATCCAGAGAAAAGCCATCACCGCCAGGACGAAAGTAACAGCACTGAGCCAGAACAAAAAGTCCGGCATGCGCACACCGAGGGCGATCTCCTCAGTGATGTTTTTCTCCGGAAAAAGCTCACTCAAGCGCTGGGAAATGGCATCGTCATAAAACAGCCAGTTGCTGGCGAGAATGGTGGCACCCAGGGCGAAAGTCTCACGCACAGCGGTTTTGTGCAGTGGCACGCCTTGCAGGTTCCACTCGAGTTTCACATCGTCTGTCTGTGTTTCCTCCCAGGGGATCAAACTCCCCTCAATCATCCAGGCGGGTGATGCTTTTTCCGGCATGACTTTGGTAATAGCCCAAGGCAGGCCGAACATCACGGCCAGGCCCGCCCAGACCGCCAGGCCATAGACCACGGCGGGACGGAAGCCGTCGCGGATCCACAGGGCCAGCGCGATGGCCGGTCCTATCATCACGGCGTTCATGAGGTGAAAACCCGTGCTGATGCCGCCGATGATGCCGCCGGCGACTTTCCCACGCGGCCCCAGAGCCAACCACATGGCAAACAGGCTCGAGGCCCATGCCAAGGAGTACGTCTCCACTTCATGCGAATAGCGCCAGACATTGTAGATCGCGGCACAAAACAGCGCGGTGATGAGCGATGTGGCCGTGCTGAATCCCCAGCGCTGCTTGGCGATCAAACCCACCATTAAGGTGGCCACGAGGCCGTAGATCACGCTCGTGACCGTGAGAAACACCACCACGTCCGGTCTGCCACAGAGTTTCCACAAACACTGGCTGAACACGTGATACAGCCGATGCGCGGGATTTTCCACCAGGTTCGCCGGAGTCAAATCACGAATGTTCGAGGCGAACATGTAGGCATCATCCGATTCACTGTGATTCCGTATGGGGTAAAGCGCCCACAAGAGCAGCAGAGCCGCAGCCAGAAGCAGCAGCGGATAGGAAATGCGAATGGATTTCACCGAAGCCATGAGAGAGGGAAATTTTGAGGCAGCCATGCTTTCACATGACACCGTGAAGCGGAGGCACCGCTCAGGGCATCATCAAGCTCTGGGCCCAGTGCAACATCTTGGCCACACCCTCTTCGCGCGAGACTTGGGGAACCCAGCCGATCAACTCACCGGCTTTGCGATTGTCCGCCACAAAGAGGCGCTGATCGCTGTGACGCCAGTCGAGCTGTTCATAGACCATCTTGACCCCGGTGGACTGCTCAAGGATCTCGAACAACTCCAGCAGCGAGCAACTGTTCGGCATGCCGCCGCCGATGTTGAAAGCCTGGCCGCGGGCGCGGTCGATGTGGCGAGCGGCGGCGAGATAGCATTCCACGGCGTCATCGACGTAAAGCAAATCCCGCACCTGCTTGCCGTTTCCTGAAATGGTGAAGGGTTTGCGCTGAGGATCGCGCTGCAACTCGAGGGCTTGTTGGCAGAACCAACCGACCCAACCTTGATCAAAGGTGGCATACTGTCTGCCGCCGTAGATCGTGGAATGGCGGAACACAGCGGTGTTCAATCCATACACCCGGGCGAAATCCAACATGTATTGATCCGCAGCGCCCTTGGAACAACCGTAGGGTGTTTGAAACTCCAAGGGGGCGGCCTCATCGATGCCACGGGGAAAGGCCGGCGCGGAGTAGCGTTTGGATTCCTCCACCAGCTCGACATGCTTCAGCTCACCATACACTTTGTTGCTGGAGGAATACACGATCGCAGCCTCCGGGCAGAACTTGCGCACACCCTCCAGCAGATTGAAGCTGCCGAGCACGTTGGTATTGAAGTCCAGGCGCGGATCGTTCATGGAAGTGGTCATGGCCACTTGTCCCGCGAGGTGGAAAATCACATCGGGGCGATAGGACTCGAGCACGGCTTCCAGTTCTTGACTGTGACTGGTGTCACCTTTGACAAATTCCTTCAAACCCATGCCACGCAGCCACTCCAAGTTGGCCTCCGTGCCGTGCCGGCTGAGATTGTCGAAGACCAGGACATTTTCGGCATCGTCGAGCAAACGGGCCGCCACATTGCTGCCGACGAATCCGCAGCCACCGGTGATCATGTATTTTTTCATGTGTGTTTTGGTAATTTGAGTGAAGCGGAATGCCTGTTTTGCCAAGAACCGAGAAAGCCGAGACTAATCCCCGGTGAATTCGTCAACTTGTTGCAGCACCAACTGTTCCAAGTCTCTCGATATCCAGATGCCTTGACTTCGCATTTGTGCGATGCAGGGCCGCAGTTTGGGGATTATAGCATGCTGTTTTGCTTTGATCAGAATCCCCAGTGATCCCGTCACCTTCAGCCCATGAATGCGGGCTATTCTCCGGCCTGCTGTCTCGTCAATGGCCACAGTGTCAATTCCTATACGGACGGCAGTGTGGATCACGCTAGCCTCACCGCGATCCAGTTCTCTTAGCAGATGCAATGGCAGCTCGGCATGCTAAGTTCCCCGATGCACCTTTTCTCCCATCGCGAGGAGCGCCAACAATTCGGCGTTGTTTGATCCACCTGCTTCGATCTCTTCGAAAACTTCGTGAGGAATCAAAACGCGGTGGTAGAGGGACGGCAGCCAATCTAACGTACCAGTGACAGCGACAAGAGCGATGATGGGACCAGTGTTGATGACAATCTCACGCATGGGCCACTTCATCCTGAAACTCTTCCCCATCCCACTGGATCGCCGCGACACCAGCCCTGTCCAGTGACTTCAGGAATGAGTAACGATCCATGGGAACAAGTTGAGCGGCCTGTCCTGAGGAGAGCTTGCCCAACTCAAACAGTTTCGCAGCCATAGCGAACCTCATGGTTTCCTCGAACTCACGACGCGACAGTCGTGCACTGTCAGGAAGGGATTCAGGATATTCTAGTGTTAGTCGATTCATGGCATGATCATAACTGAGTGCACTGAGGATTCAACCCAAGTTTCCGCACGAGCCAAGTGTCTGCGGTTTTCGCTTCATCAGATGAGTGGCAGATTGATGAAAATCATCACGATTGACTCAGCGGACTGACGTCCGCGCTCCATTCGCGTCAGACTTTCGATGCCACGAAGTCGCGGATGACTTTCGCCATGTGATCGATTTGTTCCGCGGTGAGACCGGGGTAGGTGCCGAGGAAAAAGGTGAAGTTCATGATACGGTCGGCTTGCGGCAGCTCCCCGGCGCAACGCACACCATCCGGACGATCTCTTTTCAATTGAACGAAAGCAGGCTGGCGCACGAGGTTGCCGCCGAAGAGCATACGGTTGCCGATTTTGTTCTCATCGAGGTGACGCACCAGTTCCGTGCGCGTGAAGGGGGCGCTTTCTTTGAGCGTAATTTTGAAGCCGAACCAGGAGCAGTCGGTGCTGCAACCGGTGTCGTCCCAGGAGAAGTGGGAATCGGCAGGTCCGAGGCCGACAGGACGGGAGCTGGAGTCCGGCGCATGCCAGGCGGTGGCGTGCGTGGGAAGAGCAAATTCGAAGTATTCTTCGAGTCCGTGCAGCCCGCGCCGGAGGCGTTCCCAATTGCGTTTTCTCGCCTCGATGAAATCCGGAAGCCGTTTCAATTGCACCCGACCGATCGCGGCTTGGGTGTCGAGCGGCTTCAAGTTGAAGCCGAGGTGGCTGTAGATGTATTTGTGATCGTAGCCTTCCGGGAGCTCGCCGAGCTGCCACTGGAAGCGTTTGCCGCAGGTATCGTCTTTTCCTGAGGCGCACCAGCAGTCGCGACCCCAGTCACGGAAGCTTTCGGCATAGGTTTTCAAGGGCGGCTTGCGCACAATGTTGACGGAGCCACCTTCGCCCATGGTCAGGTGGTGCGGAGGGTAGAAGGACTGGGTGGAAATATCGCCGAAGGAACCGGTGGGGGCGGTGAGGAATAGCAAGGAGTCTTGAGACGCGAGATCCGAGCTTTGATTGAGCTCACCGCTCGCATCTCCTTGCTCGCGTCTCGCTGCTCCATGAATGCGGATGATGGGGTGTGAGCCTTTTTCCGCGATTTTGATGAGGTGGTCGAGACCGAGTTCCTTGGCTTTTTCCAAGGGAAGTGTGTAGGTGCAGCCGAGGGCGTCGCAGTTGTCCTCGATGAGCCAAAGGTCGTATTTTTTGCAGAATTCGAGCACAGTGACGAGTTCGAAGGGATTGCCGAGAGCGTGGGCCATCATGACGGCTTTGGTTTTACCCGCGGAATAGGCGGATTCCAACAAAGCGCAATTGGCGTTGCCGGTGGAAACCTTGGCATCGATGAACACGGGGACGGCACCGCACTGAACGATGGGAGCAACGGTCGTGGGGAAACCAGCGGCGACCGTGATGACTTCATCACCGGGGCAGATGCGTTTGTGAGGAGGAAGTTTGTGGGTGGTGAGCGCGCTGAAAGCCACGAGGTTCGCGGAGGAACCGGAGTTGACGAGCAGGGAGTGCTTCACGCCCATGAATTCAGCCAACTCACGCTCCATGGCTTCGCCCTCGGGACCGAGCGTGAGCCAGAAGTCGAGTGTGGCGGAGACGCAGGCCTCCACTTCGTCCTCGTTGAAAACACGTCCCGCGTAGGGAATGGTCTGGCCGGGCTGGAAGGTGGGGCGTTGTGGATCGTCACCCGGGCGGTTGGCGGCGTGCGTGAGACGCGAGTATTCACGGGTAAGGCGGAGGATTTCAGATTTGAGTTCGGATGGAGACATAGAAACTTTCTGTGCTTGGTTCTTTGTGCTTGGTTGATTTGGATGGATTCTATCGCGCCCAGAGCAGGCCCGCTGCTCCGGCAGTGGTTTGATATTGATGGATCTGTTGTGAGGTCAGGTCGCGGGGTGATTGCCCTTCGGCTTCACCGACATACCAGGAGGCAGTGTGGGCGATGGTTTGCTCGAAGTTCCACACCGGCTGCCATTGCAGAAGGTGGAATGCTTTATCGATGGCGAGGTTGAGCTTGGAGGCCTCATGGACGGCGTTCGGATCGGAGGCATCCACCCATTCGCCGGGGATGTGTTGCAGAAGCTCTTGCACGAGTTGGGCAACCGTGCGGTTGCTGGTGAGCGCGGGACCGAAGTTGAAGGCGGAAGCCAAACCGGACGGTGTGGACGATGTCGCAAGCGCGGCACCGAGGGTGAGATAACCACCGATTGGTTCGAGGACATGTTGCCAGGGACGGGTGGCAATTTTGTTACGAACGGGGATGGCTTGCTGTTGACGCAGGGCGCGAATGCAATCGGGCACAATGCGATCGAGCGCCCAATCGCCGCCGCCGATGACATTTCCGGCACGGGCGCTGGCGAGTCTCACACGGCCCTCAGCAGGAAAGAAGGAACGGCGATACGATGAGATGACAATCTCGGCAGCTCCTTTGCTGGCGCTGTAGGGATCATAGCCGCCCATGGCATCCTCTTCGCGATAGGCATGGAGCCACTCGCGGTTTTCGTAGCACTTGTCGGTGGTGATGCAGACCACGGTGCAAGGCAGCGCGGAACAGCGGACGACATCGAGCAAGTGAGCGGTGCCCATCACATTGGTGGCAAACGTTTCCACCGGAATGTCATAGGACAACCGCACCAGCGGCTGGGCCGCGAGGTGAAAGACCATGTCGGGCTTGGCGTGATCGAAAGCCTGTTGCAGCGCGGCACGATCCGCGAGATCGGCACGGGTATCCGAGGCAAGACGCGGTGAAAGTCCGAGCTGATCGAAAAGAATTTCGTGCGGCTGAGGATCGAGTGCGTAGCCATGAACCTCAGCCCCCAAGCTGAGCAGCCATTCCGCCATCCACGAACCTTTGAAGCCGGTGTGCCCTGTGAGGAAGACGCGTTTGTTTTGATAGATGTTTTGGAACATGGAAGAAAAATGAAATGGGACTGAAATGAAGCGCGATACGTGCCGAAATGCAGAAAATCACAAGAAATCGTGATGGGCGCCAGACGAGCGACTTCGAGTCATGAATTTCACTGCTCTATACTCGCAACTCGCTACTCCATGCTTGCTACCACTTTTTCCAAGGGGCCTTGCCGGAGTCCCAGAGATTTTCCAGCTCGATCTTATCACGAAGGGTGTCCATGGGACGCCAAAAACCGTGGTGTTTGTAGATGCCGAGCTGGTGATCCTGAGCCAGGGACTCAAGCGGCTTGCGCTCGAAAACGCTGGGATCGCCATCGATGCGATCAAAGACGGAAGGATTGAGCACGAAGAATCCACCGTTGATCCACGAGCCATCGCCTTCGGGCTTTTCCTGGAAGGAAACGACTTTGTGGTCCTCAAGATTGAGAGCGCCGAAACGCCCCGGAGGCTGGACGCCGGTGAGTGTGGCCTCGCATCCGGATGACTTGTGTTGGGCGATCAACGCGGTGATGTCGATGTCCCCCACCCCGTCGCCGTAGGTGCAGCAGAATGCTTCATTGTCAACATAGCGCTGAACGCGTTTGATGCGTCCGCCTGTCATGGTGTCATCGCCGGTATCGACGATCGTGACTTTCCACGGTTCGGCTTTTTTGTGATGCACCTCCATGGTGTTGTGGGCCATGTCGAAGGTGACATCCGACATGTGGAGGAAGTAGTTCGCGAAGTATTCCTTGATGATGTAGCCCTTGTAGCCGGCGCAGATCACGAAATCATTGATGCCGTGGGTGCTGTAAATTTTGAGGATGTGCCACAGGATGGGACGACCGCCGATTTCCACCATGGGCTTGGGGCGAAGGGCTGTTTCTTCTGAGAGGCGCGTTCCGAGACCGCCGGCGAGGATGACTGCTTTCATATTGTTGTGATAAGTGTGATGGTTGGCATTGGAGGGGAAATCCCATCTCGTTAGAGGAAATCTGTGATCGCAGCGATCACTTCGTCGAGTTGCGAGACGCTGAGCTCGGCATAGATGGGGAGGCTGATTACTTCGGATGCGAGGCGGTGGGCGGTTTCGCAGTGGGTGCGGCTGGTGGCGGGCAGGCTGGCAAAGCATTCCTGCTGGTCCATGGTCAGCGGGTAATACACCTCGCAACCGATGCCGTTTTGCTGGAGGTGAGCTTTCAGGGCGTCCCGACGTCCTTCTCCGATCACGCGGATGGTATATTGATTCCAGATGTGCTCATTGTAACTGTAGCGCACAGGAAGCACGATTTCCGCTTGGGTTTCCTCGATCCATTGGTTTTGGCGCTGCGCGCATTGGCAATGGGCGGGATCTGCCACGACAATGCCGGGGAGTTGTGAAAGTTTTTCCGTGTAATAGACGGCGTTGCGCTGACGGCCTGCGGTGTAAGAATGATACTCGGCGAGCTTCACGCGCAGGAGTGCGGCTTGGAGGGTGTCCATGCGGAAATTTCCGCCTACCACCGAGTGGAAGTATTTCGGCTGCATGCCGTGGTTGCGCATCATGCGGGCTTTTTCGGCAAGCGCGTCGTCATTCGTGACGAGAAGTCCGCCATCGCCAAATCCGCCGAGGTTTTTCGAGGGGAAAAAGCTGTAAGCTCCGTAGTGACCGATACTACCGCAGGGTTTGCCCTTGTAGAGTGAGCCGATCGCTTGGGCACAGTCCTCGATGATGCTGAGTTGGTGTGTTTGCGCGAGAGCCACGATGGCATCCATATCCGCACTTTGGCCGAACAAATGCACGGGCATGATGGCCTTGGTGCGGGATGTGATTTTTGCCGCGGCTTTCTCAGCATCGATATTGAAACAAATGGGGCAGACATCGACAAACACCGGGGTGGCCCCCACGCGTGCCACCGAACCCGCCGTGGCGAAGAAGGTGAAGGTGGGCAAAATCACCTCATCGCCGGGGCCGAGGCCCAGTGCCATCAGAGCCATGACCAGCGCGTCCGTGCCCGAACTGCAAGTGATGGCATGCTTGACCCCGAGCATGGCCGAACATTCCTGCTCGAAGGCAAGCACATCCGGGCCCATGATGAATTGGCCGGAGGCAAGAACGCGGTCGAAGGCCTCACGGAGTTTCTCCGTAAGTGCATGGTTCTGGGCGTTTACGTCGAGGAGCGGAACGGGCATGTGTTGACGTGGAAAAGGAGAAGGGAGCAGTAAAAAATGTTGTGGAAAGAATCAGGATAAGGAGCGGATGGTATTTGAGATTGTATCTTTGATTTGCGCCCATGAGGCACCGGAGAGAGAAACAGGATCGGGTTCCTGGTCAGCATCTTCAAACCAGGATAGACTCCGAATGATCATGAGCATGCTGGCAGGGTTGTATTTTTCTTTGTAGAACCCCAGCATTGTCTCGATGGAATACCGCCCCAGCAAAGCAGCAATGTCGTAAAAATCTTTTTTGCTACCTCGATTCACGATGGCATTGAGCTTCATCGCGGCGACATCTGGAAGAGACCACATGCGGATGTTAGCAATGGATTCGTGTGGCGCAATCTGCGGATAGGCATGGTTGAGAAATTCCACTTTCACCTGATCAATGAGAACCTGCAAGGTTCCTTTGGCTTGACCCGTGATGAACTCCGGGCCGACCGTAAGATTTTCTGCGAGGCTGACAGGATCAAAATTAAGCTCCGAGAAAAAATCCAAATCGACCGAAATCCGGTGCCCAAAGCGCAGGGCGAGCGACGTTCCACCAGCCAGAGCAAATGGGTCCAACACAGGGTGCCTCTGAAGTTTTGCGAGAACTTCGAGCAAAGTTAGGGAAACTGATTCTGTGTGGAGCATCGGAATGCTGTTGCGGGTAGGTCAAACCATATTCGACAAAACGCGAGGGCCTTGGGTTGCAAAGAGCGGATGGTTGTTACGATTTCAGAAAGGCGGCTTTTCCCGTAATAACGCACCAGCTCTTGCCAATCGGTCCAATCGCCGTATTCCAGCACACGACGGGCCAGCCATGCACCGTGTTGCTCGGGATCGATTTGATCCGCGGCCACATCCCAGAAGAGATGCGGTGATAGTGATGAAATAATTCTGGGCGGATGGGCGTGTGACTCACTCATGGACTTGAACAAAACGATCCGTTTTCATCAAGACAATCGCGCATCGGAAAAGCCTGCAGATCGCTTTGCTGGCGGATGGCCGACCAAAGGAAACGCGGATTGTTTTTCAGGTAGCGTTTGGCGAGGCGTTTTGGATTCGTGAGCAAGCGGTAAAACCACTCGAAGCCGGAGCCGCGCAGCCAACGGGGGCACTCGGACACGAGACCCGCCTGGAAATCAAACGCGGCACCTACGCCAAAAAACAGGATACCGTGATCGAAGGATGTCAGGCGATCCGCGTATTTTGCCAAAAATCCCGCCATGAAACGTTCTTGTTTGGGCGTGCTCAGGCCGACCCAGAAACAGTGCGGTTTGGTCACCAGAATCTGATCGAGCAAGGCGAGTTCTTCCTCCTCGGTGAGCGGACGGAATGGCGGCGTGACCGTGCCAACGATGGCGATGCCGGGATTCCGCTCGCGCAGTTTTTCCGCCAGGATGTCCACCACACCATCGCCGCCACCCCATAAAAAGTGGCGGCGCTGATCTTTCAGTCCCTGGGCCATGAAGGTGGGCATGAACTCCGGTCCGCAGACCTGGCGCATGTGATCATAGCCCTGCCAGCGCCCCATCCACACCATGGGAATGCCATCGGGGATGCTGAGGAAACTGCGATTGTGGATGACCTGCAAGGCAAGATCTTCCTGCGATTCCATCACGCCATGCACCCCCGTGACGGTGACGTAGCCCACCGTGCCGGGACGATCCAGCGCGGTGTTCACTTCGTGCAGCGCGGATTCCATGTTCACCGTGTGAATGCCTACTCCGAGGACATTGGCGCGCGGGATGGATGAAGATGCAAGCATGATGATGGGGAGGTGGATTACCGATTACTGAATGACGGTTTCGCCGCGTTTGCGTTTTTCGTATTGCTCCTTGATCCACCAGTAGGTGGTTTCGAGACCGGTCTTCAAATCAATGCCGGGCTCCCAACCGAGCACTTGCTTGATGAGAGTATTGTCGGAATTGCGACCGCGCACGCCCTGGGGTGCATCGAGTTTGTACTTGCGCTTCATTTCCACACCGGCGATGCGCTCGATGATGCTGAGTGTCTCATTGATGGAAACCAGCTCGCTGCGACCGAGGTTGAGCGGATCGGAATAGTTCGATGCCATCAATTTATCGATGCCGGTGATGCAGTCATCGATGTACATGAACGAGCGGGTCTGCTCGCCATCGCCCCAGATTTCCACTTCCATGGTGCCTTCATCGATGGCCTGGATGACCTTGCGGCAGAGGGCGGCGGGAGCTTTTTCGCGGCCACCATCCCAGGTGCCTTTCGGACCATAGACGTTGTGGAAACGGAACACGCGGATGTTCATGCCGAAGTCCTGTTCGAAATGCTTGCAGAGGCGCTCGGAAAACAGCTTCTCCCAGCCATAGCCGTCTTCCGGCATGGCGGGGTAGGCATCGGATTCCTTCAGCGCGATGACAGCGGCTTCCTCCTGGCGGTAATCAGGGTAGGCGCATGCCGAGGATGAATAGAAGTATGCCTTGGCACCGCAGTCTTTGGCAGCCATCAGCAAGTGGGTGCTGAGCAGCACGCTCAACATGCAAAGGGCTTTGTTCTTGGTGATGAAACCCATGCCGCCCATGTTGCAAGCGAGGTTGTACACCTCATCGCAGCCTGCCGCGACTTTGTAGCAGTTGGCCTTCTCCTCCAGGTCCATGACATGGTTTTCCGCTTCTGGATGAAGTTGATACCATTTGTCGAGGGGTTTGATGTCAGCCACCACGACTTGATGACCGCGACTGATGAGAACTCGTGCGAGCTCTCCTCCGATGAATCCGCCGCCGCCGGCGACTAGTATTTTTTTGCTCATAGTTTGGTTGTGATTTTGGGGAAAATAAACTGCGACAACAGTGTGATTTCTCTTGCCGGGTGGGATGCTCGATCAATCCAGACAAGCCTCGCGCAGGATTCTTACCAGATGATCGCGATGTTGTTCAAAGGTGAATTTCTCCTGATAGAGACTCTTGGCCCGGGCACCCATGGTGGACAGAAGTTCGGGGGAATCGAGGAAATCCTTGATGCATTTCTTCAATTGTTCGATGTCGCGCGGGACATGGAGAAATCCGTTGACGCCATGATCCACGATGGAAGGGATGCCGCGCCAGTTGGTGGAAATCACGGGGAGGCCGAAGGCCATGGCCTCTAGGATCACGAGGGGGAAATTTTCGGAACGGTAGTAGGAAGGGAAAACGAAAAGATCGGACTGCGCGTAGGCACGCCACTTGTCATCGCCGTAGAGCGCGCAGGGCTCGGGGACATGGAAGTTTTCCTTTGGAGCGACTTGGGACAGCATCTCGCGGAATTTTTCCTGTGTCGCCTCGTCCGGCCATTTTCCGACAAATTGCAAACGGATTTTCGCCCGGGACGTGGAGGTGATTTGCTGACAAGCGGTGAGCAGGTCAAAGACTCCTTTGTCCTCGTAAAGATTGCCCAGAAACAGGATGCGGAGAAAATCGGATGGCTCCTTGGCGACATCGGTGGTCGCGACGTTGAGTCCGTTGGGCACCTCGATGACCTGCGCGGCACCATACTCCTTGTCGGGCACGGCCACAAAGCGCGAAAGCGTCAGAGCCCAGGCACCGCGACCATAAATCCAATTGCCCAGAAATTTCCGCAGCGGGTTCTTCGCCAGGTAGTCGTTCAGTCCACCGGAGTGGTAATGCAAGACGGTGCGCCGGAACATCCAGCGGCATGCTCCCAGGAAAACCACGTCACGGATGAAAGGGACGAAGGCGGCACTGCCGGGAGTGTAATACAAGACCTGCGCCTTGGTCTGAAACTTCAGTCGCCAGCAGCGGGCCACCAAGGCAAACAATCCGAGAAGTTTGCCGAGGGAGGCACGACCGACTTCCTGCAAGTTTTTGCTCGAGCGGATCTCCAGCAGATGCTTGCGAACGGGTTGCAAATCCGCGTCAAACAGCGCCCTTGTGGCGAGGGATGCGCCATGCACCGGAGGAGGAACCACTCCAGCCATGATCACATCGAGGGCATCAGATTTCATCGGCAAGATGGACGCGAGGAAAAGAGGGGGGAATGTTGATAGCGGTCTAGCTGCCCACGCCGATCGAGTAGAGCGTGAAACCCATCTCACGCATGCTTTCCGCCGGGAGGATGTTCCGACCATCAAAGGCGAAGGCAGGCTTGAACATGCGTTGATAGATCGCGGAAAAATCCAAATGGCGGAACTCATCCCATTCTGTCAGCACAACCATGGCATGCGCCTGATCGAGCGCGCTCATGGCATCCGTAGCGATGTGCAGGTGACCGGTCAGCAAGTGCTCAGGAACACCGGCGTAGGCGAGATCCGCCTTGATGGTGGCGGCAGGGACCTTGGGATCGTAGAGCGAGACGTGGGCGTTTTCCATCAACAGATCGCGCACGACATAGATGGCGGCGGACTCGCGGGTGTCGTTGGTGTCTTTTTTGAAGGCAAACCCCAGCACACCGATTTTCTTACCCGACACGGTATTGAACAGCGTGTGGACGATATTTTGCGAGAAGCGCGACTTCTGCCAATCATTCATGCGAATCACCTCGTTCCAGTAACGCGCGACTTCCGGCAGGCCGAAGTGCTCGCAGAGATAAACGAGATTGAGAATGTCCTTCTGGAAACACGAGCCACCGAAGCCAACGGAGGATTTCAGGAATTTCGGGCCGATGCGGGAGTCGTAACCGATCGCACGGCCGACCTCCTCGACATTCGCACCGGTTTTTTCGCAAAGCGCGGAAATGGAGTTGATCGAGGAGATGCGCTGGGCGAGAAAGGCATTGGCAACGAGCTTGGAAAGCTCGGACGACCAAGTGTTGGTGGTGATGATGCGCTCGCGGGGAATCCAGTGAGCATAGACCTCGACGAGGCTCTCGATGGCGGCGAGGCCCTCGGGGGTTTGTTCGCCACCGATGAGGATGCGGTCGGGATTTTCCATGTCGCTGACCGCGGTGCCCTCGGCGAGGAATTCCGGATTCGAAAGCACCTGGAATTGCCCGGAGTTGGAATTGGATTCCAGAATGGTGCGCATCGCCTCGGCGGTGCGCACGGGGATGGTGGATTTTTCGACGACGATGGTGTTGCCCTTGGCTTCCTCCGCGATCATGCGGGCGGCGGATTCCACGTAGCAAAGATCCGCCGCGCGCCCGGCACCGGCACCGTAGGTTTTGGTGGGCGTGCCCACGGCCACGAAGACCATGTCCGCCTCACGGATAGCGGCACGGACATCCGTGCGGAAGAAGAGATTTCGTCCGCGGCAACCATTGACGAGTTCCAGCAATCCCGGCTCATACACGGGAAGGTCCTGGGAGTTCCAGGCGGCGATGCGAGCTTCGTTGAGATCCACGACGTTGACCGAGATGTCCGGACATTTTGCCGCGATCATGGCCATGGTGGGTCCACCCACGTAGCCGGCGCCGATGCAGCAGATCGTTTTGATTTTCATGAAGGAATGGGGGCGATGGATGGTAAAAAGGATGGATCAGGATACGAAGTCCCGGAAGTAAGCGATGGTTTCGCGAATGCCGTCGTCGAACTTCACGACGGGTTCCCAGCCGAGGATTTCCTTGGCTCGCGTGATGTCGGGCTTGCGCACTTTCGGGTCATCGGGCGGCAGCGGTTTTTGATCGAGTTTCAGGGGGATGCCGAAATGGTGGGACACCGCCTCAGCGAACTGCATGATGGTCATTTCATGAGGATTGCCACAATTCACAGGCTGGTGGCAGTCGCTCTGGGCCAGCTTCCAAATACCGGCCACCAGATCGGAGACATAGCAGAAGGAACGCGTTTGCGAGCCATCGCCAAACACCGTCATCGGCTCGCCGCGCAGGGCCTGGCCGATGAAAGCGGGCACCACGCGACCGTCATCGAGCCGCATGCGAGGACCGTAGGTGTTGAAGATGCGGACAATCTTGGTGTCGAGCCCATGGGCGCGATGGTAGGCCATGGTGGCAGCCTCGGCGTAGCGCTTGGCCTCATCGTAGCAACTGCGCACGCCGATGGAGTTGACATTGCCCCAGTAGGTTTCCGGCTGCGGATGAATTTCCGGGTCGCCATAGACCTCGGAGGTGGAGGCAACCAGGAAAGTCGCGCCTTTTCTCAGTGCGAGGTCGAGAGCGTTGTGCGTGGCGTAGGATCCCGCTTTGAGTGTCTCGACGGGGATTTTCACATAGTCGATGGGACTGGCAGGCGAGGCCATGTGAAACACATAGTCCACCGGACCATCGATCTCGAATGGCAGGGAAACATCGTGCTCGATGAAGGAAAAATCCGGATGATCTTGCAGGTGGGCGATGTTGCGTTGGTGGCCTGTGACGAAATTATCCAGAGCCACGACACGCAGGCCGCTGGCGATGAGGAGATCGATCAAGTGAGAGGGCACGAAGCCCGCGCCTCCGGTGACCACGGCGGTTTTCTGAGTCATGATGAGGGTGAGAGGGTGGATTGGTATTTTTGCAACAGCTTTTCCGCTTCGGTCAGAGCCATGCCCGTGACCTGATCCATGTTGTAGTAGCGGTAGGTGCCCAGGCGCCCGATGAAGGATACATTCGTCTCCTGGTCGGCTCTTGCTTTGTAACGGGCATAGAGCTGAGCCGTGGCATCCGTGGGCACGGGGTAAAACGGCTCTTTGTCCGGCGTCCAGTCTTCGGGAAACTCACGAACCACCGTGGTGGCATCGATCTTTTGCCCTGTGGCATGCTTGATTTCCACTGTGCGAGTGTAGGGCACCTCAAGATCCGGGTAGTTTACCTGCAAGGCCGGTTGCCACAATCCCGGCTTGCCGGAAATCGCTTCGCGCGCACGCAACTCCTCGCCGCTGTAGGTTTCACGCTCGAAACGCAAGGAGCGGTAGGGCAGACTGCCGTAGCAATGGTCGTAGTAGGCATCGATGGGCCCGGTGAAGATCAAATGCCGGTAGGACCAGCGTGGCTTCTCCTCGGCAAAAGATGTGTTCAGGCGGAGCACCAAGCCCGGCGACTGCTCGATCATCTTTTCAAACATCGCCGTGTAGCCGGCGGCGGGCATCGCTTGGAAGGACTCGGTGAGGTAGCGGTCATCGCGATTCAGACGGATCGGGATACGCCCGCACACCGATGCTTGCAGTTCACGCGGATGGCGTTTCCACTGCTTCAGCGTGTAGGGCTCAAAAAACATGCGGTAGAAATCCCAACCCACTTGGGTCAAAATCACCTCTTCAGAGTTCTGCGGGTGCTCGATGGCGATGCGCTGGTTTTCCAGATAATCACGCCACTCGAGCTCCGTGGACGGGCGGCCCAGCCACTCCTCGAAGGTGTTGAGATTGATGGGAAAGCTCCAGAACTTTTGCTGCGTGAAGCTCTTGATTTGATACGAAACCTCATGCCACTCCGTGAATTGGGACAAATAGGAGACGATGCGTGCGGAATTACTGCGAAAATAATGTGGTCCGTAGGGATGAATCAGCACGCCCGCTTCATCGTAGCAATCGTAGGCATTGCCACCGATATGATTGCGATTGTCGATCACCACGCAACGAAAACCCGCCTGACACAGCCGTTGTGCGGACACCAAGCCGGAAAAACCCGCCCCTACGATCAAAAAGTCAATTTCTGGCAGATCCTCCATGAATCGAAGTAAGAAAGAAAATTTTTCGCGCGCTACCGCCCTTGGTCACATGTCGCCCACCGCGACAAAACCAACTAACTGCGCCAGAATGATGGACATCAACCATGAAACTTCATGCGTTGAGAATCGTCTCGGCCCGAGAGTATCGGCAGAGGATGTTTGTTCAAGAAAAAATGAACAAAACAACGCGGGAAAATTTCACGAATTTGTCACAAAAGCAGCAAAACCCCTTATGGATGAAATGAGTTCATGAGAACATCCAAGTGACGCAAAAAACTGCCTTATCTTCTTGCGATTCCCTCCTTTCGCAGGTAGAGAAATTTTATGCGGGTTATCACAAGCTTGGCAGCATGCCATATTTTCATGGCTTCCTTGGCATATGGTTGGATGCCGGGACCTGCCGTGCCCGCCCCTATGACCGATCTCGCCGTGGACACCAGCGACCGCGATGATGTCATCTCGTTCTACCAAAACATCTACAAAGCCTCGAACTCATACGCATCCGTGATCAACTGGTCGGGAAACGTGGGCAACTGCAACGAAGGAACCTTTTCCGGTGCCTTTGTTGATATGATGAGACGACGTGTCAACTACTACCGCGCGATGGCAGGGGTGCCGGCCAGCATCGTGATGAACGACAACTCCACCGTCGTGACGCTGGGCGACGATTATTCAGCCAACCCCGCGACACTCAAGAGTTTCGCCGCTCAAAAAGGTGCCTTGATCATCAGTCGCAATGCGCTTCTGAGTCACAACCCTCCCCCGAATGTCTCCTGTTTCTCCAGCGCGGGCGGCAACGGTTGCCTGTTCGGCAACGTCGCGATCGGCATCTACGGACCTCCCGCTCTGGATTTCTACATGAAAGAGGACGTGAACAATCAGGAGGCAGGCCATCGGCGCTGGATGCTTTTTGACAGCGCCACGAATTTTGCCACGGGTGACATCCCTCGCTCGGGCACCTATTTTTCTGCCAACACCCTCTACATCAATCAGCGGCCCGAGGAATATCAAAGTGTCGAGCCCGACTTCATACCCTGGCCACCTGCCGGATATTGTCCTTGGCAGCATGCCACTGAGTACTTGTCCCTGAGCTATCCCGGTGCTGGATTTGCGAATGCCAACATTTCCGTCAGTCGAAATGGTGTGGCCCAAGCGGTCGATAGCATCAACCGCACCCAAGGGTTTGGCAACAACGCGATCGTCTGGCGGGTGCCGGGCATCATCGCCAACGCCGACATCAACGAGGATGTCACCTACGACATCACCGTCTCCAACATCAGCGGGGAAGGTCCCGACTCTTACTCCTACAGCATTCGTTTCATCAATGCCGATTACCTTTCCCATCCTCCGGCGATCAACGGGATCACCACGGTGGCCCCCGGAGGCAGCAGGAATTACACCATCACCCCCGTGGACATCGCCGAGGAATACCGGCTGGAGGTCAGCAAAAAAACCGCCCTTTCCGCCACAACCGTGGAGGGCGCGGAAGACGCTACCGCCGCCTTTGTCATTCCGGGTCCCGTCACGGGCACGGGCTACAATGTGCGCTCCACCACCTATCGGCTCTACGGCCTCAAGTCCCTGAACCTTGCTTTCACCGAGGTCAGCCAACAGGAACAATGGATCGAACTCGACCGGGTTCTCATCCCCAAAGCCTCCGCCAGCATGAGCTACTTCCGCAAGCTCAGCTACATGAACAGCTCCACCGTTTTTTCGGCCCAATACTGCCTGAACAACGATGGCCGCTGGAAAGACATTCCCGGCACAGCGAAAGCCGGCACCAGCGCCATGTCCGGCACGATACGCGAAACGGAATCCGCTTTCAGCGCCAAACTGACCTACACGCTGCCAGCGGAAACGCTCAACCAACCCACGCGCATCCGCTTGCTGCTCAGGAAAAACGCCCCCAACGGCTTCATCACCAACGCCACCTCTCCTTCCGGAGCTTTCATCGATGACATTTCTTTCACGAATGTCGATTGGCTGAGCTCACCCCGTTACACCCTCTACCCTACCTCCAGCACTGCGGTGACTCTGGATGCCAGCACCGCCGGAGAAACACTCGCCTCCGGCGGCTCTTATGCGCTACGACTCCAACCCCGCGTCGGCAACACCTGGATGACAGCCAGTCCGCTGATGGAAGTGGCCGTATCAAGCAACATGCAACCCACACTCGACCCGATTGCCGGTCCCGTGAACATCGATGAGGATGCCAACACACAAAACATTCCACTCACCGGAATCTCCGCCGGACCGGAGGAAACACAGGCACTCACCGTCACCGCCACCTCCAGCAACCCATCACTCATCCCCCACCCCACGATCAGCTACTCTTCCCCGAACAGCACGGCCACGCTTCAATTCACACCGGCGCTCAACCAGTCCGGCAGTGCCACGATCAGCGTCAGCGTCAGTGACGGCCAAACCACCAATCACACCATCACCCGCACCTTTGTGGTCAATGTCGCCGCAGTGAACGATGCCCCCACCATTTCTGTGATCAGCGACCGCACCATCAACGAGGACACCAGCACGGGCACCATCGCCTTTACCATCGGGGATACGGATCATGCACTCACCGCCTTGAGCCTCTCTGCCACATCGAACAACCCGGTGCTGACTCCCACGGGAAGCTTGGTTCTCGCCGGGACCACGGCAAGCCGCACGATCCAGATCACGCCTGCCCCCAATCGCTGGGGCGTCAGCGTCATCAGCATCCAGGTGTCGGACGGCAGCCTCATCACCACCAGAAACTTCCTCCTCACCGTCAATCCCGTGAATGACGCCCCCAGTTTGAGCACCTTGGCCAATCGTACCATTCCGGAAGACTCACCCATGCAGACCGTCAACCTGCTCGGGATCACGGGCGGCACTCTGGAAGATCAGCCCCTCACGGTCACCGCCACCTCCAGCAACCCGAACATCATCCCTCATCCCCAGGTGCTGTACACCAGCCCCAGCGACTCAGGCAGTCTCCAGTTCGCCCCTTCACCGGATGCCAACGGCACGGTGACCATCACGGTAAGGGTGGACGATGGACAAACGAGCAACAATGTCATCACACGCACGTTCACGGTGACGGTCACCGCAGTGAACGATCCTCCCGTCATCGCCGCCATTGCCAACCGGACGATGGATGAGGACACCTCCACCGGCACCATCGCTTTCACCGTCAGTGATCGCGAAACCACCGGCACATCCCTGAAACTCACCCGCGTCTCTCTCAATACCACACTGATTCCGCTGGCCAACGTCGTACTTGGCGGCAGCGGAAACAACCGCACCATCTCAGTCAAGCCTGCCGCCAATCAGTTCGGCAGCGGAGAAATCCGTGTCACCGTCAGCGATGGCGTGCTCAGCACCTCCACCACGTTTTCCGTCAATGTCCAACCGGTGAATGACAGCCCCACCCTGGCCGCCATCACCAGTTCCATTTCCGTCAATGAGGATGCGGCCCAACAAACCGTGAACCTCAGCGGCATCGGCAGAGGTGCCAGCAATGAAGTCCAGACTCTCACCATAACGGCCACTTCCAGCAACACCGCGATCATTCCCCACCCCACGGTTGTTTACACATCACCGAACGCCACCGGATCGCTGCGCTACACACCCGCCCCCAACGCCGTCGGCAGCGCCGTGATCACGGTCACGGTGAACGACGGAGAGGCGATCAACTCCACTTTCTCGCGCAGCTTCACCGTCACCGTGAAACCTGTCAATGACCGACCCACGATCGCTGAGATTCCCGCCAGAATCATGGTGCAAAACACCACCACTCCGCCCATCTCCTTTTTGGTCAACGACCTGGAAACAGCCGCCGGCTCGCTTACCGTCACCCGCGCCTCCAGTAACACCGCACTGCTTCCCCTCAGCGGCATTGTGCTGGGCGGCTCAGGTGCCAGCCGCACCGTCACACTCACGCCCGCCCCGAATCGCACAGGCACGGCCAACGTCACTCTCACCGTCAGCGATGGCTTGCTCACCGCCCAGAGGGTTTTCGTGCTGACCGTCAACGCGCAGAACCTGCCGCCGACCATCAGCGCCATTGCACCCCAAACGATTTCCCAGGACCAGAGCACCGCCGCCATCCCCTTTACCATCGGCGATCCGGAAGCGCTCATCCATCAGCTCAACGTCAGCACCATTTCCAACAACCAGACGCTGTTGCCTTCGGATGGCATCGTCATCACAGGCACCGGAACCGAACGTTTCATCACCCTCTCACCCGCCAGTGGTCAATCCGGCAGCGCATTCGTGACGGTGACAGTCAACGACGGTGCGAGTGTGGCATTCGCCCAGTTCACCCTTACAGTGGAACCGGTCTTGCAAGAGGGTTTCGAAGCCGTGATCGGCCACGAATACCCGGAACTGATGGGCGCGGAGTTCACGGATGACTTTGACCAAGATGGCATCCCGAATGGCTTGGAATACGCATTTCATCTGAACCCTACCGAGCCCACCGCGCTCCCCGGACTCGCGCTCCATCACAACACCGCCACCATGAGTCTATCCGTGCCATTGCTGAGCATGCGCCCCGATATTGTCTATGCCGCGGAATACTCGGACAACATGAAAACCTGGCACAGAGAGGACATCGTGCTCACACACGAGGATGGCGTACTCACTGCCACCTGCCCCATGGCGGGAACTGCGCGCTACATCCGCTGGAGCGTGACCAAGCAGTGATCAGAAATCGCAGGAGCCCGGCGTGCGGGCGAAGGGGATCACGTCGCGGATGTTCCCCATGCCGGTGGCAAACATCAACATGCGCTCGAAGCCCAGGCCGAAGCCGGCATGAGGCACGCTGCCGTAACGGCGCAGATCGACATACCACCAGTAATCCTCCGGATTCAAGTGGTGGCGTTTCATGTTTTCCAACAACACATCGAGGCGCTCCTCCCGCTGGCTGCCGCCCACGATTTCGCCGATGCCGGGCACCAGCACATCCATCGCCGTCACGGTTTTTTCATCATCATTGAGACGCATGTAGAAAGGCTTGATCTCCTTCGGGTAGTTGTAGACGGTGGTCGGCTTTTTGAAATACTCCTCGGTCAGCCAGCGCTCGTGCTCGCTTTGCAAATTGAGACCGTAGGCCACGGGGTATTGAAATGTTTTGCCGCTCTTCAAGAGCAGCTCCACCGCCTCGGTGTAGGTCACGCGTTCGAACGCTCGTTCGGCAACAAACTCCAGACGCTCGCGCAGGCCTTTATCGACGAATTTCTCGAACACCTCCAGGTCGCCCTCGCTCTTTTCCAGGGCATGGCGCACCAGGTGTTTCACCAAGGCCTCGGCGAGATCCATGTCACCTTGCAAGTCGCAGAACGCCACTTCCGGCTCTATCATCCAGAACTCCGCCGCATGCCGCGAGGTGTTGGAATTTTCCGCCCGAAACGTAGGACCAAACGTGTAAATGTTCGAAAGCGCGCAGGCGAAGGTTTCGCCTTCGAGCTGCCCGCTGACCGTCAGGTAGGAGCGTTTGCCGAAGAAGTCCTCGGCATCCTGCGCGGCCTTGTCAGGTGGCAAGGTGGTGACGCGAAACATCTCCCCCGCGCCCTCGCAATCGCTGGCGGTGAGAATGGGCGTGTGCACATAGGTGAAGTCGCGCTCTTGGAAAAACTGGTGGATGGCGTAGGCCATGCGACTGCGCATGCGGAAGACCGCGCCGTGGAGATTCGTGCGCGGACGGAGGTGGGAGATGCTGCGCAAAAATTCGAGCGTGTGGCCTTTTTTCTGCAAGGGATAGTCGGCTGGCACCTCGCCGATCAGACGCACGCGCTGCGCATGGAGCTCCCATTTCTGGCCCTGGCCCAGCGATGGCACGAGCTTGCCGGTGATTTCCACCGAGGCGCCGGTGAGCATGCGATCGACCTGATCGTAGCCCTCGATGCCCGCGTCCGCCACCACCTGCAAGTTGGCGAGACAACTGCCGTCGTTGATTTCCAGAAAGGAAAAGGTCTTCGAGTCGCGCCGCGTGCGGACCCAGCCCGCAATCGTGACGGATGGCTTTTCCCCTTCACTCAACAATACCCGCTTGATCAACTCACGCATGCGTCACCAAGTAGCAAAGGACACCCCGCGTGTCAATGCATGCCAAGACAGCATTTTCCCTCGACAGAGTTCGCGCCATCGGAAAAGAATCCGCGCATGGAACACCATGTCTATTTTTGGCTGAAAGAGGAAAACAAAAACGAGGCCGACCGCGCTTCGTTCGAACAAGGACTGCGCGATCTGCTGAAGCTCCCGGGCATCGAGCGCGGCCTGTGGGGACGCCCCGCCGCCGTCATGCCGCGTCCGGTCATCGACCTGAGCTGGGACTACGCGCTTTCCATGACCTTTACCGATGTCGCCACGCAGGATGCCTATCAGATCGACCCCGATCACCTGCGTTTCATCGACACCCACAAGGACAAGTGGGCCAACGTGAAAGTCATGGACATCGAGCCCAGCGCTTGATCACGCGGTCAGGCCCGTGGCCTTGCGGATGCGGGTCAGGACCTTGGCCGCCGTATCGCGAGCGCGCTCGGCACCGTGGCGCAGCACTTCATCGACGTAGCCCGGATCCGCGAGGATTTCTTCGCGGCGGGCGCGCATCGGCGCGAAGTAGTTCCAATACGCCTCCCACAGCTGCGTTTTGTAATGCCCGTAGCCGAAACCGCCGGCCTGGAAGCTTTCCACCATCGCCTGGTAGTCGGACTCGGATACGAAGAGTTTATAAAGCGCGAGAATCGTCGAATTCTCGATCGGCTTCGGCTCTTCCACCGGCGTCGAATCCGAGACGATCTTCATGATCAGCTTGCGCAGCGGTTTTTCCTCGCCGAACATCGGGATGGTGTTGTGGTAGGACTTACTCATTTTCTGCCCGTCCAGTCCCGGCACCACGGCGGAGTCCTCGCGGATCATCGGCTCGGGCACGGTGAGGGTTCCCTCGCCCAGCGCCTCGTTGATTTTCACCGCCAGATCGCGCGTCACCTCCAAGTGCTGTTTCTGGTCCTTGCCCACGGGCACGAGGTTGGAATCGTAAAGCAAAATGTCCGCCGCCATCAGCACGGGATAGGCGAAGAGCGCGTGGTTGGCCGAGAGGCCCTTCGCTACCTTGTCCTTGTAGGAGTGGCAGCGCTCCAGTAGGCCCATCGGGCAGACCGTCGAGAGAATCCAGGCCAGCTCGTTCACTTCCGGCACATCGCTTTGGCGGAAAAACACCGCCTTGGCCGGATCCAGCCCGCAGGCCAGGAAATCCACCGCCAGCTCGCGTGTGTTCGCCAACAGCTCCGGACCGTTGTGCAGCGAGGTCATCGCGTGGTAGTTCGCAATGAAATAAAACGCCTCGCCTTGGGATTGCAGACGGATCGCCGGCTCCATCGCGCCGAAGTAGTTGCCGATGTGAAGTTTGCCGGAGGGCTGAAGTCCTGTCAGGATGCGCATGCGCGGAACATGGTCTGCCACGCGCGGATTTTCAAGGATTCGATCAAAAAACTCACTGAAAAATGAAGGGTTGCCAGCGCGTAGATAAAAGACTAGACTGATCCATGAACACAACTCTCGCTCTCATGAACTTAGGTGGACAAGAAATGATTATCATCTTCGTGGTGATTCTTCTGCTCTTCGGAGCGAAGAAAATCCCCGAACTCGCACGCGGCCTTGGCAAAAGCATGGGCGAATTCAAAAAGGCGCGCGATGAATTCGAGCGCGAAATCACCAAAGCCGAGGATGAAGTCAAAATCCGCGAGGCCGCCGGCAAGGAACCACGCGACAGTTGATGCGCTTATGAAACGACTTTTCTCCCGGAGCCCCCGCACGTGGGGAGTTCTTCCGTTGGTTTTCCTCGCCGGACTCCTGAGCATTTCTTGCGAAAAAAAGGAAACGCCGAGTGCGGCTGCGATTTTGCCGACCATTCAGGAAGTCGCGCCAGAGGCCTCTGTGGCCACGCCTGTCAAGAGCACACCCACGGCAGCAACAACCTCCGCACCTGGTGCCCATGACAACACGGTTGCGAGCACGGGCCTTCGTTTCGTTGGCTACAATGTGGAAAACTGGCTCATCCTGGAAAATCGCTACGACTACGAAACACGCGTCTCTTCCAAAAACGCACCGAAGCCCGACAAGGAAAAGGCGGCCGTCGTGGAAATCCTCCACAACGCCAAACCCGATGTGCTGGGTGTTTGTGAAATCGGCAGCAAGGAAGATTTGCTCGATATCCAGACACGCCTGAAAACCGCTGGGCTCGATCTGCCGCACACCCACTTTTCCAGCGGCGTGGACAGCTCCCGCCACCTCGGGCTTCTCTCGCGCTTTCCCATTGTTTCGACTGCCCAGCCCAAGGACACGCAATACAAGCTCAATGGCAAAGAATACGGCATCCAACGCGGCATCCTCGATGCCACCGTGCAAACTCCTGACCAACGGAACTGGCGCTTTCTCGGCGTGCATTTGAAATCCAAACGCGATATCGAGGACGGCGATCAGAACCTCATGCGTATCAACGAGGCGCAACTCCTGCGCAAACACATCGATGAGATCCTGCAAGCGGATCCCCTCGCCCGCATCATCAGCTACGGCGATTTCAATGACACCCGCGCCAGCTCGCCGATCCGTATCATTTCCGGCCCGAACAACAGCCCACGCGCGATGAGCCCCATCGGCCTGCACGACTCGCGCAAGGAGTATTGGACCCATTTTTGGGCAAAAGAGGATTCCTACTCCCGCTTCGACTACATCTTTTTCAGCCAGGCGCTGAAGAAAGATGTCATCTTCGACCAATGCGGCATCCTCGATCCGGCGAACTGGAACGAGGCCTCGGACCACCGCGCCGTGCTGGGCGTTTTCCGTTAGATCATCGATTTGTGAAAACCGTTCAGCTCAAATATCTCTCCTACCACCCGAACATCTGGGGGCGCATGATCGGCGATGTGTCCGCCGATTGCAAAGCCGGGGATTTGGTAAAAGTGCTCGGCAAAAAAGGCGAGCCCTTCGGCATCGGCTTCTGGAATCCGCGGGCGAAAATCCCTCTCCGCATCGCGGCCCACGGTGATCTGGAGCCGGACGAGGATTTTTTCCTCACCGCCATTCGACGCGCCGGAGTCTTGCGCCAGGACATTCTGCGTCTCGACGACATCACGGAAGCTTACCGCTGCGTGCACGGCGATGCCGATCAATTGCCCGGACTGGTCGTGGACAAATTCGCCGATGTGCTTTCCATTGAAGTTTCCTCACTGGCCGTGTGGCAGCGGCTCGATGCTTGGGTCCCCGTGTTGCACGAGACCTTCGGCACCCAGCGCGTGCGCATCCAGGCCGATGCCGAAATCGCGCGCGTGGAATCCCTGCCCATCGGCGCCCATGCACTGCACCAATCGATACGCCCGTTGAAAATCCGCGAGCACGGCATCCCTTACGAAATCAATTTCGCCGAATCGCACAAAACCGGATTTTTCTGTGATCAGCGCGACAACCGCAAACGCTTTGGCGAACTCTGCCAAGGCCGTGAAGTGCTGGATCTCTGCTGCTACACCGGCGGATTTTCCGTCAATGCCGCTCTTGCAGGCGCGAAGGAAGTCACGGCCGTGGACCTCGATGAACGCGCGGTCGAGATGGCCAAACGCAACTCCAACATCAACCAGGCGCGCATCAAATTCACCCATGCCGATGCCTTCACCTGGGTGCGCACCATGATCGAGAACGGCAGGCAATGGGAAGTCGTGCTGGCCGACCCGCCGAAGTTCATTCACGGCAAAGACGAGGACAGACTCGGCTGGAACAAATACTGCGATCTCAACGCTCTGGTTCTCAAGCTGGTGAAACCCGGCGGCATTTTTGTCACCTGCTCCTGCTCCGGCATGCTGAGTCCCGATGACTTCGAGCGCATCATCATTTCCGCCGCCCACCGGCAGAACCTGCGTTTGCAAATCATCGCCCGCACCGGAGCAGGCGGCGATCACCCGACTCTCTCGAATTACCCCGAGTCGCAATACCTCAAGGTCATCTGGGCGCGGGTGCTGGCCTGAGAAAACATCACGCTTCCGTCACGTCATCGGGTATCGCCGATCTTTTGCGATGCCGCCACCGTTGCAGCGCATACACGAGGGTCATGGTCGTAAGAAGTCCCAGGCAATTGGCGCAGATGTCCCAGACATCTCCGTTGTCCCAGATCTGGTAAATGCTGTTAGGAATCACCTCCGCGCACAAGGCCACAGCAAATGGGAGCGGCCAGATGCGTGGCGTGCCAGCCAAGGCAAAAACGAACAAGCCGATGCCGAAAAACGCGGTGAAATGGGTGAGATTGTATTTCGCCACATACCACTTGCTGTCGAGCTCGCGAAGCCATTGGTAGAGCCCCGCGCCTTTGCGCTTGCTCGGCACGGGATGATAGATGGGTGGCTCAGGCGGAGGCTCGGGTTTGACCACGCTGCGCTCTTGATTTCCGCTGCCCGGCACGATGGTGCGGATCCTCGGCCGGGGAGCATCCGGCGGCGCGGCAGGAGGCGTGGGAGGCGCAGGAAGCACATAGGTGATGCCATGATCCACAGGAGGCTCGGGCTCCTGGGGTGGGACGGGAACTGCCACCGACGCCACTTCCGGTCCCAAAAAAAACGGCAGCAGCAGCGACGGAAACAAAGTGCGTCCCTGCGGAAAGACAAAAAACCAGATGCCGGTGAGAATGCCGCAGGCGATGATCATGGCTCTGGCTCCTTGCCAGCGGCCGCGGATCCATGGCAGCAGGACACGGCTCAAGGCCCATACCCACGCAGCTAACAATACCGCGGTAACCGGCACAAACCAGGACCGTTGCCGCACTACCTCCACCCGCAGATGATTGATTCGCATCACTCCTTCCTCACCGAAGCCATCCAGCGAGAGCACCACCTCGACCAACTCCGGCGGCAACTGCACCACGGACTGAACCCTGTGCCATCCCTGGCTGCCGCGCGCGCCCAATACCGCGTGGTCCAGCGGTGCGCAGAAGCGTTTGTTCTTGTCATACCCTGCGATCACGACCCGCGCTTGCAGCCAGCGGTGCAAGGCGTGCGGTGTCGCATTTTCCCAGGCCGCCTCCATCGTCACCGCCAGGTATTCCGCGTCTTCCAGCGCACCCAGTTGCCGCGATATCGAAAATGCCGGTTCACCCTTGCGCTTTTTCAACACCATGCCGTTTTCATCCGCCGTCGCTCGCGTGGGATCCGCGCTGACGCCAACCACCCAATTTTCGAGCGAGTGGCAGGCATCAGCCTCCAGCAAATTCGGCCCCGAGCGGACGAAACGACACTGCCACAGCAATACGGTCAGCAAGACCAACCCGGCGAAGACCGGACCATGCCGGCGCAGCCAAGCCATCAGAGCGCTCACAAGATGCCGCGTTTTTTCTTTTCCGCCGCAATCCATTCCTGATCCTCTCTCGATACGTTACTTTCCTTCGTGCGGAAACGATTTCCATCCGGCTCCACCATCACCATTTCGCCTCTGTAATACGACACCAATCGCGCCACCAACGTGCGACCCTGCTTGTCACTCCAGCGACGGTACCCGTCTTTCTCCAGCTTTTTCATCCAGTTCTGGTAATCATGCTGCCCCGCATTCACCGCGTACTTGAGCTGTCCCCAGAAAAACTGCGACTGCCCCTTCGAGTAGCCGCGGTATTTTCCTAACATCTCACCGCGCGGCGAAAGCATCACCACCACCGGCGTGCCAAGCGCCTTGTATTTTTTCTTCATCTGCTCCACGTATTCCTGGGCGTTGACCTCCTTGTCGTACTTTTCCCCCCGCGCCATCAGGGCGCTCTGATCCACCATCAGGCGTATCGTGTTTTCCCGCGCCCAGTCGCCGAACTCCGCCTTGCCGAACAGTTCCTCGCTCAGCGTTTTGCACACAGGGCTGCGATTGCTGTCGGTGAACCAGATCATCACACACTTGCCCTCGCGGATCGCGGCACGTTTTGCCTCGGTCTCGCTCTTCAGCCACACCTCGCGCTTGGGTCCCGCCAGCAGTTTTTTCAATTCAGGAATGTCTTGGTCCATCTTGTCCGGGTCAGTCCAGATGATGTCTTCCGCCCTCGGGTGATTGGCCATGGCCACGCTGATTTTCTGTGCTTCCACCCCGCCCTCGGGTAAGGGGCCATCCACTTCCGGATTCGCCCGCAGCTCCTTGGGGATGCCCGTCGGGCCAAAGGGCTTTTCCTCCTCCTTCGCCTGCTTTTTCATCATGCCACAGGAACCGAGCAGACCCAGGGCCAGCCAACACGACATGAGTGGGAAACGCATGCCATTCCCTAGCACTTCCCCAGCTCCCTGCAAAACATAAATTTCTTGCATTCCCGCGATCGTGGTTTTTACTCATCCCGCTTATGAACCGCCTGATACTCTTCCTCACCGCGTTCGCCTTGATGTTCACTGCCCTTCCAGCGGTAGCCGCCGACGCTCATGACGGCCCGGCCAAATTCGTCGAACGGTCCCAAAATTTTGCTGCCGAAGAAAAAGCACAAAACATCACCGGCGTCTGGGATGTGATCACCCATCGTGCCAAAAAAGAGCCCATCCTGCTGGTTTCCACCATCATTTTCCTGCTGGCCATCTGCCACACCTTCCTTGCCATCCCCATCACCAAATACGCTCATAAGGTGCAGCATGATCACGATGAGAAGATCAAACAAATCGCCCGCGACCAGCACACCATGCCCGAGGAGCAAAAAATGGTATCGTTCAAGGGCACGATCCTGCATTTCTTCGGCGAGGTGGAAGCCATTTTCGGCATCTGGGTCATCGCCCTGCTCGCCGCGTTGCTGTATTTCGTCGGCTTCTCGGAAATGAAGGCCTACATCATGGGCGTGAATTTCACCGAGCCGATGTTCGTGTTTGTGATCATGGCCATCGCCTCCACCCGGCCCATCCTGCGCTTCGCGGAGACATGCCTGCGTTTCATCGCAAAATTCGGCAAAGAAACGCCTGCCGCTTGGTGGTTGTCCATCCTGATCATCGCCCCCCTGCTCGGCTCGCTCATCACCGAGCCCGCCGCCATGACCATCGCCGCCCTGCTGCTCGCCCGCAAATTTTACCCACTCAAACCCAGCAGCAAGTTCGCCTACGCAACCCTCGGCCTGTTGTTTGTGAACATTTCCATCGGTGGAGTGCTGACGAACTTCGCCGCGCCTCCCGTGTTGATGGTCGCACAAAAATGGCAACTCACGACACCCTACATGTTCCTGCATTTCGGCGATAAAGCGATGGCAGCTATCATTGTGTCCGCGCTGCTTTACTACATCTACTTCCGCAAAGAACTCGCCGAAATGGCAAAAAAAATGGCGGACAAGAACGAGGACGGCATCCCCGACTGGTATCAGCGCGATACCCCCATCCCCTTGCAAGTGACCATCACCCACATTTTGTTCATGGCATGGACGGTGCTCTTCTCGCACTATCCGCCGCTGTTCATGGGTGGTTTCCTCTTCTTCATCGCCTACAGCAAAGCCACACGCCATCACCAAAACCCGATCGACCTGCGCGGCCCCATTCTCGTGGCCTTCTTCCTCGGTGCCCTCGTCATTCACGGCGGTCTCCAAGGCTGGTGGCTCGGCCCGATTATCACGTCGCTGGGTGAGTGGCCTTTGTTCCTTGGGTCCACGATTCTCACCGGCTTCAATGACAATGCCGCGATCACGTTCCTCGCCAGCCAGGTGCCTGATCTCACACCCGCGCTGAAATACAGCGTGCTCGCCGGTGCCGTCACCGGTGGCGGCTTGACCGTCATCGCCAATGCCCCCAACCCTGCGGGCCAATCGATCCTCGGCAAATTCTTCGGCGATGGCGTCTCGCCGCTGAAACTTCTGCTCGGTGCGCTCATCCCCACGCTGATCACCATCGTGATGATGAAATTCATCCCCGACAAAGAAGCGCACCGCCAGCTCAACGAGGCGAAACAGCCCGCTGCCGAGCAATCCTCAGCCCACTGACGCATGTTCACCGGTCTGGTCGAAACCACGGGAAAAGTCCTCTCCCTCCAGCAACGGGGCGAACAGGCCCGCCTCGTCATCGACATCCCCTTTGCCTCAGAACTGGAACTCGGCGAATCCGTAGCCGTCAATGGCTGCTGCCTCACCGTTGCCTCCATCGAGCCTAACGGCATCGCCTTCGATCTGCTCGCCCAGACTCTGTCGCTCACCTCGCTGGGAGCACTCCAGGAACATTCCCTCGTCAACCTCGAACGCGCCCTGCTCCCCACCACCCGCCTCGGCGGCCACTTCGTGCAGGGCCACGTCGATGCCACCGGCACCATCCTCGATCTTTCCCCGCGCGGACAAGATCATCGACTGGAAATCTCCCTGCCGGACAAAGTCCAGCGCTACTGCATTCCGCAAGGATCCATCGCCATCGACGGCATTTCCCTCACCATCGCCGAGCTCCACGAGCACAGCGCCGTCTTCTGGATCATCCCGCACACGATTTCACGCACCAACCTGCAAGACAAAACCATCGGCTCCCCCGTCAACCTCGAAGCCGATCTTCTCGCCAAATACGCCGCGCGTTTTTCTGAGCGAAGGATGAGTTAGGAGCCGCCCACCCGGATCAACACATCCACCTCCATCCCCAAGCTCCACCACTGCATGCTCAGATTACCGGCGTCTGCGTGAAAAGAAACACACACCACACAGCACCATCATGGCTGCTGATGGCTCGGGAATGGATGAGGTGGTGAATGTCAGGCGCGCTTACGCACCAGCAATCCTGCTATGCCACCCAACGCGAGAAGGAGCGCATGGGATGGTTCGGGAATCGTGGTAAACCGGATCTCACGATTGCCGCCGACATTGTCATTGCCTTCGAATACGAGGGTTTGATGGAAGTCGGCCACTCCCAGCTCTTCGAGAGTGGTATTTTCAAATGTCATCACACCGGCGGGGAAAAAGTCACCGGAAACGCCTACCGGATAAAACAAATCGGTGATCGAGAATCCAAATGTCACACCGGAATAGGAAGATGCGGAGCCGCCGTAGGACCCAAAAATGGCAAACGTATCCAACACACTGCCTTCGAACATGTTAAAACCGACGGACGATTCAGCAAACCCATAGGCGGCACTTTGATTGACGAGTGCAACCGCCCCACCCCACCCTGCAGGGTTCCAGACCCCTGTCAACGGAAGCCCCCTGTCCTGGATATTGTAGAAGCCCGACCACGTCGCAGTGACATGAGCCCCCTCTTGCGCAAAGGTCAAGGTCACCGCTGCCCGCGTCTCAGCGACAGCCAAAAGGGCACAGCACATGGATAACATCATGGTTTTTTTCATGGAGTTAGTTGGATGGTTCATGAGTTGTTTGGTAAAATGTATCGGGATGGATCACCATAGGATGATGACGTTCGGGGCAAGTGGATGAAATGAAAAACGGATGACTGGTCGGTCATGCAGCGCCAGCCATCCCCTGGACAAAGGAGCGAGAAGACAGACGAAGGATGCATCATAAAGAACTACTCCGCATCTGCGCGCCTGTGACACCAATTCTTCCATCTTTTTGCCTGCGCACCAGCAGCCAGAAGATCTGCCAAAAGCTGGGCAATCAAGCGTTCTGTGGTCCGTGATGCATTGACCCTCGACGCAAAACGCGAGAAAATCGCAATTGAGGGCCGCGCGTTTTTCTGAGCGAACAATGTGTCACGGTTCGCCCACCCGGATCACCACATCCACTTCCATCCCTAGTATCCATTTCGAATCAGGCGGCACCTCGATCCAAGCCTCCATCACTTGGAGGTCCATGCGTTCCGTGGCGCGTTTTTGAAAAATCGTTTTTCTGCCCATGACCGGCTTGACCCGCGCTATCGTCCCTAGCGTGTGGGTTTTTCCCCCGCGGTGGGTGATTTCCGCCTTCATGCCCGGCTGCAAATGATGCGCATCCAGTTCATCGATTTCCGCCCTCACCAGCAGTGCGCCCTCGGGGGCCATCAACAACGCCACGTCCTGCGCCAAAAGCGAATAGGACTCGCCCTCGCGCTTCATGATCTCCAGAATCCGCCCATCGACAGGCGCTTTCAGAACGCGCCGCCCTTTACGCTCTCTCGCCAAGTCCACTTCTGCCTCCGCCACCTTCACCGCCGCCTCAGCGAGCGCCAGCTCCTCCTTACGCGGCTGGTTTTTCAGTGCTTCCCAATCCGCCTTCGCATAAGCCCAACGCGCTTCCGCCGAGCGCGCTTGATAGACGGCCTCATCGATGTCCGCCTGCGCCGCACCACCGCTCTCGGTCAGGCTCTTGAAACGAACTTCCTCGGCCTTGCGGTGGGACATTTCCTCCTGTGCCACTTTCATTTTTGCCTCCGCCGCCGCGATCAGATCCGGATGCACACCGGCACGCAGCCGCTCGTATTCCGCCACCGCCGCCCCATGGTGGGATTGTGCACGAACCAGCTCCAGATCCTGCAGCCGAGACTCCAGCTCCATCAAGACATCGCCCTGCTTCACCGCATCGCCCATCGCCACATGCACTCGCTCAATCACACCATCTTCCCCAAAGGCCAGACGCCGCATTTCCCCCGGCGGCTCCAGGTAACCGACCGCATGGATTTCCCGCTTGGCCATATCACTGGCCTCCGCAGGCGTTTTTTTCTTGCCGCATGAGGCGGAAAAAACACACACGAATGCCATAAATCCGATCAGATACTTACCCATTTTCATAAACTTCTTTCACTTGCCCGCCCGCGATCTCCCACCGGCGATTGAACTTCGGCAACAGCCGCATGTCGTGCGTCACCACCAACAAACCCGCCCCCTCCTGCTGCGCATGCCGCGTCAGCAAATCCACCACCACCTGCCCGATCTCCCAGCCCAGCGCTGCCGTCGGCTCATCCGCCAGCACGATCGACGGCCGGTGCAGCAAGGCCCGCGCCACCGCCACCCGTTGCCGCTGGCCACCGCTCAACACCGCCGCATTTTTCCCCGCATGCGCCTCCATTTCCAATCTCTCCAGCAGATGCGTGATCCGCTGATTCGCATCCTGTGGCGTCAGACCCGCATTGCGCGCCACGATGTCCAAGTTCTGCCGTACCGTCAAAAACGGCAACAACTGCGCATGCTGAAACACAAATCCGATCTTCTCCCGCCGCAGCCGCGTCAGCTCCCCATGCGTCGCCGGATGCACCCGCTCTCCCGCCACCCACAGCTCTCCCTCGCTCGGCGTCAACAGGCACCCCGCGATGCACAACAAGGTCGTCTTGCCCGAGCCACTCGGCCCCGTCAGCACTGCACAGTCTCCCGCCCGTACCTCCAGATCCACCCCCTTGAGCACAGGCTCCGCCAGCTCACCCTTGCCATACGTGTGGCGTATCGATTGACATGCAAGAACAGCTTTCATGCGGTAAACACAGTTGTCGGATCAATCGAACGCAGCTTGCGCAAAATCCACAAGCCCGCCCCCACGGACGCCAGCGCCTGACCACCCAGAATCCACGCCAGTGCAAACGCATTCATGCGCAATGGCACCGGCGAGGCCTCAGCCACCCGACCCACCCCCGCAAACAACAGCCAACCCAACAGCGCCCCCGCCAACCACAAAAACAACGATTGCAAAAAAACCACCTTGCCTAACAAACCCGTCTCAAAGCCCAGCGCCAACATCGTCGCATAGTGCGGCCGGTGATCCTGCAACAACGAAAACAAGGTCTGACTGATCACCAACGCCCCGATGATCAAGCCCAACACCGCCGTCACAATCACCGTGAATCCGATCCCCGTGCCGATCATCCAGTATTCCCCGCTGCGCCATTGGAATTCCCGCTTTGTCAGCACCTCCACCGATGGCAAGCGCACGCGCAACCGCTCCGCCACCACCTTCACATCCGCCCCCTCCTCACAGCGAACTAACACATACGTGATCTCATCCGCACGATATCGCTTGTCATAATGAATCGCCTCCTCGATCGAAGTGAACACAAACGGTGATGCCGTAAACGTGCGCACGCCCTCCGAGATGCCCGTCACCTCCGCTCTGCGGCCCAAAATCTCCGCCCTCTGCCCCACATGCGTCACCCCTAACAACTCTAGATACATCGAGTCCACCACCACACATTTCTCCCGCATCACCGAGCGCAAATCCCCTTCCAACATCCTTGTTGGTCCCCCCGCCAGAGAATGATCCAGCCCGATCATCTCAATGTTCACCTTGCGCCCATCATCGCGGCTCCAGATCGTCCACGCCATGAACAGCGGATGCGCCTCCGCCACCCCCTCCACCGACCGCGCCTGATACAAGCGCTGCCGCGGAATCGGGCTGCCATAATCAAACGCCGGCGACTTCATCCCCACCACCCACAAATCCACCTTCGCCCGCTGAATCGCCAACGTGGATGTATCGATCCACCCCATCATCATTCCCACCTGCGCCATCGTCAGAAAAAACCCCGCTGCCACTCCCACAGTCGAAGCCAACATCTTCCCCCGATGCGATACCTGCATCTTCCACGCAATCAACAGCGCGAGGCTGAAACTGTTAGCGAGGGACTTCATATCACAGAGCCATGAATGAGTTGATCGCATTTCTGCCCCGGAGGGGCATCAGAAGGTAGCCGGTGGTAAAACCACCGGGCCGGAACCATCGCACGCCCCCCGTATCCTCCACCATACCGACCCACCCACCGCAAAAAGCCAGCTTGCCTTGGCCGTGAATTTTGATATTGTGACCCCATGAGCCTGATCACTGTCGAAGTAGAACTGGAAAATGGCATCGTCCGCCCCTGCGGTACTGATACCCTCCCCACCAAAGCGCGTGGTTTTCTAACCATCCTTGAATCAGAAGAAAAAACCGAAGCAAATACAACGCGTACACTCGGCGATGCCCTGCGCGAATTGCATGTCGAGAGCCGCGGCGAATACACCGATCTCTCCACCAATAAAAAACACCTTGAAGGCATGGGCCTATGACCCGCTACATCATGGACACAGGACCATTGGTTGCCTGGTTCTCTAAACGCGACACCCACCATCTTTGGGCGAGAAAAATCATGGATCGCCTGCCAACCGGCGTCTATGTTTCTGAGGCCGTCTTGACCGAGACCTGTCACCTCGTGGCCCGTGTTGGAGTCCCCAGCACAGCCGTTTTGAAATTGATCGAACAAGGCGACCTCTTGCCGGTTTCCATTGCTCCGGAAATCCCAAGAATCAGGAAACTCATGGAAAAATACGCTGATACCCCCATGGACTTCGCGGATGCCTGCGTCACCCGTCTCGCGGAACTGCATGACACCGCATCGGTCATCACCACCGACACCGATTTTCTCATCTATCGAAAATCCAACGGCAGCCCACTCCCCCTGATCGCTCCCTTTGTTCCCATGGTCTAGCCTACGCCCCTGCGGGGCCTCAGAAGGTAGCCGGTGGTGCAACCACCGGTCCTCCATCCACACAACATTCCCGCGTCCCAGCGGGACGCGAGGGGGTGCCGCATTCCTTACACCAACCATCACCCCTTCTCCCCCATGATCTCTGCCAACTCAGCCTCCCCCAAGGCCTTCGCCTGGGCCATGATCTCCGCGGCGCGGTCCATGTCCTCCAGCTTGTGATTCGCCATCACCTGGAAGCGGAACCGCGCCTTACCCCGTGCCACCGCCGGGAACTCCACCAAATTCGCCGCCATGCCGAGGTGGAACACATGCTTCGACGTCAACCGCGCCAACGGCTCGCCGCCCACAAACACCGGGCAGATCGGCGAGGAATCGCCATGCACATACAAATTCCGCGCCTCCATCGCCCCGCGCAGGCGCAGCACGCGCTCCATCAAGGCCCGCCGCAACGCATCCCCCTCTGCCGAGAACGCAATCTCAAACGCCTTCATCGCCACATACGTCTGCATCGGCGAAATCGCATTGCTGAACAGATTCGTCGGCGAGTAGTAGCGCAGGTAATTCACCACCCCCGCCTTCGCCGCCGCAAAACCCCCGTTGGCACCAAACGTCTTGCTGAACGAACCCAGCACCACATCCGGCTGGCGACCGGGAATGGTATCGAGCAGCCCGCGCCCCGTCGCGCCCATGCTGCCGAAATCATGCGCCACATCGAGGATGGAAATCGCCTCATACCGCTCGCAAAGGTCCAACATCGCCCCGAGGTCCGGCGAATCACTATCCATCGAGTAAAGACTCTCGATCATCACAAAAATCCCGCGTTCCGCCTGCGCCGCGCGCGCCGCCTTGAGCAATTCCTCCAAATGCCCCAAGTCATTGTGGCGAAACTTCTTCACCTCGCCCCCGCACGACCGTGCTCCCTCCTGAATGCAGTTATGCGAAAGAGCATCCATCAACACCAAATCCTCCGAGCGGATCAAGGCCACCGGCACCCCGTAGCCCGCCGCCCAACCCGTCGGATACACCACGGCATCCTCCATCCCGAGGATACCCGCAATCGTTGCCTCCAGTTCGCGCAACCCCTTCGTCGCCCCACAAAACGCCGGCGACCCCGCGCTATGCACCCCGAAGTCCCGCGCCCCTTGGGCCGCTGCTTCCACCATCCGCGCATCCTGCGCCAGGCCCAGGTAATCCTGCGAACTGAAATTCAAAATCGGGCGACTAGTATCGTCGTCCAAAACCAGCTCATTCCCCACGCCGGAAAGCGAGACGCGTTGGTAGGGGCAAACTTGAGCATCTCGCCTAGCCCGTTCCCAAAGATCATAGCCCTTCGTTCTTTCGGTTAGAAAGTTGCCTTTCTGTCGAACATGCACAAGCACACTTCCATCAAGGGAAGTTCGGATTAAAGAATTTTTATCAATTGGCATTTTTAAATTATCTTTCGAAACTAGACACCACAAACCTCTGATTTTTCCAAAGACGCGACCATGCCAATCCAAACGGAATGCGCTGATAATCTTGAGGAAACTCTTTTTCCAAGAGCTTTGATAACTCAGGATAATATTTGGACCTCATGTTCGGAAAAACATGATGCTCAGTGTGATAAGAAAATCCCGAATGTAGCCAATCAATCCAGCGTGGCACAACGACACTAGTGGTGCCGCCAATAGGATCTGGATGATCTCCCAGAGGATGGAGAAAATGATTGGTAAATACTTAAGCCATGACAATCACTGAACTGGTCAACTGCGTGCCAATCATCATCGGCAAATAAACGGTCCAATTGAATTGGCAGATCGCGAGAAATGCAAATTGCACGACAAGTATTATTAGGATGTCACGAAATACTCTCCAGGCGTCGCCGGAACGATAACGCGGCACACTCGGCACGAATTTTTTCGCGATTTTGCCGGGAAGAAAAGCAGCAATGGTGTTTCTGGTAAAATAAGGAACTTGGTAAAGAAAAACCAGTGGATTCCAAGGGAAGATCTCCGCATTTGGATAAAACAAGAGCGCGTACCACTTTTTGAATTTTGTGGCTTCTTCCTCCACAAACATCCGATCAGAATCAAGGATCGTGCTGTAGTGCATGTGATGCGTGGAATTATGCGTCCGCCGCCACATCGTCGGTGATACGAAAACGGTGCTCCAAAACAGTCTTTCTAGAATCGCGGTCCATTTCTTGCTCTTGACGATCATTCCATGAGAGAGCTCATGGGCAACAAATCCCATGCAGGTAAGAGAATGACCTGCTACGACGAAAAGAAGGATGATCTGCCACCATGCATTCCATTGATTGGATAGATAAAATGAAAGGCAAGCGATGCCCACATGGATTAACATGGTGCAAATCCTGAATGGTCTTGGAAGAAAAGCATCCGGTGGCAATTGACTGATCAACGCGCTGTAGTTTCTTGTTTTTGTTGAAGAAATGCTTGGTATAACAGTTGTAAAACTAGATGGTTTTTTACCCCCACTCGCTCACCTCAAACTCCAAACGCCCGCCTGTGAGAGCGGAAGCATGCGACGGCAAATCGATCTGGTGAATCCCGGTCGCTTTCGGCAATCGAATCGTTTTGAGCTCTGTTTGGTTCAGTGAGTCCCAAGACCACACCACATCTCGGCTACCATCGGGATGTGGATCACTCACACCAATTTCGAGAGTTTTTCGGAACAGGACATCGCCCTCGTATTCCCCAAGATTCAGCACCCGCTTGAACAAGGGGCGCAACGCGATTTCGATATGGAATCGAGACCATGAATCGTTCGAATCCGAGCGCTTCGATTTCATCAGGAAGATCCTGAACAGAGTTTCGCCGGCTTTGAGCTCACCGGGCTTCACCGACAAATGGGAGCCAAACTCTTTTTGCTGATAGTGAATGTAGCCGCCGACATTGCGAATATTCGCCTTGGATTCGATCAAAATGCACTCCAAACCCGCGCCACGGCTGGCCCTGAGTTGTGCTGTATTCACCGTGACACCCAGCAGGGCGATTTTCACAGCGGTATCGCCAAAGAGGAATCGCTGGAGGTTCTGGTAGCCTTCCTCGGAATTCACGAGGCCGTAAGGTCCGCTGTGGGCGCGGTGCACGTAGGCGCGGTTGCTGCCCTTGATGTAAGCGTGTTCACACATGACCAGACCATCGCTGCCAGGGCCGACCGCATTTCTCGACACCGTCAGTTCGTAGTCATGGTGATTCGTCCCGATCAGGCTGAAACACTGGTCTGGGGAGAAGTTCGTGCCGCGCCCTAACTGATTCAGATCCTCTGTGGCATCTGGCAGATTGAGAAACTGCCTCATGCGTTTCTGACCGAAGGTGTCTGAATCATTCACCCCCGCGACATCGCGCACCCATTCCGCCCAACCAAGGCCTCCCCGGAAATGGATGCCCCGGTGCGGTGTCCCATAAGTGAACAATCGCCGGATCTTGTCCGCAGCGGTTTTTTTCCACTTTCGCTGGATCAGCGACCGCGCGACCAGACCACCCATCGAATGCGACACTAGGTCCACCTTGGCAGCCCCGGTGCGTGTGCGCACGAAATCGACCAGCACGGCAAGATCATCCGCCAGTTCCTCAATTTTCTTGCGTCTCCCGCTACCGAGGGTTTCGGACGTTTCCTCGTAATAGCGGAAGATCCAGATCGACTCCTGCTTGAATGCCGCATCCGGATTGGACTTCAACACCTCGACCTTGCCGTTGCGCACATGCACAAACACATCATGAAACCCATATTCCCGCATCAAGCGGATCAAGGGGCTTTCGAACAAGTGCATGGCAGGCTTGCCACGCCCGTCCACGCGAATGCGAGAACTGCCGTCGTTGAAGCCGTAATAGGGTGAGTCCACGGCACTTTCCACAGCGGAAGAAGTGCCGGCATAGCCGCGGATGTAGATTATAGGGGTCATGATTTTATTTGCTTAACTATTTCATTTATTGCATCGATGACTCGGAAAGCGGCGCGTAATAAGCCAGAGAATGAGAGGACAAACAAAACCAGTTAAGATTCCGACTAGATAATTATGAAGGGCTGAGTTCCCGCCATCGTTGTCAACATTACCATTTTTAGAAGTTTTCTCACTCTGGCGTTGCTGGAGTGCTTTTTGTTCGGCCTCGAATGCTGCTCTTTCGAGGGCCTCCTGATCGGCAGACGTTGCACGTGCCAAGCGATCCTCAGCAAAGTCCTTGAAAGGCTTGACATCCTGTTCCGCAGCCATTTGCGCAGCTGCTGAGGAATATTTGTAATCGACCCAACCCCAATATGTGACATGAACATCTTTTTCCGACAGATTTGGCTCAACAAGGGTAAGAGAAAAATTAACCACTCCTGTTTCTTTATTTGCGACTGATTTATGTTTTTCCACCCTATTCGGAGCTCCTCGATGCCGCTCCACCTCAGGAACTTCCGCGAATTCCTGAATCTCCAATCCTTTAAAAGGAGGTTCGATGAAGAACTTTAATGGTTTTCTCTCGGTAGAAAAATTTACCCTAGTTCCTAACGAAGCCGTTCGCCTTAGAGATTCCACCCGAATGATTGCCCCATCATATTCTTTCGCCCTATCAAGCTTAATTCTCTCTATGTAATCGGCGATTAATCCTTGTCTCTTTATTCCCTCGTTAGTCTCTGCAAGTTTATTGATTACAGCGTAGATTTTTTCAATTTGATCATTTCGCAGAGTTTCTGGAACGTTTTTTGCGAAAATGCTGCTAGGAAGAACAAGTGCTATGAGGGTTGAAATCCACGCTGATTTCCACCTGATTCTTGGAGTATCAGATTGGTTGGTAACGCTTCTGAGGAAATGATATGCCGGCGTAAATACTACGCTAGACATGGACTTGGCTTTTTCTACGATTTCGAGGATGGGGTCGAGTTTCATGGATGGATGGTTCATTGGATGATGGAGAGTCGTGTGTATTTTGGGTGCTTCCCCCGCCCCTCCGGGGCGGATGAAAATGGGGGGAACGGGCGTTGTCCGGTGGTTTTACCCCTAACGGTGGTTTCACTACCGGCTACCTTATGATGCGCCTCCGGGGCGTGATTCATGTGTCCCTGCGGGACGCGAGAAGCAGAAGTTGTCAACGAAATCTGAAATTTCATGAGAGGGGAGTAGAGCAATCCATCGATTACTACTCCCTTCCTTTCCCTGAGTGACGCTACGTTGGGAAAATTTTCTCAAACTTTTTCCCGCCGCATCATGAACCGGACTCATGCATTTCAGCGCGTAGGTGGGATGGATGCCTCCTCCACCGCGCCGCTTTCGCTATGCATGAGAATGCGGTGCCCGGGGGGATGTGGAGGAGGCGGGGTGGAACAAAATCACCCTACTGACGAAACGCCGTTATGAGCGCCCTGTGACACACAAAGAGAAAAAAATTCCGGGTATTTTTCTTCATGAGTGAAACATCGCATGGGCAAGAAAATGCCGCCTCCTCCTCACGGGCTTCTGTGTCGAAAAAACTCCCCATTGGCATTGAGCGGGAATACCCGGAGCAACTGATCACCCACGACGGTGGTGCTATCCGGGTATGCGGTGAACCAGGGCGTCGAGGGATCGGTGAAATTGACGGTCGTTTGCAGGGTGCAAGCCATAGCGCGGCGGGTATTGCACAGCAACTCGATGGTTTCCGGCATGGTGCCTTTGCGAATCGTCAGCGGTGTGGGCGTTCCGTCCCAGGATAGGAAGTTGTCAAAGGTCACGTCGATGGCTAACGGGTGCGGCATAGCGACCCCGAATCCGCAACGGCCTGAGGCATTGGCAAGAAAACCACTGACCGCCGACACGCTGGCCTTGATGACGTGAGGCGTGGCCAGATCACACAATCGCCCGGTGTGCTGGTTGCCGTGACTGATCAAAACGAGACGGTAGCTGTGCCCTTGCTCCAGCACAATGGTAAGCGATTGTCCCTGATCGGACAGTGCTTCGTTGTTCATACTGTAGAGGCGTAGTCTCCCCATGCCACCTTGCAGCGTCTGCAAGGCCAGAGCCCATCCGGTGGTTTTGCCCAAGCCTACGTTCGGCTGGATGCGGGTGAACACACCGGGAAACGAGCCATCGAGCATCGTGCCCTGCGGCGGCTGCCAGGTTAGGATGTCCACGGAGGCGACAGAATTGGCATAGGTGGTGGGCGCAAGCAGACTCGCGCGAGGCAGTGCTGCGATTCCCCACTGATTCAACACGGCAAAGGGCGGCACGCCGCAGGTGATGCGGCAGGTTTGGTTGGTGAAATCGAACTGAGCGAGGTCTTGACCCAGTTCTTTGAGCGGTTCAACACGCTGCCAAGTAGCATCTGGCGGGGGAGAAAAACTTGTCTCGTCATCGCCAGCAGCGGAATGACAGAAGCACAGAATCGCAACGAGTATCAGATAGGGGCGGAATTTCATGGATCAATGGTGGTGTGGAGAAGAATCAGCGCAATGCCGTCAGGAAAAGCTTCACGCAGCGGCAAGAGCCATCGTGGGGGATAAGGTCGGCAGTGAGCCAGCGAGAGGACACATCTCTCCCATTTCGCAAGCGGAGAAGGATGCGGGTGCGCCCGCCTGCATGGGTTCGGGTGATCACCAGATCTTCCGGCCCGTGAAACTCCAGCTCATCGCGAATCTGCGCGATCAGTCCGCTGTCTGCTGAAGGCACAGTGCGGATCCAACCATTCGCCTTGTATTCCGTGGAAATGGGTAGGGCGAGAAAAAGCGAGTCCAAGTCCTTCTGTGCGGCCTCCGGTCTTTGCTCTCGGCAAGCAGTGGAGAGCTGCATGGCCCATGCCATGGCCATCTCGTGAGAAATCGGTTTCACCTCAGTCGCGTGCAATCGATTTCGATGAATGGTCTCTTTGTGAATGATCGTGGTGCCATCCGTGTGGATGAATCCCTCCAAAAACAGGGTGGTCTCATCGAAATGCCCGCGCCCTTGTGTGACCGGACCATCAAAGGACTGAATCGCCCGCGCCATGAGCGCGAAGGCTCCGGACTGAGCATCCCACGTAACTCCTATCTGCAGCACCTGCGTGTCACGCCGGGAAAACTCCGGCAAATCCCGCAGCGCGCGCCTTTCCACCTCCTCGCGTGAGATCATACCGTGATCCCGATACTCCACCTGCGCAGCATAGCACTCCGTCCAGTGGCGCGCGGGGCGCCTGGGCTTGATGGATTCGCGTTCGCCGAGCAAAAAGCGGGAAAAATCCTGCATATGAAGGCTCATGTGGTTATCGATCCACGATCCATCCTGTTTCATCAGCTCCTCAGCGGGGATAGGGCGTAAAAAAGCAAGCGCAGGTGCACTCAATGTCCATGCGGTCGTGAGGCAGACTGCCAGCATCACGGTCGCGCGCAGCGGCAAACGACGCTGTGCCCAATTGCGAATAGCGATCAGCACGGTACTGCCCATGGCAAAACCCACCGAAAGTGCCCCCAATGTCATCAGCAAGGGAAATGCCAGCGGCGTGAATCCAATGCGGTCCACCTGCCGCGCGAGAGGGTGCCCCGGCGGACCGTAGCTGTCGATCAACCAGAATCGGCCCTCGAAACCAGGGTAGGTCCAGGGACTGGTGATGGCGTTATCCGTCCATGACACCACAGCCAGCGCACGTTTCCATGCGGGGTCGGCCGGAGTTAACCAGTGAGTGCAGCTATCCACAAAGATGATCAAGGTGAGCAGGAATGGCAACCAGAGACAGCAAATCTGGCATAAGGCAACCATCACCGCAGCATGCCGACCGTGCCCCAACCGCAATCCACCGGGACTGGGCAGCGCCTCGCGCATGGGCACACGACGGAAGCGCCACAGCCGGATCATTTGCCAAATCCCCAGGAAAAACGCCGGAAACAACAGAACAAACACCGCATGATAGCCGCCGATCAGATCAGAGTGCTTGCCGATGAGATCGAAGGGCAAGGAAAAGGAGGACTTGCGCAAACGCAGAAAACTGCTGAAGGCCGCGACCAAGGCCCACAAGCCTAACAGCGACCAACACAAATCAATGACCCTCACGGGAAAGCTCAACAACGGTGTGCCGGAAAAACGCGGCGCACTCTGGGTGATCGCATCAAAGGCCTGCCGCATGGCCGCCACCGTGGGCCATCGCGCGCTCGGATCAGGCTCCAGCGCACGACGGATGAGCGGATCCATGCGCACATCCACGCGACGCAGCGAGGACACGGTCTGCCAAGCACCCCGTGGAGGCGTGCCCATCAACATGTCATAGAGAATCACCCCCAATGCATACACATCCGTCGTTTCCGTAGGTTGATAACCGGGAAGGTAGGCCTCCGGCGGCAGATACTCGGGCGTGCCCGCGATCACCCCCGCCATGGTCAGGGAAAACTGATGGACGCGTTTGTGCACCGGCATCGCCAGGCCGAAGTCCGCGACTTTGATGTGGCCCTCGGCATCGACAAGGATGTTGGACGGCTTCAGATCGCGGTGGATGACGCCATTGGCATGGGCGTATGCCACCGCATCACAGACATCGACGAACTTACGGTATGCCGTCTCGGGAGGAAAGCCGTGGGCCGGGATCTCATGGTGCAGTTCATGACCATCCACAAATTCCATGCACAAATACAGTCCACCCTCGATGTCGTCCGCGATGCCCGAATCCAACAGGCGCACAATGTGCGGGTGGCGCAGGGCACGCAGCACCCCGATCTCCTCTTCCAGGCGTTCGATCAAATCCGGCTCCGTGGCCGGTGCGACCTTGATGGCGGCCAGCACCCCGTCACTGTCGCGATGCCCGCGCCAGACGATGCCGAATCCACCCCGGCCGGCGATGCCGGTAATGGTCCACCCCGGGATGCGCGGCATGGGTGATTTTTCTTCCTCCAGCACGGACAGAAGCTTTTCGGCATCGAGGCCGAACAAGCGATCGCGCGGAGCCTCGGAGGAAGCGGGTGAAATCATGCAAAAAAACTACGCAATAAGGTTCTTTCGGTGACATCATTTTTCACCTCACACGGTGAGCATGTTTCTTAACTCCTCGTGCAAACGCACTTCACAATGAATGCCCAAGCGCTGGGCGGCGATTCCCAATAAATTCTGGCGGTAGCGCTGACGGAAGCGCACGGCTGCCTGCCGCAGGGCGGCGTATGTCATGGATAGGCCCTGACAGCATTCCGTGAAGTATTCCTCCGTAAGCGGAGCCTCCAGCGCAGGCAAGAGAGCCTCAAACAAGGGCTTGCGCGCGGTGCGGGTGTAGTGGTCAAGGAGCATTTCCAGCGCCTCATCGATCACACTCATCGCCCAAGCACGTGCATAGACTTTTTCCGGATCCAACATATGACTGTGTTGTTCGAGGTAATGATTTTCCGCAGACGCCCAATCGACCGACACATGCGGACTATGTCCTCCCCGCTTCGCGCTTTGTTGGCTTCTGACAGTGCTTGCCAACTGGTTGGAAAACGATTTCAACAGCAGCGAACGCAGTTTGCCGCGAGTGGGGTCCGCCTTCTCCAACAGCCCCTGGCTGCACACCTTCTCCATGAAGTCCTGCACCTGGTCCGCCGCATCCTCCGCGCTCCATCCTCGTTGACGCGCCCAGGCATAGAGAGGAAACCAGTAAAGCCCGATCCATGACCCCAGCGGCTCCCCGCAGACCCGCGCCCGCCTTACCATGCTCCAATCGGTGGTGGCAAATCTGCCGTTACGGGTCTTGAACAGTTGTTGCCACTCCTCAGATTGACGATTGCTAGTCCAGTTTTCGTCACGGTTCATGTCAGTAGTGGTCACAGTAAATCAACGGATTACCAGCGCAAGCTTTTGCTATGCCAATTTTATGCAAAAAATCGCTCCTCACCCTTCATGTCGGACGTGAAGTCTGAATAAAGCATCTTCCCAGCCGCGTATCAGCAGCAGGGCGCTCGGGCGTTCTGCTACATCCCGTGACATGGAAGTGCACCTGTTTCTATCGCCCAGCTCACCTTTTTCCTTTCTCATGAGAACCTTCTTCCTCTTCCTCACTCTCGCCACCGCCCAGGAGCTGCCCTCCACCGGACTGCTGCTCGATCTCGATGCCACGAAAGGCGTCACTCTCGCAGAGGGGGGAAAGGTCATTTCATGGCAAAACCAAGTGGCCACATCACCCGCCAAGATCTTCGTGCATCGCGATCAAGGTCGCAAGGAACCGGGCAGTGGCTGCCCCACCCTGCGCAACGACATTCAGGCACTCCAACATCAGCCCGCGCTGGTCTTTCGTCAGCAGGAGCTGGTTTGCATGGAGGAGGATGTCTTCGATTCCCTCACCACCGGCCAGGGCCACACGTGGATGGCGATCATCGCGGTGCATCAGCAACGGGCGGGATTGAAAGACGTGAATTCGTTTTTCGGCAACCTGCGCAATGGTGGAAAATACGAAGGAGTCTGGGGGTGCGTCAATGACGACAACACCCTTTGGTGGGGCACACGCAACGGACTGACATTCGGCCGCTTCGATGCAAACAACCCGCAACTGCTAGGCCCCAAACTCGCGTCCGATACCTTTTATCTCATCGCCGGCCGCATGGCAGCAGGGCAGGGCGATGTGTCGTTAGAACTTTTTGTGAACGAACCCAAACCAGTGGCCAACGCGCCGTTTCCGGTCAACCCGCAGGCCAATCCCTCGCGCATGACCGTAGGCCAGGAGCGCGATGCCATCGAGCATCCCGGTCACGAATCCTTCGACGGGGAAATCGCCCGCTTCCTGATCTGGAATCGCCCGCTTTCTGACGATGAGTTGCAGAAAGCCATGGCTGCCTTGCGGAAAAAGTATCTCAAGCCGTAGTGGGAAGGGATTGCCGGATGGTGCAGTGGGGATAACTCCATGGAATTTTCAACGCCACGATCTCAAATCGAACCATTCTCTGGATCGAGGAATTCTGCTGGGTATCCCACTGCTTTCCCGCAAGTATGACCCATTTGTCGACCTAACAGAAAATGTAATGCTTACATCCAAGGCCCCATTCACTCCCACCGGGTAGCGATGAAGGACCATAGCCGTGGGATTCATCCCACGGACCGCATCTACCGTACCCCTGTGCCGCGTAGCGTCACCATCCATGGTGCTTCAGGGAAGCCTCTCTCTACTTTCCCTCAAAAATCGCCCACTTGTTGGTCTAGCAGAAAATAAAAATGCTTAAATCCAAGGACCGACCCCATTCACGACCTGAAACCTCAAAACCGGATGCGGCAGCAACTTATGAATTGCAGAGCGGCTAGGAAAGGAGCATGTTCGATCCGTGAGCAGGTAAATCAAACGAGAAAAAAGATAAAACATACGACAACAATGCAAACAACTGGAGAAAATGTTCCAATGCGAGCACTGAGCCAGGTGATGCTTTGCGGGTTGAGGCATGAGGATGGGATACCAGATTCTCTCGCCGCAGATCCTCAAGCAATCGACTGGCTGTTTCATGAACTCCATACTGCAGAATACTCGTCTAAAAAACTGGCCGAATTTTTGTTTCGGCACTATCCAGATGATTCGCGCTTCCGGTTGTGGAAGAATCGCGCGTTTCGTCCGTATTTAGGCGAAGATGGACTAGAAAGTGAAGGGGTCTATCAATTTGTCGGAGAACATGAACCAAATCATCCATGGCTGGATTCTTTTATGGAACAGGCTGCTTATGATTTTTGTGATCTCGGCTGCGGAACCTATTTTGGAAAAGATTTCAAATCACACTTAAGGGATCGATTCGAGCAACGTGTTGGAATCATTGGCGCAGCAGCTAGCCAAGTTAGTAACATTGCGAACGTAGATGAAGACACCCTCAAGCAGTGGGTTGCAAGCTCTCGATATAGCGTAGCCATCAAGCTAGCAGCAGTTCGGGAGCTTTTCGCGCGCAATGAGTTCGATTTTTTATTCGAAGGAGACATTTCATATAACGTGGAACAACAGGTAATGGGTATGTTACGCAACAAGCAAGCATACCCGTTACTGGTCGCTGCACAAAATATACTTTTCAAAGGGAAATACAACAGCTTCGCATTTTCGATTTTGTTGGAAAATTGCTCCAGCGAGTCAGAGTTTGTTGCATTGTACGAGCGCGCCGCTGAGCTGGGTTGGCACAACAACGGACGATTCATTGACAAAGTCAAAGAATTAGGAAGCACGTTGCCTTTGTCCGTCGTGCGTAGAGTAATCATGAACGATTTAGATTGCGGCTATCGCACTCCAGATGCAGTGCGCATTCTCTTTTCCCGAGTGAGTGAAGATCCATCAATTCTTGATTGCATCAAATCGTTGATTGCAAATTGCACATCCAGCGATTCGTTCTTCAAATCTTTGTCGTATTTACTGGATATTCATTGGGATCGAAACTGGATACGTGATATGACATTGAGGTTTAAAGAAAAAAATGATTGGTGTAATTACGACTTATTAGCTCGAATCGGTGATGAAAAATGCATTCACGAAGTATTGCAAGGCATAGGTAACGTGCTGAAGATCGAAGCTAAAAGTGCATTGTGTGCCGCAGGTCGCTACCTTTACAAAGATCCTAGAGTAAAAAAAATTCTTATCGAAAAAGCCCGAAGTAACTGCGAATCAGCTCTGCAATGGGTGGCCTTACGGTATTCTGATGATCCAAAGGTACAAGATATTCTTGAAGCGAAACTGCAACGTCCGACATCAACTAAATTAATTCAAACCCTCTGCATGCAAGAAGCCATGCTGCCACATGTGCGCGAGCGGTTTTTGGAATCGCTTAATAATTCAGCTAAGCTCTATAGCATTCATTGCGATGCGATTCTTGCGCTACGCCACGTTCGAGAGGAATTGGCAATGGAAACTACCAAACATTGGCAGCAGATGATTGACTCATATCAAGGGACATTTTCCAGTGTATACTCGATGTGGTTTTCATGGGAGCCTGTGTTAGATCAGGTTATTGCAAAAATTCGCACAGGTGAACTAAACCATGGTTTGCGGGAGTTGATTTTGCAACTTTCGGATTACGCAGATATCTCAGACGCTTTGCAAGATGGTATCCGTGCCGTAATGGGAAACCGTAACTCTAGTGACATGATGGACGTGGTAGATGCTATTCTCCTGCTTGGTCTAATTTACGGCAATAAGCATGAGACAGTTGCGTTCTTCAAAGAGATTGTTGAGAGAGAATCAACGACGCAGCATTATGGCGTAGAGACAGCTTTTGCTGAAGCGCTGCGGCTTGGTAGCCGTGGAGAAGACGAGTTTCAGTGGGCTCTGCGCACACTACGCAACACACGAGTTCTCGCGACTTTCGGACCTCGCATTCTCGTACATTTCTTCGGGAGAGGATCAAATGTAGTCGATGCTTTGCGGATTTTTTCTCTATCTCACGATCATTCCGCTTTAGCAAATGCGTCAATGAGCTTGTTGTTAAGTGAATTTGATGAGGCAGTTCCACTCAATACCCGTGCGGCATTGGAAGCTATGTGCGCGAATGAACGCGAACATTTTTTTTCAGATCTTTCTACAAAGCTGCCAAGCTATCTAGGCGAGTTGGTCCATTTCACTCTGAATGATCCATCTGCGCCAGTGAGGAAGAGCGCGTTGTCCGCTTTGCATAAGGGGGTGATTTGGTATAAATCATTAGAGAATTGGAGTGATCGCGAGTTTGCTTTGAAATGCCTCCAAAGGAGAGAGCTCACGGAGATGGCTGCTGATCTCTTGGGTAAATGGTTTCCCGAGGATGAATCCGTAGCTGAGTGCATCATTGATGCTGTATCTCGTTTTCCCCACACGAAGTTATTACGCCAGCTAGCAGATTCTTTCGGTAATACGACAGTCGCTACATCATTTTTGTTAGAAAATGTGAGAAAATCGCAAAAAATCGCAAACTCTCTAACCGTGATACCGCGCTGCACCTGTCTTCGATGTCTTGGTTTCGATTGTGAGGAATACGCTGCGTTGTTGATACGTTTGCATTATCCTCCGTTTGATTAAATGCTTGAGGCAAAGGTGTTGGTCGCTAATATACTCAACGATCCATGGATCGAAATTGGGAAAGCCTACGGTCTAATCAAAGCCGTAACGTATGGACTAAATCATACCGAAAAATTATTACATTATGAAAAAATCATACGCAGTGAAGCCTACAATAGAAATCAAACATGCATTGCGCTAGTTAGCGAATCTACCCAGGATGGAGCAGCGTTGGAATTGTTAGAAAATCTTCTAAATGATCCGAATCAAGAGTTGCGGAAAACGATAGCAAAAACTTGCAAGTCGTTTTATTTCGCTGATACAAAAAGAAACCAACAAATTCATCTGCTACTGCATGAAATCGACCATTTGCCTGAGTGTCAAATCGATCTAGGGGGGCTTTCTAATACTTCAGGATCACAGTGAGCCGATCATGAATGCGGGCATCTCCGGGGTCATCTCCGGGGTCAGTCCTCGCTCGGTAACATTTTTATTTTCTGCTAGACCAACAAGTGGGCAATTTTTGACGGAAAGTAGAGGGGGCTTCCCTAATGTACCATGGATGGTGACGCTACGCGGCACAGGGGCCGGAGGGATGCGGTCCGTGGGATGAATCCCACGGTTATGGTCCTTCACCGCTATCCAGGGGGAGTGAATGAGGCCCTTGGATGTAAGCATGATATTTTCTGTTAGGCCGACAAATGGGTCATACTTGCGGGAAAGTAGAGGGATACCCAGCAGAATTCCTCTATCCAGAGAATGGTTCGATTTGAGATCGTGGCGTAGAAAATTCCATGGCGGTGTTTTCGTTGCCAGATCCCGCCAGCGGGAAGAGACGCTCTCTGCCATGCCTGCATATCGGATTGACACCCTTGCGCCCTTGTCACATCGTCCATTCATTGCACCATGAAACCTTTACTCATCCTCCTCACCCTCGCACCCGGCGTGCTTCTTGCCGAGCTCACGGTGCCGCATTTCTTTTCCGATCACATGGTCTTGCAGCGTGAGCGCGCCGCCGCGATCTGGGGCAAAGCGGATGCAAATGCCGAGGTGACCCTTTCGTTCAAAGGCAATACCGCCACCACCAAAGCCGCGGCCGATGGCACATGGCGCACCAGCATTGAGACGGGCAAGGCCGATGCCACCGGAGCCAAGCTCACCATCAGCTCGGGCGGAAAAAACATCGACATCCAAGATGTGCTCGTCGGTGAAGTCTGGTTCGCTTCAGGGCAATCGAACATGTCATTCACCATGAGCGGCTGCGCCATGTATCAGACACTCATCGATGAAGCGAACGACCCTGCCTTGCGCATGTTCACCGCTCCCCGTGTGGCGACGCTGGAGGCCATGGATGACATCGATGGCGCGTGGCAATCGGCGAATCCGAAAAACGTGCCGCGCTTTTCCGCTGTGGCTTATTTTTTCGCACGCAAGCTGCGCCAGGAACTCGGCGTGCCTATCGGAGTGATTCACAGCTCATGGGGTGGCAAGCCGATCGAAACCTTCACCAGTCGTGAGGCTCTGAACACCTTGCCCGCCACGAAGAAACTCGTGGATGCCGCCATCAAGGACGATGCCGCTTTTGATGCTGCCAAAGCCAAGGCACAATACGGCAAAATACTCGCGCAGTGGAAAAAAGCGATGGAAGAATACAAGGCGAAACCCGATGGCAACAAAGGACGCGCACCCCAGCGCCCCGTCATGCCGCGCCGCGCTCTCGCCACCGATGGCAAACCCGGTGTGTTGTTCAACTCGATGATTCATCCGTTCATCGGCTACACCATGCGCGGTGCGATCTGGTATCAGGGCGAGGCGAACCGTGGCGCTGGCTCGGCCCCTTACGATCAAACACTGCCGCTGATGATCGCAGACTGGCGCAAGCGCTGGGATGATTCATTTTCCTTCTACTACGTGCAGTTGGCGAACTTCGGACAACCCACTTCCGAGCCCGGCGCGCAAGACGGTTGGGTCAATGTCCAGGATGCCATGCGGCGTGTGCTTCAAACGGTGCCGAAAACCGGCATGGCCGTGATCAACGAGGTCGGCGAGGCGAATGACATCCATCCGAAAAACAAGAAGGATCCCGGTGAACGTCTGGCTCTTTGGGCTTTGGCGAAGGATTACGGCAAAGACCTGGTATACTCCGGACCACTCTATCAGAAACACGAGATCGTCAAGGATGCCATCCGCATCACCTTCGATCATGCCGGAAAGGGCTTGAAAGTTCGCGGAGAAGAACCCTTGAAACGTTTTGAGATCCGCGGTGCCGATGGCAAATGGCACTGGGGCGATGCCGTCATCGAAGGCAAGAATGTGATCGTCGTGAAAAGCAAGAACGTCACACAACCCGTCGCCGCGCGTTACGCTTGGGCCGCCAATCCCGAGGGCGCGAATCTGATCAACAGCGAAGGCCTGCCTGCCTCGGTCTTTGTCACCGTTTCTGCGAAACCATGAAATCCGTCGTTTTTTCCTGCCTGCTTCTCTCCATCGGATCCGCGATTGCCGTGGAAAAGGCGAGACCGAACATCCTGTTCATCGCTATCGATGACCAGAACGATTGGATCGGTCACATGGGAGGTCATGCGCTGGTGAAAACCCCGCATCTCGACAAACTGGCCGCACGAGGAACCACGTTTCTCAACGCCCATTGCCAATCACCGTTGTGCAATCCCTCACGCACCAGCCTTCTGTTAGGGCGGCGTCCTACCTCCACCGGCATCTACGGTCTCTCGCCTTTGCCGCGTGAATTGCCGCTGTTGCAAAACGCCAAATCCCTGCCGCAGTACTTCGCGGATCACGGTTACCGCACCTATGCCACCGGAAAAATCTTCCACAGCGGCACCTCGGCCGGTGGCGGTAAAAAACTCGGCAAGGAATTCCAAACCACCGCTCCGATCGGCGGAGTGGGCACGATGCCACCCCAAAAACTGGTAGGGGAGACTCCCATGGGCAACAACCGCCTTGTCGATTGGGGCGTGTGGCCGCTGGACAATGATGATAGCTCCAAGGGTGACTACAAGGTCGCGACGTGGACCATCGAGCAAATGAAATCCGCTCCCAAGGATCAGCCGTTTTTCATCGCCGCCGGATTTTTTCTGCCGCACGTACCTTGCTACGCCACGCAGAAATGGTTCGACCTTTATCCCGATAACGACAGTGTGCTGCCTAAAGTGTTAGACTCCGACCGCGACGACACACCGCGTTTTGCCTGGTATCTCCACTGGAAGTTGCCGGAGCCCCGGCTGTCCTGGCTGCGGGAAAAAAACCAATGGCGCAATCTCGTGCGCAGCTACCTGGCGTGCACGAGTTTTGTCGATTCGCAGGTCGGGCGTCTGCTCACGGCGCTCGATGAATCGGGTCATGCGGAAAACACCATTGTTGTTTTATGGAGCGATCATGGCTGGCACCTCGGCGAAAAAGGCATCAGCGGGAAAAACACCCTGTGGGATCGCAGCACCAAGGTTCCCCTGATCTTCGCCGGTCCCGGCGTAAAAGCCGGCCAACGCTGCACGCAGCCTGCCGAATTGTTAGACATGTATCCCACGCTGATCGAACTCACCGGACTGCCGCCTCACAAGGAGCTTGATGGACTGAGTCTCGTGCCCCAGCTCAAAGACGCCAGCACCAAACGCGAGCGACCCGCCATCACCACGCACAACCAAGGGAACCACGGCATCCGCAGCGAACGCTGGCGCTACATCCGCTACGCCGATGGCTCGGAAGAGCTCTACGACATGATCGCCGACCCTAACGAATGGCACAACCTCGCCAACAAGCCTGAGAACGCTGCGATCATCGCCGAACACAAAAAATGGCTGCCTCAGCCCGACCTGCCCCTCGCGCCCCAAAGTGCCGCCCGCATTCTCACCTACGATCCCAAAACCGACACCGCCGTCTGGGAAGGCAAAACCACGATTCGGCGCAAGGATCCGATTCCCCAGTGAAACCGGAGCGAAGTCATATCCGCACCTCGTTCCCCTAACGCATTTACTCCTTGCCCAGCTCTTTCTCCGTCCACGGGTTCACTTGCGCTTTGACTTTTTCGCGAACAGCTTTGACCTGATCCGGGGAAATGGCGCTGGCGTCGTTGCTCCAGGACTGGCGGGCGTAGGTCAGCACATCGGCGATTTTCTGGTCATCGAGGTCGTTGTGCGGTGGCATCACGCTGGTGAATTTCACACCTTTCACGGTGACGGGTCCTTGCAGCCCTTTCAGCACGATCTTGATCGGCAGCTCCGGATCATTCACGAGCCACTCGGAACCATCCAGCGGCGGAAACGCGCCGGGTGTGCCCTGACCATCCGGTTGGTGACAGGCAGTGCAGGTCAGCGCGTACACCTCCGCTCCCCGCTTGTGCACCGCCGTGTCGATCACATTTTTTTTCTGCACCGCGACACTTGGTTTCGCCGCATTCGCATACCACGCCCGCAAACCATCCAGGGCGGATTGAGGACTGCCGCTGGAACCGATCTTGATCAAGGACACATCATCAAACCACGCCGTGCCCGTCGATCCACCATAGCCGCCGAACAAGCAATGCAGCAGCTCTCGGCCATCACCATCTGTCTTGAAATCAAAGCTCAACAACTTCCAGTCCGCCGTGCCACTCACCGCCTCCGAGCGCTGCTGCGCGCCGTGAACATTCAGAAGCGCACCCACCCCACCGGTCTTGGCCACCTTTTCCGTGCGCACCCATCCTGAAAAGCGATAGCTGGTATTCGGCTCCAGCGACATCTCGATCCCGGCACCGGCATCCACCGACTGTGTGGCGGAAATTTGTAGACACTTGCCGCCGTTGCGACCCTGATCCGAACTGCTGAGTTTCACCGAGTTGCGATTGCCGCCATACATGCGCAGCGACCAACCTTTCGGCACACCGTTTTCTTCTATCGAAAAGTCAGCATTCGGCAACAGGTTCACCGGCGCGGGCTTCTTGATGTCATTCCCATCCTTGCCACCTTTGGCATCAGCCAACGCGATGATTTCCGCCGCATGACGACGCGCGGCAATCTGCCAGGCATCGGCGAGCACAGGATCGGAAAACAAATTGCGCTCCGGATCTTCCGCCATCGCCAGCAATTTCTCCGCCGCTTCCCGCGCGGGCGCCCCATACGAGAGAGCCACCAAAGTCTCAGCCAGATCGCGAGGCGAGTGGCTGCCCATGTTTTTTGCCTGGGTGGAACTCAACAACAACGCTGGTGCCGTTCTTCCGGCATGATCCACCGCCAAGCGACGCAGACCACGATTGCCAGAACGCAGGGCCGCAGTCGTGGTGTCATCGTCCAGTGACTGCCATGCCATCAGGACTGCGAAGGCATGAGGCGATGCCACTTCCGCTTTTTTCACCAGTGCTTTCAGCGCATCCACGACAGTGCTTTTGCCTGCTTGCACCAGCAGCGACTGTGCGCTCATGCGCCAGAACAAATTCGCATGGGAAAGCCCGGCCACCAGCGAGGCTGGCTTCGATGGCTCCAATTTCGGATTGGCATCATCCGCCGATCCCACCGGATAAATCCGATAGACCCGCCCGTGTTGCGTGTCGCGCACCGGTGTTTCGTATGCATTGCCCTTGCCGTTTTTCGCATCCAGCCCCGAATTGTTTTTGTTAGGCGTGGGGTTGTGCTGGATGATGAGGTTATACCAATCACTGATCCACACCGCGCCATCGGGCCCTGTCTCCGCCGCCACCGGTCCGGACCAGGCATCCGCCGAACTGTAGAGGTTGTTGTAGAGCTGCTTCGCCTGATAACCCGCACCATTCGCCTCCACCACAAACTGACCCACCAGCTTTCCGGTGGCCTCCGTCACAAAGGCGTATTTCTCGCGATACTCTTCTGGAAAACGCGTGGACGTGTAAAAACTGTGTCCCGCCCCCGCCGTGTAGCGCTCGAACTGATCCACCTGCCGGATATCGTTCGAGGACGGATTGAACAAAGGATTGTCATCCGCGCGCGGCGTTTTCGGCTGACTCAATCCAAAAGCTTCGTAACGCTCCTTGGCAAAGGTATAAACCCACGACGGATTGCCGTTGGCCGTGGAACCGAGAATGGAAAAATCCGAGGTAAAGCCCAGCCCCCAGGTGTTGTTGGTGGTGCTTTGCAGGTATTCCAACTTCGAGCCATCCGCCCGGAAACGGAACAGCCCCGAGGAAAACGAGTGCTTCTCCCCGCCCACCGTACCGCGATAGCCGCTGTAGCCCACCGTGGCATAGACCCAGTTGTCCAGGCCGAGCCGCATGTTCGAGACCCCGGCATGCGTGTCCCCTGTGCCGAATCCCTCAATGATCGTTTTCCTCACATCCGCTTTGTCATCGCCATTCGTATCTTCTAACAAAAGAATCTCGGAAGCATTGGTGCAAAGCAGTTGCGTGCCGACGAAACACAGCGAGGTGGGGATGGAGAGCTTGTCGGCAAACACCGTGAACTTGTCGGCCCGGCCATCGCCATCGGTATCCTCGCAGATGGTGATCTTGTCGTGGCCCATCTTGTTGTCGTGCAGGTTGTTCGGATAATCGACCGTTTGCAGCACAAACGCCCGACCCTTGTGATCCCAGGCGACGTTGATGGGATTGACAATGTCCGGCTCGCTGGCGAAGAGCGCGATTTCAAAGCCCACCGGCACCTGCGCCATTTTCAGCGAGTCTTCCGGCTTCAAGGGCTTCTGACCCTGAGGAATCAACTCGCGCTTCAGATAGCCGGGCAATTTCATCGGCTCCATCTCCAGCTTCGGCAAGTCCAGGGCCTTGAGTTTGCCATAGGCCTCCGGCCCCACCGACCAATAGACCGCGCGCTTCAACAGCTCATGAAACTGCGGCAAATCCCAGACCCGGTGATCGTGACCCGATGCCGTGTAAAACACCCGCCCTTTGCCCTGCTGACGCACCCACGTCCATGGTTCCTGGTCGCGCGTTTGCAGAATGACACGGTCGTCGCCGTGATGGTCATGCTCATACGTTTCATCCCACGCGGAAAACCCCTGATAGCCTTGCATGATCGGATGCTTCGCATTCACCGTCTTCGGCTCGAACACCCCCGTGGTGTGCGACTTGAAACGCCCGCCCACCAGCTTGATGAACTCCGGTGATCCGCCGTAGCAAGCCGACGCACAATGAATCGGCAAAAATCCATGACCGCTCTCCACAAAGTCCGTTAAGGCCTTGAGTTGCTCCGACGGCATCGCCTGGTTCTGGTTCCAGTTGCCATACATCATCACCGCATCGAAGTGCCGCAAGGTCTCCGCCTTGAACACCTCGGCCGGATTTTCGGCATAGGTGACATTGATCCCCTCCGTCCCCAGATTGCGTTTGATCACCCGGTAACGAGTCACCGGGTCATGCCCGGGATGCGCCGCCGTCGGTGCCCCGAAAAACAACACCTCCAGGCGGCGTGCCTCTTTTTTCGGCTGGATCAAGGAGGCCGCCAGCGCGGACAAACAAAGGAAAAGTGGAAGGATCAGGCGCATAAACAGCAGGTGGTGACAATACCCCGAACGTAGCTCGCGCTTGTCAGAAATCGAGTTTGCGTTGTGTCATCGTAAGCGTAGTCCCAACTACCATATGATGAATCTCGCATAGCCCCATCACACT
>ERZ1066127.83-NODE-83-length-62471-cov-45.971466_pt1 | contig 62471 bp, 52 predicted proteins | sample MGYA00382774_ERZ1066127 | MGnify/ENA primary metagenome ERZ1066127 (study PRJEB33369, sample SAMEA5778357) | biofilm metagenome | biome: Industrial cooling water; feature: Water cooling tower basin; material: Biofilm | place: United Arab Emirates | collected...
GCGGCTACACAAACAAAGCCCGCCTTCGCGGGCTATAAAATATTAGATCTAAGCGCAATCCATATTACTGGGTGCTGGCGTCTGCTGTGGCGTTCTTCCCGCCTTTGAGAGTGCGAATAGCGGTCATAACTTCTGGTACTGCTAGCACTAAGGACGCCAAAGATGCTAGGGTAGCAACTTGGCAGTATTCGCAAAAAGCTTTGTTTTCTGCCCATTCTTCCCGCGCTAACTCGACAGAAATTGCACAATCAGTTAGCAGCTTGATACCCATTGCAATTGGTAAAAGCGGATTGCGCCTCGCGCGATCGAGTCCACCAGCAGCAGCTAGCCAAGCGGTGAGGGCGTAATTAACCACCATTATCGGGCCATCGGGCGAGTTAAATCGGCTGTAAGCATAGTTAGATGCATCGACGCGATCTGCATCGAAAATCTTCTGCCCTGGCGGATCTGGTAAGTGATTAACTATACCTGTCTGGTAAAGCGTTACCAGTTGTCCCATCGAACCCCCTAGCATAGACAAACCGATAATCGCCCGCCGACGGCTCATGTGGGGATTTTTGCCCTCGCGCAGTTCTTGACTGAGTTGTTGTGGTTCCATGAAGTGCAATCCTTGGGTAAGAAAGAGAGATTGCCTACCATTTTCAGAATCCGCTTCGCTCCTTTCCCCATACCCAGGACATACTTTTTTTAGAGCGATCGCTACATAACGTAAGTTGCTAGTTACATCGAAGCAGACTGGTAATCGGTAATCGGTAATCGGTATTTGCCACGATTACATCACCAATCACCAATTAGCAATTACCAATTACCCATTAGCCATTACCAATTACCAATTAGCAATTACCAATTACCAATTAGCAAAAAAAAGGTAGCACAGTGAGTTGTGCTACCTCTGACGACACCAAACTTGTTGCTTTTTAACCTAAGCTATTGGAAATATCTTGGAACACACTTAGGTTATTTAAAATCAGATAAGCAAAGAACGCTCCGCCGACACCGCCAATCAAAAAGCCGACAGAAAACTGACTCCATCCTTCTAGTGTTTGCAGCGTTTCTGGGACGTTGGGAACCGTTGTTGCAAACCTGGGGCGAGGAACTGTTTCCAAACGCTGCACAAACGTGGCGCTGCCGTAAATCGATAGGCAAACTGTCAAAATCACAATTAAACCCGATGCGGATAACAAACCCACTAAGTTAGCCATTTCAGCATCTCTTAATGGCCCTAATTTAGCAAAGGGGCCAATTAACCAGTAACCGTGAGCCATGCCAATTTCTAAACCCCGCGATAGGGAAGATAACCCCGGACGGTAAATTGGCAAGTTTTTCAGCAAGTTCAAGGTAAGATCGGAAGAGTTGATTGGAGTGGCAAGGTTCCCAGTTTGGGGATTCCCTGCTGGTCGAACCATGTCACCTTTTTTGAAGTCAAAACCAGCGGCTTCACCGCGGGCGCGAATCGCGTGCCAAATGTGACCGCAGATGAATAAGACTGCTAAAACAAAGTGGAAACTTGCTAACCATCCTCGGGCAGAAACCAAGCCTGTAGAAGCTTCTAGAGTGCCAACGGGGCCGTAAAATACTTCCGGATATACGGTATTGTTGACCGATACAAAGTAGGCGGCGAGAAATCCCATGTATGCGATCGCGCCGATGCTATAGGACAGATACGCTTCTCCAGACCAAATTAAAACCCGTTCTGCCCAGGCAAAAGGCTTGGTCAAAATGTGGAAAAAGCCACCTAAAATGCAGAGCGAACCCACCCAAATGTGACCGCCGATAACATCTTCTAAATTATCAACTGCCGCCATTCCTTCTGAACCGTGCGCGCCAAACAAATAACCAAAAATTGTTCCGGGGTTGAGCGTTGGATGATTGATAATTCGCACATCGCCGCCCCCTAAAGCCCAAGGGTCAAAAACTCCACCCCAAAACATTGCTTTTGCAACTAAAAGCCACGCACCTAAGCCTAAAATTGTCAAGTGAATTCCCAAAATTGTCGTCATCTTGTCCTTGTCTTTCCAGTCATAACCGAACAAGCCCGCCAAAGTTGGGTTATCTTCTAAAACTTCAGGCCCCAAAAGCGAGTGATAAATCCCACCAGCCCCCAAAATAACTGAAGGAATGATATGCAAAACTGCAATGACAAAATAGGGATAGGTGTCAATAACTTCACCACCAGCCCCCACACCAAAACCGAGAGTTGCTAAATGGGGTAATATAATTAACCCTTGCTCGTACATCGGTACATCTGGATTAAAGCGCGATATTTCAAACAACGTCATCGCACCCGCCCAAAATACAATCAATCCAGCATGGGCGACGTGGGCGCCTAGTAATTTACCCGACAAGTTAACTAGGCGAAAATTGCCCGACCACCAACCAACGTTGGGTATTTTCTTCTGGTAAGGACTTTCAGAAATTACTGCGGTCATGTGTTTAAATTCCTCGCTCGAGATTTGGGTTTCTTGAGTTATTGTGGTTGAGGCAGAACTGCTTCTGGACTGATGCGACCTTTGCGAAAGTCAAGTCCGCGCGATCGCAAGGCGTGCCAAATATGACCTTGCAAGAAGAAGAACGCTAACCAAAAGTGCGTATTTGCTAACCAAGTCCGCGCAGTTACTAAGTCTGGATCGGGTGAAGAAAAGTAAGGCACAATACCTTGCCGAATTACCAAAGCAGGGCCGTAAAATACTTCGGGATAAACGGTAGTATTGACCGAAACAAACAGGGTAGCGATAAAACCCATTAAGGCTAATGCACCCAAACTGTAAGATAGATAAGCTTCCCCAGACCAAACAAATAACGGATGCGTCCAAGAAAAAGGTTTAGTTACAATGTGGAAAATCCCCCCAGCAATGCAGATAGCACCGATCCAAATATGTCCGCCGACAACATCTTCTAAGTTGTCCACGCCAGCCAGCCAAAACTTGCCAACTGCACCAAACAAATAGCCAAAGATCGTCGCTGGATTCAATGTTGGGTTAGAAATTACCCGCACATTTTCTACGGCAGGGTCGTACAAGCCGCCAAAGTACATTGCTTTCGCAACTAAAAGAAATGCACCCAATCCCAATAGTACTAAATGAATGCCCAAAATATTGGTCATTTTGTTAGTATCTGCCCAATCGTAACCGAAAGCAGGAACTTTGTTTTCTAAGGTTTCGGGACCTTGCAGCGAATGAAAAATTCCGCCGAAACCTAAAAAAGCAGACGAAATTAGATGCAATGCGCCAATGACGAAGTAGGGGTAAGTATCTACAACTGCACCCCCTGCTCCCACACCCCAACCTTGGGAGGCGAGATGGGGTAGCAAAATTAATCCTTGCTCGTACATCGGTTGAGCGGGATTAAAATGATTCAACTCAAATAAGGTCATGGCTCCAGCCCATAATACAATCAGACCGGAATGAGCCACGTGAGCGCCTAGTAATTTTCCCGATAAGTTTGTGAGTCGAAAATTACCAGCCCACCAGGGAACTTCAGTAGCATCTTGCTCTACCGATAAAGTACTGCGTTGCGAAATTGTTGTCACAGCTTTATGCCTCCAAGGGGAATTTTGGATTTCAGATTTTAGATTTGGGATTTGGGATTTTAGATTGGATTAATTGCTCAAATCTGCAATCTGCAATCTGCAATCTGCAATCAAACTAAATCTGCAATCTACAATCAAATTTTGAACTCTTTCTTGATTTGAGCTACCCAGGCTTTGATGCGCGCTTCAGTCATTTCTGACTGATTATCTTCATCAATTCCAAGACCGATAAATTTACCGTTCTCTAATGCCTTGGAGTCGTTAAAGTCGTAACCTGCTGTAGGCCAATCGCCGATGCGAGTTGCACCGCGTTCGGCAATTTTTTCGGCGAGGATACCCATCGCATCTAAAAAATTATCCGGGTATCCCATTTGGTCGCCGACGCCAAAATAAGCTACCTTTTTGCCGTTGAAATCAATCTCGTCCAATTCTGGGAAAAATCCTTCCCAATCGCTTTGCAATTCCCCGATATTCCAAGTTGGCGAACCGATAATTAAATATTCGTAGGCTTCGAGGTCTTCTTTTTGCGCTTCGGCGATGTCGTGCAAGTCTACGACATCCTCGCCAAGTTCTTTTTGCAGCATCTCGGCTACATCGGCAGTTTTCCCTGTTTGGCTGCCGTAAAACAAACCGATCTTTGTTGACATTGACTCTCCTGTAGTTCTTGGCCTTTAGTGAGAAAAATACTCAAATAATAGCACAACTGCGTGCTGGACAGCGGCACCCAGATCTCGATTTTGCTGGTGCGATCGCATAGTTCCTCTCTCCTGGGAAAACCTATCCGATCCTGGCTGCGCGATCGCTGGACTGCGCGAGTCAATGCTTGCCACCTGCTATACCTCCTTTGCTCCTTATTGCAAAATATATTCAATTGCTTATTTAAGAGATTACACGCAAATGCAAATAATTGAGAATAAATTGCAATAAAAATTCCTGATAGCTTTGATAGAAAACAAGGGAATTTACTGATGACACCGATATCCCCCATGTGAAGAATCGCTAAGATTGAAGAAGTATTAACCCGTGCAAAATCGCAAATGACCTCAACATTACTCAAAACTCCTCCGCTCAACGCACCAACCATCCGCCGACTCGACAACGGATTGACAATTGTGGCGGAACAGATGCCAGTTGAAGCGGTAAACCTGAGTCTGTGGTTAAATGTTGGCTCGGCTGTAGAATCCGACGAGATCAACGGCATGGCTCACTTTTTGGAGCATATGATCTTCAAAGGCACCGAGCGGTTGGCTAGCGGTGAGTTTGAGCGTTTAGTTGAGGAGCGAGGCGCAGTTACCAATGCCGCTACCAGCCAGGATTACACCCACTATTACATCACTGCCGCACCCCAAGATTTTGCCAAGCTAGCGCCGTTGCAAATGGACGTGGTGTTGAATCCCAGCATCCCCGACGAAGCATTTGAGCGCGAACGATTCGTAGTATTAGAAGAAATTCGTCGTTCTGATGATAATCCTCGCCGCCGCAGCTATCAGAGGACGATTGAAACCGCGTTTGAAGTGCTACCCTATAGACGCCCGGTATTGGGGCCAGTATCGGTTATAGAGGCTCTCAAACCCCAGCAGATGCGCGATTTCCACGCTAGATGGTATCAACCCCAGTCAATGACAGCCGTAGCCGTAGGGAATTTGCCAGTAGAAGAATTAATCGAAATTGTGGCAGAAGGAATCGAGCCTAAAAAAGCATCTAACCCATCACCGATTGCCGATTACCAATTACCAATTACCCAACCAGAACAGCCTTTTAAAGAAATTGTCCGCCGCGAATACGTTGATAGCAGTTTACAACAAGCAAGGCTGATGATGATTTGGCGCGTGCCCGGATTAACCGATTTGCACGAAACTTATGCGCTGGATGTTTTGGCAGCAATTTTAGGCAGCGGGAGAACATCGCGTTTGGTGAAAGATTTGCGAGAAAATCGGCGATTGGTGACGAATATTTCGGCTAGCAATATGACCAATCAAATCCAGGGAACGTTTTATATTTCCGCGCAATTGCCGGTGGAGAATTTAGCCGAAGTGGAAAGTGCGATCGCATCCCACATCCGCGAAATCCAAACTTCCCCCGTAACCAAAGCCGAAATCGCCCGCGTCAGGACGCAAGTCGCGAATCGCTTCGTATTTGCCAACGAAACGCCAAGCGATCGCGCCGGAATGTACGGCTACTATCAATCAATGGTCAGCGATTTAGCCCCAGTCCTCAATTACCCCACCCGCATTCAAGCCTTAGATAAAGCCGATTTGCAATTAGCTGCTAACCGTTACTTATCACCAGAAGCTTACGGGATTGTTACGATTAAACCATTTTAGATTGCAGATTGCAGATTGCAGATTGCAGATTTTCAAGTAAAATTTCATATAAAATCTGCAATCTAAAATCTGACGTCTCAAATCCTCTTAAAATCTGCAATCTAAAATCTTAAATCTGAAATTCAATCATGTGGACAAAAATCGCCGAACACATCAGCCAGGTAACGAAAGAACCGTTTGAAGTAAAGCAGCGCCGATCGATTGGCGGAGGTTGCATTAACCAAGGTTATGCAATTTCTAACGGCGCTGTAACTTATTTTGTCAAACTCAATCAAGGCTCCCTGGTTGATATGTTTGAAGCCGAAGCCCTGGGACTGCAACAAATGTGGGACACTCATACTATTCGCGTTCCCAAACCTATTTGCTGCGGTACGGTAGATAATTCGGCTTACATTGTATTGGAATGGCTAGAATTGGGACGTAGCGGCGGCACAAATGCTTGGGAAGAAATGGGGCGCAATTTAGCAGCAATGCATAAAGCGACTAGCAATCAAGGCTTTGGTTGGGAACGGAATAATACGATTGGTTCAACGCCGCAAATTAATACTTGGACAGCAGATTGGGCGGAATTTTTTACCCAACATCGCATCGGGTATCAATTAAAGTTAGCCAAACGCAGGGGCGGTTATTTTAGACAGGGAGAACGCTTATTAGAAGCAATTCCCGAACTGCTAGCAGATTATCAACCTCAACCTTCCCTCGTGCATGGGGATTTGTGGTCGGGGAATGCTTCTGTTACTGTGGCGGGAGAACCCGTGATTCTCGATCCGGCTACTTATTATGGCGATCGCGAAACCGATCTGGCAATGACCGAACTGTTTGGCGGTTTTCCCGCACCTTTCTATCGCGGTTACAATGAAGTGTGGCCTTTAGATCCAGGTTACGAAGAACGCAAAATGCTTTATAAGCTTTATCATATTCTCAATCACTTTAATTTATTTGGTGGTAGCTACGAATCGCAAGCAAACCGAATGATAGAACAAATTATAAAATAGGTAATGGGTAATTGGTAATTTTTAAGTATGACAACTTTGAATGCTAAAACTCTGACTTTGAAGGAAGTTGTTGAACTGCTCAAGTTTGAAAAACTGCCTAATGATTTGTTAACTTCATTGTTATCTATACAACCTTTAACTGAGTTTGAGCAACAAGAACTCGGACAAATCCGCGATGACTTTGATAGCTATTTGATAGATGGCAAAGTTTCAGAAGGCCAGGTGAAGTTGTTATCTGTGGCTCCCTTGTTACGATTAGCTGGCTTTTATCGCTCTCCAGTTAAGCTAGTATTAGAAGAAGGTATTGCCGATATTGCTATTGAAGATGAAGGTAAAATTATTACAGGGCGTTGCGATATTTTAGCTGTAAAAAAATCTAATTTAATCAATAATGTGCCTTTTGTAGTTTTAATAATTGAAACAAAAAATAGTTTAATTGATGTAATAGCAGGTTTACCCCAGTTGCTTACTTATGCTGATAAAATTTTAGATAATCAAACATCAGTTTGGGGTTTAGTAAGCAATGGAGCGCGCTATCAATTTGTTTATATTCAGCCAGGAGAGCGCCCAACTTATCAGTTAATGCCGTTACTAAACCTGATGGATTCGGAACCAGCTATCCAAATTCTGGAAAGTCTAAAAGCGATTTGTCAATTAACCCAAATCTAATCGGCTATATTATGGAAAAACTACTTGATGAAACCGCTTCGCTAGAGATTTCTAAACAGATTAAAAGCAAGGCTAAAAACCATTTTGATAACGCTTATAATGCAGCCTTGGCTACTGAAGGAGCAATTTACGTTCAAGGCTTTTTAGCTTTTGGTGGAAAGCCGTATAAACCTGTGGAACATGCTTGGATTGAGGTGAGCGATACGCCTGACGGCACACTTGGTGAACGCATCATAGATCCAAATTTACCCCACTTGCACAAAAAAGCCCAAGAACTCCACTACTTCGCAGCGCACCGCCTCACCGTCGAGGAACTAAAAGCCGCCGTCGAAGAAGCAAAAGAAGACTATCCCGATGATGATCCTTTACCAGTTTACGGCAAGCAGCCTTACGAATATTATGGTGACCAGATGTTGGGGCCAAAAGAATATTTAGATGCTTATAATTTAGCCCAGGCTAAGTGCAAAGAATTGAATCAACCACACCTTAATTAATCCGGCTCGGACATCAAAATCCCACACCCTGAAGGGTGTGGCTATACAAACAAAGGCTGCCTCCGCAGCCTGCAAGAATTTCAGCCCGCCTTCGCGGGCTTTGTTTGTGTAGCCCCAGGCTTTACCCTGAAGGGTGTGGCTATACTCACATCTTGCACCAAGCCTAGAAATAAATTTCTGGCTGAAAGCTAAAACCCGTTGAAACGGGTTAAAACCTTGATTTTAGTTAGCTTTAGCTAACTTAAGCTTTCAGCCCCAAATTTATTGGGAGGCTGTTTATCTCTTAGGTGCAAGATGTGAGTATACAAACAAAGACTGCCTCCGCTGCCTGCAAGAATTTCAGCCCGCGAAGGCGTTGCTCTGTTTGTGTAGCCCCAGGCTTTAGCCTGGGGGCGTTTTGTTTGAGCGTTAAACAATATTTTTCCGCGCTCTTTCTGCACGCGCTTCGGCTGAAGCCATTACCTCAGCCATGTTTTCTAGCATTTCTCCGGCGTAATTTTCCAACACTCTGGTTGATAGGGAAATTCGGCTTTGTCCTTGATCTAAATTGACTACGACTGCTTTAATTGGTTGCCCAATTTGAAATAAATTTTGCAGGTTTTCAATGTAGTTTTGGCTGATTTGTTTGATGTGGAGCAAACCTGTAGTGCCGCCCATATCAATGAATAAACCAAAAGGTTTGATATTGGTAACTTTGCCTTCTACCAACTGTCCTAATTCTATTTCGCTGAAGCGGGCAGATTGAGAAGCTAAGCGCTGAGACATCACCAGTTTTTCGGTTTCGCGATTGAATTCTAGGAAGCTAACGTTGAGGGGTTGACCGATCAATTGCTCTAAATTATCTTTATCGAGGAGATGCGATCGCGGAATAAATCCCCTGATCCCTTGCACGTTTACCGTCACGCCACCTTTATTTACACCAGTGACGCGCACTTGCACGGTTTGTCCAGCCTCCTGCATATCGGCTAATTTATCCCAAACTTGCTTCACTAACAACTGTCGCAGGGAAAGCGTTACCTGACCATCTGCATCTTGCTCTTTGACAATCAAGAAGTCTCTTTCCTCATTCAGAGGTAGCAATTCAGACAAAGGCGTTCCTGTTTTCAAAGAAGCCTCTCTTTCTGGCAAAAATGCTGGCGACTTACCACCAATATCAACATATGCACCATCGGATGCGTATTCAAACACCTTTCCCCGAACAATCTGTCCTTTTTCAAAATGATACTCTTGTTGTTCTAGGGCTTTGGCAAAATCGTCCCTAGAAAAGGAAGACTTGTCTGCTGGGGAAGGTGTTGCTTTGGCGTTCATGAGCGTTTGAATAATTCAATTAATGGCTATGCCACAGTTTGGATTGCGTCAACTCGCTGCTAGCGTTGTCTGAAATAATTGCTTTACTTCAGTCCAAGCAGCTTCAGCAGCTGTAGCATCGTAGCTACCGCGATGATCGCAAAAGAAACCGTGGTCTACTCCATCGTAGCGGAAGACCTGATGGGGAATGTGGTGTTTCTCTAGTTCTGCCTCGATCTGGTCAACTTGTGGGGCGGGAATGCTAGCATCTTCCATGCCAAAGAAGGCGTAGAGAGTGCCTTTAATATCTTTTGTCCGGGTAATAGTGGGATCGCCGCCGCCGGGAGTCCAATTAGTAATTCCAGCGCCGTAGAACGACGCAGAGGCTTTAATATCATTCAGGGTAGCGGCGAGGTAGACAACATGACCGCCAAAACAGAAACCGATGCTGCCAAAATTATCTTCCTTGACAACAGGTAGGGTTTTGAGGTAATCAATTGTGGCTTGAATATCGCTGAGTAATTCCGATGCTTTGGTTTTTTCTTTGTATTCCTTGCCAATTTTGATGTCTTCTGGGGTGTAACCCGTCTCAAAACCGGGGGCGAGGCGTTGGTAGATTGCAGGTGCGATCGCTACATACCCAACTTTCGCTATTCTCTCCGTCACTTCCCGAATATGGGCATTGACGCCAAAGATTTCCTGGATAACGATAACACCTGGAAATGGCCCTTCCCCTGTTGGCGTTGCTAGGTAAGCATCAATTTGCACATCGCCGTTGGGGATTGTCACTTTAGCCGTCTGAATTTCTAGGTTTGCCATGATGGAACGATCAAGAACAACTTAGAGTTAATCGCACAGGACTAGGCAAAGAAACCGGGTTTCTATTGATTAATCGTCGGTTTGGGAACGAGAGATCTACACAGAAACCCGGTTTCTAGGATCTTCGCGGACTAGGCAAAGAAACCGGGTTTCTATTGATTAATCGTCGGTTTGGGAACGAGAGATCTACACAGAAACCCGGTTTCTAGGATCTTCGTGCCTAAGTCCTGTCGCAAAAACATCATATTACGGATGCAAGAAATTTAGAGCCTCTCCTGCAAGTTGGCAAAAAGATGATATACTCTGCGCGGTTATAGGTAATGAGGAGCAAAGATTATTCCTACGTCAGAGCAAAAGACGCAGTGCTTTATTTTGTGCTGTTGGTTTACAAAATTTTACTTGCCGGTAAATATTGTGCGCGTAGACGAGCGCACAGGAAATGTTTTCTTCTTGGCAGGTGAGGAGAATATCATTGAGATATATCCCAACGGCAGATGGAGGTATGTCCAATGACCAAACCCAACTTTCAGGCAATGAGTCAGAAAGATTTACATGCCTACGTTATGGCTCATCGAGATGACCAAGAAGCGTTTTATGCTTACATAGATAAGTTACATGCAGAGGCAAATTGGGTTGAAATGCCACCGTTACAGTCCTTAGAGGACTTGGGAAATTATCCTGAATTTGTTGAGCGGGTTCGCAGTAGTTCGGGGCCGCGAGATAATACCGTCTAACAATTGCGTTGCTGCGGACTGAATTAAGCTTTGTAGTGCAGAGTTCAATGCCTCACATCTTGCACCTGGGCTAAACCTTAGTTTCTTGCAAATAGCTCAGCTTCAAAGCCTAGATTTTTCGTCAAGAAACCCGGTTTTTGAAGGCTTATTGATAATGGTGCAAGATCTGAGATGCCCAACTCGTCGATATTACGGATTTAAAAAATCTAGATGTTCTCCCGCAAGTTGGCTTAATTCTTGTGGGGTTCCCGTTAATTTCAATTCTCCCCGGTCTAACAAGACAATCCAATCGGCGCGTTGAATTACTCTAGGACGGTGGCTGATGATAATTGTTGTTTTGCCTTGACGATGGGTTAGTAGTTTGTCTAGTACTTCAGTTTCTGTCACCGGGTCGAGTGCGCCGGTGGACTCATCTAGGATTAGTATAGGGGGGTCGGTGACAATGGCGCGCGCGATCGCTAACCTTTGTCTTTGTCCTCCAGAAAGATTCGCGCCAAACTCCCCCAGCACTGTCTGATATTTGTCCGGCAATTCGCTGATGAAGTCGTCAGCACCGGCAATTTGGCAAGCATTCACCACTTGTTCTAAAGTTACTTGACAATAGCAAAAACGGAAGTTTTCGATAATCGATCGGCTCCAAAAGTGCGCTTCCTGGGGTACGAGGATAACCTGTTCGCGCCAGCATTCCAGAGATAAGTCGGATTGGTTATATTTTCCAAACTTAATATTACCGGATTGTAGCGGATATAACCCGGCGATGAGTTTTGCCAGGGTACTTTTACCGCAACCAGATTTGCCAATTAAAGCTGTTACTTTGCCGCCAGGAATAGTGAGGGAAAAATCTTTGAGCAAATCTACGCGCCCGATGTGGTGGAAGTTGAGATTGTTACAAGTAATATCGGCATCAGCGAGAATCTCTGCGCGATCGCGATTTTCTCTATCTGCAATCTCTGGTGTAGCATCGATAATATCCGTAAGGCGTTGCGTAGCAGTTTGGGCGCGGGCGAACTCATCGACAAAATTGATAACTGTCTCAATCAGCGCCGTAAAATTGCGATTCATGCCATTAAATGCCAACAATTGACCGATGGTAAGTTCCTGACGAATCACCAAAATGCTACCAAAACAAAGGACGGCAAGAGAACCTAAACCAGATACGAGAGTAGAAAATACATTATTAATAATGCCGATTTGTAACAAGCCGAAAGTAACATTAGCTAAGTGACCAAAGCGGCTTTGCAATTCTTCCCAAGCTTGAGGGGCGGCATTGTTCGTTTTAAGAGTCAAAATACCTTTAAAGGTTTCAATTAAAATTCCCTGGTTTTCGGTATCGGTGACCAAAACATCGCGGGTTTTCTGTTGCAACGCTGGGATAAAAATTAGAGTTGATAGGCTCATTAAAACTGCAACTCCCACAGCAGCAAGGGTGAGTTTCCAGCTATAAATCCACATCAATACTAGAGATACTAGAGCAATAAAAGATTCGCTAGGCAGGCTAACTACTACCTGGGAAACTAATAGATTAATTTCCCGAATGTCGCGCAAGCGGCTGACAATTTCCCCACTGCGATGGGATTCGTAATAACTCAAGGGAAGTTGCAAAATTTGGCGACCAAATTCTAACGCCAGTCCTAATTCTAGACGTTGCGCCAAGTGAGCGACTAAATTTGCTTGTACTAATCGCAACAGGCTGCTGAAAAGAATGGTGACGGTGACTGCGATCGCCACCGTAACCAATAGCCCCGTATCTTTTCGTACCAGCACATCATCGGTGAGTACTTGCAGCAACAGGGGAAAAGCTAGAGAAAGCAAGCCAATTGCTAGGTTCAGGGGCAGCACTTGGGCGACTAGATGGCGATAGTGCCAGACGCGGTGTAAAAAGCGACTAAAGCCGGGGATGCGATCGCTAGGTTGCCCGTAAAAACGGCTCTCATCCGGCACCAGCAGCAGCATTACCCCATTACTCCAAGATTCCGTCAGCGCCTCGCGGGTGAGAAAGCGCACGCCGACACCGGGATCGGCAATGACATATTTTTTACCCTTCTGCCCGTACAAAACCACCCAGTGATAGCCTTTCCAGTGAATAATTGCGGGGAGTGGGGCTTCGTTGATGCGATCGATTAACTGGGATGTTGCTTTGACGGAACGGGCATTAAATCCCAACGTTTCTGCACCGCGACGCAATCCCAAAAGCGTTGTCCCTAATTGTCCAGTACCAACAGCTTCGCGGATGTGGGAAATTGTTAATGTGCGCCCGTAAGATTTGGCAATGGTGGCGAGACAAGCGGCACCGCAATCTTCTTCACTATGTTGGAGAACGATAGGATATCTCATCAAAATTTTCCAGTTGAGGTAAATAACTCAAGTTGCTAGTTATAACTATCATGGGTTACTGGTATTGCTAATTGCTCAGCGGAATATTTTTCCGTTCTACCATTAGCCATTAGCTATTAGCAGCCCTAACAAAGTAAATTAGCTAATCTGAAAACTCTCTGCGATCGCCAGGGCGGGCTATGTATTAGCGCTACACTTTAAGGATAGGTTTGTAAGATTGGAGACTTGCCATGTCAGAAAGTCATCTCATATGATGTCCGTTGAATTGCCCATAATAAAAAAACTGCACAGAGTTGTTGCGTAGGAACAAGGCATCAGAAATATCAGGGACACAGATAACATTAATCTTGCCGTGTCCCGGATTCTAATTATGGGTAATCTTAAGCACATGATATCACTCGTCACTTCAAACGCTTGATAGGTGTAACGCCTAAAACATTGCTAAATTCATAGTAAGAATCTGCAAAAACCGCAATACTTCAGAGATAGGTATGTAGTGTTGAGGAAAGCGAGCGATGTTAGAAGAAGAGCTTCCAGTTGATAATTCAAGCGAGGAGAACAGTTTCCCGCCCGTATTGCCTCGATTGCCTGTACTTTCTAGCCACCAGTGTGCGTGGCGCGGTATTAGCCTGGAACAATTTCATCAGCCACCAGGAGAAACCCCCGAATATTCAGTCGATCATTACATTATCACAATGAATATCGGGCAGAGTTTCCAATGCGAGCAAGCGATTGAAGGACATTATGAAAAAGAGTTGATGTTCCACGGTGCCATCGGTGTTTGCCCTATCAATTCACTGCGCTGGCATCGCTGGGATCGAGAAATTAATATGCTATTGTTCAATCTGGATCCAGAATTGCTAACCCGTAACGCATTGGAGTTATTAGAAAGCGATCGCATTGAATTATTGTCGCGGTTTGTGATTGAAGATCCGTTGATTCAGCAGATTGGACTCGCACTCAAAAGCGAACTGCAATCTAATAAAAGCGGTGGTCAGCTTTATGCAGAGACAATGGCAAATGCTCTTGCCGTACATTTATTACGAAATTACTCAACTCAAGGAGATCGAAGTATACCTTGCAAGGGTGGACTATCGCAACATAAATTGAGGTTGGTTATTGACTATATCAACGATTATTTAGAGCGGGACTTAAGTTTAGATGAACTGGCTGCGATCGCGCAACTAAGTCCCTACCATTTCTCTCGTGCTTTTAAGCAATCTACGGGTATCAGTCCGCACCGATACGTAATTAAACAACGGATTGAACGGGCAAAACAATTGCTTTTGCAGGGAAAGATGAGTTTGGCTGATGTTGCGATCGCTTGCGGTTTTAGCCACCAAAGCCACCTGAATCGCCATTTCAAACGTTTGACAGGAGTGACTCCCAAAACTTTGCTCAAGTCATAGCAATAACGTGCAAAAATTGCAAGAACGTGCAAGATTATTCTGCCATTGCGTGTCACTATTAAGAGGTAAATCAACTCATTACTAGACTATTGGAGGTAATAATATGCCTGTAGTTAGTGACTTTATAACCATTCTCGCTGATACTCAACAGAGGACAGTCGCAAGTCCGAATGGCCTTACTATCACTCAAGGCTTTGATACCGGAGGACGTCATTCTCCTGGCACTGCATACATCTCTTTTATGGTCAGGGGGCTTACTAGCGGCGACCCCAATGTTTTCGTTAACGATACAAATGTCGGCAATTTGTTCCGTAATGATGGAAATTGGCAGACACAAACTGTGACGCTGGCAGGGTCAGTTTTGAACAATGGAAACAATGTCTTGCGTATCAGTAGTGTACCGGGCGATTCTTTCGATGTTCGATCTGTCATCTGCCACTTTCACCAAGACGTTTAATAGCTACCTTAACCGTAGTATCGAGTGGTTTCAATTGAACACAGCATAACAAGTTATAGTGGTGCGCTTACTTGAATAAGGTCTATTTGGTGTAGGTTGAGTTGAGCATAGCGAAACCCAACAAATACAATGATGTTGGATTTCATAACTTCGACCCAACCTACAAAATTTACTGGTATTAGCCCCCATCAATATGTAATTCAGTGTCGGGTATAGCGAAGCAAGCAACTATTGCAACAAGGGAAAATGCTCGATTTATAGCAAAAATGTGCAAAAAAAGCACGAACGTGCAAGACTTTTCTGTTGTGGCGCTCTACAGTTAATGCTATATGCCTGAAGTGTTAACAGGAGGGCTAAACCAATGGAAATTACCTGGAATCGAGACAGCCAAACGCTCGAAATTCACGTTCACGCAGACCAAGTTTCCGATGAACTACTAGGCGTACTCCCAGGAGCAACTAGGACAGCAGAGGGCTGCTTAGCTTGGAGTATTAGGTTCGGCGATGTTACAAGAGCGCCAAGAAGCAGAAGTATGGTGCAAGATGAATTGCTGGGAGTTGTTGAAACACTGGTCAGAGACACTTCCTCAGAGGATGAATTGCTGGGAGTTGTTGAAACACTGGTTGGAGATACTTTCTCAACAGCAAGTCGGACGCCTTGGAGCGAGCCTGCCAGTGCCATTCGGGGAACGTTGATTTTAACCTTCAACAACTTACCAATTACAGAAGTGTTAACTTCCTTGGGTGGTCGCCAAATCCCTATTTTTGCAGACAATATAACACCTCGATCTTCCAGTTCTGTGCCTTCATCCAATATCAACCCTTTTTCAGACACATTTGGCATTCTTCCCAATCCAACTGAAATGCCCGTGCTTCTGTTTGCCAACCCCTTCTCAGGCTAAATGTGTAATTTTCACGACGATTTAGGAGTTTTTTATATGCCAACACTTGCTAATTACGAAGCAATTCAAGATAGCAATTTTGAAATTTGGGCGCTCGAACGCGAGCGAGTTTTTGAATTCGATCTTCCCGATGATATCCGCCTAGATGGTTCTGGCAATAGACCTCTCCTTTGTTACAGGGTAGATACAGTTGATAATGCAACCAATCTGAGATTTAGTGTTGCGATTCGCGATCGAACCGGAGCAACAACAGAAGTTTCTAGTTTGACGCTCAATGACAGTATTATCCGTACCATGATTGAGGTTGTTGATTTTAATGCGGTGAGCCAAGGCTCCAATCGAATTTTCTTTCGATATGAAGGAGGAAACGGGAAAGTCATTTTTAGCGATGTAGTTTTTTGGTATAAACGACGAACTTAACCGGATGTCAAGGCAGGGAATTGAGAATTTTCTGGAACGAGTTTACTACGAGCTTCGCAATCTCGGCATGACACCCCAAGAGCGTGCCATCAACTACGCAGCAACCAATGCGTTTAATGTCGAACGCATTTTTGAAGCTGCGATTCGCGAGGAGATGGATTTGGATGCAATTGAGGTAAAACGCAGCCCCATCTGTCGTTCCAATTCCGAATGTTGGGAAGTATTGCTGACATTCTTCAATCCCAAAAAAGTGTTTGAACAAGCTCGAAAAGTCTATCGATTCACAGTCGATGTCAGCGATGTATGTCCGGTGATGGTGGGAAGAGTGCGCTCGTGGTTTGTGAGGTAGTGAAATCGATCGCTTCAGGGAGTTACTGAAGAATCTGATTCGCTAAATCCATCATTTTAGGAAGATAAAAATGAAAATTTCTCATCAGTCCGAAAGGGAAAAGGAAGTTGTATCGGGCCTAAAATGGGTGAAAGCTACAGCGATCGCCCCTACTATAATTCCGAGACGCTTGATAGCTTTCACGGCAATTGCTGCCCTATCTATCCTGTCTGGTGTATCTTCAGCCAATGCTCAAAATTCTTTTAGCGTGAGTATTCCAGCTAGTGCCTGTACTCCGGCTAATTCTAATTTCCAGTCACTCGTAAGAATTGTTAATGGAGCTTACACTTTCGCTCAAAACAGTACCGGACAAGTGGATTTGTACTGTCCGCTTCCAATAGATACAGATGTGATACCGAGGGTTCCCCAAAACGAAAGTCATAATGCCACTGTGTATTACAGAGATAGCGATGGGACGGGAAGTGCAGCTTTCGTTCTCGCACTGCTTCAACGCCGCGACGTTAACGGAGTGCAAAATGTAACTAATGAGTTCACTTCTAACTCGCGTGCAGTTACAAGTAATACGTTTGGTTGTATAAACTTTGTCCACAACTTTAGTTCCTCAAATCTTTATTTCTTCAGAGTAAGGATGAGACGGAACAATACGAATCAAGATCCGGCCTTTAGTGGAATTATTTTCAATAATGTTTGTTCTTCTGGATAGTTTAGTAGAGCAGGTAGCCCAATATCATGGGGAACGCTTTGGTACAACCAAGCGTATTTCTAGGCTAAGGAAAATCCCATTTTGATTAGGAGGATACAAAGATGAAACTTCCAATTCAATCAGCAAATATCATGAGAAATGCTTCTACACAACCAATGGTAGAACAAGCCATTTACCCTGCTCAATTTGCACAGTTTCGCCTACCTATTCGAGACTTGCATTACTGTTGGGGCTGGGATGAAGATTCGTATACGTGCAGATTGTACCTGGGTACTAAGCAAATGTGTCAATCTTTAACACCTTGCTGGGGCTGGGGTTGGTTTTCCTAGTGCCTTAAAGCTCTCTTCTGTTACGCTGGCAGAAGGAAAATCTGAAAGTCCTGTTTTCTGGTCAGCGTGTGTGAGGAGAGTGCGATCGCACTTTGTGAAGTAGTGAAACTTTGTCGCTACAGTTTGCGATTAAAGCTGGTTTTGAGCTAGTGTCTACAACTCGAACATCTTGATTTTTGAAGAGGGTACGAACTATGAAACTTCCAAGACAATCCGCAGGTCAAATGAGATTTATAGCGGGTACAAATTTAACTGAAGCCACAGAAATTGTTCCTGCATTTTATGATTGCAAATCTAGTTGTTTAATGTCTTGCAAATTGGGACTTATTTGTTTCCCGTTGTGCGAACAAATATGCAATTACCTGACTACCTGATCGGAATCGAGGAATTATTTGCACGTAGTACTTTGTAGGTTGGGCTGAGAAACGAAACCCAACGAAATCAAGGCTTGTTGGGTTTCGCTGGCGCTCTACCCAACCTACATTGTACTGAGAAATTAATCGCGATCGCTCGCAGAAAAATGACCATTGGTGAAATTGCGATCGCGCAGCGCGTGCGTAGCACGTATCGCTTGCGGTTTTTCTCACCAAAGTCATCTGAATCGCCATTTCAAACGCTTTACAGGAGTAACTCCTAAAACTCTGCTCAAGTTATAGCAAGAACGTGCAATAACAGCAAAAATGTGCAATACAAGTAAGCCGCAATTTGCCATCATCAAAGATAGAAAACCAGAGAATCCTGCTCCCCTTGGGGAGCAATAAATATCAAAATTTGAACAAACCTACAGGAGTAAATCTGATGAAAGCAATAGAGCCTAAAAAATCGCCAACCATACTAAACGAGCCAAATCAAGCTCTATGGAAAGAAATCGGTGATGACGTAGCTGCTCAACTAGCTGGCGGGGGAAGAGTGAAGGGATGGGCTAAGTGCCAAGTACCGGGCAAATGTGAAGTAGGGGTTAACATTACGATCCTCAAATTTTAGCAACCATAATACGTCAAAATCGCAGCTATTTGTAGAGTGGGCATTGTCCACTCTAGACAAATTGTTGATGCTAAACATTAGCACGCTAAAAAATAAGTTTGTAGGGTTGGAGGATTTTAAGCAACAAAACCTTTTTATTACATTAGGGAGAAAGATACTATGGCTAGCGTCAAAAATGTAATATATGGAACCAGAGCAAGCGACAATATCCTTGGTCATAACACCCCTTTCTGGTCTATTGAAAACGGTCAGTATGTCCTCAGATCTGCCGACGATATCATCTATGGCTTCGGCGGCAATGATGATTTAAATGGACGGGGTGGCAATGATGAATTGTTTGGTGGTTCTGGCAATGATACTTTGGAAGGCGAAGATGGCAATGACGAATTGTTTGGTGGTTCTGAAAATGATGAAATGTATGGTGGTTCTGGCAACGATCAATTGTTTGGTGAGTCGGGCAACGACGTCTTAAGTGGAGGCTCTGGCAATGACACTTTGAATGGTGGCGACGGAGACGACTTCTTAAATTCACAGGATGGTAACGACTTTTTAGTGGGGGGAAATGGCATAGATCAGCTAAGGGGCGGAAATGATGCTGATACCCTTAATGGTGGAGCTAATAACGACTTCTTACGCGGAGAAAATGGCAACGACAGCTTAGTAGGAGAAGCGGGCGATGACAACTTGCAGGGTAACGAGAATAATGACATTCTCAACGGTGGCATTGGGAATGACGATTTGTATGGCGGTTTTGGCACAGATACATTGATTGGTGGAGACGGTAATGACTGGATTCGTGGTTCTGATGGTGGTGCAAACGATATAAATACCAACGAATTCGACATACTCACGGGTGGTGCTGGCGCAGATGACTTTGTTTTGGGAAATGCGTTATTTGTCAACAGTTGGCCCCATTATTTGGGAACTGGTAACGCCACTATTACTGACTTCAATACCGCTGAAGACACAATTCGTCTTTATGGTAATAGTGGAAGTTACAGCCTGAATGCGATCGCTCCTAATAATACCGGCATCTATTACCAGGGAAATCTGATTGCAGTCCTTCAAAACACAGCCAATCTTGATTTGTCTCAAAGTTATTTTGTTTTCTACCAATTCTAACCCTTTCCTACCAAACCAAAATGGTGGATATCGAGGGAGACAACCCAGCGTAAGGGCGGATTTTATCAAATATATCTCGATCGCTAACCATCTGCGAAACCCGCTCTTTCATGCTCATATTTTTACAATAATCTCAGGAGGTGAAACATGCAACACAAACACCAAACAAATAATTCATTGCTATCTGCCTTTGATTTGGCTTTTGAGCAAGAACTTGTTCTTGAACTAGGCGAAGAAAAGGAGGAATTACTGTCAGGAGGTTACACTGGTGAGGATAGAATTATCTCCCGATTAACTGCAAGAGATGTAGAACAAGTAACTGGTACTGGTAGTACGATCGGTTACTACGGAATTCGCAGTATTCCTACTCTCATGATTTGAAGGAATACCGAGCGATCAACTCGCAGCAAAAAGGAGGATTTAATCATGCAAATTCAAGAACTTTGGCAAGAATTAGATGACGAACAAGCTGAAAAGCTTTCTGGGGGTGATTGTAACCCAGATTGCATAGCCTGGAGTATTGGATTCGCGGATGTCGTTCGCCCAAGCAGTTCACAAACTCCAAGTACCGTCGTTCCACCAACGGGCAAGATTAGGGGAACATTAATTTTGCCCTGAACGAGATGCAATCTGTATTAGCAAAGCCTGGTAAAGGTGTTCGTGCAGCGTGCCGGAAACATTAGCATTTGGAGATAAAATCTACGAATTTAAACATAAATTTTTACCCAAATGCTTGACTCATACATAAATCAAATAACAGCAAAATCAAGGAGTTAAAACATGATTGGCAGACTTCCGATAAAAAACTTATCACAACCTGTCTTGGATGTGCAAAAATTACCCGATATAATCGGGGAATTAAACGAACAAGACCAAGCATCTATATCAGGTGGAGGATTGCAGCGTCTGCAAGAAGAGTTTGCGGCTGAGTTAGCGACTTTATCTGCGATCGCTCTCCCTTCTCTTATTAGCCAGCAGTACCGTCAACGCTAGGGAAAATCGAAAATTGTCAAGGAGGTTAAAATATGTTTACCCAGCACCCAATTAAAAATTCATCAAAGCCTGCCTTGGATGTTGAACAATTACATCCCCTAGTAAGGGAGTTAAACGAAAAAAGTCAGGAATCGATTTCTGGGGGAACTGTAAAAACCATTAAACCATCAGGTGACAAACTCTCGCTTGTTCTGCTTTTCCCCAATCCTTTTGCTTAAGTTAATAAACTCCGATTTGTAAAGGAGTTTGTGGAGTCATGCCTTATTTAATTCGCCATGCAATTCCAGCCGATATACCCAAATTGTCTGAATTACTGAATGCCTATATGCAAGAGACATTCCAGAAGGCATGGGGAGGCACTCCACAACAACTAAAACAGGACTGCTTTGGGGCTGAATTTGAAATGCTTGTCGCAGAAACACTGGAGCAAGAAACAATCGCTTTTGCGGCTTGGAAAACATCCTACGATCTTCATTGGTGCATCAAAGGAGGCGAAGTTATCGATTTGTTCGTCTGTCGCGAACATCGAAGTCGCGGAGTTGCCATGAAGTTGCTGGTTGCTGTTGCTAACGAGATTCACAAAAGCGGCGGAGTTTATATCAAAGGTCAGGCAGTCAATGGTACTGCCGAACGTCTTTATCAACGGTGTGCCTGGTGTTTTACAGCAGCCGAATGTTATGTTTCTGGACGGGCATTTAGGCGGCTAGCTGAGTTATCAGGTAAGGGGGTACGTGAAATTGTTCGCGGGCTACCGGAACAATCTTGGAACTATGAACCATGAACGGTAGATTCAAGCGATACTGCCAATCTTTGTATAATTTGAGAGTGCAAAGGAGTTAAGGAATGTTAGCCAAACAGTCGATTAAAAATTCATCCAAATTTGTTTTGAATGTCGTGACTAATTGCTGATGACTAATGACTCTTATTTCTATTTTTTACGTCCGGCAAAACCCGATGAATTCTTACCTCCTATTAGCCGCTGGGTAACGGTAGGTGGATTATTGCTATTGGGAACTTTTGCCGGTGCGATCGCGCTCGCTGCTGTCAGCCAATATAATATCACCGTCAGAACTGCCGCCACCGTTCGTCCTGCTGGCGAAATCCGCATCGTAGAAGCACAAACAGCAGGCACAATTCAAAGCATTCAAGTAAAAGAAAATCAGGCAGTCAAACGGGGAGATGCGATCGCATCGATCGACTCCTCCCAAGTTTTGACCAAAAAAAGTCAATTACAAGGAAATATCCAGCAAAATCAACTGCAAATACTTCAAATCGCCGCTCAAATTAGCGCTACAGATGAGCGAATCGCCGCAGAAAACTGGGCAATGGAACGCGCGATCGCTTCCGCCCAAGCCGATTTAAGCCGCAATCAACGCGAATATCGAGAACGCAAGCTGACCACAATTGCCGAAGTCCAAGCAGCCGCAGCAAATTTAAAATTAGCCCAATTAGAATGGCAAAAAGCTCAAGAAGAATTGCAAAGAGAGCAAGCTGCTTTACAAACATCTGGTGCGAATTTAAGATCGGTGGAAGCCAATTTAAAAGCAGCTATTTCTAAGCGAAATCGCTATCAGCCCTTGCGCGAATCTGGTGCGATTTCCCTGGATTTAGTCGAGGAAACAGAATTAGCAGTAGAACAGCAAAAGCAAGCAGTTGCAGGACAAAAAGCAGCCGTTGAAACGCAAAAACAAGCGATTGAAAGCCAAAGAAAAACTGTTGAAAAACAACAACAAGCGGTTGCAGTAGCAGCAGCTAAATTGAAAGCCGTTCAAGCTGCCCTTAATCCTAGCGATGCAACCGTTGCGATCGCTTCCTCCCGCATTGCCCAAGAAAAAGCTAAGGGCGAAGCAACTTTAGCCACATTAAAAAAAGAACGAGAAGCGCTAATCCAGATCCGCCATGAAATCCAAAATCAAATTAACCGCGATCGCCAAGAACTCAAACAAATTGAAACCGAACTAACAAAAAGCGTCGTTCGTTCTCCCGTAGATGGCACAGTTTTAAAACTCGATCTGCGAAATACCGGACAAACCGTAGAATCGGGAGCGAAAATTGCCCAAATTGCTCCCAGTCATGCAGGTATTGTCGTCAAAGCGCGCGTAAACGCTCAAGATATTGGTAAAATTGCTCTCGGTCAAAAATCTTTAATGCGGGTTTCTGCCTATCCCTATCCCGATTACGGCGTACTGGAAGGAAAAGTCAGCGCGATCGCACCCGATACCATTTCTTCTGCGAGCAGCAATACACCCTACTATGAAGTCACAATCCAACCACAAAATACTTATTTAGTCAAGCGCGATCGCCAGTATCCTATCCAACCGGGAATGGAAGTAACGGCAGACATTATTGCAACAGAAGAGACAGTTCTGACATTTGCGATCCGAAAAGCAAGACTGTTAACAGATTTTTGACGTTAAGATATCATCCTGCTAGAACGTAAGTGAAAGTTTAGGAGATAATTTAAGCGATCGCTATGCCGTATTCCTTTCTCAACCGACTCTTTAAATCGCGCTTAACTAGCTTAGCTGCTACCGGGGCAATATCATCAACCCTGATGCTAACTGCCTGTAACAAAGCAACCAACACTCAGCCTACTCAAGTTATCCAAGTTCCCTCTTCAGTCCAAAGAGCTTTTGCCGCCAAATATCCGGGTGTAACTCCCCGTTGGGAATCTCAACCTTATGGCTATGAAGCTATTTTCCAAAAAAATGGCATCAAATACGAAGCCGAATTTTCCCAAGACGGAAGATGGTTAGAAACCGAATACGAAGTACCCGAAAATCGGTTTTCCACTTTAGTAATCAATCGGGTTAAAAAAGAATACCCCGGTTACAAGATTACAAAACGCGAGATTGAAATAACACCACAGGGTACTTTTTACGAAGTCGAAGTCGAAGGCGGGGGTAGGCAAATCGAACGCTATTACGACGAACGAGCCAACCCCGCCCGCAACTTGAACGAAGACGCCTGATAGAGATCCCCTATCCCCCTATCGCCATCATCTCCTGCTTGACTAATTACCCCCATTACCGATTAACCTCGTTCCCACGGCTCTGCCTGGGAACGCCATTACTCACATCTCGCACCATTCTCAACAAGCATTGAAAAACCGGGTTTCTTAACGAAAAATCTAGGCTTTCAAGTTTAGCTATTTGCAAGAAACTAAGGTTGAGCCACTGTGCAAGATCTGAGATTACCAACTTGACAATTCACCCGTTTTGGTTATCTAACCGATTTCAGCATTGAGTATGATGCATATATAGACAATACCGCCCTGGCAGGCGCTTAAACTCCTGCGGGATAGCCATAAACTTATCAGTAGAAAAACTTTACTAATTCCATCCTTTGGTAAAATATTTCCCCTATTTCCAAGGCGATCCCGGAGGCGACACATGAGTATTCAGTTTCATATTCAGCCAGATAGTGAAATTCCTGCCTCAACGCAGCTGTTTAATCAAATCCGGTTTGCGATCGCATCCCGTCAATTTCCTCCGGGACACCGCCTCCCCAGCACCCGTCAGCTAGCGATGCAAACAGGACTGCATCGCAATACCATAAGTAAGGTATATCGTCAACTAGAAAAAATCGGCTTAGTTGCATCTCAAGCAGGTTCGGGGATTTACGTGCGCGCCCAAGGTAACGAAGGCGGCGGCAGACTCAAATCTCCGATTTTGGATCAATATCCCCAAGCCTACGAAATTGTACTGGAAAGCTTGGATAAACTGCTGGCAGAAGGTTGCTCGCTCAACCAAGCTAGGGAGTTATTTTTAAGCGAAATAGATTGGCGCTTGCGCTGTAGCGCGCGGGTGGTGGTGACGGCTCCTACGCAAGACATCGGCGTGGGAGAATTGATGGTGCAAGAACTAGAACAAGCGCTTCGCATCCCCGTGCAGTTGGTGCCATTGGAGAAACTGGGTAGCTTTCTGGAGCAAACCCAAGCTGGTACGGTAGTCACCAGTCGATATTTTATCGGAGAAGCCGAAGCGATCGCATCTCCCAAATCCGTGCGCGTCATCCCCGTGGACATTTACGACTACAGCACGGAGATTCAGTTAGTCAGAAGTATGCCTAAAGATAGTTGCGTTGGTTTAGTTAGCCTTAGTTCTGGTATCCTGCGGGCATCGGAAGTAATTATCCACAGCTTGCGGGGCGAAGACTTGCTGATCATGACAGCGCAGTTACAGGATAGCTATAAAATTCACGCGATGGTTCGCAGCGCCCACACCATTATCAGCGATCAAGCTAGTTTCTCCACCGTCAAAACAATTGTCGCCCAAGCGCGAGAAGATATTATCCGTCCTCCCAAACTAATCTGTTGCGAAAATTACATCGGTATCAAGTCGATTAACCTACTCAAACGGGAACTTGGGTTAGCGTAAGAAGAAAATTTTAGATTGTAGAGTGCAGATTTCAGATTAAGATGGGCAAAAGCGTCTCATATTTCGCCGAACTGGTTTTGATCGGTTGCTACTAGCACTTCAGCGCTGAAGCGCTACTACCAACCCGTGAAAATCAAATTGCTGGATTACTAACGCAAGTCGCTAGTTATAAACTTCGGCGTGGCTAATTGCTAATAAAGAATTTTTACTAACATTAGCCATTAGCCGCTCTTCGAGAGATAACTAGCAAGTTGAGTTACTCGCTAAATCCAGAAAACAAATCTAAAATCTCAAATCTAAAATCTTAAATTGCTATGCCTGTTGAAATGCAACCCTCGATTGGTTTAAAAGACGCTATTGATCAGCGTCGGGCTGCCAGATCGTTTCGTCCAGATGCAATTCCACAAGTAATTTTAGCAGAAATTCTGCGGTTGGGTATTCGCTCCCCCTCGGGTTACAATTTACAACCTTGGCGGTTTATTGTGCTAAGGGGACAACAAAGTAAAGAAAAACTCAAAGCTTGTGCTTTCAATCAGCGACAAGTTGGGGAAGCGCCAGTGGTGTTGATTTGTTGTGGCGATCGCAGAGTTTCCACTCCAGAATACATCGAATCGGTCATCGAGTTGGGTAAAGATGCTGGTGCGATGAATGATGCCTATGCAGATGTAATGCGTCAGCAAATTCCAGGGTTATTTGAAAACAAGCCCTGTTTTGATTCTATTGAAGCTTGGACGAATCGCCATACCATGTTAGCTGTCGCTCAAATAACGATCGTGGCGAAAAGTTTTGGTGTCGATAGTTGTGCGATGGAAGGATTTGTTAGCGCCCAGGTAAAGGAAGCTTTTAAGATTCCAGAAGAAGTGGATGTTTGCTGTTTGCTTTGTTTGGGTTATGCAGCACCACCTTTCAAGCAGTATGGCGGGCGTTTTAATGTAGAGCAAGTTTGTTTCGGCGAGACTTACGGCGAATTGTTTGAACTGTAGGGGAACTCACATCTTGCACCTAAGCGATAAACAGCCGACAAATAAATTTGGGGCTGAAAGCTTAAGTTAGCTAAAGCTAACTAAAATCAACGTTTTAACCCGTTGAAACGGGTTTTAGCTAAAAGCTGTGAAATTTATTTCTGTTGGCTCTGGTGCAAGATGTGAGGGAATGAAAAATTAGAGATAGTGGGTTGGGGGCGGGTTTATATAGATTGTTTGTTCCTGGGAGAAATTGTCTGTAAAACCCGCCCCTACAAAATATGAAATGTCTGGTAGCAAAGGTTGTGCAAGTGTTTTTGACGGGAGTAGGGGCGGGTTTTACGAGAGATTTATTGTAGGGGCGGGTTTTACCAACCATTAAGTGGAACCACGAGATATTTCGTTAAACCCGCCCCTAAGCGAAAAGGATAAATAAACCCGCCCCGACGTGCAGCTACCGATGACACCAGACATGATATAAAGCCTTGTTTCTGCAAAATGCGATCGCTATTGATTTTCCTCTTCAATTTGGTTAGGAAACGAACACTCTACTGTAATTTTAAGGTTGCTTTCTGCTGTGCCTTTTGTTACGTAGGGAATGCCGGTTTCGCCGCCAATTTTGATGCCGAATTCTAGGGTAACTTTATCTACGTTAGCGATCGCAACCTGTTTAAATGCATTTAACGTGTAATTAGTATAGGCGCGAATTGTAGTTTGAATCGCCTGAAAGTTTTTCACCGCTTGCTTTTGCAAAGCAGAAGGACTCGACTCCCCTTTGCCACTTAGTCCCTCTTCTTCCTCTTCTTCTGTAGGTTCTGTAACTTTAATTGCAGCAGTTTTGACATCCTCTGCGGCTTCAATCCAAATGATTGTACCGTCATCTAGTTTGAGCGGTGTAATTTCGGTCATAGGTAAACTCCCGTAAGCGTAAGTAACTAATATTTCCCAAAACTCAGTAATTTTATCCGGACGAATTAGTAAAGATTTTGCATAACTAAGCAATACCTTTGACACAGAAGGCTTGCTGCTATGACCCGGGACGCCTTGGTAGTTGGGATTAGTACGTATGAATTTGAGCGACTGGGGAAGTTGCAAGCACCGTCAAACGATGCGGAAGCGATCGCGCAACTTTTAGAGCAATACGGAGAATTCAAAGTAAAAAGGCTACCAGGAATCATCGATCGAGAAACTCGCAACCCTCGCGTCGGTAAGACAACCAAAGTCACGCTGGTGGAGCTAGAAGAGGCGATTGTCCAACTGTTTAAGCCAGAGAGTCGGCAGATTCCCGATACGGCACTGTTGTATTTTTCGGGACATGGACTGCGGAAAAATCGAGGAATTCAGGAAGGGTTTTTGGCGACTAGCGATGTAAATTCGATTTTAGGCAACTGGGGTTTATCTTTACGATGGTTGCGAGAACTGCTGCAAGAAAGTCAGGTGCGACAGCAGATTATTTGGTTGGATTGTTGCTATAGCGGGGATATTCTGAGTATTGCCGAAGCCGATCCGGGGTATAAAGGGAGAGCGCGCGATCGCTGTTTTATAGCCGCCTCGCGGGCGTATGAGATGGCGTTTGAACAACAACAGCATGGCGTGCTAACAGCAGCTATGCTCGAAGGGTTGAAACCCCAGGGAAATCGATGGGTGACAAACCACAGTTTGGCAGATTTCTTGAATCGGAAACGTCACTTGTTCCCGCAGCATCTAATTTGTCACAACTCTGGTGAAGCAATCAATTTCACTCGCAGTTTTAACGCACCACCTACAGAGCCAGCGCCTCTTCCTAAACTAGAGATCTGTCCTTACAAGGGATTGGCTTATTTTGACTGTAAACAAGAAGACGCCAAATATTTTTACGGACGAACCGATCTGACACAACAGCTGTTGGAGAAAGTGCGCTGCGGAAATTTTCTCGCCGTTTTGGGGGCTTCCGGAAGTGGTAAATCTAGCGTTGTCAGAGCTGGGTTGCTGTATCAGCTCCAGCTAGGACAGAGGTTATCAGGAAGCGACCAATGGCAAATCTACATTATGCAGCCGGGAGAGCATCCATTGCAAAGTTTGGCACTTGCTTTTGTTGACCCGAATTTGTCGCTAGTGGAACGAGGGAAACAGTTGGGGGATGCAGAGGAGTTAATTAAACAAGGTGCGACGGGTTTGCGGCATTTGGTGCAAGCTTCGCCAAGTCGGGTGGTGTTGGTAATCGACCAGTTTGAAGAAGCATTTACCCTATGTCAGGATAAGGCAGAACGGCAGCAATTTTTTGCCTGTATCCTGGGCGCATTGGAACAAATTGGATTGCCCAATGTAGAGACGTTACATGTAACGTCTCTACAAATAATCATCGCCATGCGGGCAGATTTCTTTGGCAAGTGTGCAGAACAAGAGTATGCCGGATTAGCCAAAAAGATCCAGGAAAATCTGGTAACGGTAACGCCAATGAATCGCGATGAGCTAACACAAGCGATTACCGAACCAGCGAAACAGGTAGGTTTGACAGTAGAAGCCGAATTGGTCGATCAAAAAGAAACTCAATGGCAGGCAGGATGCCCACCCCAAGAGATTATTATTCGCAAAGGTTTAATGATAGACGATGTGGAAGGATCGCCGGGAAGTTTGCCTTTGTTGCAATACACCCTCACCGAATTGTGGAATAAGCGACAGCAAAACAAATTAACAGTTGCTGCTTATACCGAATTGGGCGGTGTGAAAGGAACGCTACAAAAACGCGCCACTGACGTGTATGATTCTCTTTCACCCGATGAGCAAAAAACGGCAAAGCGAATTTTTCTAGAACTGACGCAACTGGGAGAAGGAACAGAAGATACGCGCAGGCGAGTTTTGCAACAGGATTTAGTTACATCGGAGCAATCAGCCGCTTTAGTCAATCAAGTGGTGAAAAAATTGGCGGATGCCAATTTAGTCGTCACCAGTACCTTACTCGAGAAAGGAGTAAAATCGGGTCAAATCCCCGTAGTCGATATTGCCCACGAGAGCCTAATTCGCCATTGGTCACAACTGCGCGAATGGATAAATGAAAGCCGAGATGCCATCAGAATCAAGCACAAAATTGAACAAGCTGCCAAAGAATGGGAATATTACGGCAAGTCTACTGATATGGCTTATCTGTTGCAAGGATCCAGATTAGCTGAGGCGGAGAATTTCTTGGAAAATCATGCTGATGTGGTGATACTTTCTGGCGTTGCTCAAGCGTTAATTGCAGCGAGCAAAGTAGAGAGAAAGCGCCTGATTCAAAAAGAACAAGCCAAGGTACAACAAGAGCTAGAAGCCGCCCAAAAACTGGCAAAGGAGTCAGAAGCCAGACTCAAAGCCGAAGAAACAGCGCGTCATTTGGCTGAGCAAAACGCAGAGGTATCAGAAGCCAAACTCAAAGCCGAAGAAAAGGCACGCAAAGCAGCTCAGACAAGAACCAAAGTTGCCCGCATTTCTACATTTGTGCTGAGTTTAGCCACTTTGTTTGCCTTTAACCAGTGCAGCCGAGTCCAAACGCTCCTCGACAATGCCAAACTCAGGGAAGAAATTGCAGTCGCTAATGGGACGCCGCCACTGGAAAAACTCACAGGACACTTAAAAGTAGGCAAAAAACTGCCACAGCTAATTGAGTCGGAAAAAGCAGAACCTGATACCCAGATGCAGATATTAACGGCTTTGTCCCAGAGTGTCTACGATGTAAGAGAGCAAAACAGTTTTACTGGACATGAGGGCGCAGTTACTAAAATCAGTTTTAGCCCCGATAGGCAGATTATCGCTTCTGCTAGTAATGACAAAACCATCAAACTTTGGCAGCAAGATGGTCGCCTGATTAACACCCTCAAGGGACATAGCGATCAGGTTTGGGGCGTTAGTTTTAGCCCGGATGGGCAGACAATCGCTTCTGCAAGTAAGGACAAAACTCTCAAACTTTGGAGAGCCAGGGATGGCAAGTTGATTAAAACCCTTAAGGGACATAGCGCCCAAGTCAATGCTGTCAGTTTCAGCCCAGATGGGCAGACAATCGTTTCTGCCAGCAATGACAAAACTGTCAAACTCTGGAAACGAGATGGTAGTTTAATTGCTACCCTCAAGGGACATACCGATGTAGTTAATGCTGTCAGTTTCAGCTCAGATGGGCAGGCAATTGCTTCTGCAAGTAATGACAAAACCGTGAAACTTTGGAAACGAGATGGTAACTTACTTGCTAACCTCACCGGGCATGAAGATACGGTTGTGGAAGTCAGTTTCAGCCCGGATGGGCAGACAATTGCTTCTGCCAGCAATGACAAAACCGTAAAGCTTTGGAAACGGGATGGTAGCTTGATTACCACTCTCTCTGACCATAGTAATGGGGTTTATGGCGTCAGTTTCAGCCCGGATGGGCAGACAATTGCTTCTGCAAGTGGTGACTTTACCGTGAAACTTTGGAAACGGGATGGTAGCTTGATTACCACTCTCTCTGGACATAGAAATTCGGTTTTAGACGTAAGTTTCAGCCCGGATGGGCAGACAATTGCTTCTGCAAGTTATGACAATACCGTCAAACTCTGGAAGCATGATGAAAGCTTAATTACCACCCTCACTGGGCATAGTAATTATGTTAGGGATGTGATTTTCAGCCCAGATGGGCAGATAATGGCTTCTGCCAGTCATGACAATACGGTGAAACTCTGGCGGCGGGATGGCACTCCAATTACCACGCTCACCGGGCATCAAGCTGAGATTTGGAGTGTTAGTTTCAGCCACGATGGGCAGACGATTGCTTCTGCGAGTAGCGACAAAACCGTCAAACTTTGGAGAGTCAGCGATGGCAAGTTGATTACTACCCTCAAGGGACATACCGATCCGGTTTATGGTGTTAGTTTCAGCCGAGATGGGCAGAAGATTGCTTCTGCTAGTGGAGACAAAACCGTCAAACTCTGGCGGCGAGATGGGAAGTTGATTAGCACCCTCAAAAAGCAAAGCGATGCGGTTTTTGGCGTCAGTTTCAGCCCCGATGGAGAGATTGTTGCTTCTGCAAATGAAGACCATACTGTCAAACTGTGGCAGGTTAGCGATCGCAGCTTGATTCAAACCCTCAAGGGGCATAGCAATGCGGTTAGTGATGTCGCTTTTAGCCCCGATGGGCAGACAATTGCTTCTGCTAGTTGGGACAGTACCGTCAAACTCTGGCGGCGAGATGGCAGCTTAATTAGTACCCTGCCAGGGAATAGTTCTTCAGTTCAGGGCTTGAGTTTCAGTCCCGATGGGCAGATGATTGCTTATGCTAGCAACGACAATACCGTCAAACTCTCGAAGCTTGATGGCAGCTCTATTTTTAACCTCACTGGGCATACCAAACAAGTCAATGCTGTTAGCTTTAGTTCCGATGGTAAGATGCTTGCTTCTGCAAGCGATGACAATACTGTGATTTTGTGGAATTTGAATCTCGATGAATTATTGCAGCGCAGTTGCGATTGGGCGCGAGGTTACCTGAAAAATCCAAATAACGGTATGAGCGAAGATAACCCCGAGCGCCAAATTTGCGATGACGTTCAACCTTCAGCTTCCTTTCTAGTAGATCGAGGCATAAATTTAGCCAAAAAAGGGGATATTAACGGCGCAGTTGCTAAGTTTAAACAAGCTTTGCAACTCGACTCAAGTTTAAACTTCGATCCAAAAACAAAGGCGCAACGATTCGCAGCTTCATCTTTGGTTACTAAAGGAGAAAGCCTTGTGAGAGAAGGCAAAGTTAAAGAAGCAATAGCCGCTTATAAACAAGCCCAAAAACTCGATCCAACCCTAAAAATTGCACCCGATTCTTGGGGTAACTCTCTTTGTTGGCGCGGTAGCCTGAATGGCTATGCCAAAGAGGTAATGTTTGCTTGTGATAACGCAGTGAAACTTGACCCTGAAAATGGATGGATTCGCGATAGTAGAGGTGTTGCCAGGGCATTAACGGGTAATCAAAAAGGAGCAATTGAAGACTTTGAGGCATTTCTCAAGTGGGCTGACAAATATCAAACACTTCAGAATAATAAACCCCAGCGTCAAAGCTGGATTAAAACCCTCAAAGCTGGCAAGAATCCTATTACACCTGAAGAAATTAAGCAGCTACTTAATTAGTAGTTGAAAATCCCAGCCTGGATTTTTGTAAATCGCGTGCGATCGCTTGAGTTTATTCCGTTTGCCCATGAAGTCGGTACCCTTGGGGGCGGGTTTATAGAAATTGTTTGTTTTTCCTCAAGATGGTTGGTAAAACCCGCCCCTACCAACATGTTTGCTCTGTAGCAAAATCAAATAAAATCGGTATTCAAAGATGCGATCGCTTACCATTCCCGCAAGATAATCCCTTGCTAATATTGTCCTAAAACTGATGCAGCGATCGCGCAAACAATCCCTGCTCTATGCATGAACGCTCGATCGCTCTAATCGAGCGATCGCTTGCTAATATAGGTTTACGCACGGGACTTACCTATGACAACAGCTACTAAACCCAAGTTAACTCTACAAGAGTTCCTCCAACTCGGAGAAACGAAACCTGCCTCAGAATTTATCAATGGAGAGATCGTTCAAAAGCCTATGCCTCAAGGTGAACACAGCGTACTTCAAGGCGAATTCTGCGACGTTATCAATCAAGTCGCTAAACCTCAGAAAATTGCTTATGCATTCCCAGAGCTGCGCTGCACTTTTGGCGGTGAATCAATCGTTCCAGACATAGCAGTATTCCGATGGGAAAGAATTCCCCTTCTACCTTCTGGCAGAATTTCTAATCGGTTTGAAATTCATCCGGACTGGGCTATTGAAATTCTATCCCCAGACCAAAACCAAACCAAAGTGCTTGGTAAATTACTGCATTGTTCGCGAAATGGTACTGATTTAGGATGGTTAATGTATCCAGAAGAAGAAAGTATTTTGGCAGTATTTCCAGGTCAAAGAGTGGAGTTGTACAAAGGTGCAGATCCTTTGCCAATCCTTAATGGTATTGAGTTAGAATTGACAGTAGAAACAGTTTTTGGCTGGTTGAGTTTTAGTTAAATTAAGGGAAGCGATCGCTATTCATGGCAATCGAGTAAACAAGCGATCGCGCAAGTTTTTAATCAATAAAAACCTTCTTAATTAAAATCCGCATCACCTCACCTGGCTTGTTAGTTGATACCGGCAAACTCCACTCGTTCACCTCTGCAAAACGTTTGACATGCAGAGACTTAATAATTTTCACCACCGCTTTCGGCGAACCAACAACAATCATCCTGACAAATTCACGCCCCGATTCCGGATCTGTACAAACTCGCATCTCAACAGATGCCGATACAGATTCACTGGTATCGACCAGAGTGTTTGTAGTCATTTTGGTTTTCCTAATTTATATCGAAAATTGATATTCGCAGATCTGCGAATATATTAATCATACACAATCTTCGCAGATCTGCAAAGATTTACTAGCCGATGTCCCTCTGACACGATGAGAGACATGGGAAAAGTAGGAAAAGCTCTCAGACAAGTGTTGGAGACTTACGGTATCACTCAAAACAAGTTAGCGGTAACGCTGGGAGCCAAACCTTCCGTCGTTTTCCGCTGGTATCACGAACAAACAGACCCCAATGGCGAAACCATTGCAGATATTGCCAATGCACTGCAAGAAATCGAGCCAGCCGCCGCCAAAGAATTTGTCAGGCTATACTTAGGCGAATTCCTAGAAGACTAAGATCAGACCTAAATTCTCTCATTCCCAAGCTCCAGCCTGGGAATGAGAATAGACTTCTTGCAAAGGTCGGAAGAGTTACAACCCTTTGTAATATCATGTCCGTTGAATTGCCCATCATAAAAAAACATCACTCTGTCGTTGCGTAGGGACACGGCATCAGAGATATCTCAGACAAACAGAAAACGTTAATAATGCCGTGTCCCGGCTGATGATTATGGGTAAAATCGACCAGATATGATATCAACCCCTTTTAACCGGCTTTGTAGGGGCACGGCGTAGAATAATTTTGAGCTTATACCAAAGGTTGCAGATGCCGTGCCCCTACAGCCCCCAAAATCCCAGAAACCCCGTTTCTTTAACCATACCTGCGTCAAAAAGCCGATACCCTGAAGGGTATCGCTATTGCATTCAAAGGCTGCCTCCGCAGCCTCTAAAAATTCCAGCCTGCTTTGGCAGGCTTTGTTTGTATAGCCACATGCAATAGAAGTGTGGGCGTTTCTTACGCGCCCCGAAGCCAGAAACCGGGTTTCTTCGTAGAGTTTCCCAACCAACGATTTTTCATAGAAACCCGGTTTCTTTGCGTAAGTCCTAATTCAATAAACCGGGTTTCTCAAGCACAATCTCTTGTGGGGTAGGCGTCGGTGCCAGCCCTATTTCACGGCAAATTGACAATTCACGCCCAAAAACTCTTGCACCCGCTGTAAATAAGTCTCAGCATCTTCTAACATGGGAAAATGAGCCGTATTGCGAATCAGGGCATATTCTGCGCGATCGCTCAAATCCGCCGCCTGACGCCCCATAGCCGCAGGTATAATTTGATCGTATTCCCCAGACACTATCAGCGTCGGAACGGTTATCTTAGCAAACTCCTGGGGCATTACTTCCGCCGCCTGCTTGCTTACCGAAGTAAAAATAGTACCCAAAGCCGCATCGTAATCTGCTAGTAAAAAATCTTCTAAAAAAGCCTTACTGATAACACTCGGTAACGGGCGATGTAAAAATCGCGCCATGAAAAACTTATCTGCAAAGGGAATCTTCTGCAACCAGCGCGGGCGGTATTTTACCACATAACCGCCAAATTTATGAAACGCTGCAAAGGCTTTTTCGTCGTATTCAAAAATACCGCTGCAAGTTAAAATTGCCCGTTCGACTTTTTCGGGATATCGGTTAATAAAAAAAGTTGCCACCGATGCGCCCATTGAATGGGCATTGATGTAAACTCGGTTTAAATTTAACGCCTCTAAAAGCGCGGCTAAATCGTCAGCAAAGCTTTCTAGTTCGTAAGTTAATTCCGCCGCTGTTTTGGGCGTATCTTTGACTAATTCGGATTCTGCTTGAATAACGCTTTCTGTCTCTGAGATGGTGCGCGTTTCCCCGTTGCGGGATTTAGTACTTCTGCCAAATCCGCGCATATCGTACAGCAAACAATCAAAACAATCGGACATTGCTTTCGCCGTACTTTCCCAGTAACGCGCCGATCCACCCCATCCGTGAACAAATACCATCGCTGGTTTCGCTTCAGTCTGATTTTCTGAGCGAATCCACTCGTAATAATGATCGACACCCCGAACAGAAATATAAGGCATTTTCTAGCGAGCGGTAATTGGTAATTGGTAATTGGTAATTGGTAATGGGCAATTTTAGATTAGATTAAATTCTACAATGCGATCGCATTTGACACTTGACCAATTACCCATTACCCATTACCCATTACCCGTTTACGCAGATTCTGGTTTAGGCAGCGAGGAAGGATGTACCAACAATTCTGCCGTCGAGCGCTTCTCTACCATTTCTTTGGTAATGGTACAGCGGGTTACATCTTTCCGCGAGGGTAACTCGTACATCACGTCTAGCATTAACTCTTCGACTATGCCGCGCAGCGCCCGGGCGCCGGTTTTGCGGCGGTAGGCTTCTTGCGCGATCGCACGCACTGCTTCTGGTTTAAACTCCAGGTTAACGTTATCCATCTTCAGCAGTTTTTGATACTGCTTCACCAGCGCATTGCGAGGTTGAGTCAAAATCTCGGTTAAGCTTTCTTCATCCAGCGGATCTACCACAGCCATTACCGGAATCCGACCGATAAACTCCGGAATCATGCCAAATTTTACAATGTCGTCCGGTTCTACCTGTTTCAGTACGTCTGCCGTCCGCTTTTCTTTTGATTGCCCTTCCCCTGGCTGAATAAAGCCTATTGACTTTTTACCAATTCTCTGCTCTATGACTTTTTCTAGACCGACAAACGCCCCACCGCAAATAAACAAGATGTTACTCGTGTCAATTTGGATACAATCTTGATACGGATGCTTGCGTCCACCTTGGGGAGGTACGTTGGCGACCGTGCCTTCTAACATTTTCAACAGCGCTTGTTGCACGCCCTCGCCGGAAACGTCGCGGGTAATCGATGGATTTTCGCTCTTGCGGGCGATTTTATCGATTTCATCGATATAGATGATGCCTCGCTGGGCTTCTTCTACGTCAAAGTCGGAAACTTGCAGCAGCCGCAGCAAGATATTTTCCACATCTTCTCCGACGTATCCGGCTTCGGTTAGCGTAGTAGCATCGGCTACCGCGAAGGGTACATCCAAAAGCTTCGCTAAGGTTTGAGCCAAAAGCGTTTTGCCGCATCCGGTAGGCCCCATTAGCAGGATATTCGACTTTTGTAGCTCTACCACTTCATCTGGGCCGACTTTGCCGCTGTTTTTAGCTTGGACGAAACTCAGGCGCTTGTAGTGGTTGTAAACTGCGACAGAGAGGACTTTTTTCGCTTCCTCTTGACCGATGACGTGTTCGTCCAGATATTTTTTGATTTCTCTGGGTTTGGGTATTTGATGCAGCGAGATGTTAGCCGACCGAGTGCGACGCTTTTGAGGTTGGTCTGGTCTAGGATTTGGTTGAGGAGCTTGGGGACTGGTATCCAGCAGCTCCTCGTCTAAAATTTCGTTACACAGGTCAACGCATTCATCGCAAATGTAGACTCCCGGACCGGCAATTAATTTCCGAACCTGTTCTTGGGATTTGCCGCAAAATGAACATTTTAAATGGGAGTCGTATTTGGACATAATTGCCTCTTATGCTACTGGGGTAACAGCCTTGCCTGAGTTGGGCAGGTTTTGCCTGGAAATAACCTGGTCGATTAAACCGTAGTTTTTGGCTTCTTCAGCTGACATGAAGAAATCGCGCTCGGTATCGGCTTCAATTCTCTCTAGGGGCTGACCCGTGTGCGACGCCAGCAACTCGTTCAGCTTACGTTTATGATAGAGAATTTCTTTGGCTTGAATCTCGATGTCAACTGCTTGACCTTGAGCGCCACCTAAAGGTTGGTGGATCATAATCCGAGAACTGGGTAGCGACATCCGCTTTCCTTTTGCTCCTCCTGACAGGAGAAAAGCTCCCATGCTCGCAGCTAAACCATAACAGATGGTAACAACATCCGGGCGGATTTGTTGCATGGTGTCATAAATCGCCATACCCGCCGTTACCGAACCACCGGGGGAGTTGATATACAGTTGGATGTCTTTTTCTGGGTCTTCAGCATCCAAAAACAGCATTTGAGCTACGAGTGAGTCAGAGACTTCATCTGTGACTGGGGTGCCCAAAAATACAATGCGCTCCCGCAACAGGCGCGAGTAGATGTCAAATGCCCTTTCGCCCATCCCCGATTGTTCTACCACCATTGGGATCACATTGCTGGGGATGCTGGAGTAAACCTCTAGGGTCTTTTGACTTATAGGAGAGTAATTGGCAGATTTGGATACAAGCATATTACCTAATTTGGGTGGATGCCAGATGGCACTTCGACCAAAACCCGAAACTTTTTCTAGAAGACGACACAACTATATCTTTTATAGCCAAATTCCGGTGTTTTTGGCTATTGCGATCGCATCTTTCCCGCCCAAACCTGGTTGTTGTGATGTTCGTTTTTTACCACTACCCCAGGCATTTTACCTGGGGATTTGAGTAACCTAAAAACGCTATTCGCCTGCTGTGGCTTCGGTTTCGGGTTCGGTTGTGGGTGTTGCGGAAGCTGGGGGGTTTTCCGCCGACTCTTCTGGAGTACTTTCTGATTCGCTCCCTTTCAAGGAGCCTTCTGGGACAAGTTCGAGGGTAGAATGTTCTTCCAACCACTTGACTATTTTTTCTTTCAGTAGGTCTTCTTCTACATAAGCGCGTAACCTTTCCGGATCGATATCGCGGTCTTTCAACTCTGCCATTAGCTCTTTTACCTTGGCATCTACCTCAGCCGGTTCGACTGAGAGCGATTCTCGTTTGGCTACTTCTCCTAGTGCGATGGTGCGCTTGATCCGTTCGATTGCTTCTTCGCGCGATCGCTCCCGCAACTGGGGTATCATTTCCTGGGTAAACAGCTTTTTGATATCAAACCCCTGGTTGCTCATTTGCATTGCCGTTTGCGTCAGCATTGCGTCAATTTCTTGCTCGATCAGCGTCGCCGGTAGGTCAACTTCTACATGCTTCACCAATTCATCGATAATCGCTTGCTCTTTGTTCGCTGCGGTTTTTTTCTCAGCTTGCTCTTTAAATCTGGTTTCCAGGTTAGCCCGCAATTCCTCTAAGGTTTGCATATCGCTGACTTCTTGAGCAAAGTCGTCGTTGAGTTCGGGTAACTCTTTTTCTTTGATTTCCTTGAGCGTGATGGTGAAAACCGCTGGCTTTCCTCCCAAGCTTCTCTCCGCATAGGTTTCGGGAAATGTCACGGAAACTTCTTTGCTTTCTCCTGGGTTCATACCCACAATGCCATCGACAAATCCGGCAATAAACTTTCCTTCTGCTAACTCTACTTGAAAGTCTGTCGCCGAGCCGCCGGGAATTTCTTGGGGCGTGGCGGATTCATCTTCCCCTTCACTTACCAGCCGTCCGGTAAAATCAACTACGGCGATATCGCCCATTTGCGCGGGGCGTCCTTCGACTGGCACTAACGTCGCTTGTTCTTTCCGCCGCTCTTCCAGGAATTTATCTACCGATTCGGCATCGTATTTTCCTTCCTCTACTTTTAAATTCCAGCCGGTGTAGTCGGACACTTGCGCCTCTGGCTGGACGTCAACGGCGGCAAAGAAGGTCAGGGGTTTTCCTGGTTCGTACTGGTTGACCAATTCTTCAAAAGAAGAACGCAGCTGGTAGTTACCTATTGGTGCGATCGATTCTTGCTTAAGCGCTTGTTTTACCGCATCTTGAATCAACTCTTCCAAAGCAGTGGCTTTGAGGCGCAATGAGCCGAACCGCCCAAGCAGGACTTGGCGCGGCACTTTCCCCTTGCGAAACCCAGGAATGTTTGCGTTGCGGGTCAGGTCTTGAAATACCTGCTCGTATGCCTTTTTGGACATTTCTGGCGTAATTTCTATTTCCAGGCCAATCTGGCTGGCGGGAAGCTTTTCCTGGGTTACTTTCATACTCAATTTGAATTGCGATCGCTGTTCTTGATACTATGCTTGCTTAACCAGGTATCATCCAACTGTTTTCTGACTCGCTGAGGCGAATCTATCAACAAATGTCTGACCCCGTGATATGCTGGTGCAAGCTACCCGTGCCGGCAAGGTGTCTGGCAACATTGGCGGCAGCTAAGCGGATAGTCGCCAGCCATCACCACGCAGAAACCAGCACGCAGAAACGGGAACAAATACATGTCCCTTTCGTTTCCGCCTTCTGATAATAGTACATTTAGTGGACAGGCCGCCGCGTCTTTTAATCTGGAGTTTCGATTTGAGTCAAATTTTAGCTTTAAGTACTTTAGTTGTATTCAATTTATCTCAAATATGCGTAATCGATTGAGGCCAACAGATTAAACGCAAGTTCATATTATTTAAACAATAAAAAAACATCATTAACACTTCTGACCCTAAAATTGGGTTCGCTGTTGTCAATTTCACCTTTGGTTTAAGTGGAGGATATAAGTTTGTCAGAATCTTATAAAGTGGCGATTTTAGGAGCGACGGGAGCCGTCGGCACCGAGTTACTGGAATTATTGGCAAGTCGCAACTTTCCCCTCAAGGATTTAAAGCTGTTGGCTTCACCCCGTTCGGCTGGGCGGACAATGCCGTTTAAGGGGGAAAACCTGCCGGTAGAAGTGCTGGATGAGAATTCTTTTCAGGGTATAGATATCGTTTTAGCTTCCGCAGGGGGGTCAACGTCTAAAGCTTGGGCATCAAAAGCTGTCGAGGCGGGTGCAGTAGTAATTGATAATTCCAGTGCGTTTCGCATGGATGCTACCGTTCCGCTAGTAATTCCAGAGGTCAATCCGGAAGCCGCATCTACCCATAGGGGGATTATCGCTAATCCCAATTGCACGACAATTTTAATGGCGGTGGCAGTATGGCCCCTGCATCAAGTACAGCCGGTGCAACGCCTAGTAGCGGCTACCTACCAATCTGCCAGCGGTGCTGGTGCGAGGGCGATGGAGGAAGTGAAACAGCAAGCGACGGCGATTTTGCAAGGCGAAACACCAAAAGCAGAAATATTTCCTTACCCCTTGGCGTTTAATTTGTTCCCGCATAACTCCAAGTTGACTGAATTGGGGTATTGTGAGGAAGAGATGAAAATGGTCAACGAAACGCGGAAGATTTTTGGCGACTCCCAAATCCGAATTACGGCAACCTGCGTTCGGGTTCCCGTACTGCGCGCCCACTCGGAAGCGATTAATCTAGAATTTAGGGAACCTTTCCCCGTGGAAAAAGCCAGGGAAATCCTGAGTCAAGCACCGGGAGTTAAGTTGGTGGAAGATTGGCAGGCTAATTATTTTCCCATGCCGTTTGAAGCCAGCGGTCGCGATGAAGTCTTGGTGGGGCGCATTCGTCAGGATATTTCTCATCAGAGTGGTTTGGAACTTTGGTTGAGTGGCGACCAAATTCGCAAAGGTGCGGCTTTAAATGCCGTACAAATTGCTGAGTTGTTAGTATCGAAAAATCTGGTACGACCAACAGCAGCCGCTGCAAGTTAAATATTCGCTTAGTGTCAATTGTTGGCAGTCATTGGTAAGATGGATAACCCATAAGCAATTACCTTTCAGTGGACAGTGGACAGTGGACAGTGGACAATTATCAAGAAAAACTGGGTTTAGAACAAGGTAATTATAGGACGGTTGACTCACTATCAACTGTCAACTGTCAACTGTCAACTATTACCAATGACCCAATTCAGGAGTGAGGAAAAAAGTGTGGTAAGTTTTGGACGAACGATCACCGCGATGATTACGCCGTTTAAGGAAGACGGCAGCGTCAATTATGCAGTAGCGGAAAAACTAGCAGCTTATTTAGCTGAAAATGGGTCAGATGGAATTGTAGTTTGCGGCACAACGGGTGAATCTCCTTCTCTGACTTGGGATGAAGAGTACGAGTTATTTCAGGTAGTTAAAAAGGCAGTCAGTGGAAAAGCGCTAGTTATCGCGGGGACTGGTTCTAATTCCACCAGAGAAGCGATCGCAGCAACGCAAAAAGCAGCTAAAATAGGATTAGATGGCTCGCTGCAAGTAGTTCCATACTACAACAAGCCACCTCAAGAAGGAATGTACCAGCATTTTCAGGCGATCGCTCAATCTAGCCCCGATTTGCCGATCATGCTCTACAATATACCGGGTCGCACCGGACAAAATCTGCTCCCAGAAACGGTGGCTCGGTTAGCAGAAATTCCCAATATTGTTGCCATTAAAGAAGCAAGTGGTAATCTGGATCAAGCGACTCAAATTCGCTGTCTAACGCCGCCTGATTTTCAGATCTACTCTGGGGATGATTCGCTCACCCTACCCCTCCTATCTATCGGTGGGGCGGGCGTAGTTAGCGTAGCCAGTCATCTGGTAGCGCCGCAGCTGCAAGCAATGATCCAAGCTTTTGAAGTGGGTAAAATTAAAGAAGCGACTCAAATTCACTTGCAACTTTTCCCGCTGTTTAAAGCCCTATTTGCAACCACAAATCCCATACCAGTTAAGGCGGCTTTGAAACTGCAAGGGTGGGATGTCGGCAGCACTCGTTCTCCCCTATGCGACCCGACTAATGAAATTGCACAAAATTTGAAAAATGTGTTAGAAAAACTATCATTACTATAATCAATGGAATATTGATCCCAGATTTATATAAGCCTAAATAAGCATAATTTTTTGACATTTAGGCGAATTGTAATAGCAATTAGCAATTGGAGAATTTTCCTTGGCTAATTGTCAGATTATACTTGCTGAAAATCGTAAATTAGCTGTTACTAAAAAACCAAATTCTCTCGCAACCTCATACCTAACAAAGGATGTCAATGACTACAAACGAATCAAAACCCGCTCTCAAAATTATTCCTCTCGGAGGCTTGCACGAAATCGGCAAGAATACCTGCGTGTTTGAAATTAACGATGAAATCGTGCTTTTAGACGCAGGATTGGCTTTTCCCACCGATGGAATGCACGGCGTTAACATCGTCTTGCCAGATACGACCTATCTGCGGGAAAATCAGCACAAAATTAAGGGGATGATCGTCACCCACGGTCATGAAGACCATATCGGCGGCATTCCCTATCACCTCAAACAGTTTGATATTCCGGTTATTTATGGCCCGCGTTTGGCAATGGCCTTACTGCATGGAAAACTAGAAGAAGCCGGAGTAGCCAATCGTACAGAATTGAGAACGGTTCTCCCTCGCGATATCGTGCGAATCGGCAATTCATTTTTTGTGGAATTTATCCGCAATACCCACTCGATTGCCGATAGTTTTACCGTTGCCTTACATACCCCCGTTGGCGTGGTAATTCACACAGGTGACTTTAAAATTGACCACACTCCAGTGGATGGAGAATTCTTTGATTTGCAGAAACTCGCAGACCACGGAGAAAAAGGAGTACTCTGTTTAATTAGCGATTCAACCAACTCGGAAGTTCCCGGTCAAACGCCTTCGGAAAGATCTGTTTATCCCAATTTGGATCGGATTTTCTCCCAAGCAAAGGGACGCTTAATGGTGACGACTTTTGCGTCTTCAGTCCACCGAATTAACATGATTTTGGATTTGGCGAAGAAGCACAATCGCATTGTATCTGTCGTCGGTCGTTCCATGCTCAACGTGATTGCTCATGCGCGCAATTTGGGTTATATCAAGTGCGAAGATAGCTTGCTGCAACCTTGGAATGTGGCGCGCAACATGGCAGATGAAAAAGTTTTAATCTTGACCACGGGATCTCAAGGGGAACCCCTGGCGGCATTAACTAGGATTGCCAATCAAGAACATCCCCACATTAAAATCAAGCAGGGCGATACGGTAGTGTTTTCGGCTAACCCAATTCCGGGAAATACGATCGCAGTAGTCAATACGATTGATAAACTGATGATCCAAGGCGCTAACGTGGTCTACGGTCGGGAAAAAGGAATTCACGTTTCCGGGCACGGCTGTCAGGAAGACCAAAAGCTGATGATAGCCTTAACTCGTCCCAAATTCTTCTTACCCGTCCACGGGGAACACCGGATGCTGGTAAAACACTCCCAAACAGCTCAAAGTATGGGCATTCCGGCAGAAAATATGGTGATTGTGGACAATGGCGACATAGTCGAGTTGTCGGAAGATAGCATCGCGATTGGGGGTAAGGTTCCTTCTGGCATTCAATTGGTAGATAATGCGGGAGTTGTCCACGATAACGTTCTCAAGGAACGCCAGCAATTGGCAGAAGATGGTGTGGTAACGGTTGCAGCTGCTATAGATTGGGAAGGTCAGTTGGTTGCTAAACCAGAAGTGCATTTGCGCGGTGTGGTGACTTCTGTGGAGCGCAGTCTACTACAAAAACTGGTTCAAACAACCATAGCAGATATTTTGCGCGATCGCTGGAGTGAATTCGCCCGCAGCTTCGACACTGAAGAGCTAGACATTGATTGGGTAGGCTTGCAAGAGCATATCGAACAAGCGCTACAGCGTTTAGTTCGTCGCGAACTTCAAAGCCGTCCTTTACTCGTCTTCTTGATGCAAACACCAGAAGCACCTCCAGTTAAAGTTACTGGACGCCGCCGGCGCGCTACTGCTAGAGTCGCTTCTTAACTCAACCCCCTCTCCCCCCATCCCTTCAAGATGGGGGAGAGTTGAAGAGGACGCGAGTATTCCCCGCGTCCTCTTGTCGTCTGCGCTTTCTCCTGTCTTCTGGGTCAAACTCTTTATATAATCGGTTATTTCGCCAAATTCTCCGGGTTTTCACTACGCTGCTGCATCTACCAAAATGGCTTAACCCCTTTGAGGAACTTGCTAGAATTGCGACATGTCCCTATACTTAGGCTTGCACTCAACAAAATTCCGTACTACCACGCAAGCGAAAATTTGGGATTTTAGCCACCATGACTTTTAGCCAGTATCACCATGTTGCCTCAAGGTAGAGGTGACTAATCAATCCTGAGTGGGAAGCCCGAACGCTTTTTGCGGTTCAAAAATAAGCCAAATGGAAGTACCAATCCGGTAAAGCCATCTGCGATGCTGTATATATCCACCAGAGGAATGCACTCCACTGATGGGAACACTAGGAGAGAAAAAATAATGACGAAGCTAACCTATTCTAGCATAGAAAATTCGACCTTGACAAGCTGGGTGTGGATTGCGCCAGCCAAGAATACCGCCAAGAAGAATCAGCAGCGTTATAGTTCCAAGAAAGGTTTCGATTTGCTGCAACCGCTGCGCCAACTGCTGGATGGAGTGGATGTGCGCGATCGCGAATTGGCTCACCGTTTATGCCAGATGATACCATCTCAGTGTCCGTTCGAGCGGGAAGTTAAATTGTTTGGTCGTACTCTGTTTCGCATTCCGCCGCTGTGTAAGCTCAACCCACTGTATGAAGAAGTTGTGGCGCTGCGATTCCGGGCGTTGAGTTATTTGGCAGATGAATGCGGCGAAGACGTAAGCTGCTACTGCTAGAAACAAGCTGGATAATTTTTCCAAGTCGAGTTGGCTTCCCACTCAAACGCTATTTCGGCTGGATGTAAAAATTAATTGACTAACAGAGCGATCGCTGCTAAATGTTACTAACCAAAGAAAGCTTCTAGGGCAATTTTTTACATGCTTTCTGATTGGTTCCAGTAAATTTACTGTTAGTGCTAACAAGCTTCTGCTGCTAATATTTTGAACAGCAAGCGATCGAAGACAGCTATTTCTTAGGCTGGCTCTGGATTAACTCAATCCAAACCTCAACTTAAATCAGGGATTAATGCATTAGTTCGTTTCAATTGTCGCTCTGAAACGCTTGTTGTCTCGATGCTCTTTGAAACTGGTTAACTTGGCTTGCTCGAACTGCTGCATTGCCTGAAGCACCCATTAACAGCTAGTTCGTCAAGCAAAAAATATGATCGACAAAATAGAACGCAGGCTAATTCCTTTAATTGCTAGACTGGTTGAGTATTGGCAAAACAAGCTGCTAAGCTACAAGCATCAAGAAATCAAGCGTCAACTGAAATTCTGCGGTAGGGGAGTCCGATTCAAGCGAGAAATTAGAATAGACCACCCGCAGAACGTCTCAATAGGAGATAAAGTTTATATTGGCCCAAACACCATCTTAGATGGCAGAGGGGGTATTACAATTGGCAAGAATACAACCCTGGGCTTCAACGCAGTCGTCCTCTCAGCTAACCATGACATTAAAAGTAATGCCTTGCCTTACGAACACAATGTTTACATTCATAAACCTGTAGTTATCGGAGAGAATGTTTGGATTGCGGCTAACGTTTTGATCGTACCGGGAGTGACGATTGGAAATGGAGCAATTATCGCAGCTGGTACGGTTGTTACTGGCAATGTTGAACCCCTAGCAATTGTTGGCAACCAACCGATGCGAGTAATTAAATATAGAGATAAAGAGCATTACGAGCGCTTAGCTGGAAAAGATCCCGCAGAAATGAATACAGCGCTCGAACTTGTACATCATTTTTATCAGGAATAATACAGTAGATTGCTTGCCTCGTCTTGGTACAGCATTTTCGCTTTGTTTGTGTAGCGGCACCCTTAAGGGTGCCTGCACACCGCTGTGGGTGTACTGCTATAAATTGCTTGTGGGAGCTAGCCATATAAAACACAACCCGACTAAAATCGCCTTTCAAACTCAATAACTGCTCTTGTATCGCCAGAAAAATCAGTCGAACCGCGTAACAGAATCTCATTATTAATGCGATAGCGCAAGTTGAATTGAGTTGGCTGATTGCTGGTTAAAATCCGCAAGATTGACGCTGATAAATTATTAGTAATATCAATCCCCGCTTCTGCTGCTAAGCCTAGCGTTGAGTTATTTTGGTCGCGGGCGCGTTCGGAAGTAATTGCTGTGGGAAATATTCGCAATTCACTTAAACCAATCGCTTGACCAATTGAACTAATTGTGCTTTGAAGACCGGGCAATAAGACCGATCCGGCTAAGTTAGCAAGTCCTAAAGTACCGTCGGTTCCCTGTCCTAAAGTTTGGATAAATCCACCACCAATTAACGATACAATTTCCTCGCGACTGCGGGGTGGATTGCTGGTTAATTCCAAGTTATCAGTTAATTGACTTGCAGGGCCGATAACTGTGGCTTGAATGCGAACCGTCCGCAATGAACCTGCGTCGGTAGAAAGTTCGTCGCTAATTTCTGAGGCGACGTTGGTGGAGGGAAGGCGACTGCGGGTGACTTCGGGAACAGTTGTTGTTAACCGCACATTTAGGATGGGATCGAGTTTGCGTTCGGGGGTAAATTCAGCGGTATGATTGTAACTTCTTGCTAGGTTAAATTGAGCGGCAAATAGATTCACTTGACCGCGTTCTAGTCGGATGATACCGTCAGGTTGAATATCATTTAAAGAGCCATTTATTCTAAGATTGCCTCTGGCTTGGAAGCTGAGAATTGGAGGTTGAGAAACTTCTACACCCCGTCCTAAAGTTAACAGCAAATCGTTGAATTCTGGGATAATATTGCGATCGCCTGCCGTACCGCCACCACCCGCAGCAGGCGTACCCCTATCCCCAGCTTGGGACAAAAACACCTGACCATTGGTTAGTTCGACGCTGCCTCCAATTCTAGGAGGGTTATTGGGGTTTAACGCCGTGCCGGTAATTGCTACATTACCATTCGCCTGACCTTGGTAAAGCCCTCTAAGATTGAGCGCCAACTGGTTTAAAGTGACGGTAAGGGGATTTCCGGCATCGGGGTCGTTAGGGGAAAGCGGACTGGTAATTGGTAGAACTCCCCCTACGACTACTTGTCCTTGACTATACTGACCTTGTAAGGGTTCTTGCCGAGAGATGATGATGCGATCGCGTTCAAATCGTATTGTCCCGTTGACGTTTGTTAGCGGTTGCCCTTGCAAGAGTTGGGCGCGCAAGGTAGCATTTTGTACCGTGGCAAATCCCGTAGGTACTGGTTCTCGCAGGGTTCCTCCTACTTCGAGTTGCACTTGTCCGACGCCGGATACCCATTCGACTTGTCTGCGGGTTAATAGACTTAATAATGCTAAGCCTTCATTTTGAACGTTGATGTCTAAGGCGATGCGATCGCTATCCGGTTTAACTGAAGCAAAAGGCAATTCGTAAGGCAGGCTACCTCTAATATTAATCGGTTCTGGCCCTGCCACCAATACTTGCGATTGAAAGTCCAATCGGGCATTATTGTAATCGAAATCGGCTCGGGCAGATTGCACCGGCGTTTGATTGAGAGTTCCTCCGACTAATTCTAAATCTCCGTTGACTTGCGGGTTGGCTAAATTGCCGGATAGTGTGGCATTGGCATTTAAATTTCCGGTCAAATCGAAGGGCAAAGCCACGAAATTTCTCAGCACCGCGACGGGAAAGTTTCTCACTTCTAATTGTCCATTTTGTTGCTGCAATCCCAAGTTGCCAGAAAAGGCTAGTAAGGATTGATCTGTTTCGATTCGCAACGGGGAAACGGTAAAGATGCCATTGGCAAAACTGCCTTGGGCGATAACGCGGTCGAGTTTAATTCTATATTCATCCAAGCGCCAGTTTTGACCTTGAAGGTTGTAGCTGAGGCGTAAATTTCTTAACCCGGATGGGGAAGCGTTTGCAACTTCGATGCTACCGCTAAAAGTTCCGGTTAAATTCTCTAAATCTTCCAGGGTAGGTAGGCGGGAACCTTGACGGGCGATTTCCCGTTCTTGTTGTCGCAATGCTTCAATTTCGGAAAAGCGACGCAGTTGGTTTTGCAGGGTTTCTCCTGGTACGCCTACTGATGGTAATTGAACGGCTGCTGCTCTAGCATAACTTTGTCCGCTACCTTGTTGGAAGTCTAATAAATTAAACAAGCGGGCGACTTTGAAAACTTCTTGAATATCGCCTTGAGTAACTTGAACTCGACCGTCAAATTGAGGCCCAGCCGGGGTTTGAATTAAGCGTCCGGTAAAAGCATAGCGACTGTCGCCGCGCTGCAATTCACCGCCGGTAATTTCTAATCTGCCGTTGCGATAGTTGAAACTTCCACCGGCGATTTGATATCCGGTGAGTTTGCCGATTTGGGCGTTTGAAAGGGCGATGTTATCGCCTCTGACGCTAAAGTCATTTAAGTTGAGGGCAAAGTTTCCAGAGACGGTTCCCGAAACTTGTTGGTTGGCTAATGCAGGGGGTAACTGTACTGTATTTCTGACCAGTTCTATCGGTAAGTTTCGCACGTTGGCGATTAATTCATCGCCTTGCCTTCTGCCTTCTGCTATTGCACCATCTCGTTGAATTAAGAAGGTTTCGGGACGGTTATTGCGGTCGAGTTGGAGGGCGATTCTGTCTCTTGTCCCGACTAGATTTAGTCCGACGCCTCTGCCTTCGCCGGTTTGAACATTTCCGCGCAAAGGCGATTCAAAGGCGAGGTTATTTACGACTAAATTTCGCAGTTCTAATTCTCCGTTGACGTTGGGATTGGTAAGCGTTCCGGCTACGCGCCCGGAAAAGTCAGCACGACCTGCTAATGCTATATTATTGGGGAGATTTAAAGGCAATGAACGCAAGTTCAAATCCTGCGCCGCTACAGTTAAATCAAAGTTGCCAATTTGTGGCGTCCCGGCTGGATTAAATCTCACCGCAACGACTCCTCTAGCATTTAATCCGGGTGCGGTTGCTTGCTGAATTTGTAACTGCTGTCCATTCCAGGCAAAAGTGGCAGCTAATGGGCCATCTATCGGGCCAATTCCTTGGGAGAAATTGGCAGAACCGGCAACTTGAATATCGGCAGGACTAAAGGAGTTAACATTCCCGGCTAACTGGAGATTTTCTCCGTTGAGTTCTCCCCGCAATTGATTGTTAATTCGACTTAATTCGATGCCGGAAACATTGGCAACTGCTGCTTGCCAACGACCTTGTTCTAAACGTGCCTGTTGAATTTGAATGTTGCCACCGGCAATGTTTAACTGTCCGCTGGCAATTGCGGCAATATCTCTCGGTTGAAAAGAAGTAACATTTCCGGTTGCTTGTACTTGACCGCTGAAGGTTGCTGGTAACCGATTGGGTAAGGTTGCTAAACGATGCAATTGCAGATTATTGGCTGCAAAAGTAGTTTGCCAGCGCCCTTCGTTTAATTGTGCTTGTTGAATTTGGACGCTGCCACCGGCAATATTTAAACTGCCTCTCGCTTCGGCTTGAATATCTTTGGCTTGGAAAGATTCTAAATTACCTGCGGCTTGAACTTGACCGCTGAAGGTGGCTGGTAAACGATTTGGTAATGTCGTCAAACGATGCAATTGGAGATTATTGGCTTCAAAGGCAGTTTGCCAACGTCCTTCGTTTAATTGTGCTTGTTGAATTTGGACGCTGCCACCGGCAATATTTAAATTGCCTCTCGCTTCGGCAGTAATATCTTTGGGTTGGAAAGATTCTAAATTACCTGTAGCTTGAACTTGACCGCTGAAGGTGGCTGGTAAATTATTTGGTAGTTGTGCAAAGCGATTTAACTCGATTCCAGTGGTGTTAATGTTAGCTTGCCAACGACCTGCGTTTAATTGCGCCTGCTGAATTTCGATATTGCCGCCTGCGACTTGGAGGCGTCCCCTGGCTTCAGCAATAATATCTTTGGGTTGGAAAGATGCTAAATTACCTGCGGCTTGCACTCTACCGCTAAAGGTTGCTTGTAACTGTGGCGGCGCTTGCGGTAAGCGATTTAACTGCACTCCGGCGGCGTCTACAACTGCTTGCCAACGTCCGTCATTTAATTGTGCTTGGCGTATTTGCAAACTACCGTTGCCTGTTTGCAGGCTGCCTCGCGCTACGGCTTCGATATTGGCAAGATTTATCGCATCGAGATTTCCTGCTAACCTCGCCTCGCCGCTAATTCTTCCCTGTTGGATGGGTAAATTTCTGGCTTGTTCTGGGGGTAAAAGGCGCGCGAGTTGCAAGCCTGATGCGGCGACAACGGCTTCCCAGCGGTTATTGGCAAGTCCGGCTTGTCTAATTTGCAGGTTGCCGCCTGCTATTTGAATGTTGCCATTTCCTAATGCTCTAATATTTTGCAGGTCGGTAGACTCCAGATTTCCTGCTAAGCGGAATTGTCCGTTAAATCTTCCTTGCTGAAACTGGGGCGGCACTTGGGGCAAACTTGCCAAAGATATGCCAGAAGCGGCTACCAATGCTTCCCAGTTGCCGTTTACCAGTGCTGCTTGTTGTATTTGTACTGTCCCGCCTGCGACGTTGAGGCGTCCAGAAGCTGCCGCGCGAATATCTCTAGCTTGGGTAGATTCTAAGTTTCCCGCTACCCTGACTCTGCCAGTAAATGCTCCCGGTTGTACGGGTAAATTTCTGGCTTGTTCTGGAGTTAACAGCCGCGTTAGTTGCACGCCCGTTGCGTCTACTAAAGCTTCCCAGTTGCCTTGATTAATTCCTGCCTGTTGTATTTGTACCGTCCCGCCCGCGACGTTGAGGCGTCCAGTAGCCACGGCGCGAATATCTCTGGCTTGGGAAGAGGCTAAATTTCCTGCTGCCCTGACTCTGCCGGTGAATGCGCCCGGTTGTACGGGTAAATTTCTGGCTTGTTCTGGGGATAGCAGCTGGGTTAATTGTACGTTGGTGGCGGCGATCGCTGCTTGCCAATTTCCCCGATTAAGTTCTGCCTGTTGTATCTGTACTGTCCCGCCCGCGACGTTCAAACTGCCAGTAGCTACGGCGCGAATATCTTGCGCTTGGGTAGATGCGATGTTTCCTGCTGCCCTCACCCTCCCCGTAAATGCACCCGGTTGCACGGGTAAATTTCTTACTTGTTCCGGCGTTAACAAAGAAGTTAATTGCACGCCCGTTGCTGCTAATAATGCGTTCCAGTTACCTTGGTTGAGTTCGGCTTCCTGAATTTGTACCGTGCCACCCGCTACTTGCAACCGTCCCTCGGCGACAGCTTGAATATCTTGCGCCTGGAAAGAACCCAGCGTTCCCCCTAACCTCGCCCTGCCGGTAAATATCCCCCGTCGAATCGCTGGCGGTATTCCCCCTTGTCCCCCTTGTCCCCCTTGTCCCGCCTGCGCTTGTAAGTCTAAAAGACTACTAACGGGTAACTGGGAACCTTGAACTAGCGCTTCCCAACGTCCGTTGGCGATTCTAGCGGCTGCTTGCAATGTGCCGCCTGCTACTCGTAAATTGGTGTCGCGCAAGATGGTTTGACCTCTAGCGACGACAACTTCCCCGTTAGCAGCATAGGTGGCTTGGGGTGCATTCCAGCGGGCTACCGTTCGCAAATCGTTAAAGGGGCCAAATACTTGCGCCCGCGCCTGCACTGGGCCGATAGCGATCGCACCAGGCAGATTAGCATTGTAGAGTTTGGCGATCGCATCCCCCGGCACTTTGTCTGCTTGCAGGTCGAAGACTATTCCCCCTGTAGTGCCTAATTTTACCTGCCCTTTCCCAGTAATTTCTCCCCCGACAACTGGTTTGGCTTGCAAGTTGGCGACGATTAATTCACCTTGTCTGGCATCGAGAGCAAAGCGAGCGCTGATGTTTCTAAAATTGACTTTATCGACTAGCGTTGGCTTGGTGGTGGCAAATTGACCGATTAATAACGGTTGCGCGAGTTCTCCCGTTAACTTTACCTCTGCCTGTACCTCGCCGTTGAGCGGAACTGGGGGTTTAAAATTAAAAGTTTGTGTAACTCTTGCTATTTGCGTATTCGGTATTTTTGCGGAGATATCGTAGCCTTGTTGCAGGTTTAAACCACCATTGGCAACCAGGGGAATTTGCCCAAACAGCGATGAGACGTTTTGCAGTCTAATAACTTGCTCTTGAAACAACAGCGTCCCATTTGTCCCAGAGAAAGCAATCGGTTGCTGTGGGATTGCGGCGGTGACATCTTGCAGCCGCGCCGTTCCTAACACAGATAATGGCTGTGTCGGGTTATATTTCACCTGCAAACTGGCATCTACGCGCCCCGCTTGTAAATTCAGCGGTAACTTTAATAACCGATCTACTTCTATAGCTTGGACTTGTTGCGCTTTCAACTCCTCCACATTTAGTTGTTGCGTTGGGACTAAATATTCGCCTTCTAGGTTAATGTTTCCCCCGCTAGCGATTTGTCCTCCCAACTCAAAGCGGAAGCGTTGGTTATTATCTTGCAATTCAACCTGACCATCAGCGCCAGCAACGCCTACGGCAACTTTGGGATTGCCGGTTTCTGGTTGGGGGACGAGGACGATGTTACCGTTTTGCAGCCGAATTGATTCTACTTCGGTCTTAAACGCAGCACCCGGTTTTTCTGGGGCGATTTGAGTCGTTACCCAGCGACCATCCGGGTCTTGTTCTAAGTAAACATTCGGATTTATCAAAGTTACATTTAATGCCAGAGTTCGATCCAACAGCAGCCGGAGCAAATCAAACTTGACATCAACGGCGGCGACGGTGGCGCGATCGCTATCTGTAGGGGTGGCGGGGATTTCAGACGCCCCCAAACGCAGTCCGGTGAGGGAAAATGCTTCCACTTTTCCCAGACGCACCGGGCGATTAAAGGACTCGGTGAGATTTTTTTCCACTATCGGCGCTAACTCGGTTTGGACAAAATTCCATGCCCACCAAGCACCCGCCGCAATCCCCACGAGTAAAATTACACCAACAGCGAGTCCAGAACGGCTTAACCAAAGCAGCCATACACGCCGGTTAGAATTAATTTCTGGTTCGCGATCGGGAGTTGGATCGGTAGAGTTAGTCATTAAAGCAGCACACCTGGTATCGTTGTGAGTTGATTACCTGCATTCGAGGTCATAGGAGCGATCGCACCGCAACCGGGTACTTGCAAAGCCCTTTGGAGACAAAAACTAAGAGTGAGGAGCGGGTTCATAACCTGATGACACGACGACTGGTGCTGCCCAATAGTTGCCAAAGTTGATAGATTTTACTGCAAGGAAACTCCGCAAGAGAATCTACCACAGGATGGGGCTTTTTGTTAATTTTTTCAGTAACTATTTTGTATCGGGAAGTGCAAAAATTGAGAAACGCTAACTTGACTCGTAGGAGCCGATAGGACAAATTATCGGGTAAAGTTGGCGATGATTTGACCCCAGGAGCGACTATGACTACATGCGATCGCGTATTTGTGCTGCTATTTAACGCTCGGACGGATAATGAAGGCATTCACACCATCCGCATCGCGGATCGGAATAAGGTGTTGATGTTTGAGTCAGAAGACGATGCCACCCGCGTGGCTTTAATGTTGGAAGCGCAAGATTTCCCTACCCCCAGCGTCGAAGCAATCGATCCCGAGGAAATCAAAGCGTTTTGCGAAAGTGCTGACTATGATTGGGAATTTATTCCCGAAGGCGCTTTGTTTATTCCCCCCGAAGCCAACTTGGAAGAAACCGACTGGCAAGCGGACGGGACTGAATCTCAAATGCCCGAGACGGAACTAGATCGCATTCGTCGCCAACTCGAAGGACTGTTGTAATTAAGGATAAACATGACAAATTTGCAAGATCGGGGTCATCTTCTGACCGAACAGATCAATCCCAACAGTCGCAATTTAGACCAAATGACTGCCCTGGAATTGGTCGATTTGTTTAATCAAGAAGATGCCCAAACTTTGGCGGCGATCGCTAATGCCCGTACTCAACTCGCCGAAGCCATCAATATCACATCAAAGTCATTACGTCAAGGGGGAAGGTTATTTTATGTCGGAGCCGGAACCAGCGGGCGCTTAGGGGTATTGGATGCCGCCGAGTGTCCGCCGACGTTTTGCACGCCGCCGGAAATGGTACAGGGGATTATCGCCGGGGGAGCGGGGGCATTGGTGCGGAGTTCGGAAGATTTGGAAGATAAAGCCGAGGATGGGGAAGCCGCGATCGCGCAACGACAAATTACCCAACTCGATGTAGTAGTAGGAATTACCGCCGGAGGCACCACGCCCTACGTACAAGGCGCGTTGCAAGCCGCTAAATCCAGGGGCGCTACGACGATTTTTATCGCCTGCGTCCCCGCCGAACAAGTGAATACGAGTGCCGATATTGACATTCGCTTGTTAGTGGGGCCGGAAATCGTAGCCGGATCGACGCGCCTGAAAGCCGGAACGGTGACCAAAATGGCGTTGAATATCCTTTCAACCAGCGTCATGGTGCAGTTGGGGAAAGTATACGGCAATCGCATGGTCGATGTGGCGGTGACGAATACGAAGTTACGCGATCGCGCCTTACGCATTTTGCAAGACCTCGCCGGTATAGATCGACACGAAGCCGCAGTGCTGCTAGAACGCAGCGGTAGACAGGTGAAACTGGCGCTGCTGATGCACTGGACGGGATTAGAAGCCGAAGCAGGCGCGCACTTGCTGGAGCAACATCAGGGCAATTTAAGGGAAGCCGTCACCAGCTATCAAAAATCAGAATAGTGCCAGCGTTAACGGAACTAAAAAGTTCTTCATTGTATCTATATTTACTGGGTATCTTTTAGCCGCTCTCTCACATGTACAAGATACGCTCTACCGCGCTTTGCTCGACTAGCAAAAAGCAAGTGGAATTTCCACGCGCTCCCATACAGTATTTACTATCAACTGCCAGCATGACCGCAGTGGCTCTAGAACTATTTATCGCTCCTGGTTGGTCAATATCAGGGCAAAACCAATTTGAGACAGCTGCCTCAGACTGGCAAATTGCTCAGGCATTTAGAGTTCCCAATCGCGGCACTCCCGCTACAACTGAAGGCGCTGGAACTAGGGGGGGTTCCTGCCTACCATTGAGCGAAAGAAATAAATTAAAACCTTTAATTCCGACGGGAAATATAGGATTAACCGTATCCGAACATCCAACCTTTTTTGGCTATATTCCCAAATCTAATGCCAAATTAGGGGAGTTTGTCCTGAGAGATAGAAATAACCGTCTGGTTTATAGAACCAGATTTGCTATCCCTTCCCAGCCTGGTATTATTAGTATCAGCTTGCCTGCTACAGCGCGATCGCTAGAAATTGGCAAGCAATATCAGTGGTTTTTTCTATTAATTTGCGACCCCGAAGATCGCAGCGACAGCGCCATTAGTCCCCCAGCGTGGATCGAGCGGATCGAACAGAGCGAAACTCTAGCAGAACAGATCAAAAATGCTACACCAGAAACGCTGCCAGCCTTGTATGCAGAAGCTGGTATTTGGTTCGATGCTTTAGCAAGTCGAGTCAATCTTTTTTCTTCTCAACCTGAACCAGAATGGCAACAGAACTGGGAATTACTGTTAACAACAGCAGGATTGCAAGCATTTGTTCAAGAGCCTCTAGTTGGGAATAGGTAATTGGTAATTGGTAATTGGTAATACCAAATCCGGATTCTAAACCCCCTTTATTTTATAGCCCGCGTACCGCTAACGCGGAACCCGAAGGGTAGGCGGGCTTCGTTTGTGTAGCCGCGACTTTAGTCGTTCGGCATCACAGGGGCGATCAAAGCGGATTTGGTATAATTTCACATCTTGCACCTACCCGATAAACTATAAACAGCCTCCAAATAAATTTGGGGCTGAAAGCTTAAGTGAGCTAAAGCTAACTACAATCAGGTTTTAACCCGTTGAAAAGGGTTTTAGCTTAAAGCTGTGAAATTTATTTCTGTTGGCTCTGGTGCAAGATGTGAGTAATTGCAGATTTGAATTAAATCTGCAATCTAAAATCTCAAATCTAAAATTCCTAATTAACCATTACTCCGCGTCATAGAAAGGTAGACCACCGAACGGGGAAACTGGCTTTTTAATGCTGGTAAAACCGGACAAGGCGGCTGTTCTTGTAAATTCTCCGGTTTACCCCAAATAAATGGTGCTTTTTGCGCCGCAGATATCCATAACAAACGTTTTGCCCTAGTCATAGCAACATAAAGCAAGCGAAATTCTTCCGCTGTTTTCAAATATCCCGCTTGTTCCCAAGCTTGGGCAACTTCTGGCAAGGGATATTGCCCGTGCAAACTGGCGCGAATTTGCGCCCTCGCTACTTCTGCTAAAGTAAAATCTCCTAAAAATTGCGTCGGCGTGGGTACTCTTAAATTACCCGGAATCATCGCCGCATGTAAAAACGGAATGAAGACATAATCCCAGTCCAAACCTTTGGCTTTGTGCATGGTAATAATTGTCAATCTGCCTGCTTTGGTATATTGACTTTCATTTCCTTCTGCATCTACGGGTTCAAACTTTTCCGAACTAACAATTTCGCTCAAAGCATTAATCGTTGCAGACAGGGAACGATGATCGCTAGTTGCCCGCGAAATTCGCTCGGCTAATTTATCAGCGGTGGCAAGTTCGGTTTGGTCGTAATTTAACGATAAAGCCAGGAAAGAAATGAGCTGATATTGCGGTAATTCCATTCTGGCGCGCAGCAAACTGCAACAGAAACGACGCGCTTTTAATACCGCTTCTGTTTGAGGCGGATCGAGGGGGCCGGGATAGAGGAATTGCTCTGGTAAACTAGCGAGAGGGTTGAGGTCTTGTTGCTCAATTAATTTGCGTTTGACCAGCACTTCTAAGGCAGATTTTAAGTAGTCGGGCGAGTGGGGACGGTCGAGAAATTGCAGGATGCTGAGTATTTCTGCGGGGACGTGTGAGTGGCGATCGCTCTCTGCAACTTCATAGATTGCCAGTCGATTTCCATACAATTGTCGCAGTTGTTGCGCCACAAATCGCCCTTGGTCATTAGTCCGCACCAATACCGCCGCCGAACGACGATCCCCCCCTAGCCCCCCCTTGCCAAGGGGGGGAACAGGAAGCCTTCGCCCCCCCTTATGAAGGGGGGGTTGGGGGGGATCGACTAGCCCCCCCTTAGCAAGGGGGGGTTGGGGGGGATCGACTAGCCCCCCCTTAGCAAGGGGGGGTTGGGGGGGATCGCCCAACAACTCAATTGCTCTAGCGCCAATCAGTTGCACTGTCTGATGAATATCGCGGGGTGTATAGATTTCTAAACCTTTCCCTTCAGGATGAGGATTGGCATCTGGTTGGGGGTCATCTGCCGCAACTGGGTGAATAATTTGATGGCGAAATGGTTGTTCTGTTCCAGCTAATTTCGAGCGATTAACCCAATCCAAAACAAAGTTAGCTGCCTCAATAATAATCCGACTGCTGCGACCGGCGACATCCATTGTCGCCAGCAATTTTTGGCTTTCACATTGCGAGCAAAATTGACGAAAATAAATCGGATCTGCGGGCGTAAAAGTTGAATTAATCGCTTGATTTGGATCGCCAACGCGGACTAAGTTAATTTTAGGCGATCGGTAATTGGTAATTGGTAATTGCTCCTCGGGTGCATCGGTAGCGAGAATTTCTAATAACCGAGTTTGCAAAGGTGAAGAGTCTTGAGCTTCGTCTTCAAAGACGGCGAAAACTTGCTTTTGCCACAAACGCCTTGCACTTTCATTTTCTAACACCCGCAAAGCTGCCAAAATCATTTCGTCGTAGTCGATAAAGTCGCGACTTTTCAACAAATTCTGATACTGTTCGTATAAACCTGCCGCGATCGCTAGTATCCCATACCCATCCCTGCCTTGTTCGCTCAACCGCCATAAATCTTCCGGTAAATAACCCGAACTTTTGGCTTCGTGTATCACTATTTGAGCCAGATTTGGCAATACTTCAGTCCGCAATACTGACTGACGGCGCAACCTTTCGGTTTCTTCCCCATCAAATTGTTGACCTTCTAGTAAAATTTGATACCGCCTGGGATTGTTGGCAATCCATCTATCTACCGCTGCCCTGATTAAACGGTGACTTTGATTCGGCGTTACCACAGTTAAATTATCCAGATTAATACCCGATAAATCTGAATGACGGGCGGCAATATTTAAGGCTAAACCGTGTAAAGTCTGGACAATAAATCCAACTTGTGGTAATGACAAATCTTTCTGCAAGCATTCGCGAATTTTAGCTTTAATATTGGCAGCAGCAGAGCGAGTAAAAGTAACGACGATTAATTGATGGCGGGAGTTAAGTTGCTGGCGCGCGATCGCGATCGCTGCCGCTACTGCCATTCCTGTAGATTTTCCCGCACCGGGAACGGCTGAAACCGCTAATGGCCCCCCTTTCCAATCTGCCATAGATTGTTGTCCTGGGCGCAGGCGGTTTCGCAGTCGCTGACAAGCTTCCTCGCGCAATTCTGAGGTAAAACCTGCATAACTCGCGGGAGATTGTCTATACTCAGAATCTGACGCCGACGAAATTGATTGCGGCTCGATATCATTAGGATCGATTGACATTTTCTATTAGCCGGAGCAACAACAAACGCAAACTTTTTCTATATAGGCATATAGAATCCAATTTACAACCCCCAATCAGCTTTATGGAACTGCTTCACCAACCGGGAGAAATTATTGCCCAAAGGTATCAAATTATCAGTATTTTAGGGCAAGGTGCTGTGGGAACTACTTATGAGTCGGTTGATTTGCACGCCGGAAAGCGCGTAGCACTCAAGGAACTGTCGCTGCAACGGATTACTGACTGGAAAGCTTTAGAATTATTTGAACGCGAAGCGCGGGTTTTATCCCATCTCAACCATCCGGCAATTCCCCGCTATCTAGATTACTTTCAGGTAGACACCCCATCCCACCAAGGTTTTTATCTAGTGCAAGAATTGGCAAGCGGGCGATCGCTTTATTCTCTCGTCCAAGATGGATGGCACGCCACGGAAACCCAAGTGCGCCATATCGCCGCCCAAATTTTGGATGTCCTCAACTATCTGCACTCGCTGACGCCTCCTGTCATCCACCGCGATATTAAACCGCAAAATATTATCCGCCGCGATGACGGACAGATATTTTTAGTCGATTTTGGTTCGGTACAGGCGACGTATCAAAATACTCTTACGGGCAGTACCGTAGTAGGAACCTACGGTTACATGGCACCGGAACAATTTCGCGGACAAGCATTTCCTAGTTCCGATTTATACGGATTGGGAGCAACGTTGTTATTTTTACTGACTCACCGCTTGCCCGCAGAATTGTCGCACCGGCAGCTGAAGATGGATTTGCGATCGCGTTTAAATCTTTCGCCAGAATTCGCCGAATGGTTGCATAAACTCTTAGAACCCGCCGTAGAAGACCGTTTTTCCTCTGCCAAGCAAGCTCGCGCCGTTTTGCGTGGAGATGCTGCTATTATCCCTAAAAGCACTCGTCCGGCGCGCAGCCGCGTTGTTTTGAGCAAAAATAGTCAGCAACTAACAGCAGAAATTCCGCCGCCTGGGTGGGGATACTGGGATGTGGGAGAATGCGTCATGGGTTTGATTTTGCTGCTGATTGGATATCACTTGATCTCTTTCATGCGGTTTACTTTTATTAGTCCGTTAATCTGGATTTTTCCCCTAGTTGGTATCATTCCCTCGATGTTTGGAGTCGTAAAGTTAGTAAAAACTGGGTTCAAACTCTTGGGTAAAACAAAACTGGAAGTAGAAAGAAAATCTTTCCGGTTACGCTACTCTTTACTTGGCTTCTTTTACCAAGTGCAAGGGCGAACTCAGGACATCGATCGGGTAGAATTAAATCGGTCTATCCGACTGCAAGACCAATTAGCGGCTTTGTTGAGTAATGAAACGCCTCAACCTTATACAGCGTGCAATTTAATTGAAGGAATTCGCACTCATCGAATTGGGGCGTGGTTGACTACACCAGAAAAAGAATGGTTAGGACAAGAAATTGCTAATTTCTTAAGAAAACCGCTGCACAATCCTAGTTTGACCAGATGAAAATTTCCTATCATTATTTGGGGTTAACTTTAGTAATGCTTGTAGGGATAGGGTTGCGGTTTTGCAACCTCGACTTAAAACCCCTATGGCTGGATGAAGTGATTACCGCTTTAATGAGTTTGGGACGTAATTATCACGATGTACCATTAGAGGAACTACTTTCGATAGAAACAGTCAGGCAAATTTTTACCCTGAATGGGGCGACTAATTGTCCCCAAATTGCTCACAATTTGGTTACCCAGTCAACCCATCCGCCGCTATTTTTTTGCTTGATAAATGCTTGGTTAAGGATATTCTCTGTAAACTCGCTCTTGCAGTATGAAACCTTGAGTAACGATTTGCGATCGCTTCCGGCTTTATTTGGCGTGGGAGCGATCGCAGCTATATATTATCTCAACCGCATCGCCTTTTCCAAAACCTCTGGACTCACCGCCGCTGCGGTAATGGCGGTTTCTCCGTTTGGCGTCTACCTTTCTCAAGAAGCGCGTCATTACACCTTACCAGTATTGCTGATAACCCTATCCCTGCTAGGAATAATCCAAATTCAACAAGACATTCAAAAACAGCGATTTCGATTATCAGTTTGGCTAACTTGGTTTGCTGTAAACAGTATCGGTTTTTACGTCCACTACTTTTTTATTCTAGCTTATATTGCTCAAATTATAACTTTACTGGGTGTATTTTACAAGCTAAATTTAACCGCTCGCTCGTCGGAAATTTTACCGGCAAACTTGCCTTTAATTGTTACCTTTTGTTTATTACCTCCAATTTTATTTACTCCTTGGCTACCATTAATGCTGGGCGATATAGGTCGCCCAGAAACGAATTGGATACCCCAACCTAATCACATTGTCCCCTTTTTCCAAACTTTATTAGGTTGGCTGTTAATGGTCATTGCCTTGCCAGTAGAAAACTACCCGCTTTGGGTAGCAATTCCCGCCGGAATTTTAATGGTTTTATTTGGAATATGGCTATTTTCGCAGATTTTTAAAGGATTAAAGCACCTGTTGCAAAAGCCTGACACTCATTGGAGTACTTGGACGCTTTTATGTTTCACCGCTTGCGTGTTGCTAGAATTCTTTGCCATAGTCTATTTAATGGGTAAAGATATCACAGTAGCTCCTCGCTATAATTTTGTTTATTACCCAGCTATTTCTGCGGTAATAGCAGCTAGTCTAGTTGCCTCAAACGATGGGAAAATTGGAACGATAAATAAATTTATTTCCCTACCCGCTTCTCCTTGTCCCTCTTTTTTCTCCCTGACTCTTTATCCTAGTTTTAGCCAGATAGCCTCGGTTTTATTGGTAGGCATTATTAGCTGTATTTTTGTGGTTTATGGTTTGGCGTTTCAAAAACCTTACAATCCCCAAGAAGTGGCTAAAAATATGAACGTAGAACCGACATTACCCTTAGCGGTTGTGGTGGGACATAACGATTATCAAGATGTGGCTTTGGGCTTGAGTTTTGCGCTGGCTTTGGATAAAATTAGAGATGAGAAAATAGCGGAAACATACCTAGCATTTTACGAGCGATCGCCTGACTACCTATCTGTTTTACAAAGTTTGTCCCAAATGTCACCACCTACCGCTTCTCAGCTTAATTTATGGCTGGTGATTCCAGGTCTAACACCTAAAGATTATCCCCCCCAAATACCACTTTCAGGCAGTACATTTTGCAATGTTGACATTACAAAACACTACCGCCTCGGAATTCCATATCAACTTTACCGCTGCCAATAATATTCATATCATGTCCGGTAGTATCCGTAGGGTATGGATAGCTAATTGCTAATTGCTAGAGAGAAGCCATTAGCTTGATAGCAAGGGGAGGAATTAAGATTCTCAATTATCTGAACCACTTTCACTTTTAGGGTCATTAACATTAATTAGCTTACCAATCATCAGACCTAAAAGAAATCCCAGTAATTCATACAATCCAAAAAAAACTGCCAACACAAGTATCATGGCGAAAATTCCACCTACTATAGGAATTGGCCCTGGGGAAAGCAGGTTAGCTTTATACCGTTCGTAATTAGCGCTATACTCTTTTAAAGTCAGCTTTTGACCCTTGTGGAAATCGGCTGCTGAATTTAATGAAAACCAGTAGCCAAAAAGGCAGCCACTAATTAGCACTGCGAGGATTTTGCCAAATGCTATATTCCGCGTTGCTCTAGGAATTGTAATCGTAACACGTTTGTCCATAAAGCTAATCAGATAACAACAAATTACGATAATTAATTGGCAGGCAAGGTTGAGACTAGAAACCCAACCTCAAAACCCCCTAAGCTGTTACGCATTTAATTTGTACATGGGGAGCTGGGGGAGCTGGGGGAGCTGGGAAGAGGGATTGGCAGTTTTATCCCGATATTAGAAATATACAAATTAGCTGCACGTTAGCTTAATTACCCATTACCAAAAAAAATCGCTTGGTAGCCTCCCCCTTTAAGCAACAAAGGAAAAATTGATTTCCCTGCTTCCCAATCCGACAAGCTTGAGGCAAAGGTAACTATCCACTGTCCACTGTCCACTGTCCACTGTCCACTGTCCACTGTC
>ERZ1066127.84-NODE-84-length-61511-cov-13.250683_pt1 | contig 61511 bp, 85 predicted proteins | sample MGYA00382774_ERZ1066127 | MGnify/ENA primary metagenome ERZ1066127 (study PRJEB33369, sample SAMEA5778357) | biofilm metagenome | biome: Industrial cooling water; feature: Water cooling tower basin; material: Biofilm | place: United Arab Emirates | collected...
CTATCAAGCGTGGTGGTCAAAGAAATGATGGTCCAAACGATGGGTGGACTGTCAGCGGCGGTGCGAGTCCCTTCCCGTTTATCTGGCCTCATTTCTTCGGTAAGTCTTCAACCAACGAACGTTGGCCTACGAACCGTGGTGCTGGCACAACAGGATCGCTGTATTCGAACCAGACCCTCATGGAGAAGCTGATACCAACCCAACAGAACGATCTGCCTCTGATCCCTGCTCTAGTGCAAGATCACGAATATGGGAACCTCGGTGCTCTTGATGGCGTTTTCATTCTGCCGGGTGGTGGTATCGTAGCGGCAGAACAAACAATGACGATCAGCGCAGTCAACTACAGAATTTTCCCGAACCGGACTCGTCGGTTGGGTGCAAGCTGGTTCGCAGTAAGGGAAGACTGACATGGCATTTTCATCTGGTTCTGGTGACTACGTCGCTCTCATGGCAGCAGTTCTTGCCCATGCAGTCGGTGATGGGTGGACGACTACTGGTGGCAACTGGCCTATCTCGAAGGGTAACGTCCGGGGTGTCGACTGGTCGACCAGAACCATTGCAGTCACTGACTATCTGAGTGGTGGTGCAATCGGGTTCAACGAACGTATCATCGATCTGTCTATTGGTAGTTCTGGTGCGAATGCGACCTCTAATGCAGCAACTCCTGCGACTGCTGTCCAAATCAGGGGAATGCAATACTCTATCCAAGAGTGGTTCATCTTCTCCGATACAGCGAGCGGAAACTACATTCATGTCGCTGTTCGTGTATCTAACGGCTATCAGAACGACTGCTGGCAGCACTTCTCCTTTGGGGAACTCGACAAGGGCGGAATGGGTTACACAGCGATTGCCTATGCGGCGGCATCTGCTCGTCGTCCTTATGTCGCTCTTCCTGCTGTCACTGGCACGAGAACTCTCCAGTCTTATGATTGGAACTGCGGTATCAACGGAAACTGGTGCAGCTATATGTCGGGTCGTCTCGGCTTCCCGAACAACTATGATCGTCAGACATCTGCTGGCATCAACAGCATCGTGTTCATGATCGATCCTACCGTATCGCCAGTTCCAGGTGCTGGTGGCTGGCCTTTGGTCAACACTATCGGAACACAACAGAGTCTCTACGATGCAAGCTCTCCTTCCTGGATTCCTCAGAGTGAACTCGACACAACTCTGACGAACTCTTCCGGCATGAGCTTCTCGATGAACTTCGTCACTGGTCACTGCAAAGCTCAACCGTATTCGGGTGCAGTTTCTCTTTCAGGGCTTCCGTTCATTCTTCTGAATGACTCTGGCACGACTGCTCAGGGTATGTTCTTGGGCATGTTCCCCGGAATTCGTATTTGCAGTATGGATACTTATCTCGATAAGGACGAGGTAACTCTAGGCTCCGATACATGGTTCCTCGTGCCTCTGCTGAGGAAAACACCGAACGCTGATTTGCTGCAAAGCTCTGTCGTCGCAAGTGGGAACATTGGCTACGCTTACAAGAAAGTCGTGTGATGGGATGGGGTTTCTTTGATCAGGCGACTTACGCTCGTTTCAACGGAACAGTTACGTTTCCGGATCAATACCCATATGACTCTGTCACAGACGTTCAGCGTTCTGTAGGATGGGTAAACAATGCGAACCAAGTAGCCTATGATTTCGGTTACTTGTTCTCGACTGCTGCAAGCCGTGGAGCATTGGTCGCTGAAACTGGAACGGGTCTGCCTCGTTTGCAGGCAAATCATCATTTCGATTATCACTTCCGACTGTGGATCGTTCCCAGCCTGTTCCAACTGAACAATCCTCAGTTGAATTTCGATATTCCGTTCCGCATCTGGAATACTGGCACTGGTCCTGAGACTTTCACTGATATCCTTGTCAGTGGAAGCTCTGTGCTGACTTTCGATGTTTCTGTTGGCGACATCATTCAAGACTTCGAATATCTGCTGACGAACATGCAAATCGGTGCTGGTGAACCCAGTATCGAAGCCATCGTTGAATTCACTACCACGAACCTTGTCGGCTACCTGACAGTTATCGCTGCGATCTCTGACACGTTCAATCTGATCCCTGACGTTCCTATCAAAGAAATCTGGGAATTCAAGACTGATGTTCTTACGAACCATCTTGGTGTTGAGCAGCGCATCGCGCTCCGCCGCTACCCGCGCATCAGGCAAGAGTTCACTTTCGAAATCATCGATCTGCGTCAGCGTCGCGAGCAGTATAACGTCACACGAAAGAACATCGTGTCACAGTCTTTGGTGCCGCTGTATCAATACTCTGTGAACCTAGATCAACCAGCCGTGATCGGTGCAACCAAGATCTTCCTCGACAACTCGCAGTCTAACCTGCGTGCAAACGAGTTCGTGATCATCGTCAATCCGACTTCTGGTGAGCTGATCATCTCCAAGATCACTTCGGTTGATCTCGACGGCATCACACTCCAGTCTCCCATTGGGTTTGACATCGACGATCACTGGGTCGCAGCGCCTGCAATCAATGCTACGATCAATGATGGTAGCGGCATCGATATGCGGAACGTCACTGGTCAGCTGAAGATCAACGCTGACAGCTTCACGGAACCGCCGCTTCTCCGTCCGAATGCTTCTCGCACTCACGATACGTTTGACGGTATTCCTTGGATCAATCGTCGACCGATCATCACTGCTGCTGAGAATTTCAATTTCGAGCGCGAGATCTTCGATAACGAGACTGGTGTTCGTGACATCAACAGTGGGTGGCGTCACCCGAAGCTGTCTGGTCAACGCAAGTTCCTGATCCAGCGTGTCAGTGATCCTGATGAGATGGATTACTGGCGTTCTTTGTTTGACACGACTCGTGGTGGTCAGAAATCGTTCCTGCTGTCGACATGGTTCCCTGATCTTACTCTTGTGAACCCAAACGAGAACGTCCGCACCTTCTCGTCACTCATTATCAATGAGGGCTACTTTCCTGCTCTCTATTGGGCTTTCGAGACCTGGAAACGAATTCAGATCGAATACCCGAATGGGACCACAACTCAGCATGTGATCACGAACGCAGTTACAAACGAAGACGGGACTGCACAGATCCAGATCGCTCCTGCAATACCTGATCTCGATGGCTATGAAGTCATCAAATACATCAGCTTCCTAATGCGTTGGAAGGCGTCAGACCGTATTGTCTTGCAGCACTGGGCGAACTATAGTGAGATCACTTTCACAGTCTTCAGCTCGGATGAATAGATGGCATATCAAGATGAAGAGACAGGCCTCACGACAGGCAGGCCAATCGAACTCTACAAGTTCTCTGGAACTTTCAACAACTACAACCTGACGAGCTACAATCTGCCGATTGTCTCGAACGGGACTACGTTCACGCCGATTGCTATCGACAGGAACAAGTTGAAGGTCGCTACCCAGGAACAGACTGAGAACGCTCTCGAAATCACCATGCCATTCGATCATCCTCTGGTGACCGAGTATGCTTATCAGAATGCGCCGCCGAACCTGAACTTCGAGCTGATCCGCTGCCACGAGACAGACTACAACGATACGATCACCATGTGGGCAGGTCGTGTCACTGCTTTCACTGTTGAAGGACGTCTGGCGAAGCTCAAGGTTCCGGCTATCATGTCTTATGCCTTGAATGGCAACGCGCCGACGCCGCGCTATCAGGCTCCGTGCAACCATGTTCTGTATGATCAGCGTTGCGGTGTTGATCCTGCGTTGCATCAGCATGTGACGACCATCACCCAAGTCACTGGCAACATCATCCGTGTCGCTTCTTATCCTTGGTTGCCGACTGATGCTGTTGCTGGTCAAATGATCACAACGCCCGGTGAGCAGAGAATGATCATCTCTGTCGTTGCTAACGACATCACGCTCACTTATCCTTTCGCAAATGTTTCAGTCGGTGACTCTGTCACGCTTCGCAAAGGCTGTGATCACGCATTCGAAGGCGACTGTAAGACGAAGTTCAGCAACGGTGCGAGGTTCGGTGGTTTTCCGATCGTGCCGACCCGCAACCCATTCACGAGCACGCTGACATGATCTGGTTTACTCTCGCCCTCTTCGTCGTATCATTCTTGATCGTGGCTCTACTTACTCCGAAGCCAGAGCTTGAGAATGCGAGAGCTCAAACTCTTGATGACGTCAACTTTCCTCGAGCCACTGAGGATGCGCCCATTCCGCTCGTCTTGGGCCGTGTCCGTATGAAAGCACCGAACGTGATCTGGTTCGGCAACTTCAGAAGTGTTCCTATCCGTGAGAAAGTCAAGACTGGTCTTTTCAGCTCAACTCGTGTCACCGTCGGCTATCAATATTTCTTGACCATGGATCTTGCTCTGGCAATGGGTCCAGGTATCGTTCTGAAAGAGATCTATGTCGATGACAAGATCGCTTGGACAGGAACGACCAGTGGTGTCGGTCCTTCTGCCGTCAGTGGTGTTGGCATCAGCTTCGGTGGCTACAAGAAGGGCGGAAAGATGAACATGGGAGGCTTCTTCTATTCAGGAGCCTTCAACACGACTGATCAGCCTGTTGACAGTATCATCGCTGGTCAAGTCGGTGGCGCGAACGTCCCCGCCTATCTCGGAACTTCTCACATCACACTCGACGGTGAGCTTGGTGAAAGCGCCCAGCTACGCAAGATGGCTTTCGTGCTGGAGTGCTACACGAACGCTCTTGGGCTTCCGAACAATGGCAAGGTCGGCGACGACATGAACCCTGCCGAAGCTCTGTATCAGGTGCTGACCGATACATGGCGTGGTCTCGGAGTTGATCCTGCTCTCATCGATACGGCAACTCTCCAGGCTATCGGCACTGTTCTCTACAATGAAGGTAATGGTGTCTCTGTTCAAGTGACTGCTGAGACTACTGGCAAGAAAGTTGTCGAAGAAATTCTTCGTCAGATTGATGGTGTCGCTTACCAAGATCCTATCACTGGCAAGATCATCTTCAAGCTGATCCGCAACGACTATGATCCGCTCCTGCTTCCGACCTATGATGAGAATGACATCATCAAGATTGAGAACTTCTCTCGGTCTGGTTGGGACGAAGTGATTGCCCAAGTGAAGGTCAGCTTCTCACAGCGCGACAGCGACAGTGATGCAGTCGCAATTTCTCAGGACATGGCTACGGCTGGTATGATCGGTCGCCTTCGCAGCACTACGATCTCCATGCCGTTCTGCTACAATCCCACCTTGGCGAATGAACTAGCCTCTCGTGAGCGTGCTCAGTATTCTGTGCCGCTGTTCCGCATGACGCTGCAAATGAACCGGAATGCAAACACTCTTCGACCGGGTGATGTCTTCAAGATTGACTGGGACGATTACGGTATCAGTAATCTCGTGATGCGCGTTCAAGAGTTCGACTTCGGCTCGCTGCTCGATGGAAAGCTGGTCGTTCGTTGCTTGCAGGACAACTTCGCTCTCAGCACTGTCGTTATTGCGCCGCCTCCTGGAACAAGCTGGATCGCTCCTACTGTTGAACCTCAACCGATCGCAGTATCTGAAGTTGTCGAGATGCCGCGTTTCTACATGAACCGTCTCCAGTTCCCGCTGCCTGATGGAGTTGCAGGCGCGATCCCGCTTGCTTTGAAACCGAGCAGTCCGTCGACTTCTTACGATATGCTCGCAGGGAACACCAGTGGTGGACTTGATATTCGTGAGCCTCAGGAACTTATTTATCCTGCGACTGGGACACTCACTGCTCAGTATCTGGACTCTGCTGGTTTCGCGACTGGTCTTGATGCCACTGGCTTTGTCTTGGGCAACTTCAGCGGTGAAGACTTCGAGGGTGCGGGAACCTTGGCTGCTCTTCGCAACGGTGAACTCGGTATCCTGTATGGGAACGGTGAGTTCATGGGTTTCTTGAACGCCAGTCAGAACATCGATCTCACATGGAGTATCACGAACGTCTATCGTGGTTTGTTTGGCACGAGGCCCAAGACGCATCCGATCAATACACGGTTCTATCAAGTTAGAATGGAAATGCTTGGCATCGGCAGCTTGGACGATATCGGAGAAACTTCAACTCTGTATTACAAGCTGCTTGATCGTGTTGGTGAAACTCCGATCGAACCTGAAGATGTCGTTGAAGCGACGAAACTCATGCAGCGTGCCGCTCGTCGTCCGCAGCGTGTTCGTAACCTTCAGCTTGGTGGTGCGAGGACTGGTATCGTTATCGGACCCGCAACTGGCAACCTCACACTGACGTGGGCACGATCCAACCGTGAAGCAACGACTGTCACTGTCGAGACTGATGCTGATCAGACACCGAACATCTCTGATGCGATCAGTGAACGCTATCACATCGAAGTGTTCAACAACGGTTCACCGGTCGCTGCTCTGTCAACTGACAACTGGGCAGGACCGACAAGCCGTGTGATCAACTTCGCTCTGACCTCACTGACTGGTCAAGGTGAGATCCGCGTCACGGCAGAATGGGACTACTCACCGAACCCGGAAGTGGACGCTCTCGACTACGCCTCGCTTCCCATAACTTTCGCACAGTGATATCATGGACGCAGAAGCACGATTTCAACACAGACGCAAGATCGCCAAGACCAGCTTCGTTCTGATGTCAGGGACGATTATTGTTCTGGTCTCCCTTGGGCTATACAGTGCTGATATGGCCCAAAGACTGGACGATATGCGTTGGCTCATCACGACTGCTACTGGTCTCTGGTCGACACTCATTCTCGGCTATTACATAGCTGCGAGCTATGAGCAGGGAAGGATGACAAATGACGAACGCTAGGGACGTCCAGGGACGGCCTTGCTGGCTGGCGGGTGGTAGGGTAGCGGGCCGGGGCTGTATGCCCTGCCCTGCCGCGCCCTGTGGCGGCGCTGGCCGTGCCTTTACCCGTTGCCCCGGCACCAGCACGTCCAGGGAGGTCGTATGTTAGTGTCGCTACTCGTCAACTTGTTCGGAACACGCGCTGGGGTTGCGTTATCCCGCGTTTTGCCGTATGTTCTGGGGGCGCTCCTCGTGGTGGGAGCAATCTGGTATATCCGGTGGGACGCTTACAACGATGGCGTTGACGACACCACCACGAAATATGAAAAGCTGATCCTGGAAGAACGCCAGCGTGTCAACGAAGCAAATTCGGCCGCGTTAGCAGAAGCACGTTCAAGGATCTCGGAATTGCAAAGGCTACTGAGCGCACGAAATGCAGAACTGTTGGATCTCCAACGTGAGGCGGCTCAAGACCCTGACGCTGATCGCCCTGCCATCGGCACTGGCAGCGTGCAGCGGCTCAATCGGGTCCGTTGAACCTCCGAAGCTCGCACCGCCTCCGGTCGAGCTTACCGAGCAATGCGCTCGGCCTGTTCTGTTGCCGACACGTCCCCTGACGCAATCCGAGGTTGAGAACTTTTGGCTCCGGGATCGTTCCAATCTAATCGAGTGTGGTCAATATAAGGATCTGCTCCAGCAGTTCTACCTGGACCGCGATACAAGAATAGCTGGAGAGCAGAATGGCTGATCTACAAAACTTCGAGAAACGTGTAGAAGTTCTGGAGGCTTGGAAAGCAGAACAGACGACGACCCATGCTGTTCGAGCAGAAAGGGATCGTCATATGGACCAACGCTTTGATGAACTCAAAGAAAGCGTCAACGAAGTGAAGGGCTACCTACTTCGCATAGTGTGGGTCATTGTCCTCGGAATAGTCGGTTCACTCGTGACGTTTATCGTCAGTGGAGGACTGAATATTGGACCCTAAGCGCGAACGTCAACTCACATGGCTGCTCAGTCTGCCCGTCTTGGGCTTTCTGGTGTTCATTGGCTTCATCCCTCTGGCGTTTCCGATCTTGTCACAATACGAAGGAACTTTGTTTCCCGTCGTTGAGAACGTGGACGTGAAAAATGTAGGAGAAGCAGATGCTGTTATCTACGTCAACGTCTCTTTCGACAAAGTGAGAGCCTGCGAATTTCTCGGTATCTCATGGTATGACAGTTTCGGTGACAGATCTGCAATTCTTTTCGAAGCGCAGGCTGGTGGTCAAAATGGGGAAATTCCAACGACACGTCTGGTTCGGTCGGGTCAACAAGCTGGTCCGTGGAAGCTGATCGGCATCGATCGTCTGGATGGGAGCACGGCGATCTTGTCACATCGCTGTCATCCCCTCTGGATCACATACACTCGCTTCTACCCGTAGGAGGAAGATATGCGTGATAACCTAGCACAGACTACCGACTGGATCCTCGTTCACGAGGGCGGTTACGTCAATCACCCAGACGACCCCGGTGGGGCTACGAACATGGGTGTGATCCAACGCACATATGACGGCTGGCGCACTCGCAACGGAAAGCCCAGACAGTCCGTCCGCAACATCACAAAAGCTGAAGTCGTCGCGATCTACAAAGATCAATACTGGGACAAGGTCTGGGGCGATCGTCTTCCGTCCGGCCTCGACTACTCCCTCTATGATTTCGCAATCAACTCCGGACCGAGCCGAGCGATCAAGTTCATTCAGCGTCTGGTCGGTGTCAAGGAAGATGGTGTGATGGGCAACGTCACCTTGGGCGCGATCCTCGCCAAGAACGACATCGAGCAACTGATCATTGACCTGAACTTCGCCCGTTGGGCATGGCTCAAGCGTCTGCGTCACTTCAGCACCTTTGGACGAGGCTGGACCCGCCGCGTGATGGGTGAGCAGGAAGGTGTTCAGGAACGCGACCATGGCGTCATCGACCGCTCGGTCATGCTGTTCAAGAACGAGTCGAACATTCCTGCGCCCAAGGACATCGACGATGGTTCCAACGTTCGGACCGAAGAGGAACCTCTCAAGCGCACTGTGGAAGTCGCAGAGGGCTTGACTCTCGACAATGTGGCGAAAGTCGGTGCTGGTTCGCTTCCCGCATGGATGACCGCAGCAGCAACTCTTCCCGAAGGGCCGCTGCAATGGGCGTTCGCTGCCGGGGCTGTCATGGTGTTCGGCGTGGTGGCCTTGTGGCTTTTCAGGAAGCTCAAGTGAAACCCAAGTATGGTCAGGTATGGTCAGTGAGAAACGTGCAACCTGTTGTCGATGCTGCACAAAACTTCGCTGACCATACCTGCCGCACCTGCCCAGCGCCAACGGCAAGCCGTAAGGATATGGCAGTTTGCAGCAACCCTGATTTTTGTGTGTCATGTATGGCAAGTATGGCAACCCGTTGTTTTGATTGGCAAAAGACTGGTCATACCTACCTCTTTCTTCTTTTCAAAGGTATGGTAAGTATGGTCAGAGAAAGGAAGCTGGTCTTGCCCGTGCTGTTGGGCTAGGCTGGTGTCAGAAAAGGAGAAACCATGTTAGATCTGCTCAAAAACTATCAGCATCAGGTGGAGCCGTTCCAGCATCAGCGGGATCATCTCTACAAGAACATCGGACGCAAGGCTTGGGGTCTGCTCTGGGAGCAAGGAACCGCCAAGACCAAGCCGATCATCGACACGGCTGCGATCCAATACACGCTCGGGAATATCAACGGTCTGCTGGTCGTCGCTCCTCCCGGAGTTGAGCGTAACTGGAACACCGACGAGATACCGAAACACATGCCGCCAGATGTCGCGCTCGATACTCTCGTGCAGGTGTTCAAGACCGCTAAGAAAGGCACGGCTGCACACAAGCGCGCGATTGAGAGCTTGTTCACTCACGATGGTCTGTCTGTTCTGCTCATCAGCTACAATGCTTTCATGACCAAAGAGGGCAAGGAACTCTGCAAGAAGTTCCTCACCAAGCGCGAAGTTCTCATGGTTCTTGACGAAGCACACAATATCAAGACACCCAACGCCAAGCGCACGAAGACTATCGTTGCTGCTGGCAAGTATGCGAAGTATCGTCGCATTCTCACTGGAACGCCTATCTCCGTCGGACCGTTCGACCTTTACAGCCAGATCAAGTTCCTTGACGAGTGGTTCTGGAAGAACAAGGGCATCCATGGAACGGTGGAATTTCGGAACTTCTTTGGGCGCTGGTTCACTCGCTCTGACTGTCAACGTCTGCATGGCTACGATCCCGGCTACGACAAGCTGATCGAGTATCAGAATCTCGACAAATTGGCCGAGTGGCTCAACGAGATCAGCGATCGTGTCATCAAGGACGAAGTGCTCGATCTGCCTCCGAAGCTCTACCAGAAACGCTACTTCGAAGCATCGCGCGAAATGCGTGCAGCATACGAAGAACTCAAGGAAGAGCTGATGATCGAGGTCGGCGACTCCATGATCACGGCTGAGCTTCCAATCGTGATGCTTCTCCGGTTGCAGCAGATCGCGTGCAACTATGTCCCTGTCGGCGAGGACGAGCCTGTTCACATGTTTTCGGAGAAGAACCCAAGGCTGGCTGTTCTCGAACAGATCGATGAAGAAGTCTATGGTCAGGGCATCATTTGGGCAAGGTTCCGCCACGACATCGATCAGATCATGGAACTTCTCGGCGACAAAGCATGTCGCTATGATGGCACGATCGACGACGATACCGCAGAACAGAACAAGCTCGCTTTTCAGCGCGGTGAATACAAGTGGTTCGTCGGCAATGCCCAGAAGGGTGGCTCTGGTCTCACGCTCACGCAGGCGAAAACCGTTGTCTACTACAGCAACAGTTTCCGTTTGATTGACCGTCTTCAGTCTGAGGACCGGGCGCACCGGGGCGGCATGGACGAGCATCCCGTCAACTATATCGATATCATGAGCGACTTCGATATCGACAATCACATCGTCACCAACCTGAGGAACAAGAAGGAAGTATCCACTGAAATCCTCGGCGATGCTATGAAGGAGTGGATATGACCGTCTATGCAGTTCAACAGCAAATGAGGTTTGATCAGATCAAGAAAGAACTGGTCCCTCGTTTCACAAGTATCAACAAGGCTGAGCGTTGGGGAGAGATTGTGTATCTGCTCTCCCCGAGCGCACACCCTTTCAACCCCGAGCTTGTCTTGGGCGACCTGCACGAGAAGCTTTCAAGTTTCAGCGACGATGATCATCTTCTTCTGATCGGCAACCCCGGCCTCATCGGAATGGCGACCAGCATCGCTGCATACTACAACGAAGGGCGTGTTCGTCTTCTTCAATGGAGCGGTCGCCACAACGAGTATACTGAAATTGAGGCGAAGATCTATTAGACAAATACCGCTTGTCTTTTAGCTCGCCCTTGGCTACTGTGGTCAGGCTGGTAGGGTGATCCTGCCAGAGCCTGGAGGTTACATATGACAGATAGTTACGCAGCATTTCGCAGCGAACCCGGCGACAACTTCAAGACAGTGTTGCGGGCGCTTGCGGACGAATATCTGGAGGCTGAGGCCGAGGTCGCCCAGAAAGAACAAGAGCTCGAGCTCGCGAAGGCCAAACGCAAAGACATCGCTGAAATTCGCATTCCGCAAGTCACCGAAGGCATGGACGGCAAGTTCGACCTTGGCGACGGACGCGAACTGATCCTCAAGGAGGAGATCCGCAGCAGCATCGCTGGTGACAAGCGTGAGCCTGCTATCGCTTGGCTCGATGAGCATGACTATGGTCACATCGTCAAGCGGCAGGTTATCGTCGAGTTCGCCAAGGGTGACACTGAACGCTGCGACGCTTTCATGAAGGCTGTCAAGGGCCTTGAGGCGCAACTCGGCACGCTGGTCGTCAAGACCAATTTCAACGTTCACCACGCCACCTTGAACTCCTGGGTGAAGGAGCAACTCTGCGAAGGTGTGGACCTCCCTGTCGATATCTTTGGCATTTTCCGTCAGCGGACGGCGAAGGTCAAGGAACTGTAATCCCGTTCTCCTGGGATAGTGGAGAAGCTGACCGCTGGTCGATCAACTGAAGCCGAAAGGAGCCTGTCATGGCTGGCAAAGAAGTAGCAGAAGTCAAGAACACCCAAGTCGCAACCGGAGGGTTCGACTATGGTGAATACTCCCACGCGGGGTTCGAGGGGACGACGATCAACGACCTCTCAATCCCGTTCATCAACGTGTTGCAGTCGAACTCGCCCGAGGTCGAAGACGAACTGATCCCCGGCTGCAAACCCGGCGATCTGGTGAACTCTGTCACCAAGGAAATCCTGAAGCAGCCCGTGGTGATCATCCCGGTCTACAAGGAAGCTGCGGTCGTCGAGTGGGTGCCTCGCACCAAAGGTGGCGGTCTGGTCGATCGTCATGAACTGGACAGCGAGGTCTTCCTGAATGCCATCAAGGCAAACGGTGGTTCGCGTATTCCCCCGAAGGACGCCGATGGGAAGCGCATTCCGTTCAAGTCGGCCGCTGGCAATGATCTGGTCGAGACCTACTATGTCTACTGCTTGATCATGAACTCGGAAGGCACCGAGACCGAGGGCTACTGTGTGCTCTCGTTCAGCTCGACGAAGATCAAGGTCCACAAGGACTGGATGACGGCGATGTATACCCAGAAGGGTCGGCCGCCGATCTTCGCGAACCGCTGCAAGGTCTCGACCACCAAGCAGAAGAACGAGTCCGGCACGTTCTACAACTACAACATCGGACCGTTCGCAGACTCGTGGCGAGAGTCGCTGATCAACCCCGGCTCGCCGGAAGGTATGGCTCTCCTGAAGGAAGCCAAAGAGTTCGGCGACATGATCGATCAGGGTCTGGCCCGTGCTGACTTCGACTCCATCGCCAAGACCGGCGGTGATGACGAAGCTGGTCCCGCTCAGCGCAGCGGTGGCAAGGCGAACGACGACGACGAGATGCCGTTCTGATCCAGGCGGAACGGTTGACCCCGGCACGGCGCACCGACCCAGCCGTGTCGGGGTCTTTTCATCTTGGAGGCGTCCATGAAATTTAGTCCACAACAGGATGCCGCTCTCAAAGCAGTTGACCAATGGTATCGCAATGGCGATAAACAGGTGTTCCACCTCTTTGGGTATGCAGGCACCGGAAAGACCACTCTGGCGAAGTATCTCGCCGAAGGCATCGGAGACGATGTCCTGTTCGCTGCCTACACTGGCAAGGCGGCGCACGTTCTCCAGACGAAGGGGTGCCACAACGCCTCTACGATACACTCGCTGATTTACCGCAGTCGCGACAAAAGTAAGGCTCGTCTGGAAGAACTCCAGACTGAACTTGCTGAACTACTTGTGTCGTTGCAAGGTATGGAGCAAGAGTATATCGACAATCACCCGAGGGTGCGTGCTCTACAGCGCGATATCGCTGATGAAGCCAAGAACGCCAATCAGCCGATGTTCATCTTGAACACAGAAAGCGAAGTGCGTGAAGCACCGCTTGTCGTTATCGACGAGTGTTCTATGGTTGACGCCACGATGGGACAAGACCTGCTCAGTTTCGGCACGCCTGTCCTTGTCTTGGGCGATCCAGCTCAGCTTCCACCTGTTGGTGCTGCTGGCTATTTCACTGAGAATGTCACACCAGACATCATGTTGGACGAGATCCACCGACAAGCCCAAGAAAGTCCTATCCTGCGTATGGCGACAGACGTCAGGCTTGGCAACCGACTTCAAGTCGGCGACTGGGGTGATGGTTGTGCCGTTCATCCCTATGGGACCAAGCTATCCCAAGAAGAGGTCCTGTCCTACGATCAGCTTCTCGTCGGCAAGAACAAGACTCGCACAGCGATGAACAAGCGTGTCCGTCAGTTTCTTGGTTACGATGGAGACTACCCTGTGATCGGGGACCGTTTGGTTTGCCTACGCAACAACTCTGAGCTAGGCTTATTGAACGGTGCCATCTTCAATGCTACCGGGGTCGATGGAGTAATGGACGGCAAAGTCCATATGACCGTTCGATCTCAAGACAACCCCAACGCTGGGGACGTCGAAGTCGCTGCCTTGGAACAGCACTTCCTGGGCCGGGGCAAAGAACTGGACACTCAATACTGGCTTCGGTCAGAGGGTCAAGAGTTCGACTATGGATATGCACTCACAGTTCACAAATCGCAAGGTTCCCAGTGGGATAGTGTTGCAGTATTTGATGAAAGCTGGGGTCCCAAGAAAGAGCGGCAACGCTGGCTCTATACTGCGATAACCCGTGCGGCGGAGCGAGTCACCGTCGTAGATATGCACAACTGAAAGGAACACTCATGAAACAGGAGACGAGACGTATGTATGGTCCAACAAATCCGGACTGTGATCTCGTCCACGCAGAGAAGTATCGCGGAGAGAATGAAACATTCCGCGAAGCAGCGAACCGCTGGTCAGGCTTCTTGCAGGACGATCACGAACACTACATGGCATTCCGCGAGATCAGCATCGATCAACGGTTCATGCCACCGGGTCGCGTGCAGGCAGGAGCGGGTTCGCTGAAGAACGTTACCCTCTACAACTGCTTCGTGATGCCGACAATTCATGACAGCTTCACCGATGGGCCGACTGCCGAAGAACTGGCGATGCTCAAGCCCGGTCAGCACGCTCCCCTCAGTATCATGGATACGGCCAAGAACGCGGCCATCACCATGCGTCAGGGTGGCGGTGTGGGGTATGACATCAGCACCCTGCGGCCCGCTGGAGACCTCATCCGGGGCGTGCAGAGCACCACAGACGGCCCTCTTGCCTTCGCCCCCATATATGATGCTGTCTGCCGGGCGACGTCCTCTGCGGGCAACAGGCGCGGCGCACAGATGCTCGTCATGCGGATAGACCATCCGGACATCGAAGCGTTCATTCGTGCCAAGCAGGTCGCTGACGACAGCATTCCGTGGGACATGCGTCCGCTCCGTGGCTTCAACATGTCGATCGCCGTGACCGACAAGTTCATGGAATGTCTCGCCTCTGGAAAGCCGTTCCCGCTTCAGTTCGGCGGACGTGTGTATCGCGAGGTCGATCCCCATGCTCTGTGGGACATGGTCATGCGCGGAACCTACGACTGGGCCGAGCCGGGTGTTCTGTTCATCGACCAGATCAATCGCATGAACAACCTCTACTACTGCGAGACGATCGCAGCCACCAATCCGTGCGGCGAGCAGCCTCTCCCTCCGTATGGAGCCTGTCTCTTGGGTAGCTTCAACTGGGTGAAGTATCTCCGCAAGGATGCAGACGGCAAATACTGGTTCGACTACGACCAGCTTGAGGCCGACATTCCCCACGTCGTTCGCGCCATGGACAATGTGGTCGATCGGAGCCGTTACCCTCTGCCTCAGCAGAAGTTGGAAGCCCAACGGAAGCGCCGCATGGGTCTCGGTCACACCGGCGTCGCCAATGCTCTGGAAGCAATGGGTCTGCCCTATGGCAGTCCGGAGTTCCTGGCGAAGGAAGACGAGATCATGTCTTTCATCACCAACAAGTGCTATCAGGCGTCGGCCAAGCTGGCGGCTGAAAAGGGTAGCTTCCCGCTCTATGATGAAGAACGCTACATGGCGAGCGAGTTCATCAATGGCCTGTGGGACGAGACCAAGGACATGATCCGGAAATATGGTATCCGGAACAGCCACCTGACCTCGATCGCACCGACTGGCACTATCTCGTTCACGGCTGACAACATCTCGTCTGGTATCGAGCCTGTTCTCGACTACGAACAGTCGCGTCGCGTCATCGTGCCGGGTGGTCATCGCATCGTGACCGTGAAGGACTACGGTGTCGCCTTCTTGGGCGTTCATGGCAAGACTGTTGTCTCCAACGAGATCACCGCAGCCGAACATATCGGCGTCCTCTGCACGGCTCAGATGCACATCGACTCGGCCTGCTCGAAGACGGTGAACGTGCCGAGCAACTTCTCGTTCGACGACTTCAAGAACCTCTATGTCATGGCCTATGAAGGCGGTGCCAAGGGTTGCACGACCTATCGTCCGGCTGGAAAATACGATGAACCCATCCAGTCCGCGAAGAAGGAAGTGAAGGCTGATCGTGACGAACTGGCCGATCTGGAGGACGGTGGAGCCTGTGGTTTCGATCCGACGACTGGTCAACGGACTGGTGCTTGTGCCGAGTAAATAGCTCGGGCTATGGACAAATAGTGCTTGCGGCCAGAAGTTCGACGCGTTAATGTTCGAGCACTGGCCGCAAGCTGCGACCCAGACCATATGGTAGAAATGGAGTCACCAGACCATGAGCAACGAAGCCATCCAGTTCCTGGACAAATCCTACACCCGCGCTGATCTCGAAGGCATGTCGATCGACGACCTGCTGTCGCTGCGGAACCTCATCGCGTCGAACCTCGGCGTGGCGTCGGTTCGCCAGTTCAAGGATCATGCGACCGCGGTCGACCAGACGATGAAGGCGCTGCAGAAATACGAGGCGTCGTCCGCCGACGAGGGCACCAAAGGCGAGAAGCCTGCCAAGAAGGCGAAAGCGCCCAAGGAGCCCAAGGAACGCAAGCTCGCGAAGCCTGCCGCCGCGCAGCACGTCAAGCGTCCGACCCGCAAGATGTTCGACATGATGAAGATCGTCAAGCCGTTCGACGGCGAGGAAGATCGTCCCCATCGTTCGGGCAACTACAAGGACGGCATGATGATCATCGATGCCATCCAGGGCGAAGGCACCCTCCCGTGGGACATCTACAACTGGGAGAAGCAGGGCTACGTCCAGGTCGTTCCGGCCACCGACGAGGAGTATGCCGAGCGGCGTGCTGCTTGGTATAAGGAGCAGGGCCGCGACGATCCCGACACCGCCAAGCTCCGTGCCGCCGAGGAGCGCGAGGCCAAGAAGGCCGAACGTGCCGCCGAGCGGGAGAAGGCCAAGGCCGAGAAGGAAGCTGCCAAGGCTGAAGCTGCTGCCAAGGCCAAGGCCGAGAAGGAAGCCTCCAAGGCTCAGGCTCAGGCTGCCGAGTAATGGCCGCAGCGAGCGCCAATGCGTTCTTTGAATATCTCAACGAACGCGAGAACGTCCGCCTTCGAAAGGAGGCGGGCGATTTCTTTCCGTGGACCGAGGACCAGATCCTGCGGACCTACAAGTTCACCAACGTCCGTCGTCAGCACGACGCGACCAGCAGGGAGCTTAGACAGCGATTCTACACACCGAACTATGGCGACGATCGTCGCGCAATCTTGATGAACTGCGCCACCTACCGATACTTCGGGACGTGGGAGTTCGCATCTGCAATCGGATGGCAGTCGTATGACGACTTCGACTTCGACCTCATCGAGGACACCGCAGCAGAACGACTTGCACGCCGTGAACGTGTCTTCACGGGAGCGTATGTCATCACAAATCAAGGGATCTCTGCTCCGAAACAAGAAGTGGTGGTCCATTACTTTCTCAAGGCTCTGTGGGAAGCAACGCCGGAGATCGTGAAACTGGCTCAGACCAGCCAGTCCTGGGAACAGGTCGCGAAGCGCATGATGAAGCTGAATGGCTTCGGAGGCACTGGCTTCATGACCAAGGAAGTTCTCTTGGACACGACCTACACTGGCTTCTGGGAATTCCAGACCCACGATGACGAGGAAGGCTCGTTCAGCTTCCCGGCTGACTGGCACAAGTGGACACCTATCGGTCCCGGTGCCTTGAGAGGCGCAGCCCGTGTGCTCGGAGACGAGCAGGCTCGGCCAGTCAAGAACGAGCAAGCGTTCCAGTGCATCATGAACCTTGTCAATCTGCAAGACCTGTTCTTCGCACACGACTTTCACTTGTCACCGACCGATATCCAGTTCGGTCTCTGTGAGTTCGACAAGTATGAGCGTGTTCGTCTTGGGCAGGGCAAGCCGAGAAGCAAGTATCATGCCCCTGCCTGACTGGGCGCTCTGGCTGGCGATATACTGGTTCGGCATGTATGCCCTCTTCATTGGATGGTATGCCGATCAGATCGTCAAAGGCAAGAAGCCGAAGATGCACCCTCTGGTCGCAACCTTCGGCTTCTTGTTTATCGGTTTCACGCCTCTGATCATACTAATCATGGCGCTGAAAAAGACAAAACGATAGTTGTCTTTTGCCTGCCCTGCCGCTATGGTAGGGCATACTGCATAACCTGGAGATCATCATGAAAATAGCGGTCGCGCTGCATTCGTGCATGGACCTTGGGGGCATCATCAATCATACTGAACAGTTGATTGGTGGCTTCCTGGACCTTGGTCACGAAGCGCATCTCTACGAACTGGTCTACTCCGATTTCGCCCAAGGACAGGGCAAGTCAGGAGACTTCGAGTTCGGTGGCCCGAGCGGCATCCCATTCGCCCAAGGAAAGGGCTGGAACTTCCCCAAGAGTGCCCGCCTCGCCTACAAGACATTCGCTGGCCTTGCGAATGCAAAGCACATCTTGAACCACTACGATCTGGTGATCTGGACTGTGCCTGTCCCTCCCAAGAACAAGCAACAACTCGGCAACGACAAGTGGCCTGAACTCTACGCGCTGGAGCCTGAAGTCAAGCAGGTTGCGTTTATCCACGATGGTAACGCTGCGAGCAACGCCCTTCACCTGTATCACGTCGCAGAGCATCTGTCCGGTCTGGCCTGCGTGCATGGGTGCGCTCTCAACAGTGCAGACTTCCTGCCCATCCCTCGGGCGCTGGTGGTCAACCCGCAGTTCATGCCTATCCGCGATATTCCTGACTGGGACGACAAGCATCATGGCTTCGTCAACATGCAGACGTTCAAAGCGTGGAAGCATGTTCACGAACTGGTGCAAGCTATCGCCTACATGCCGCCGAAGACAGCGGGTGAATTGCGCGAGATCGCTGGTAAGGGGATCGAATACCAATACATGACCAGCGAGGACAAGTGCAAGGAAGCCTACTTCCACGATGATCCCGAGAAGCCGTTTCACACTCGCAAGTTCTGGGACGTTGCTCTCGAGAACGGCATGAAGCATCACGACTACTGGCCGACGGCAGACGTGGACGAATGGCTCAAGATGGCTCGTGTCCTGGTCGATCCTTCCTGGAGTAAGAAATACTCGCAGATCGGTGGACACTGGAACCGTGTGGTCGTGGACGCCATGATGCGCGGGGCAATCCCGGTCGCACAGCGGCGGGGCATGGGTGACGAGATCTTCAAGGAAGGCGTTCACTACGTCGCACTGGACAAGGCTCGTGACCCGCAAGACTACGCCGACATCGTTCTGGAGGCTGGTCACATGTCTGCCATGCAGGCTCGTGGTTTCCAGGCCGCAGCCCGTGATGTCCTGCTCCAGTTCGATCGCAAGGCGGTCGCACAGCGGGTTATCAATCTCGCCCACGGTGATCTGCATACGCAGGTCGGAACCGTCAACCCTAACCTGCATCAGAAATACGAAGATCTGATGTTCGATCACTACGGAGTTCTCGTATGAAAGTCATCACCGCACGCGGCGTGAACGACGCTCTTCTCCTTGGGCTTCGTGCTCTGAAAGAAGAAGGTGTCGATCGTGACTCACGGAATGGTCCTGTCCGGGTGTTTCCAGGACCAGTCACCACTCACTACAAGCACCCGGAGGAGCGCGTCCTGTTCTACCCAGAGCGGGACGCCAACCCTTACTTCCACTTCATGGAAAGCCTTTGGATGATATCCGGTCGGCGTGATGTGGAATGGATCAGCCGCTTCTCGAGCAACATCGCTAACTATAGCGACGACGGTGTCACTTTCCATGGAGCCTATGGCTATCGGTGGCGAAACTGGTTCCTGGAGCGTGAACACATGCCGGACGGTATCAGCCGTGAGATCGGTGTCATCGATCAGCTTGAGACCATCGCAAATCTGTTGAAACAGAACCACGATGATCGCCGTGTCGTGCTTCAAATGTGGGACACCGAAACTGATCTCGGCATGAACGGCAAAGATTTCCCATGCAACCTAATCTGCACGTTCCGCATCAATCCCTACGGCAAGCTGGACATGACTGTGTTCAACAGGTCGAACGATATGATCTGGGGTGCCTATGGTGCGAATGCCGTTCACTTCTCCATGCTTCAGGAAGTGATGGCTGCGTGTGTCGGTGTGCCGATGGGCGGTTACTGGCAAGTGAGCACGAACTTCCACGGGTATCACGCAACTCTGGACAAGCACGCTCCTCTGTTCGACATCAGCCCCGGCTTCGATCCTTACGAGCTTGGCGAGTTCGTTCCGCTGCCTGTCGTGAATGGTCCGATCGAACAATGGTTCCAGGATCTGCATATGTTCATGGACGTCGGCCCAGCTATCGGCCTTCAAGACAAGTTCTTCAAGAAGACTGCTGTGCCGATGCTGCAATCCTGGGACGCCTGGAAAGACCGCGAGAACCCGCACCATCGCGATACAGCAATGAAGTATGCCAACGAGATCCTTTCGCCTGACTGGCGCAAGGCGTGCGTCGAATGGCTGGAGCGGAGACTGTGATGGAATACCAACTGCCAACCATCGTCGAGAAGATCAAGTTCGCAAGGGAGGGCGCGGCGGTTCACCACGTCCATGCCCAGCCGGGTCTCCATCCCTATCAGGTCGGTATGCACACTTTCAACATGCTGACCATGCTTCGCATCTTGAAACCCGATGCCAGCCTGAACCTCGTTTGGGCTGTCGTCAAGCATGACATTCCTGAGCGTGTCACATGTGATGTTTCGCACCCTGCGAAAGCTGCTGGTATCCTGAATAGGGAAGCTCAGATGTGGTGGGAGAAGCTTCTCAACGAGCAGGCTTTCGGCGAGCATACTGAAGAAATACTCACTCCGATGGAGCGCATGTGGCTCGCAGGTCTGGACATGCTCGAGTTCTACTGCTGGTGTAAGGACCAAATCATGATGGGCAACCGCATGATGGAAACCAAGAAGCTGGCAGTCGAGCGTTACATGATCAAGTATGCCGGGAAATATCCTGAGGTCATCGTTGACGCATACCACGCGATCAAGATGCACCACTGGCATACTCTGCCTGATATCGGAGAAGAATGATGGGGAACACGAACTGTGATACCTGTGGTCACGACAAGCGCATGTGTGACTGTGGGAAAGACGGTTACGTCGCCCAAGAAGGAGGCGACCACTATCAGGCAGAATATCAGCATTGGGACTGGGTCATTGATTGTCAGATCCACTATCTGCCTGCCAACTGCACGAAATATATCTCACGCTGGCAAAAGAAGAACGGCGTGCAAGATCTGCGGAAGGCGATGACCTACCTCGACAAGATGATCGTCACCAAGAAGCGCAAGCCTGACTATGTGTTCAATCACGGGACAGGCTACACCGTCCGCGTCTGCACTGATCGCATCGTTGAAGTGCTTGGTCTGACCGGAGCTGAGCGCAGCATTTTCGAGCTTCTCAGCGGACCTTGTCCGATAGAGATGCTGGTGCTGGCACACGACCATTTGCGAAGCCTTATTGCGACTGCTCAGAGGGCCGCAGAGCGGGCCGCTGGCGCTGGGGGTATGGTGGCACCCGCCGCACCTTCAAGGCCCCTCCTGGACCAAAAAACCGGGCTCCCTGGACGTGCTGCCCGTGCTACTACCCAGCCGCCCGCATCCAGCGCGTCCACAGAGGTCGCAAGTAAGGGCGTAGATGGCATGGAACACCCGTTCGGGTATGATGCTGAGGCAGAAGGCTACGGAGAACGGCCTGAATGTGACTTCACGTCTGGCAGGAAGAAGTAATGGTCATACGCAAGAAAACCGATCCGAACAACGGCGGGGCGCTCCAGCTTGGGTTTTTCATGCCCGAGGCAAGCTGGTCGCCTCCTTCTATTTCAGACCTGCCTTCGTGGAAAGGTGCAAAAAGGATTGCAATTGATGCAGAGACGAGAGACCCCAGCATTGGGGCCAAACTCGGGACTGGAAGTCTTCGTGACGGATATACCGTCGGCTGGGCTTTCGCCATTGAAGGAGGCCCGAAACACTATCTCCCAATCCGCCATGAAGGCGGCGACAACCTCGATTGTGAACAGGCTCTCCGATATCTTAGAGCACAAATTGCTGATTTTGATGGAGAGTTCGTGGGAGCCAATCTCGCCTACGACGTTGATTATGGATATAACGACGGATTTGAATGGCACAAAGATGCGACATTCCGTGACATTCAAATTGCTGACCCAATCCTCTATGAGCTACACCGAAGCTATTCCTTGGAAAATATCGGACAGCGGTATGGGATCGCAGCTAAGGATGAACAAACACTTCTGGAAGCTGCAAGGGCTCACGGTCTTGATCCGAAGAAAGGCCTCTGGCGACTTCCTGGACGATATGTTGGCGAGTATGGGGAACAAGACGTTGCGTCCCCTCTAGAGATACTTCGCAGGCAAGAAGAACGTATTGATCGTGAAGGTCTGCGACAGATCTGGGATCTTGAGAGCCGTGTCCTTCCTGTTCTGGTTCGTATGAGAAGGCGTGGTGTTCGCATTGACTTCGACAAGCTCGATCAGATTGAGCGGTGGGCAGAGCGTGAAGAGCGTGCTGCGCTGGAGCTGATCAAGCGAGAGACCGGCGTTCGCATTGGGTTTGGTGATGTCTGGAAGCCCGGTGCTCTTGCTCCGGCACTTGAAGCTATCGGCATGAAGTTGCCCAAGACGAGCACTGGCGCACCTTCCATCGATAAAGCTCTACTCGGAGGCAGTGATCATGTCGTCCCGCAAGCAATCCTCAGGGCCAGGAAAGTCAACAAGCTACGAACAACGTTCGCGGCGTCAATCCGCAAGTATGCAGTTGGCGAACGACTGCATTGCTCGTTTAGACAGATGGCAATGTCTAACGATGAGGACGAAACTGTTGGAGTTCGATACGGACGATTGTCCGCCGCAGATCCGAACCTTCAACAACAGCCAAGCCCTGATCGAGACCCTGAGATCGCTGGTGAGTGGCGCAAGATTTTCATCCCTGAGGAGGGTGCCCTCTGGGGCTGTAATGACTATTCACAGCAAGAACCTCGATGGACAACTCACTTCGCGGCAGTTATGGATCTACCCCGTGCCAGAGAAGCCGCACTGAGATATCAGAACGACCCAAGCACTGACAACCACGAGATGATGACTCGACTGGTCTACAAAGATGATCAGGTCGAGAAATGGTTGGCCGAAGACCCCAAAGCATTCAAGGTTCACAGGGGCTACTCCAAGAACATCTTTCTTGGGCTGTGCTATGGTGAAGGTGGAGCCAAGCTCTGCCACGATATCGGCAAGCCTACTCGCTGGGGTGTGACATATGGCTGGGGTAGAGACAGACGCATTGAGTTCTTCCCGACCCAAAGAGAGGCGATGGCTTACCGCAACGAAATCCAGAAGGGTTTCGTCCGTGAGATGGCTGGTGAAGAAGGTCAGGAAATCCTCGACAAGTTCGATGTAGAAGTTCCGTATGTGCGTGAGCTTGCCAAGGCAGCGACCGAGCGTGCAGAAGGTCGTGGCTTTGTCAGCACGATCCTTGGCCGCAGGCTGAACTTCGAGCGTCGCGATGATGGGTCGTATGACTTCACCCACAAGGCGCTGAACAGGATCATCCAAGGTTCGTCTGCAGACCAGACAAAGCTGGCTATCTGCGAGCTTGACAAGGCGGGCTACTTCCTTCAATTGCAGGTGCATGACGAGACTGACGGTAGCTACGGCTCGGTCGCAGAAGCCAAGGCCGCTGGTGACATCATGCGAGACTGCATCATCGACGCGGTTCCAGGGAAAATCTATGTTCCCTTTCGCGTTGATACCGAGGTTGGTCCTTCGTGGGGAGAACTTAAAGTTGTCGAATAGAAAAAGAGCCAAGAACGGTGAGCCTGAAGCATTCATTGAAATGGCTAAGAATTACGATGGCGATGATTGTCTGATCTGGCCTTATTCAGTGAATGGTGCAGGATATGCGAACTTTCGAAATGTGAATGCTCATTCACTTGTTTGTCCTGGTGATCGAACTAGTGAGAAATGGCAGGCTGCTCACACATGCGGAAATCGACTCTGTATGAATCCAAACCATCTTGAGTGGTCTAGTCAAAGTGATAATGAAACTGACAAATTAATACACGGTCGTAGAAGAGGTCGACCAAAAACAGGTCCGAATATAATCCCGCTTTCTGAATACCTCAAAGGAGTGAAATAATGCAATACGGAGTTCTGGTTGATGGTGAGTTCGAGGAACGACCCATCATCGAAATGACTGCTCGGGGTTTCTCACGCTCTATGCTCGGGCGTGGTGGAACCTATGACGAGTATGTCATGAAGGAGATCAATCGCAGCTACGGCAAGCTGGACGTTGAAGGTCGTATCGTGCTGGACATCGGCGCGAACATCGGCTGCTTCTCTCGTTGGGCTGTGGACAAAGGCGCGATGCACGTCATCTCGCTGGAGCCAGAAGTAAACAACTTTAACATGCTCTCGCTGAACCTGAAAGACGAGCATGATGTTTCACTTCACAACAAGGCTCTGACTGCTGACAAAGATGGAGATGGTGTGCTCTATCTCAGCAAGACTGGCAAGAACCCCGGTAACTCCAGCACGACGCCTCGTCGCGGGCGTGTTGAAGTGCCGATCAGCTACATGTCGGTCGCTACCCTGAAGAGCAAGCATCCTGTGATCGATGTCGCCAAGATCGACTGCGAGGGTGCAGAATACGAGTTCATGGAGGCACTGATCGAAGCGTATCCCGAACTGCGACAGGTCGCGTTGGAAATCCACATCAGCGGCTTCGGTTTGCTGCCTGCAATCTCCCTCAATAATCTGATGCTCGATGCTGGTTTCACTGCAACCGTTCCGCCACGGCTTGACAATGAAGGTCTGTGGCAAACACTCGCAACTTACGAGAGGTAATCATGGGACAGAAACATCTTGGAATTTATAATAAATTCTATGTGGAGAGAACAGACGGGAAATCTCGTCTTGGAGAGAAACATCACGAGTGTGAGTATTTTGTCTTAGATTTAACTCATGACAAGTTTGCAAAAGCTGCTTTGAAAGCCTATGCAGATGAATGTGAGAATGAATATCCGCTTCTCGCTGAAGATATTAGGAAAAAACTATGATTCTGAGTGGTCGCACAATCCAACAACTGAAGATCATGGAGCCTTTCTATGGTCGGACGCGGCACAAGGGTATGACGTTCGGCTGCGGACCAGCAGGCTACGACGTAAGGGTGGAGTTCGACGAGCATGGTATCACCGATGCAGTTCAACTCATGCCTGGACAGTTCCTTCTGGCTTCTACGATCGAGCGGTTCAAGATGCCCAAGGACGTTCTCGGCATCGTTCACGACAAGTCCACTTGGGCTCGTCTTGGGCTGGCCTGTCAGAACACCGTGATCGAACCCGGCTGGGAAGGCTGGCTCACTCTGGAACTGACGAACCATGGTCACGAACCTCTCACAATTGAGCGTGGAATGCCAATCGCTCAAGTGATATTTCACTTCGTCGACGATGACACTATTCCGTATCATGGAAAATATCAAAACCAAAGAAGAGGACCGGTAAAGCCGATTTTAGAAAAATGACTCGTCCTTACAGAAAAGCTGGTGTCTATCAAATTCTCTACGTTCCTAGTGGAGAGAAATACATTGGTGGATCAACAGACATCTCAAACAGATTCACTCATCACAGGTATATGTTGAGAAGAGTAATTCATAAATGTAAGAGACTTCAGCTTCTCTGGGACATATCTTCAGAAGAAGATTTCAGATTTGAGATTATTGAATCGTGCGATAACGACAAAATCATAGTCTCTGAATTGGAACAAGGGTATCTCGAATATTCTGACCTTCTTCTAAACGAGAACAAAACATGGCAAGGGGCGTCTGGTGCAAAACCTGGAGAGAAAGCGTCAAAAGCAGCGTATAAAGCCTGGGAAACGAAAAGAGCAAAGAAAGGTTAGACTTGCGGCCGACCCGGCGCTGGGGTAGGTTAAAAGCCAACCCTAGCGCCTGGAGCTTCTCATGTCTGAGAACAGCATGAAGGGGACGCTTATCAAGCGAGCCTCTCTACTGGATGCCGTTGCAATCGAGTCACCGATGACTGGTCTCGGCATTCCTGACGTAAACTATATCCAAGGATGGATAGAATGCAAGGCGTTACCGAAATGGCCTGTGAATTGCGATACAAGGCCAGTGAAGTTCCCTCATCCCTGGACGAAAGAGCAACAGGTATGGGGCTATCGTCGAGAAAGAGCGGGCGGTATCAGTCTCGTCTGTGCAAAGGTCAGTGACACATGGTTCTTTTTCTCCGCCACTACGTTGAAGGTGAATAACCTATGGGACAACATGACACGTCCTCAAATGCACCAGTGGGCGTTGAAGGTTTTCGAGAGGTCGCTACCTCAGAAGGAACTGTGCGACTTCCTGAGATCCCCGTATCAGAACTCACGATAGGCGAGCATCTGCTTGTGTGGCGTCGTCGTGAAGGATATACGCAGAAGCAGGCTGGTCCAGTTCTTGGCATCAGTCAGACTTCGTATCAAGCGATCGAGCGCCAAGAAACGAAATGCAGACTGGCAGTCATGCCTCATATCGGCACGCTCTATTCACATGAGATCTGCTTTATTCTACGCAGACGAGCAGGCTGGACAATTCCAGAATGCGCGGAACAGGCTGGTGTTTCGCGATACTGGTATAATCTGATGGAACAGGGCAAGGCAAGCCCTGACCGTCTCGTAATCTACTGGGGTGAAAATGAAGGGAAATAGCCAACATGCGATAGACTTCCTTAAGAAGTTCAAACCCGGTGGACCGTGGACGCTGGGCGCTATCGCGACTGACCGCAAGGCAGTCACTTTCCGCACGTTCCGTGACGAGCAGGAAGCCTACACATTCGTTGAGCAGGAGAATGGTTCTCGCAACCTGTATTTCCTGGTCAATGATCCGACACACGACATCAACACGAAGCCAAGCAAGACCGACATCAAGCAGGCTCCGTGGCTGCACGTTGATGTCGACAGCAGCGCAACAGATGCTGAAGGTCTTGAGCGCGATCTTGATATGCTGCTTCCTCAGCTTACGACAAAGCTACCGAAGGGCATCCCGCAGCCGACTATCACTCTGTTCTCAGGTAATGGATACTGGGCTTTCTGGAAGCTCGATGAGCCGTTCCTGATTGAAGGAACCGAAACCAACTGGGAGGAATTCGAACTCTACAACAAGCGTCTGGAGCAAGTGTTCGGAGGCGATCACTGTTTCAACGTGGATCGCATCGCGCGGCTACCCGGCACGATCAACATTCCGAACCCACAGAAGCGCAAGAAAGGTCGGGTTGAAGTAGAAGCCAAAGTTCTGGACTTCAACCCGAGCCGTGTTTACAAGATTTCAGATTTCAAGAAGTCTGCTGGTGTCCAGTCGTCTGGCTCTATGATGGATGGTGGCAAAGCAGATGTTGATATCGATGTCGGCAACATTGAACGCATTGTTGAACTCAGTGAGCTTGACGAATGGTCAGTGCCCGACAGGCTCAAGATTATCATGGTGCAGGGCAGTCACCCAGATCAGCCCAAGGAGAAAGACAACTCGCGTTCCGCTTGGGTCTTCGACTTCTGCTGTGGCATGGCTCGCTGCGGTGTTCCAGATGCTGTTGTCTACAGTATCCTCACAGACCCCGCGTGGGGTATCTCAGACAGTGTGCTTGAACTGAAATCAGGTGCTGATCGGTATGCGCGTCGGCAGATCTCACGCGCCAAGCAATACAGCGAAGATCCCAACTTGCTTATGATGAACGACCGACATGCTGTTATCGGTAACATCGGCGGCAAGTGTGCGGTCATCGAGGAGGTCGACGATCAGCTCAAGCTGCACAATGGTCAGACATTCAAGCGCACCAAGCTGACGATGTCTACTTTTCAGAGTATTCAGCATCGCTACATGAACAAGCGTGTCAAGGTTGGCACCAGCAAAGAAGGTGGCGATGTCACTGAAGAACTCGGGAAGTATTGGCTCAAGCATCCAATGCGCCGCCAGTATGACACGATGCGTTTCATGCCTCTCATTGAGAAAGATGGTGTTTACAATCTGTGGCGTGGCTTCGCTTATGAAGCTGTCCCTGGAGATTGCAGTCTGTATCTCCAACACGTGAAAGAGAACATCTGCTCTGGTAACGAGTCTCTCTATGAGTATCTCATCTGCTGGATGGCGCGATGTGTTCAGGAACCGGCCAGTGCTGGTGAAGTCGCTGTCGTTCTGCGCGGCGGCAAGGGGACAGGTAAAGGCTGGTTCGCACGAACCTTCGGCCGTCTCTTTGGGCGACACTTCCTCCACATTGCAAACGCGAAACATCTCGTTGGCAACTTCAACGCACACCTTCAAGACTGCTGCTTGCTTTTCGCTGACGAAGCGTTCTTTGCTGGTGACAAGTCACACGAGAGTGTGCTCAAGATGCTGATCACTGAAGATATCCTGCCCATCGAGAAGAAGGGCTATGATGTCGAAGCACAGCCGAACTTCGTGCATATGATCATGGCGTCAAACGATCCGCACGTTATTCGTGCAACCGGAGATGAGAGACGCTATTTCGTGCTGAACGTAGGTGAAGGCAAGCGTCAAGATGCGAACTACTTTGGCAAGATCAACCGGCAAATGGAGAACGGCGGCTACGAAGCTCTGCTCTACTATCTGCAATCAGTTGACATAAGTAATTTCCAAGTCAGGAATGTGCCACAAACTGATGCGTTGCAGGAACAGAAGCTGCTGTCTATGAACTACGACGAAGAGTGGTGGTTCCGGAAACTGCAAGATGGTCGTATCTTCGACGGTGACGCTGAATGGGAGAGGTTCGCCCAAACGGACAGAGTGACACAAGACTTCGTGAGATACATGGAACTGTGGCGGTTCAATCGTCGTGGTAACGAGACCAGCTTGGGCAGGTTCCTCAATCGCATGTGTCCGCATCTCACAAAGGTTCGGCGTCGCACAGTCGTTGATGTGGATGATGGTTTCGGCCAGCCTAAGCGGGAAGCTCGCCGTCTGAACTTCTATGACTTTGGAACTCTCGACGAATGCCGTCAAGCATGGGAAAAAGCGCACGGTAAGGTTGAGTGGGAAGAACCAGCGCAACTTGACCTGGATCAACCTGATGACAAGCCATTTTAACGAGCACTCAGAGGCCGCTGGAGGGCCGTTGTTGGGCTGGGGTATGCCCAGCACCGCCACAGGTGTCCATGCGCTTCCTGGACGCGCTCCGACGGCCCCTGGACGTGCTGGATTGGTAGCCTATGCGGCCGGAACGGTTGCGCTGGTCACGGCAGCAGTCAGCATGTATAATATTCGTAAGTTGCCAAAAATTTGGCGGCTACGCGTGACGTTGGATCGTGAGAAACTATCGGAGATATGATGCTGAGCAAAGTCTGGATGATACCGTGGTCCGTGACGAACCATTGCTGCTTTGAAAGCAGCCTTGTTCTGTTCGAGGAGCAGGTGACGAAACAGCAGGCTGAGACAGAACCAACCAAAGGCCGGGTCCTGTTCGAGACACTTGATCTTACACCTGAGGAGGAAACTTCCATCCTCCAGAGCATGAGGAGCATTTTCGGATGAAACAGTATATCGCCAGGAAGTTGATGCTGGTTTTCGACAAGTTCGTTGAAGGCTTCATTTTCGGCCTTGGTCTTTTCGGCTTTTACAGCCTCGGCGTCTGGGCAGGATGGTTCCAATGAAACCCATGCTCGCATCCAAGTGGGAAGAACGCAACGAGGAGATGTTCCCGTTCTGGGCGCAACCCAAGCTGGACGGTATCCGTGTCCTGGTCGCTGAAGACGGATATCTCTACACGCGCAGCCTGAAACCTGTGCGAAACCACGAGATACAGTCTCTCGTCCGCAACCTGCCTGAACTGAAAGGTCTGGATGGGGAGATAATCGTCGGAGATAAAACGGCGGAGGATTGTTACCGGAGAACAAGTTCTGCCGTAATGAGCTACGATAACGACGACATCGCATATGCGACCATCCAGGTGTTCGACATCTGGAACGACCCGTTCTCGAGCTATGATGATCGATATGGTCAACTGATCGAGCGGAGCGCCGACTGGCCTGACTGGGTGCAGATCGTTCCAACTGCCCTGCTTCATGACATGCAGATGCTCAACGAGTATGAAGCTCGGCTGCTGGAGCAAGGTCATGAAGGTGTGATCCTTCGGAGGCGCGATGCTCTCTACAAGCAGGGTCGCGGCACACCGAAGCAGGGCGAGCTGATCAAGCTCAAGCGTTTCTCTGACATGGAAGGTGTAATCGTCGCTTGCCATGAAGAGATGCACAACGCCAACCCGGCGACCATCAACGCTCTCGGCTACACCGAGCACAGCGGACACCAAGAGAACCTGATCGGCAAAGGCACCCTCGGTGCTTTCGAGCTCAAGATTGACGAGCAAAAATGGCCGAGTGGATTTGTCCGAATTGGGACAGGAATGTCTGCTCATCAGAGGGAGGTCTTCTGGTCGCAGCGCGACAGCTTGATCGGCAAGATGGTCAAGTTCAAATACTTTGAAGTCGGCGTCAAGGATGCACCGAGGTTCCCGGTCTTCTTGGGCTTCAGAGATGTGGATGACATGGAACCAGCACAAGGATCACTATTCTGATGAAACTCTGGCAGAAACTCAAGCGGCTGATGCCCAACAGGAAGAAAGCGCGGGTCAAGAAAGCCGAGATCTTCCCTTCGGCGATCATGACCCAAGCTGAACGCCTGATCATGAACAACTGGAACATCACGTTCTCCAACCCTGAACCGGCCCGCGCTGGCGAGAAACGTGCTCGGGTTCGTGAAGCCCAGAAGATGCAGGCCAACTCCAAGATCCCGGACAATCGTGGTCCTATCACGCGGCAGGTTCGTCGGCAGGTCGAGCGGCGTGAACTCAAGAAGCTGAAACATGAGGTCATGCAGATGCGTCGGCGCAGACAGATGACCGAGAAAGGTCTGATCCCGACATGACCAAGATCACGCACGAGATCCTTCGGGACAAGTGTCGTAAGGCGATGGGGGCGAAAATCCCCATCGCTGCCAAAGAGCGCTGGGCTATCTTCATCAAGGAAGAGCGCACAGAGTTCACATTTCGCTGGGAGTGGATCAGAGACCCTCGGTTCTATCAGTGGATTGATGCGAACAAAGATCAGCTTGACATCATGGACGGCGAAGAGTGGTTCGGTGTGTATATCTGTGAACCAGATGGAACTCCTGTGAACGAATACAGGTAGTCTGACATTATACATACGCGCGTAAGACCACGACAAATAAGACTTTTCACCAAGTTTGTCAGGGTGTATTGTGGTCGTAATAAGCAACCCTAGTCCAGAGGTGAAGTATGTATCGCTACAAAAATGGTCAGCCTTTTGATGTTCCCTTTGAAATTAAGAAAGGAATTGATCATTCTGAATATGCTGTTTTTGAAAACGAGTATGAGGCTGAGAATTTTGCAGAGAATGTTCTTGGACGTGGTGATGCAGTGATTACTTGTTTCGGTGGTTTTATGAACGCTGTTTTGTTGAAAGAGGGTAAAGATGTCTGACATTCGTGCCAAAATCCTGGCGCTGCGCAACATGATCGAAGAACGCGGGGCAACCGAAGCTGAAGCCATGGCTGCACTCGCCAAGGCTGACAAGCTGATGGCTGAGCATGGTCTCACCGAAGCAGACCTCGAGGTCGCTGAAGCCAAGCGCGACATGAGCCACGGCGAGTTCAAGTATGGTATCAAGACGCAGCATCCGTGCGCGAAATGGTGCAGCAAGACCATCGGTCAGTTCTGCGGCGTCGTGACGTGGTATGACAGCAGCGTGCAGAAATCCAACGGCTTCGGGTTCAATGCAGACGTCGAGATGTATGAGTTCTTGCTCAAGCTGGTGCATGACAGCATGAACCGAGAGTGGAAGGATTTCCTGGCGAACAATCCGCCCCGTCCGGGCGTTTCTCGACACACCGAATACTGGTCGTTCATGCTGGGCATGGCGCGGCGTGTCAACGAGAAGCTGCAAGAGCTGATGGCTGCTCGTGAAGTCAAGGTTGACAGCACCGGAACTGACCTCGTGGTCAAGAAGTATGCTGTGATCGAGGCCGGTATGAAAGAGATGCTTCCCGGCCTTGAACTGCGTAACACGAGTTCTCGTGGTATCCGCGCCGACGGCTCCGCAATGGAGCAGGGGCGCAAGGCGGGCGACCGGGTGAACCTCAGTCGTCCGTTGAAGACCGGCCCCGGTGGTCGGAAAGCAATCGCAAGCTGAGGAGAATTCACATGCGATATCTTGTTGGAGTGAGTGTTCTCGCACTTCTGGGAGCGTGTGCCGCGCCCCAGCCTGTCTGTGACCGTGAGGCACAGGAATGGACGAAGTTCGGCACCCAAGAAGACAGGTGTGCTCGGCCACCCGTCATCGTGGCTTCTTCATGGCCGGGTGGGGGCAACAGCGATGGAAATATGGGGGTGGGATCTCCTTCTGATCCCGTGGGCGATGGCGGTGGGGACGATCCTGATACTGGTGGGCCTGATGGGCCTCCGGGGGACGACGGCCCCTCCGGGGACGACGGTGGGCCTGATGGTGGCGGGCCTGATGGTGGCGATGATAACCCTTCTGATCCTGGTGATCCACCGGGTGACGGTCCTGGAAAGGGAAATGGTGGACCTCAGGGCAACAATGGTTTCGGTAATGGAGACCAGAATGCTCCCGGCAACTCCGGAGACAACAACAATGCGGAAAACGATCCGGGCGGTCGGCCGGACCCTTCTCACGGGGGTAATCGCAAGTGACTGAATTTCGGGGCGCATTACTGATTGTTCTGTTGCTGAGTGCCTGCGCCCCGGCTGGCCCGATCCAGGTTGCTGATCCTGATGTCAGCTCTCTTGGGTCGGGCTATCATAACCCGCGATACATTCCCAACAGGTGTGTCGCCACGATAGATGGGAAGGAGATCAAATCTTGCTAGGACCTCCGCCATTCAAGACAGGTGACAAAGTCAGGTTGAGAACTGGCAATTCACCAATCAAGGTCTTGGAGGTCGACTACTTTGATTGCGCTGGTCCGGACACAACTCCGAGATGGAAAAAGCGCAACTGGTCGACGACCAGACGACCCATGAAAGGCTGGTATATCCGGTTTCAATACTTCAGCTCCCTGCATTACGGCGACGACACAAGTTCAAGCTGACGGGAAGCTGATGACTTCGTTTTCTATGATCAACAGCAGGAGGCTCCCATGCCCACTCTCTACCAGACGAAAGAAACCAAGCCGCGCTTCGGCACCATGCTCACGAAGAACTCCAAAGGACAGATCGTTCTGGAGATGAAGGGCAAGGACGGTGAAGTCGAAGCATTCGATCCTTCGCAGATCGAAGAAGTCATGCCCTACACCGTTCAGTTGACACGGTTCGTCGGTGGCAACGAGACCAACCCTCAGCAGCGTGACTACGAGTTCAACGAAGGCACTGTCCAGATCGGCGATGTCCTGGTCCAGCTTTCCACTGGCTCTCTTTGGGAAGTCACGACGCTGAACAGCAAGTGTCGCTCTCCCAGCCAGAGCAAGAACGGCTTTTTCAAACTTGAAGGCAAACGTCTGTAACAGACAATTGATGGCTGTTCAAGACCCGGCTCGCGGGGTAGTGTGATGGCACTACCCCAACCCTAACCACGAGGTGAATTCATGGCAATCTACTTCATGAACAAAGGTCATATCGACCTTGACGTCATCCGCACGATGGGCGTGTCGGTGAAAGAGACGGACAATCCCATCGGTTTCTTTGGGACCGGGCTGAAATATGCCATTGCGACCCTGCTGAGAACGGGACACAAGATCTGGCTTGAGACTGAAGGTCGCACTATCGACTTTCGGACCCAAGAGAAAATCATCCGCAACAAGCCGTTTCAGATGATCCAGATGGGTGACGAGCAGCTTGGGTTCACCACTGATCTCGGCAAGAATTGGGAAGTCTGGCAGGCTTACCGCGAACTCTACTCTAACTGCATGGACGAGCAGGGCAAAGTCAGCGGCATCATCGATGAAGGTTTCGACACTATCTTCACCGTCGAAGGTCCTGAGATCGCCAATGTTCACGCCGAGCGCGGCAAGATCTTTCTGCAGAACGAACCCTGGATCGTCGGAGACGGCGTCGAGGTTCACCGTGGTAAGTCGCAGTATATCTACTTCCGCGGCGTTCGTGTTCACAAGCTGCTCAAGCCGAGTCGCTTCACCTACAACTTCACGTGTCACATGATGCTGACCGAAGACAGGACGCTGGCCTCCATCTACGACATGAACTACAAGCTCGGCACGAGACTGCCGCGCATCCCGGACCCTGCCTTCTGCGAGAAAGTCATCGATCCTGACTGGGACGGACTGGAAGCTGGCCTTGACTTCTCCTACTGCCATGATCCCAGCGAAGAGTTTCTCGATGCGCTTGAGAAACACCGGGCGAATGCACGCATGAAAGATCGCAACAAGGATATGCTGCATCGGCACCGTAAGATCACCAACTGGGATCAGTTCGAGTTGGACAACGAGCAAGCTCGCACGGTGACATCGGCCTGTTCCATGCTGCGGGCGCTGAACTGCATGGTCAACCCCAGCGACTTCACCTTCGTTGAGAACCTCGGGCCGGGCGTCTATGCTCAGTGCAAAGACGGCAAGATGCTGATCACTCGCCAGACCATCGCCAATGGACGGGACTTCCTTGCCATCACGATGTATGAGGAGTGGATCCACGACAAGTTCGGTTATCAGGACGAGAGCCGTGGGATGCAGCAGTTCCTGTTCGACAAGATCCTGGAGTTGGTGAAGCGTGGCCTTTGAACACGAACCTCAAGTCGGAAACTTGTATCGCTCCAAAGGCGGACGCGATACAAGGTTCTGGCTGCTGATCAGCATCAAGCCAACAAGCTGCCCGACTCTGAGGTCCAACACAGCTTGTCTCCTTGGGCTTGACGATGATTACAACATTGTCTCAGCCCAGAGCTATGGAATTCATGCCTTGCGGCATCGCGAGGTTATCGGCTACATCGACATAGAGGAGATACGGTTCCATGACGATACGAGATCCCAGCAGTCAATCCCCGTTCCCGGTCTGGCTGCACGTCAAGACACAGGGTCTGTATGAAGTTCTGCATCACGGTGTTGAAGAGGCAACACTGAAACCCGTGGTCATCTATCGTCGGATCAGTGACGGGTCTATCTGGACCCGTCCGTGCGACCAGTTCTACGATGGTAGGTTCACTCAGCAGCCGTGAGAGTCTCATGAAACCGATAATATTCTCCAAGGCGAATAAGAAATTTCCAAGTGAGTTTCATCCTTCGGTGATTATTGCTATTGACTATGAATATCTAGTCAAACTGAACAATAAACATAGAAAAGGGCCGATTCACGAAATTGATTTCTATGAATTCTTTTGGTTTGAAACTGATATAGCGGGTGCTCTGTGTTCTTTCACAATTGAAGATCAAAGTCTATTTGTGGTGAAATTTGATGCAGCAGGGAACACAACTGGAAGATTTGAGAAATTTGTAAATCAAGAGAATGTTAATTCTTATGAAGGTCTTGATGTTAACGATAGACTTCTAGTTTCACAAATAATGTTCACTCTTTATCTCATGACACAGGCTCGTCGCAATAGAAAAGAATCTGTATTCACTGCTCAGAGGAACAAGGCATCTGTCTATTACAAAGAAGGTGATGTTGTCAAGTGGAAACGTGTCTGGGATATGCGACGCCTACCATCACCAGAATACGTTCCGCCAGAGCCAGGATCAAGTGGTATCAAGAAAAAACAGCACGACGTGATAGGTCATTACCGCAGATATAAGAACGGCGCGAAAGTGTGGGTCAAACCTCACAGGCGCGGAGATCCTACTCTCGGTGTAGTGACAAAACTGATAACTGACTAGTGGTCTTCTGCTTTTCACATGGTATGCTGTGGGTATAGCAACCAGCCCAAGAGGTGAAACATGACTCGCTACCTTTCAGCTGAAAAGCTGCACCAAGATGACTTCGGAGACAGCTTTACTCACGCTGTCGGCGAGGTTGTCTACGACGCCTGCACTCGTGGCAGTAATGGTCGCATGGGACCGTGGGCCACGATGACCCAGCGCTCCTGGGAAATGAACGGCGGCGGGCGGCTCGGCACCGGCTTCGGCCAGAAGTATGTCCGCAATGCTGCGGGCGAACTTCACAAGGTGGAGGGCTGATCATGTCGTATGGCAGCTACACTTGGGAGTTCGAAAGTCTGGAAGTGTGGAACGATCTTTCTGGTGAGCCTAAGCTAGTGAACGTCGGCTTCGTCCTTGTCTGCACTGATCCCGGCTGCGCCCCGAGCGGACAGTTCGGCCCGCCAGAATACTATGACCCCGGCGAAGGTGCGACCTGGGAAGTCGAGAGTATCCAGATCATTTTCGATGATGGCAAGCCGCTTGACGTCACCGAGAAGCAGTTGTCGCAGTTGTTCCCCAACGGTGATGACATGATCAACAACGCGATTGAAGCCGCAGCGGAGAACGGCACAGTCGAAGCACCGGAGCCTGACTACGAATGAACCTGTTCGTCTTTGATAACGACCCTGTCAAGGCCGCTGCTGGCCTTGACGACAAGCGTATTGGCAGCGCTCTGCGCGAAGCCAACCAGATGATGTCTACGGCGCTTATTCAGAGCGGCGTAGAGGGCGCTGAGGTAGGGCCGGGGCTACTGTGCCGCCCCAGCCATGAGCACCATCCAGTGACGCTCTGGGTGGGCCAGACAAGCGGCAATTTTGCGTGGACTTATGCCTACGCAATGGCGCTCATCGATGAATGGCAACTCCGCTACGGAACGTGGCATAGTTCTGGCGACCGGACTCCATACATATGGAGATTTAAGACTTGCATTGCTGACGGTCCTCTGCTACCGTTTCAAAACAGTGCAAGACATGATGGACTGGGGCTCGATTTCACGCATCTGCCAGTTCCTGAGTCATACCAAGCGTATCTCCAGGAACGCTGGCTGACAGACAAGCGGCCCCCGACCTATACGAATCGGGAGTGGCCGCAATGGGCACGGTGGACACAATGAGAGTGACGGCAGGGCTGAGGGTAGGCTTCTGGGAGCCTGACGCATGGGCCAAACATCGCCGTTCTCCTTTCACCTGCAAAGGATACTACACCGGGCCTGATCTCGGAGATCACATACCCGGCACGCTTCTCGAACAACCGTTGATGGAGGGAACTCTGCGCTTTCGCGTAGGTGTTCTCTTCCGCCCTGACTTGGGCAAGAGACAGCGCCTAGAGACAATCCTTATTCTTGAGAACTGGATCCCCGAGATGTTCGAGTATGAGGACTGGTCGGAGGACATGGCGATGGAGGCGTGAATGGCTGTCTACGTTGACGACAAGATGATGCCCTATGGTCGCATGAAAATGTGCCATGTTGGAGCAGACACAACCGAAGAACTTCTGGAGATGATGGACAAGCTGAAGATCGATCGTCAGCATCTCCAATACCCAGGAACATGGAAAGAGCACTTTGATGTCTCTCAAGCCAAGCGAAAGCAGGCCATCGCAATGGGCGCGAAAGAGGTCACGAGCAAAGAGCTGATCCGGATATTGCGCGACAAATAGACTATGGTCTTCGGCGTGCTCGCGGGGTAGGGTAGGGCATACCGCAACCCTAACCACGAGGTGAATTCAATGCCACGTCGCTACAATGAGAAGCAGGTCCATCGCGCGAACTGCAACGGTGTGATCATCACCATGACGAAGTGCTGGGCCACGACCGAGCCGGAAGAAGATGCCTACTTCCTGGTCTCTGTTGTCGACTCCTTCGACGAGGAGGACTACGGCGACGACCCGTATGACTACGAGACCGAGGCTGAGGCCAAGGCCGCATTCGATGGGTTCGTCGAAGAGTATCGGGACAAGCCGAACTGGAACGCGCAGGCCGCGTATGACGAGGCGCACGGCACGATCAACGGGGAAGACCCCGGCATCGTCATGATGAGGGAGTTGGGCTGGTGAACATCTGGTATGTCGACGTCGGTGTTGTCACCGACCCCGAAGCTCACCCCGGCGCGAAAGTCGGCGATACTGAGTATCGGTTCATGGATGACATGGACAATCCCGGCATGTCCTACGACTACGTGTCGTTGGAGAAGGCGCTGAACGAACTCTCACCGTGCCAGATCGTCTGGGTGCCCAAGGTGAGGCGTCGTCTGAGGCAGGTCATGGAGATGAACGCAAAACTCCCGCCTGATCAACTCGAGACGCTGCGGCTCAAGGGTATGATCCAATGATCTACCGCATTGTCATTCGGTGCAACACCCTGGACGCGGCGACGAAAGCGTTGCCGCGTATCCGTGGTCTCGTTGCGAGAGACGATGATACAGTCGCTCGCGGCGGTTACTTGATCGAGGTTCTCACGGAGCATCCGGAGAAGTTCATCGCTTCGTATTTCGAAGAGGGCTTCGATTTCACTTTCACGTGTGGATTGGAGATCCAATGAATACCTTCTACATCGTAGCTACTGATCGCATGTCGTGGGGTCGTGGCACTCACATCTGGGAAGCCCTCGGCCATGCTCTTCAGCACGCTGGCCGGAAAGCAACGAAAGCCGTGCTCTTCGAGGTCAAGGTTCCAGAGGCTGCGGCCGAGAACGACGTCTACGTCAACGAGATGGGCAGTATCGTCGCGCCCAAAGGATCGGAAGTCAAGGACCTGGACACGATCGATATAGATCGCATCGCCAACAGATTCTACGAGTATTTCGATGAGTTGGAGGCGGCTCTCGAACCTGACAATGGATAGCATCCCTCTGATATATGGAACTTTTCGTCAAGGGTTTCGTAGGCTACTGTGGCAGGGCAAGGCAACCCGTAACCAAGAGGTGAAACAGATGAAACTGGAATATCTGCCCGTTGAAGGCGACAACGACTACTTCATGTATGCTTTCTACGATGAAAGCAAGAACGAAGTTATCTGGAACGGTGTGACGAACTCGTCCACCTACATGGACCATGTGGCAGGCACCGAGATGGCACAGTTCACGGTCTGTCGCCGTGGCAAGGTCGTCATCGTGGAGGCGTGCGGCTGGTATTCGTCCGACTTCCACTACCGTATGGAGCTGACCGAGCTTCCTGATCGCGTCGTTATTCTGGCTGCTCATGCTGCAAACCTGCTTGATCAGGCTTGGGATGATGAGACGCCGGTGTCTCGTGGAGAATAAGTGGTTGTGGACTGATCCAGACCCAGAGGCAGTCAAGTGGAGGAAGGCGAATAAAGTTCGCCTTCGCCCGTATGTCTGCAAGCTCGACAGACGTCCGCTGTTCATCCGGTGGATGCCTTGGGTGCTGGCGTGGTTTGGGCTGGCATTGGTGGCAGCAGGGACGCTCTGAGGACGTCCAGGAGGCGCATGGAACGGCCCAGCCGGGGGTGGCCTAGTAACACCGGCAGATGCGGCTCTACGGGGCTCTGATGGGGCTCTGCACCTCCCGCCGTTGCAAGCGGTCTAGAGTGACGCATTATTGTCGGGGCGGGATATTACGAATTTGTCCCGCCCCGGCTCTTATGCTACTCTGATGGCAAGGGCAATGGTGCCCGTCAACCTGAGGTGAATTCCAATGAACTATCTTTCTGAGAACGTCACGGTCTACCAGTGTCCGCGCTGCCTCGTCGCAGGCGAGGCTCACGTCTGGGTTGACGACCCGTATATCGGTCTGTGCTGCGGCGAGTGTGGCGACGAGGTGAAGTTCTCCGGTGAACGTCCGGCAACGTGGTGGAGCGTTGGTGTCTACGAGACCGGTCGCTCCTACGGTGGCCCCGAGGAAGGCGGCTGGTGGTATGACACCGGAAGCATGATCGACCACTTCCGAGTTCGCGGGTTCGACAACTTCGAAGAAGCCAAGAAGTATCAGCGCGAGCTTCGCGACCACTACGCCGAAGAGAAGAACATCGGCATTGTTGGCTTCACCGAGAAACTTCCGGTCGCTGGGTATTCCGCCCGCCGTCCTGTCTACTGCTGAAGGAGAGAACCATGGCAGATTGCACTCAACTCTGGTATGACGGTCGTTTGATGAACGAGATCACGTCCGGCAGCCGTTTCAAGACCATTCCGAACGCGAAGGTGGACACGCCTGAGCAGCGAGAAGAGGTCGCCAAGAATCTGATGGACGGCTGGGTCCAGAATGGTTCGCTGGATCGCAGTAAGTTCGAGATCCGGCACGCCAAGACCCAGCCGGTCGTTCTGTCCAAGATGACGAACGAAATCATCAAGAAGTCGAGGGAGAATATCGGTGTTCTCTGATACCCTCAAATCCGCAATCATGCAGGTCTCTGGCGAATGCGCTGGGGACCTGTCCTCGTCGATCGGTGAAGAGGACCTCGATTTTGCATACTGCCTCGCAGAAGTGACCCTGGACGGAGGTCGCTTGGGCATGTTCGGTCATCCGGAAGCCCAAGCAGAGCTGAATGAGCTTCTGCGAACGAAGACATTCACAGAAGTCTGCGAAGCTGCCAAATCAATTGTCTGCTATTGACAGTTGGGAGTGTTCATCCCTACCCTCGCGGCGTAAGCTGTAGGGGTAGGGTAACGCTCAACCAGAGGTGAAGTCAATGATGACAAAGGCTCAAGCAGCAGAATTCGGTCGTTCTGTCGGATGGACCATCCGCTGGAACAACGAGTGGAGTGAGTTCCAGTGCTATCCGAAAGGAACTGGCGTGGATCACCCATCCGCTTATTTCACCAGCGACATCGAGGATGCCGTTGACACTGTCAGGGAGATGACCAAATGAGAGGAATACTGATCGACCCGTGGTTGAAGACGATCACGGAAGTGCAATGTGGAGAGGGCATCGAAGATATGTATCGGCTGATGTCCAATCAGCTCGGGCCGAAGGTGGACGTGTTTTGCATCGGTCTGTCGTGGCCCAACGGCGATGTCCTGTATGTGGACGACGAAGGGCTGCTCAAGCGTGGGATGCGTCTGTTCGATCCTGGTCGGATGGATGGTCAGCCTCTCGCTGGCAACGGTCTGATCCTCGGGTCGGACAATGAGGGCAATTCAACCGACGCTAAACTTCTGCTCACAGAAGTTCAGTGTCTGATCAAGTGGACAGATTTGGTGACAGCATGAACTGGGATGAATACAAGAAAGCCTCGCAGCACGTGATCAGCGAGTTCGGCAAGGCGATGCAGAAGCTGGACCTCCTGCTGGGCGTCATCGACGAGCAGGGCAAGGCCTCTCGGCGTGAAGACATCAGCAACCTGATGTCGGAGATGTTCCGGCTGCAAGATCAGCTCAAGTCCATCAAAGATAGCCCCGAAACCATGATGGGAGTTCTCTCGGATATTCTCGGATTGAAGGGAGATAGGCGGGGAGAGCTGATGGAGAAAGCCAGGAACATCGAGGCCGCGAGGTGATGGCGAAGTTCTGGCTCGCGCTCATTGGCTCTGTCGCGTTCTGCGCGGCAGGGCCGATGGTAGTTCTTTTAGTGATAAAAGATCTACCAGTCACTTGGCTCAATATCTTTCTGATCGGAGGTATCGAGTCGTTCTTCATCCTGATGGCGGTAGAACTCGCCAAACTGGTGAAACAACTCTGGAGGGATGCTCATGAAACATATCATGATTGACCTGGAGACGTTGGGCGTCGGCCACAACGTTCCCATCTTCGAGATCGGCCTCACGGTGTTCGATCTCCCGGCCAATGGCCTTCCACCGCTGCAACTGGAGATGACCTCCAAGCAGATTGATGTCGACATCATGGACGTGATGTGGCGCACAGGGTTCTGTCCTCAGCCCGACACACTGTCATGGTGGCGGCAGCAGAGCTACGACCCGAGCAAGACGCCGCTGGTTGACCGAGTGAGTCTGTCCGATGCTCTATCGGAGACGGTCCGCGTCTTCGAAGAATTCAAGCCTGAATTCGTTTGGGCGAACTCTCCCAGCTTCGATCTGGTGATACTGAGCCAACACTCCCACGCTGTGGGAATGTCGACTCCGTGGTCCTACAACCAAGAGCTGGACTGGCGAACTCTCAAGTGGCTGGCTCGGCAGCATGGATTCGTTCTGCCGGATGGCGGACCGAACCACAAAGCTGTCGATAACAGCGACCGTCAAACTGAAATCCTGAAGGAGATGCTGCGCCATGTGCGAACTCTGTGAACTGAAAGCCAAAGCTGACAAGAAGCGGGAGGCATACTCTTTCCGTATCATGCAGATGCAGGTCGATCTGCAAGAGGGACGGGTGAAGGAAGCCCAAGAGGCGAAGCAGCTTGCAATCGCCGCCTTCAAGGAATGTCTCGACATCGTCTATGAACATTCTGAAGAGGTGGTGAAAGGAGGGCCAGATCGTCACTCTGATCTGCCCCTCGGCTTGGACGCCCTGTTCGGCCGCTCCTCTGGGGGAGGGACGCTCAACTAAATTCAGACATGTCCCTCGGCTTGGGGCGTGTCAATTCCTTGAGTGCAGTTGGACGTGGTGCGTTCTTTATCTGCCTCTCTGGATTAGAGCTCATAATCTTAATCCAGTCTGGCTCCATCATTAGGAGTTCACCAGCATCTTCCAACAACGGTTCTTCGAACAGACCTAGATACTCTGAATGATTTGTGTTAGACAACTCATTCAGAATAGATTCCATATGTGAAATCCACTCTCCGCGGTCCTTTGGGAATTCGCCGTTTTTGTCCATCCAGTGATAAAAAACAGCACAGATCTGCCATTCTAATCCGTAGGTGAGATCAAGCGGATGGAGGAAGCGGTAGGTCATCGTCGCCTTGATGTCTTTGCGGTTCAGCAGCTTGCGCGGCTCATAAAGCACGCTGTTCACCACCGAATGCCCCATGGCATTCTTCGAGATGATATCCTGCGCTCCTTCCATAGTGAACTCATATAGTTCAGAGATGGACACCTGTAGTGGAATGTCACCTCGGCGTGCGGCTCTGTATAGGCGGCAAGAGGCCAGGATCTGAGCGGTAGAATAGAATTTAGGAATTCTATTCTGCCGTTTGGGCTGAGTCCTATAGAGCAGCGGTGTTCCATCATCGGTGTAATCAGGGCGGATAGGCTGGGCAGCGTTGAACATGGTGACTCCAAAACCGTGGTCAGGTGTGCCTTCATCCTATAGGCTCTTGTGCCTGTTTTGCAATTCTTTTTTGTCCATCCTGTGGGGGTTAATAGCCCAAGAGTGTCTGGCCACGCGGCGGATGAGTTGCTACAAACTGCCCAAGGGGAGGCGGTTTGTTGGCAGAGGAATTGCAGTATGGTCTATGGTCTATAATATTATCTTCTTTATTTCTAAGAATAATAATAAGAAGGAAGGGGATATAGCACAGCAAAAACAAGGGGTTGACGGATTGGACAGTAGTAATACTGATGACCCACTTAAGACTCTCAGATAACTGACGGAAATCAAGGCTTGCGTTTCCTCCTTGGGCTGATATACAGTCTGAAGCGGGAGATCTCTTCCTCAACAGTTCGCATGAACGCGGGAACGATTTACGATGGACGACTTCACCGAAGATAACTACGATCGCATCCAGGTCCGCCAGCGTCCTCGCTCGCTGCTCGCACGTGGATCCAAGCCCGTGCTGGTGGAATATCAGGATGAGGATGGAAACTGGCGATCGAAGATAAAAATGTCCCGGATAAAGTTCGGGGATGCAGAAAAAGGGATCTTCCTCGAGACATACCGGAAGTGGGGAAGAATGGGAGAGGCGGCTGCTGCCGCTGGAGTCTCGACGCAGAGCGTGCGGAAAGCGATCGATGAAGATGAAGATTTCGCCGAGGCTCTGATGATGGCTGAGGAGGAATACCGAGAGAAGCTCATTGGGCATCACCAGAACCTCGTCTTCAATGGGACGATTAAGAAGAGCTACGATCGCAACGGCAATCTCGTCTCCGAAGAGACAATCTACCCGATCCGCCTCATCGAACTCGAACTGAAGAAGCATGATCCAGGCTACCGAGAGAAGCAGGAGATCAGCCACAAGCACTCGGGCGGCGTGCTCATCGCGCCTGCTGAGATGGGGACGATTGACGACTGGGAAGCCAAGTTCTCCACCATGAAAGATGTGACTCCGGATGAGGGACAGGTTTCTGTCCCTCTCCAGATCGACGATGATGAAGATAAAGATTGACCGACTGACCCAAAATGACCGAGTGGATCAGTCCGATTTGAGGATGATGAGGATGTCTTCCTAGATAACATCATCCTCTTCTTCATCTTCCAGATCTTCATCATCTTCTTCGGATTACCTCGGATGAGGATGAGGATGATGAGGATAAAGAAGACGCGGAAAAGGAGAGCGCGACAAATATGAGTTGTTCTCGCTGTTTCCCGTGGTAGTGTGTAGGTGGGCAATGGTGCCCAGCAACAGAGGTGAACTCCAATGACCAAACTTCCTTCCTCGAAAGAAGCTCTCCGTGACGCCGTCGACCTGCTCGTGCTCGAGTTCCTTGCGCGTGGCGGGCGCATCACAGTGTGCCGACCCGGCGTGGCGCGGGGCGCTCGCTGATGGTGTGGGTCAGGCAGTCTGTGCCGAGCGGCGAGGTTACTCTGTTCAAGAGTGGGCCTCGCCTGTTCTGCAAGAGCGACAAACTCAATCACTCGCTCTACAACGGAGAAGAGTGCTGGGAGGTGATCAAAGCCGACGGTTCCATCCGTTCCGTCTGGTATGAGGCGGTGATCAACGACTGACCCAAATGACCGAGTCGGCTGGTCCGATTCGGTCTTCCTCTTGGGCTAGGTTCCTCATCATCTTCTTCCGGCCGATTGACCGAGTTGACAAATTTGACCGAGTCGGTCGGTCCGATCTTCTTCTTCCGAGCCGGTCGGCTCTTCTTCATCTTCTTCCGGCTCGTCGGTCCGCCTCATTTCCGCCACAATTCTGCCTCATTTCCATCGCCATGAAAATGCCCTGATCTTGCCTTATTCTCGCCACAATTCTATGGTTCGCGCGTGCGCTCGCCGCACGGCATTGTTGCCGAAACAAAAACGTTCTGTTGCGAAAAATAGTGCTTTACTTCGGTCGCCACAAATGCCATTCTGATTGCACGGGCCGCAATGGTGCAGCCCGCCAAACCCAAGAAGGAACTTCAAAATGGCTACCACCAAATCCGCTCCCGCCGCCGCTCCCGCAAAGAAAGTTGCCGCCGCCGCTCCGGCTCCGGCCGCAGCCAAGCCCGCCGCGCCCCGCTATGTGATGGGACCGTGGCCCGCGAAAGCCCGTGGCGGCAACAGCATCCGCGCCTACTGCTACAAAGTAGCGGCCAAGCTGGACGCCGACAGCAAGGACAAGGGCTTCACGCTGGCCGAGTTTGCCAGCGCCCTTGCGGCCAGCGCCAAGGGCAGTGACATGAAACAGCCTAGCACGGGCTGGGGCACGGCCGACAAGCCGAACGGCGCGGCGCACGCGCACGCCAACTGGTTCGCCGGTGACAAGCAAGGCTGGTTGACCAAGGCCAGCGCCTGACCCGGCACGGGCTGGCCTCCGGGCCAGCCCACCTTCCCCCTGAGAGGACCACAGAGATGCACCAGATCGCCTTCCCCATGCTCGCAGTAGGCTTGGCCTACCTCTTCCTTCAGCCCGTCCTGGACGGTCTGCTCGCCGCTCTGGCGGTGTTGCCTTAACGACACGGCCACCCGGCCCCGAGCACGGCGCTCGGCGGTCCGGGCTGGTGGCCCGCACTCGGTCCACCCTCTCTGTAGACCAACCTGACCCTTTCTGCATTTGTAAATCACAAACCGAAAAATAGAAGAGAAACCTGGACTATTAGGATCGTGAAAATGAAGCCCAAGGAACTTGCTGAGAAGCTCGGCATCGTGTGGTCAGAGAACATGGACCATGAAGAGATCTTAGCAGAACACTATCGCAGACAGGGGAGAGTCAAGGTCCATCTATGCCCTGACTGGGACTTTATGGCGATACACGCAAACTCGCCAGAGTTTGAGTGTTGCACCTGCGACAAAGACGCCCTATAATGCGAAATCGACATCACCCTTTTTGACGGAAACGGCGTGCGCGCGTTCCCTCAATTGGGCCGCGTAGAGGAGCTCCGATGACAGACAACGTCCACGAATTTCCTCTCATCAAGGTCATCAACGGAGAGGAGGCCCTGAACATCGCACTTCGCCTGAATGCGAAGTGCGGTGTTATCGTTTACGATTGTCCTTGCGGCTGCGGCAGGGTCAAGGTTATAGAAATAGGAGAGCCGAGCATCCGTGACATACTCTTCTACGCGGAAAATCTGCGTAATCACTCCATGGAAGAGTATGTCACGGCTCTTGAAGATAGTGAGGCTGAAGGTGGTGAAGTTTGATCAGACAGTCTTAAGTGACCACGAGAAAGGTCTGCATGGTGATTGCACCAGAGCAGTCGTATATACGATAGCGCAGAAGAACCTCATCCGATCAATCATGAAGATCCATCTCAATGGAATATCGAGTTCTTTGAGAAACTCGAAGAACAAGGCTATACCTTAGACTTCTTTCCGAACAATGAGAAAGATCACTGGCCTCGTTTCGTTGGGAGAAGTGGCATCTCACCTCGTGGCATACGGCACCTTGTCGTTTGGGATAGAGAAAAGAATGAAATGTTTCATGATCCTCATCCGAGTAGAGATGGTCTGATCCCTGGAACTGAAGATGGATGGTTCATTCTAAGATGGTGAAGTTTCCTGACAATGTGATCTGGAAGCCGATGAAGGGCTCGCAAGAGGCCTTCCTCAGCTCCACTCCTATCTTCGAAGTGCTGTTTGAAGGAACTCGCGGCGGTGGCAAGACCGACTGTCTGCTCATGTCATTCGGTATGCACGTCGGGAAGGGCTATGGCGCAGCCTGGAAAGGAATTCTGTTTCGCCAGACGTATAAGCAGTTGACGGACGTGATCACGAAGACCAAGAAGTGGTTTCCGCAGATCTGGCCCGATGCGAAATTCAACCATTCGGAGCATGTCTGGACTTGGCCGACGGGGGAGCAGTTGCTCCTCCGTCAGTTCCAAAAACCAGACGACTACTGGAACTATCACGGTCACGAGTATCCGTGGATCGGCTGGGAGGAACTCTGTAACTGGGCAAGCGACGAAGGCTACAAGCGCATGATGTCGTGCTGTCGCTCCTCGACGAAGGGTATGCCTCGTATGTGCAGGGCCACGACGAACCCGTATGGACCCGGTCACAACTGGGTGAAGTATCGGTTCAAGCCCAACACGATGAATATGATCGTGCGTCGGGACCTCGTAGACGAAGATGGAATGAAAGAGCCGCCGCGCCTCTCCATCCACTCGCATATTGACGAGAACATTGCTCTGCTTGAGGCAGATCCGGACTACAAGCAGAAGATCGCAGCCGCTGCCCGTAACGAGGCCGAGAAGAAAGCGTGGCTGGAAGGCTCTTGGGACATCGTGTCGGGAGGCATGTTTGACGATGTTTGGAACCCGAAATATAATGTCGTTCCTGTTTTTGAAATCCCTGACTCTTGGAAAATCGTCAGGTCTTTCGACTGGGGCGCATCCAAGCCCTTCTCCGTTGGGTGGTGGGCTATCTCCGACGGAAGCGACGTCCTCTGGCCTGATGGAAAATGGCGATCGACCGTTCGTGGAGACGTTTTTCGAGTTCGAGAGTGGTATGGCTGCACAGGAAAGCCCAACGAAGGACTGGATCTCCTGGCTGTCGAAATTGCGGAGGGGATTGTAAAGCGTGAGCTCGAGTGGGGCTGGAGGCGTCCGGGCGAGAACTGGTGTCGCGTGAAGGGTGGTGTGGCCGATTCGCAGATCTTTGCTGCTGAAAATGGCAACTGTATCGCCACTGACATGAAGGTGAAAGTGCGTTTGGACGATGGTTGTCGCTATCCAGGCGTTAATTGGAGTCCTGCGGACAAGCGACCCGGCTCCAGAAGCACTGGTTGGACTCAAATGCGTCAGAAATTGAAGAACGCACACCCGAATGTGAAAGAAGTCAACGGAGAATTGCGACTTTACCCTCGCGAACGACCCGGAATGTTCATTTTCGAGCATTGTAAGTGGTTCATCGAGACTGTTCCGGTGCTTCCGAGAGACGAAAAGGATATGGACGACGTAAATACGGACGCAGAAGACCACATTGCCGACGAAACTCGGTATTTGGTGCGATGGGTGCAGACCCCAGCGTCCACCGGAGGCACGATAGGTCACTATTAGGTCTCGATTTGACAAAAACGGGCTTGCCAGAGCCCAGAACCATGAGTTAGGGTCTGAAACCATGACAAGCGCACTCACATCAGTCCATCCAGAGGCTTCGGCGGCAAAACCCGACTGGACTCTCATGCGCGACGCCTACAAGGGTGAGCGGCAGGTGAAGTCGAAAGGACCTCTTTACCTGCCCATGACCAGCGCTCAGATCGTGGACGGTGGACTCACCAACGTCGAGAGCATCGGCTACAAGGCATACGATGCCTACAAGAAGCGAGCACGCTTCCCCAATTTCACCCGAGAGGCCATCCAGCAGGCTCTCGGCATGATGCACAGTCAGCCGCCGGAAATCAAGCTTCCGAAGGCGATGGAGAAGATGACTTCTCGCTTGGGCGAGCCTCTTCATGTGCTTCTGCAGAAGATCAACACCGAGCAGCTTCTCACTGGGCGTATCGGTTTGATGGCTGACCTGCCGACCAACCCTGCACCCGGAGAAGATTTGCCGTATCTGGCGACGTATATCCCCGAGCGGTGCATCAACTGGGACGACGGTCGTGTGGAGCAACTCGTTCCGCAGCGCCTGAACCTCGTCATCATCAACGAGAGCGAGTTCGAGCGCAAGACTGACTTCACGTGGGACGAGAAACAGAAGTATCGCGTGCTGGTGCTCGGTCCGACTGAAGAGAATGTGCCTGCGGGCGTGTATCGTCAGGGTGTGTTCGAGGCCGAGCACTACGACGAGACCAAGCTGCTCACGCCGAGTTGGCGTGGCCGAACGCTGGACAAGATCCCGTTCGTGTTCATCAACTCCTGCGACATCACTCCCGACGTGGACGATCCGCCTCTGCTCGACTTGGGCAATATGTGTATGACGATCTACCGGGCCGATGCCGACTATCGTCAGAACCTGTTCATGCAGGGTCAGGACACCTTCGTCACTATCGGTGGAGGCTGGGACGAGACGGACGAAGTCCGTGTCGGTGCAGGCTCACGCATCGATCTGCCCCAAGGTGGTGACGCCAAATACGTCGGCGTCACTAGCTCGGGGCTGAGCGAACAGCGTCAGGCGCTGGAGAACCTTGAACGGCGTGCTGGGAGCATGGGGGCGCAGACCCTGGACAGCACCAGCCGCGAGCGTGAGAGTGGTGACTCGCTCCGCATTCGGGTGGCCGCAAGGACGGCAGACCTGAACACCATCGCAGACACCGGGGCCGCTGGCCTTGAGCACGTTCTGAAGATCTGTGCTGAATGGATGGGTGAGAACCCTGATGATGTGAGTGTGCTTCCGAACAAAGAGTTCGGTGAAATGCCGCTCACTGGACAGACAATGGTCGAGATCGCTACGGCGCGGAACCTCGGCTGGCCGATTTCTGCCAAGTCCATGCACGACCTCTCGCGGAAGCGTCGTATGACGACGAAGACGTTCGAGGAAGAAGTGGCTGAAGCAGAAAAAGAAGCGGAAATGGATGATTTCGTTTTCGCAAAACAGGGTTCGGGTGACCGTGCGGCCATTCAACCCAACGACCCAAACGATCCGGAGGGACAGAACGACGTTCCGGGTCAGACTACCAATCCCAGCGGGCGTGATGCCCAATAACAGATAGGAGAACGGACATGGATCCGCTCGAGATTTCTTACGACTCCCTGGACGCTGTGCCCGAGGCATTTCGTCCACTCTACAGTGATCAGGGTGGCAAAGCTGTCCTCACTGGCATCAACGGCATGAAAACGAACGACGACGTGGTTCGCGTTCAGGAAGCTCTTCGCAAAGAGCGTGCTGATCACGCCGCAGCCAAAGAGGCTCTGAAGCCTTGGAAGGTATTCGGCGACGACCCGACCGAACTCCAGTCCAAGCTCGATCGTATCGCCGAACTGGAAGCCGCCGCTGGCGGCAAGCTGGACGACGCCGCGATCCAGAAGCTGGTCGATGCTCGTCTTGGGCAGAAAACCGCTCCGCTGGAGCGTCAGCTCAAAGACAGCACCACTCGTATCGGTGAACTGGAGCAGGAGAACCTCTCGCTCAAGAGCACTCTCGTCTCTAGAGACCGGAACGATGCTGTTCGGGCCGTGGCGACGGAAATGAAGGTGCTGCCGACTGCCATTCCTGATGTGGAAATGGTTGCTGGTATGTTCCTCGAGCGTGACGAAGTGTCCGGCCAATTCATCGTCAAGGCAGATGCCAAGGGTGTGACGCCCGGTGCTGATGTCAAGCAGTTCCTGAAAGAGATGCAGCAGCAGCGTCCGCACTGGTGGCCGAACTCTCAGGGTGGTGGTGCTGGTGGTGGTCGCAACTTCGGCGACTCCGACGAGAACCCGTGGTCTGCCAAGGGCTGGAACATGACCAAGCAAGGACAGTATGTTCGTGAGCATGGTATGGCGAAGGCCCAAGAAGCTGCGAAAGCAGCAGGCTCCAAGGTCGGTGCAACCCGTCCGCCGCAAGCGAGCAAATGAGCTTGTCACGCGCCTGCTCGGCGCGTAACGTGCAACCATAGCAAGCGGGGTGTGGTAGCCGACCGCGAGCTATAAGCGCCTCCGGTTTGAGCAATGCTCCCGGAGGCGCATTTCGTTACAAATAACCTGTTGCAATCTTTCTTCCTTGCGCGTATGCTCAGCCCTGTTATTCGATGACGTGACGTCATCATCCGTTCGCGACATGGGTCGCTCTCCCTCATCGAAACGCCAAGAAAGGACATTCCTATGGCAGCAGGTCCCACGACTCGGGTGAGCGACGTCATCGTCCCCGAAGTCTTCACGCCTTACATGCAGGTTCTCACCGAAGAGAAGTCGCGACTGGTTCAATCCGGTCTGCTGGCTCGCTCCGAGGCCCTCGACACCCTGCTCGCTGGTGGCGGCATCACTTTCCAGGTGCCCTCGTTCCGCGATCTGGACAACGACGCTGACCGCATCTCGACCGACACTTCGGTGCCGTTCGCTGACGCCGACGCTTCGCTTCCGGCTGGTGTGGCTCGTCCGCCCAACCCGAACAAGATCCTGACGCAGAAAGAGATCGCTGTTCGCCTGAACCGCAACAACTCCTGGTCGACGACCGACCTTGCCGCGATCCTCGCCGGTGCGGACCCCATGGAAGCGATCGCCAACCGTGTCGCCGCCTACTGGACCCGCCGCCTTCAGGCTGCGTTCATCGCCACCTGGAACGGTGTGATCGCCGACAACGCCGCGAACGACTCGGGCGACTACATCAACGACATCTCGGGTGCGAGCTTCGTCGATGGTGTGACCAACTTCTCGGCCGAGGCTTTCCTCGACGCTGCCCAGACGATGGGTGACTCGCAGGAAGATCTGGTGGCCGTGGCGGTTCACTCGGTCGTCTACAACCGGATGCAGAAGAACAACCTGATCGACTTCATCCCGGACGCTCGCGGCGAGATCAACATTCCGACCTTCCTCGGTCGCGAAGTGATCGTCGACGACGGCCTGCCCCGCACGGGTTCGGTCTACGACACGTGGCTCTTCGGTGCAGGTGCGACCCAGATGGGTGTCGGCACTCCCCCGGTCGCGACCGAAGTCGAGCGCAAGGCTGGCGGTGGTAACGGTGGCGGTCAGGACGTGCTCTACTCGCGCGTCATGTGGACCATCCACCCGACCGGCCACGCATGGGTCGGCACGGCTGGCGATGGTGGCCCGGCGAACACCGGGACTGGTGCCTCGGACCTCGACGAAGCTGCGTCGTGGAACCGGGTCTACCCGGAGCGGAAGCAGATCAAGTTCGCTCGTCTCGTCACCCGCGAAGCGTAATGAGTTGAGGCGGGGTTTCGGCCCCGCCTCATCTCCATCCTGATCTGGAGAGAAATCCCATGACCGCTCGTATGCGACATCTTCGTCACCGCGAACTGGACGGTCTTGCTCGGGATCGCCTCGACCACACGAAGGACGCTCTCGCTCTGGGCCTCCCTGCTGGTCGCAAAGCCGAGCACGTCTTCACCGCGGACAACACCACAGAACAACTCACAGTCGCCGGGCAAGATGGTCTGGCTGCTGGAAATCCTCGGGTTATCCTGGAAGGTGCCGATCTTCCGGCCGGGCTCGAGACTGGCAAGATCTACTGGCTCCGTGATGCTGGTGTGAACCTTTACACTCTGCATCCCACGAAGGCAGATGCCGCCGCAGGGACCAACACTGTCGCCTTCACTGACGATGGGACTGGCACCCTTCGACTGACCATTCTCGACTAAGGAGAGAACCCTATGGATATCAAAGAAGCACTCGCTCAGCTCGACTCGATGGAAGACTCGCACTGGACCGCCGACGGCGCTCCGGCTGTGGACGCTGTCTCCGCTCTGATGGAGAAGAAAGTCACTCGGGCTGAAATCACCAACGCGGCTCCGAAGTTCTCGCGTGAGAACATGGACCTGACCGAAGTGGAGACGACTAATGCCGTATCGGAAGAAGGGCAAGGGCAAGAAGAAGTGATCGTCGACGAAGAGCTCGACACTTCTGTCCTGGAAGAGTTCGTCGAAATGGAGCCGATGCTCCCCAACGAACTGGCTGACAAAGTTCTGTCCAAGATCAACCCGAAGCTGCTGCCGGAAGTCGAGCGTATGCTCTCCGAGCAGATCGCGATGGTGGAGGCCAAGGAACGCGAAGTCGAGGAAATGAAGCGTAAGCTGAAACTCGGCAAAGCCCTGACACAGACCTGGATCAAGCAGTTGATCCCGGACATGTCGAACCAGGAAGCGATCCAAGCCTACATTCGTTCGTCGGCTGCCAATCGCGCCGCCAAGGCTGCTGAGATCCAGCGCGTCTTGGGTGGACTGAAGCCCGCCGACATCGCGAAGCTCGATCCTCGCGCTGCCATCGACAAAGCCTTCGCCCGGAAGACTGCCCGTGGCGGACAGCGTCCTGTGAGGTAACATGCTCACTGCTCTGAACAGAGCTTATGCACTCGCCCTGTCCCGTCAAAAGCGGCGGCGGGGCGAGACGCTTAAGAGCAAGTTCGCGACCCTTATAGGGACGCCTCAGACGCTTGCTGGAGGCCTTGCGCCTGCGGCCAGTGCTGCCCTTGCCTTGCCAGCCAATGCCCGTCTGGCGGCGTCCTCCGACGTCCCTGTGGCGGCTGGCGCTGTGGTGGTAAACGTGGCCGGGGGCCGCGTGCTCGGAACGCCTGCTCTCACTGCTGATCAGATCTACGAAATCGGTTATCTTGAGGCAGGCAAGACTGTCACTCTTGAGAAAACGACCGCTGGTGCTGGCACAATCACGCTTTACTATCTTGATGAGTGGAAGCGTCCATATCCAATCGCTTCTGCGACATTCACATGAGGTGACACATGCCATTCGTTGTTGAAGATGGAACTGGGGTCGCAGACGCAAACTCTTACGCAGACGTTGCTTTCGCTGATGCCTACTTCCTGGATCGCGCGAATGCGACGTGGGCTGGTGCTGTCGTTTCGGCGAAAGAAGCTGCTCTGATCAAGGCTACTGATTATATGGAACTGAGGTTCAAAGATCGCTGGAAAGGCAGTCTTGCACCTGAGGCCACTACACTGTCTTTCCCGAGACAGTATCTGTATGATCGCAGAGGCGAACTGGTCGATTTCGCCACGGATGGTATCCCGACAGATATCAAGAAGGCGACGGTTGAATATGCACTTCGAGCTCTTTCTGCAGATCTTCTGCCTGATCCTACTGTTGCCGAGTCTGGTCAGGCTGTCAAGAGAACCTTCGATAAAGTTGGTCCCATCGAAACTGAGGTCGAATTCGAGGGCGGCGCTGCTCGGCCTGATCTTATTCGCCCTTATCCAACTGCCGACAAACTCCTCCTCTTCTGGATCGCTGGTGCAGGGGGTGTGATCAGGTAATGGCGATCGACTACAACAAGCTCGCTTTGAAAGCGCAGAAACTGGTCACTGATGCTGGCCGGACTGTAACGCTTGTTCGCCCAAACGAAACACCGGCTGATGCCAATCAGCCCTGGAACGGTCCCCCAGCCGCTCCAGCAGGCGAGACAACTCTAGACATACCCGGCATTCAACTCCTCCCGAATGCTGTGCGTGTCTTTGGGCTGTCCGCCTTGGGTGATGCCAAAGAATTCCAAGGTCTTTTGACTTTCAGCGAATTGGTCTATGTCGTCTTTCAAGGCGAAGTGGATCTAGCAACTTATACTCTTGTTCGTGATGGTGGTGTCGATTACCAGATCGAAGCAACGCAGGCTCTCAAGCCAGCGAACACCACTCTGCTCGGGTTCATAGGAGTTCGTCGATGAGCCTGACATACAAGCAAGCGAATGATGAAATCCTCTCGTTGCTGAAAGCAGCGTGGGACCCAACTGGTCACAAGATGTTCTGGGAAGGCGTCCGTGATCAGCGTGAGACTGACATGTCGCCATGGGCGACAGTCGTTGTCCGCCATGCGGCAGGGCAGCAAGATACACTCGGCGGAAGAGGTTATCGCCAATTTCTGCGTCTCGGCGCGGTTGTCGTGACTATCAATACTCCATCAAGTTCTGGCTTGTCAGAAGGCTATAACTTGGCTAAAGTCGTTGCAGACGCCTATGAGGGCGTTTCGTCACCGAATGGAGTTTGGTTCCGCAACGTTCGCATCAACGAGCTAGGCCGGGAAGGCACTTTCTTCCAGACCAACGTAGTCGTTGATTTTGAATACTACGAAACGAAGTAAAGGAGGCCAGGAATGGCACAGGTCCCGAAGATCGACTCCAATATCACCGGCCTCGCCTATGCGGAAGAAGCTTCCCTCGGCCTGCTGCCCGGTGAAGGGGGTCTCGCAGGCACTCCCGTATGGAAGCGCCTGAACCCGAACAGCTACAACGATTTCGGCGGCGAAGTCGTGACCGTGGCACCCAATCCGATCAACCCGTCTCGTCAGCGCCGGAAAGGTGTGACCACCGACCTCAACGCGTCCGGTGGGTTCAATCACAACCTGACTTACGAAAACCTGACCGACATCATGCAGGGCGTGTTCTTCGCCGATATCCGTGCTCAGGCCGAACAGGCTGTCACGGCGATCGACATCGATCTCGCCAACCCTGACGAATACGAAGTCGCTGCAACGGCTGGTTTCCTCGTCAACTCACTGATCATCGGCAAGAACTTCGCCAATGCTGCGAACAACGCTCTCAACGTGGTGACGGCAATCGTGGCCGATACCTCTGTGGAAGTGGCTGATGGTCAACTCGTTACCGAAACGCCTCCGGCCAATGCCGTCATCAAGGTGGTCGGTTATCAGTTCGCTGATGCCGATGCAGTGATCGATGTCTCTGGGAACCTGCCGCGTCTTCAGTCGAACGGCGGTCTTGCAGACTTCACGACGCTCGGTCTGGTGCCGGGTCAGTGGGTCTACCTCGGCGGTGATGTCGCTGCCAATACCTTCACTGCCACCGCGAACAACGGTTTCAAGCGTATCCGTTCTGTCTCGGCGACTGGCATCACCTTCGACAAGTCGGATCAGGCTATGGTCGCCGATGCTGGCGTCGCTGGCAAGACCATCCGTCTGTTCTTCGGCGATGTTCTGCGGAACGAAACTGGTGCTCTCATCAAGCGCCGGACTTACAACATCGAACGGACGCTGGGCGCTCCTGACGATGCTCAACCCTCGCAGATCCAGTCGGAAGTCCTGAAAGGTGCTGTTCCCAACGAAGTTGCTCTGAACATTCCTCAGGCCGATCTGGCGTCTGTGGACATTTCGTTCGTGGCGACTGACAACGAACAGCGCACTGGTGTCCAGGGTTCGAAACAGTCCAACGTGATCGAACCGGCTGCTGCCTCCGAATACAACACTTCGAGCGACATCGGCCGTATCCGGCTGGCGACCGTCTCGAACGTGGACGAGGCACCCTCGGCTCTGTTCGCGTATGTTACCGAAGCGACGATCAACATCAACAACAACGTCACGCCCAACAAGGCGGTCGGTGTTCTCGGTGCATTCGACGTGACGGCAGGCACCTTCGAGGTCTCTGGCGAACTGACGGCCTACTTCTCCAACGTGGCTGCGACGCAGGCCGTTCGGACCAACACCGACGTGACGCTGGACATCTCGTTCGTCAAGGACAACACGGCTCTGGTCATTGACCTGCCGCTGATCTCCTTGGGCAATGGACGTCTCAACGTGGAAGTGGACCAGCCGATCACGCTGCCGCTCTCCACCGATGCGGCATCCGGCCAGGACGTGAGCACCGATCTGGACCACACGGCTCTGATCACCTACTTCGACTACGTTCCGACTGCGGCGTAATCGATCTGAGACACGAGTTGAAATAACACTCCAGACCGGGGAAGGGCCGGTCACTCAACTCAATACTGGAGAACTGAAGATGGGTATGTATGACGTTTTCGAGACCGATGAAGATCTCGAAACCACTGGCATCTGGCTGGACTATGGCGATTTTCGTGTTCGTATCGCTGCTGCTGGTCAGGGCAACAAGAAATACGTGAAATACGCCGAGAAGGCGCTCAAGCCCGTTCGCAAGGCGATGCAGGCTGGTGCTCTCTCGAACGAGCGTTCTGTCGCGATCATGTCCGACATCTATGCCAAAACGATCGTCCTCGACTGGGAAGTCATGGTCGACGGCAAGATGAAGAAGGGCATCGAGCAGCGCGACGGTTCCATCGCTCCGGTCAACTACGATAACGTTCGTCAGGTCTTCATCGATCTGCCCAACCTGTTCATCGATATCCAGGAACAGGCGAACTCCATCGCCAACTTCCGGAAGGCCGAACTGGAGGAAGACGCAAAAAACTCGTAAGTGTCCTTGAATACCAGATGGAGCAAGGACACATCGAGGAACAGATCATCAAACAGGCTGTGAGAAGCGGCCTGCCCATCCCTGATCGCATTGAAAATGCCCCTAGCATTATGCCGGGGCTGGAGCTATACTACATAGGGTTCCTGGACCTGACTTCGTCGCGTTCGCTCGGTGGGTTCGGTATAGGTCCAATTCCATGGCTAGCGGTGGAACAGTATTCACAAGCTATGGAATTAGATGATGATCAGAGAATGGCGATGCACTTCCACATCGTCGAAATGGACAAGGCTTATATTCGCCATCAGCAGAAGAAAAACAAGTGATGCCGACGCTTCAGTTCTCGAAAAATATCCGCCGCCGTGGTAGACAAGTAGAGAACGCTGCGACTGCTCTTGTGCGTTCAATGGCGAAGCGCACCCTGCGTTCCTTGGTCTACAATACGAAAGCTGATACTGGCAAAGCTCGCTCTAACTGGCGTGTCGGTGTCGGCGCACCCACGAGAGCAGTGATCGATCCCTACAGTCCGTATCCGAAAGGATCGAAAGCTGATGGTCAGGGCATCGGCGAAAGCGCGAACGCCCAAGCTGCGATCGCTGCTGGCAATGCTCGCATCAACTCTCTGACAGGCATCAGCGGTGTTGGTTTGAAGACTGGTCTCTTCATCAGCAACAATGTAGATTATATTGAAAAAGCTCTACTGCCCGGTGCTGTGGAAGCTTCTGTCGTTGAGGCTCGCGCGGCGCTCCGTGGCTTTCGAGTATTTGATCCACGTCGTAGTGGCGACGATGATGGAGGTGACATCTAATGGTCACTGAAAATGTTAACATTCGCTTTGTCGAATCCGGTGCTCGAGTTGTCAAGCGTCGGATCGATGAAATCGGCCAAGCGGCCAACAGTGCGACACGCGGTATCTTCCTCCTCCAGCGTGCATTGTTCGTCATCGGTGGTGCAGGTATCGCTCGCGGCCTGCAACAGTATGCAGACGCTTTGACCAACATGGAGAACCGCCTCAGGTTGACGACCGACAGCACGGCTCAGCTCGAAGCGGTGCAGTCTGAACTCTTCAACGTGGCGCGGCGTTCTCGATCTGATCTGGCTGGCACGGCTGACGTCTACAACCGGATCGCACTCTCTGCCAAGAACCTTGGGGTCGGTCAGAAACAGATCCTTGCTGTCACTGAAACTCTGCAACAGGCAGCTATCCTTTCTGGTGCGTCTGCCCGTGAAGCGAACGCGGCGCTGATACAGCTTGGGCAAGGTATCGCCTCTGATCGTCTGTCTGGCGACGAACTTCGCTCTGTTCTGGAACAGCTTCCTGCCGTTGCCGACATCTTGGTCGACTATCTGAACCAGACTGGTGAATTCGGGGAAGTCACCCGTGGCACGCTGCGTGAACTTGGTCGTGAAGGCAAGCTCACTGCCGAGACTGTGTTCCGCGCGATCGAAGCTTCTCAAGGTCGTATTGCACAACTATTCAACGAAACTCAGCCGACGATCGAGCAAGCATTCAACGTCGCCGAGACCAACCTGCTTGAATTCATCGACAAGTTCGACGATGCGACTGGTGCTTCGGCTGCTGTAGCCAAGGCAATTATCGCTATCTCCGAGAGCTTTGATATTCTGCTCGCTGGCATCCTCGCTGTCGCCGCTGCTCTCACTGGGCTGTTCGCTGCCAAGCTTCTCACGGCAATCAGTGCATATGTAACGAAACTTCAAATCGCTGGTGGTGCTCTCGCACGTCTCCGGTCAATTCAGGCTGCTTCCGCTGCTACCCAAGCGGCACAGACTGCGGCAGTCGCCAACGACACTCGTGCTCGAGTAGCCAACCTGACAGCGATCACAACTCGGTCCGGCGCACAGCTTCGGTCTGCTCAGGCTGAATATGCTGAAGCGACTGCTGCATTCGCAAACGGTCGTGCTCGTGATGCACTGACTGGTCGCTTCATTGCGAACCAAGTTGCTCGTGATCGCTTGACTGCTGCCAGCATAAGGCTCGCAAATGCGGAACGCATCAATCTGGCGCTGACTGGACAACTGACTGCTGCCCGCACGGCCAGCACGGCGGCTGACAATGCTGCGGCGGCTGCTGCAACCCGTGCAGGGGCCGCTCAGGCGGCGCAGGGAGGCATCCTTGCCCGCCTTAGTGCTACCTTCCCCACGCTGGCGGGGGCGGCTCGTGTGGCCGCTGGAGCAGTCGGAGGATTGTTTGCACTTATCGCTGCAAACCCCATCGGTGCGCTGATTACCGCGATCGTGGCGGCGGGCATTGCCATCTTCACTTTGGGCGATCGGTTCAAGGTAACTGCTGATGGTGTGGTTTCGCTCAAAGATGCTGCTATCGCTGCTTTCCAGCTTATCGGTGAAGCAATCGCTCCTGTGACGAACTTCTTGCAGCGTGCGTTCTCGACTGCACTGGACTTCGTCAATAAGGCTTTCGGCACGGCTTTCACCAGCATTATCCAAATCGTTGGAACTGCAATCGCTGCTGTCATCGATACACTCACGTTCATTCCACGAGTTGCTATCGGTATCGTCGCAGGTATCGTGGCAGCGTTCGGCACTCTTGGACCGGGTGCTGGTTCTGCGGTTGATGCTGTCGTCGATATCTTCGTAACCGGCTTTGAAGCTGTGGCGAATATCGGTGTTTCCGCAATCAACAAGATCATCGGTGCGTTCAATGCTCTGGCAGGAACAAAAGTCGGTGAGCTTCTCGGTATCGAGTCTCTGAACGAAGTTGCAGACGTCAACCTCGACAATCTTCGCACGAACTTCGGCGATGGTGGCCGCAGCGCAGGTGATGCTTTCACCGAAGGTTTCACCAACGCATTCGAAGCTGGACGTGTAGCGAATGTGATTGATCGCTTCGGGTCAGCCGTCATTGAACGTGCTCGTCAGAATATCGCGGCTGCTGAACTCACGGCTGGTGAGATCACTGATAGCGAGATAGATCCTAATCGTCCCGGTGCTGGCGGTGGTAGCGGCTCGGGTTCGAAAGACAATGCTCCTGACTTCGCCTCCGAACTGGCACAGCTTCAACAGAAGATCGATCTTGAGAAGCAGTATGGTATCCAGAAAGAGATCACGAACAATATCTTGAGCATCGAGAAAACGCTCAAGCGTGAACTCACCCAAACGGAAGCAGAGCAGGTCGCCAACGCGACTCGTCTGCTTGAGATCAGCAAGATCCAAGGTGAGGTTCTCCAAGAGATCCTCGGCCCGCAAGAAACTTTGCGGTTCACTCAAGCTGCATTGAACGAACTGTTCGCTCAGGGTGCTATCACTCTGGAACAGTATAACACGAAGCTGCGTGAGACACAGATCGCTGCTGACCGCGCCTCCAACTCCTTGGGCGGCGGGTTCCGTGCAGCTATCGCATCAAGCATTCAGTCTGCTGGTCAGTTCGGCGAGGCACTTGGCGGTGTCGTGGTCAACGCTGCGAACAATGCTGCTGACGCAATCGTCGAGTTCGCCAAGACTGGTCAGTTCAACATTCGACAGTTCTTCCAAGACCTGTTCGCACAGTTGCTTCGCCTTGCAGCGCAGCGACTTCTACTCCAGTTCATTGGTGGTTTCTTGGGCATCCCCGGTGGTGGCCTTGCTGGGTTCAGTCAGGGCGGATCGATCTTGCCATCCTTCGCTGGCGGCGGTAGTATCAGCCCAACAGGTCCGGGTTCAACCGACTCGCAAGTTGTGGCGTTCAACAAACGTCCTGATGAGCGGGTCGATATTCTGACTCCGGGTCAGCAAGCAGCGCAGAGGAATGCAATGAACGGTGGAGGCGGTGGCAACACGACGGTCAACAATACGACCAACGTCGCGGCTGTCTTGTCGCCCAACGATATTGTCGGCGCGTTCGATGGTGCTGAAGGTGAAACGGTCGTGGTCAACATGATCCAACGCAACGCCTCCACCATTCGGCAAATTGTGCAAGGATAAGATATGCCTTTCTCGACCGGAACAGCAATCAACTCAACAGATCTTCTGAAGAAGATCAACACACATCTGGTCGCGAATGGTTGGACGAACCTTCGTGGTGAAACTGACATCGTTCCTGCCAGCCCGAAAGCTGCTCGCTACTGGCGAATGATTGTCTTCGAAACTCAGACGACTGGCAACGTCACTCGCGGAATTCAATTGTTCAATCTTCGTGGAACTCCTGGTGGAGCTAACCTCTGCACCAACGCTGCCAGTTTCACGATCTCTGATATCGGCACCGGAAGTGCTTCTCTTCTGATCTCTGGTGGTATCGTTCGTTCATCAAATATTGGTCCTTCTCGTGCATGGAAAGTTCAATACGATTTTGGTTCTGCGACCACGATCCGTGAACTCTACATGCGTGGTGACAGCACGACGGGCAACAGTCCTCGTTCTTTCGTGATCCAATGGTCTTATGATGGTGAAGTCTGGACCACGATGTTCGAGGCTACTTCGTTGTCCTGGACAGCCTCCGAGAACAAGACTTTCACTTGGAATGACGGCTATGTTTCGCCTGTTCATCCAAGTTCAACTATTGCTCGCCGTTCTGGATCTTTCGAAGATTTCGGTGAAGACACGAACTGGGAAGGTTCTGGCTTCCGACACATGAGCGAAGATCACTACTCTTGGCAGGCTCCAGGCTACGATGCAACTCGTCGTGTCTATGTCAAAGCCAGATCTCACTCTGTGCCTGCAAACTCCACTGAGTTGATTGAGTTCAATTTCTCGATCGCTTACAACCTGAACCTTCGTGGGTTCTTCGAACAGACAGGCACTTCTCCGAACTCTGTATATCATATGTTCGGTGCAGGCACGATCAACTACTGGATCTACTCGAACAGCAAGCGTTTCATTCTCATCACGCGGACTGGAGCTTCTGACTATACCTCGACTTATGTCGGGTTCATGTCTGCATTCGCTCTTCCTGATTACTACCCGTTCCCTCTCGTGATGTCGTCGACTTCTTCAAGTCGCTCTGGCTTCAACTATGTCACGACTGACAATGCGCTCAGCTCTATGGCTGATCCGGGCTGGCAAGCTATGGCTGCTCGTTACTGGGACGGCACTATCA